>JRHI01002376.1_pt1 | contig 13053 bp, 10 predicted proteins | sample 215371 | NCBI WGS metagenome assembly JRHI01 (sample SAMN02929681, study PRJNA255918) | sediment metagenome | biome: cave system; feature: Ice Cave; material: Sediment; isolation source: sediment from deep within a dark volcanic ice cave with no known source of... ...
GCTATATAGTGTGCAACGCCGACGAGAGTGAGCCCGGCACCTCGAAGGATCGGTACCTTCTCGAGAACTGCCCGCACATGCTGCTCGAGGGCATCGCCATCGCCTGCTACGCGATCGGCGCCGAGGACGGCTGGATCTACATCCGGGGCGAATACGATGCGCCGTACCTGATGCTGGTGGAGGCGATCGCGGAAGCCCGGGCCAGAGGCTACCTGGGCGAGAACGTCCTGGGCAGTGGCCGGCGGATCGACATCCACCTCTACCGGGGACACGGCGCCTACATCTGCGGCGAGGAGACCGCACTGCTCGAATCGCTGGAGGGCAAGCGTGCCCAGCCTCGCTCCCGGCCACCGTTTCCCGCCGTCAAGGGCGCCTGGGGCCGTCCCACCGCGCTCAACAACGTCGAAACCCTGGCCACGGTGCCATGGATCGTGCGAAACGGCGGCGATCGCTACGCCGAGTTCGGAACCGAGAAGTCACGGGGCACCCGGCTGGTCTCGGTCAGCGGCCAGGTCGAACGCCCGGGTGTGTACGAGATCGAGTTCGGCACCACTTTTCGGCAGATCATCATGGACCTGGCCGGCGGTCCCTTGCCCGGCCGCCAGATCAAGGCCTTCTGGCCGGGCGGCTCATCGGCCCCCGTGCTGCCCGCCTCGATGCTCGACACCAGCACCGATCTCGACGCCCTGGCCGCGGCCGGCTCGATGGGCGGCTCGGGCGGGATCATCGTCGCCGACGACACCACCTGTATGGTGCGAGCCGCCCACCGGCTGCTCCGCTTCTACGCCTACGAATCGTGCGGCAAATGCACCCCCTGCCGGGTCGGCGGCAACTGGGCGGTGCGCGCCTACGAGCGGATTCTGGCCGGCGACGGCTCTGAGATCGACCTTCGACTGCTCGACCGGATCCAGCACGGCCTGTCCGGCGGCCGGTGTCTGTGCGGCCTGGGCGACGCCGCCGGCTGGGTGATCGAGTCTTCGCTGAAGCACTTTCGGGCAGAGTACGAGGAGCACTGCTTCCAGCGCACCTGCTCGGTCGCCGGCGGCACCCGCCAGGAGGTCTCGGTTGGCTGACCCGACCCGCCCGGAGCTACCCGAAGGGATGGTCTCGCTGACCATCGACGACCAGCCGGTGATGGTGCCGCGGGGCACTCTGATCGTCGAGGCGGCGAAGCGGATCGGGATCGAGATCCCGGTTTTCTGCTACCACCACAAGCTCAACCCGGTCGGCGCCTGCCGGCTCTGCCTGGTCGACGTGTCGCCGGGACCGCCCAAGCCCCAGACCGCCTGCACCACCCCGGTCGCCCAGGACATGGTGGTCCGCACCAACAGCGTGACCGCGGTCGAAGCGCGGGCCGACATCCTGGAGTTCGAACTGGTCAACCACCCGCTCGACTGCCCGGTCTGCGACAAGGGCGGCGAGTGTCCGCTCCAGGACTTCACCTTCCGACATGGATATCCGGTGAGCCGGCTGAACGATCCCAAGAACCACTTCCGCAAGCCGGTCCCGCTCAGCGACCAGATCGCCCTCGACCGGGAACGGTGTGTACTCTGCTACCGCTGCACGCGCTACTACGACGAGATCACCTGGGAGCAGGAGCTGACGGTCGACGAGCGGGGCGCGAGGGCCTACATCACGAGCCAGTTCGACCAGCCCCTGCAGTCGAATTTCAGCGGCAACATCATCGACCTCTGTCCGGTGGGAGCGCTCACCTCCCGGGTCTGGCGATTCGAGTCCCGGCCCTGGGACATGCAGTCGGCGCCCAGCGTGTGTTCGAAATGCTCGGTGGGCTGCAACGTCACCCTCTGGCAGCGCCGCCACCAACTGGTGCGGGTTACCTCACGTGAAAACGACGCCATCGACGACGGCTGGATCTGTGACCGGGGCCGGTTCGACTACACCCACGTCAACGATCGCGGCCGCCTCCGCGTCCCCGAGGTGGGTGGGCGCCGAACCACCTGGGACGAGGCGTTCCAGGCGGTGATCGAAGGACTCCGCCCGGCGCGGGGGGCCCGGCTGGGCATCGCCCTGCCGGGCGACATCACCAACGAGGAGGCTTTCGTTCTCTCCCGGCTGCTGGCCGGGCCCTGGAAGGGGGCCCGGGTGGCCATGAGCGGCCGCAGCACTTTGGAGCTCGGCACCGGGCTGCCACCGCTTGCGATCCAGGACATCGAGCGGGCCGCGACTGTGATCGTGGTCGCCTCCGATACGCGGTACGACGTTCCCATCCTCAACCTGCGGATCAAGAAGGCCGCCAACCGGGGCGCCCGGATCATCGAGGTGGGAGCTCCCGGCGCCCGCGACCTCGCCCGCGCCCAGGACTATGTCCGGATCGAATGTGAACCGGGCGCGGCCGCCGAGGCGGTGCGCGGCCTGATCGGGGTCGGTTTGATCCGGCCGGGTCCGGTGGCGGTTCTCTACGGCGACGGCCATGGCACCGAGCGTCCAGCCGACCTGGTGGCGGCGATCGCGGACCTGGCCACCGCTCATCAGGACACCGCCGCCCTGGCCCTGCTCCGGGCCACCAACGAACGCGGCGCGTTGAGCCTGGGGATCCTCAACGCGACCGACCTGGCCGGCTGCGAGGCGGTCTTCTGCTGGGGCGAGCCGGCCCCGGGCCTGCTGCCCACTGGCAGCCGCTTCAACGTGATCCTCGACTCACTTCGCCGAGAGCGCCATCCCCGGGCCGATGTTCTGCTTCCCGACATCACATTCGCCGAGCGCCAGGGCACCTACACCAATCTGGCCGGCCAGGTCCAGACCGTGCTGCCGGTGCTCCCGGTGGTACCACCCCTGCGGGAGAGCTGGGAGATCCTGGCCGAACTCGGCGTCGAACTCGGCGCCGACGTCCAGCTGGCCGGCATCCTGGACCTCCAGGAACAGCTTGCCAGGCAGGTGCCCGAGTTGCGGGCGCCGGCGCCGCTGGCGATACCCGGGCCGGCCTCGCCGGTGCTGATGGGACCGGCCCGGCCATGACCGGTCTCCAGAACCTCTACGCCGGCAATCCGGCTTTCTTCTGGTCGGTGAAGGTGGCGGCGATGCTCGCCCTCTTCTTCGTGCTGATCACCGCCACCGCTTACGTGGTCTGGTTCGAGCGGAGGATGCTCGGCTGGCTCCAGTTGCGGCCGGGTCCCAACCGGGTCGGCCCGTTCGGCCTGCTCCAGCTCGCCGCCGACGGCGTGAAGTTCGTGTTCAAGGAGAGCTTCATCCCCGCCGGAGTCGACCGGATCACCTACCTGGTCGCTCCCCTGATCGGCGTCACCGCCGCGATCCTGGCCTGGGCGGTGATCCCGGTTGGGGTCTGGTACGGGATCTCGTACTGGGTGGCCGACCTCAACATCGGGCTGCTGCTGATCTTCGCCCTGAGCGCGGTCAACGTGTACGCGATCATGCTCGGCGGGTACGCGTCCAACAATAAGTACTCGCTGCTGGGGGGCCTGCGGGCGGCCGCCCAGCTGATCAGCTACGAGGTGGGCCTGGGCCTGGCGGTGGTGCCGATCTTCCTGATCGTCGGCAGCCTGCGCCTCCAGGCGATCGCCGGCTACACGGTCAACTGGGGCCCGTACCACGGTCCGATCCCCCTGCTGATCCTGGCTCCGGTCAGCTTTCTGATCTACACGATGTCAGCGGTGGCGGAGACCAACCGCGCCCCCTTCGATCTGCCCGAGGCGGAGCAGGAACTCACCGGTGGTTTTCTGACCGAGTACTCCGGGCTCAAGTTCCTGCTCTACTACCTGGCCGAGTACATGAACATGGTCACCCAGTCGGTGCTGATCTCGATCCTCTTCCTGGGAGCCTGGCACCTCTGGTTCGTACCGCCTCCCCTGGCGCTGCTGCTCAAGGTGGTTCTGGTCCTGTTCCTGTACGTGCTGCTGCGGGCCACCTTCCCGCGGCTGCGGTACGACCAGCTGATGCGGCTGGGCTGGAAGCTTCTGCTGCCCGTAGGCCTGGCCAACGTAGCCGTGACCGCCGTGCTGGTGGTCCTGCTGGGAGGTGGATGATGGCCGAGAACCGCCAGGGACCAATCGATGGCGTCAAGGCGCTCGGCGTCGGACTCAAGACCGTCCTGAGTCAGCTCTTCGAACCCAATTACACCACCCAGTACCCGGAGGAGAAGACCCCCCGCGCCGAACGGTACCGCGGGCGTCACTACCTGAGGCGCTACGAGGATGGACTGGAGCGGTGCATCGGCTGTCAACTCTGTGCCGCCGCTTGCCCGGTCGGGTGCATCCTGGTGATCGCCGCCGAGAACACCGAGGAAGAGCGCTACAGCCCCGGCGAGCGGTATGCCCGCGTGTACGAGATCAACATGCTGCGGTGCATCTTCTGTGGCTACTGCGAGGAAGCCTGCCCGGTACAGGCGATCGTACTGGGGCCCGAGTACGAGATGTCAGGGGTCGACCGGGAAGGCTTCATCTACGGCAAGGATCGCCTGCTGGAGGAGCCGATCGTGGTCGGGACGGCCCCCAGCCCGGGCCGGGAGGCCTAGTCGGTGGCGGTTTTCATGTTCTGGTTCGCGGCGATCATGGCCCTGCTCGGGGCCCTGGGAGTGGTGATCTCCCGGGAGCCGCTGCGCAGCGTGCTCAGCCTGGTGATCGTGATGATCTCGCTGTCGATCGAGTTCGTGCTGCTCTCGGCTGAGTTCCTGTTCGCGGTTCAGATCATCGTCTATGCCGGCGCGGTGATGGTGCTCTTCCTTTTCGTGGTGGCCCTGATCGGCCCGATCCGCGAAGGTCCGGACACCCGCCTCCGGCTCCAGAGCTACCTGGGGCTGCTGGTGGCGGCGGCCCTGATCGGCCTGCTCTATGCGATCTTCCAGGGCTCGTCGCTGCGTGCCCCGGGCGACGCCGACCCCAGCTTGATGGGCACGGTCGAGGCGATCGGCCGAGGCTTGTTCACCACCTACCTGTACCCGTTCGAACTGACTTCCCTGCTGCTGCTGGTGGCCGCCGTCGGCGCCATCTATCTCAGCCGGCGGGAACGGGACCAGTAGCCGGGTACCGAGCCCTGAAGATGCGGAGGAGTAGACAGTGAAAGCGGTGTACGGAATGATCGCCGATGCGGTCTGAATGGCTGGCGGCCGACCCGGGGCTGCTCCGGATCGGCGGGGCCGATCTACCCGCCAGCGGCTTCTTGCTGCTGGGGGCAGCGCTGTTCATCATCGGCGCCGTCGGTGTGATGATCCGCCGTAACCCGATCGTGATCCTGGTCTGCATCGAGTTGATGCTGAATGCCGTCAACCTCACCCTGGTCGCCTTCGCCCGCCAACTGCACAACCAGGAGGGCCAACTCTTCGCCCTGATGGTGATGACGGTGGCGGCCGCCGAGGCGGTGGTCGGCCTGGCCCTGCTGGTCGACATCTTCCGCGTCCGCGAGGTGGAAGATATCGACCAGTTGAGCGAGCTGAAGGGCTGACCCGGTGAGCCGGAACGAGGTCGCCCTGGCCATCCTGCTGCTGCCCGCCGCTGGCGCCCTGCTGCTGGCGCTGGGCGCTCAGGTGCTGCCCCGGCCGGTGACCGCCCTGGTCGGTCCGGGCGTGGTCTGGGCCGCTTTCGCGATGGTGCTGATCACCCTCGCCGGTCAGCTACAGGACCCCACCACCAAGGACTTCACCTACTGGACATGGATCCAGGTGGGCAGCTTCAGGGTGCCCTTCGACCTCACCATCGACAACCTGTCGGTATTCATGGGACTGGTGGTCACCGGCATCGGGGGCCTGATCGTCACCTACTCGGTGGGCTACATGGCACACGAGAACAACCCCGGCTTCGCCCGCTTCTTCTGCTACATGGATCTGTTCATCTTCTCGATGCTGCTCCTGGTGCTGGCCGGCAACTTGGTGTTCCTGCTGGTCGGCTGGGCCCTGGTCGGCCTCTCCTCCTTCCTTCTGATCGGGTTCTGGTACGAGCGGGAGGCGGCGGTCGCCGCGGCCCGCAAGGCCTTCGTGATGAATGTCATCGGCGACATCGGCATCATCCTGGCGATTTTCGTCCTGTGGTTCTCCTATCACCAGGTCACCTACGGCGGCCTTTTCCCGGCCCTGCCCGGGTCGGACCAGCCCGCGCTCGAACTGGCCGGCTTCCTGCTCCTGGTGGGCGGGATCGCGAAGTCGGCCCAGCTTCCGCTCCACACCTGGCTGCCCGACGCCATGGAAGGCCCCACCCCGGTCTCGGCCCTGATCCATGCGGCGACCATGGTCACCGCTGGCGTCTACCTGGTCGGCCGCATGCACCCCTTGTACGACGTGGCCGCCTACGCCCACGCCACGGTGGCCGTGATCGGCGCCGCCAGCGCCCTGTTCGCGGCCACCCTGGCCCTCGTCCAGACCGACATCAAGCGCGTTCTGGCCTACTCGACCATGAGCCAGATCGGCTACATGTTCGTGGCGGTCGGGATCGGCGCCTATTCAGCCGGGTTCTTCCATCTGCTCTCCCACGCCTTTTTCAAGGCTCTCCTTTTCATGGGCGCGGGCAGCGTCATCCATGCCATGCACGACGAGCAGGACATCCGCCGGTACGGCGGTCTCTGGAACCGCCTGCGGCTGACCTCGGCCTTCTTCCTGGTGGGCGCGCTCTCCCTGGTCGGGATCATCCCCCTGATCGGCTTCTGGTCGAAAGAGGGGATTCTGGGCGAAACCCTGGCCCGGCCAGGAGCCTTCCACCTGGGACTGTGGGGGGTCGGCTTCCTCACCGCCCTGCTCACCGCCCTGTACACCGGCCGGCTCTGGTGGACCGCATTCGGAGGCCGGCCCTCGCCGACCACGCCCGTGCAGCTTCCTCACGAGGCGCCGCCGATCATGCAGGTGCCGGTCGGGATCCTGGCCCTGGGCACCGTACTGGGGGGAGTCGCGCTCCAGGTCAATGCCCTCTTCCCCCACGGCTGGGCTCTGGTCGACGCCTTCCTGGCCCCGGTGGTAGGCCAGGTGAGGACGGAGCTGACCCCGACCATGCTGGCCGCCACCGCCGCCACCGTGCTCCTCTCAGCGATCATCTTCCTGGCCGGCCGCAGCCGCTGGGAGCGCCGCGGCGAGCCGGACCTCGACGGCCAGGCCCGCGGCCTGCGTCGGCTGCTGGAGCAGAAGTATTTCGTCGACCGCATCTATGACAGCGTTTTCGTGCGCAGCCTCGACCGGGCGGCTAGAGCCGGGGCCGCCGGGCTCGAGCGCCCGGTGCTGGTGGGAGTCACCGGCCAGGTCGCCGAGGCCGCTCAGGGCACCGCGCACGGCATCTCGGCGATTCAGACCGGTTACTTCCGGACGTATGTGGTGGTGTTCGGCTTGGGCACGCTGCTGGCGGCGACCGTGGTGGTGCTGAGGGTGCTGTCGTGACCCTGAGCCTGCTCTGGCTGATACCAGCCGTCGGCGGTCTCCTGGTGTCGGTGCTGCCGAAGCAGAGCGCCCGCATCCTGGCGATCGCGATCGCCACCTTGACCCTGGTCCTGGCCGGCTATATGGCGGTGGCCTTCGACCCCGCCGCCCACGGCTACCAGTTCGAGGAGAATCTCAGCTGGATCCCTCAGTTCCATGTGGCGTACCACCTGGGCGTGGACGGCATCAGCGTCTGGCTGGTCGTGCTCAACGCGCTGATCGGTCTGGTGGCGGTGATCGCCGCCGCCACGTGGAGCCGGGCCGGGGCCGCCTTCACTGGCCTGCTGCTGGTCATGGAGGCGGGCATGGCCGGCCTGTTCCTATCCATCGATCTCGTCCTCTTCTATGTGTTCTTCGAGGCCATGCTGATCCCCGCCTACTTCCTGCTCTGGCTGTGGGGGGAGGACGAAAAGCCACTGGCATCGGCGCTCAGGTTCGTCATCTACACGCTGGTGGGCTCGCTGCTGATGCTGGCCGGCATCGTCGGCGAGTACGTGGTCACCGGTCAGCGCACGTTCGAGTTGCCCGAACTGATCAGATTGGCCCCCGGCCGGGATCTGCAGACCGGCCTGTTCGCCCTGTTCGCGATCGCCTTCCTGGTCAAGGTGCCGGTCTTCCCGTTCCACGGCTGGCTGCCGTCCGCCTACCGTTCGGCCCCGACCCCCATGCTGCTCCTGCTGGCCGGGGTGATGGGTAAGACCGGAGCCTACGGGCTACTGCGGGTGGCCCAGCCACTGTTTCCCCACCCCGACTTCGGCATCGACCTCAACGTGGTGGTCGCGATCCTGGCCGTGATCGGGATCGCCTGGGGCGGCCTGATGGCCCTGGCCCAGACCGACCTCAAGCTGCTGATCGCGTATTCCAGCCTCAGTCACATGGGCTTCATCGTGCTCGGCATCTTCTCCTTCAACGTCTACGGCCAGCAGGGAGCCGTGATCCAGATGGTCAACCACGGCGTGATCGTGCCCGCCCTCTTCCTCCTGGTCGCCTGGATCTCCCAGCGCACCGGGACCCGGGACCGGAGCGCCCTGCGGGGGCTGGCTCCGAGGATGCCGGTGATGGCTGGCGTCTTCCTGGTGGTTACTTTGGCCGCGGTCGGCCTGCCTGGCCTCAACAGCTTCGTCGGCGAGTTCATGACACTGATGGGAGCATGGGGATTCTCGCCCTGGCTGGCGGTGGCCGGATGCAGCGGGTTGGTCCTCGCGCCGGTGTACATGCTGCGCATGTTTCAGGGCATGATGCACGGACGGCCGGCCCCGGCCGCCGGTACCACTGACATCAGCCCGCTCGAGCTGGGCATGGTCACCCCCCTTCTCCTGCTGATGTTGATCCTGGGTCTGGTTCCGATCATTCTCACCCGGGCGATGACAGCGCTCGGCCAGCCGATGCCATGGGGTGGCTGATGTATTTACAGAGCGCCGTTCAGATTCCCGCCTACACCTTCGATCAGGCCCTGGGTGACCTGTGGCAGATCGGCGCCATCGTGGCCGTGAGTATCACTCTCCTGGTGGCGATGACGGTCGAGTTGTTCTTGCCGCGCGGGCTGCGCGGCCCGGCGGTCAGCCTGCTGGCGATCGCCGGCCTGCTCGTGGCGGCCGGGCTGGCGGCGGCGCTCTGGCTGTCCGGCGACGGTCGCGGCGCCTACTCCGGCTTCGCCACCGGAGACCGCTTTGCCACCTTCTTCGAGGTCACCTTCGCCGTGCTCGGCGTAATGACCATCCTGGTCTCCCGCGGCTATCTCTCCCGCCGCGGCTTTCGGGAAGCCGAGTTCTCGATCCTGATCCTGGCCTCGGTGGCAGGCATGATGGTGGTGACCTCGGCGACCTCACTGGTGAGCATCTTTTTGGGCATAGAACTGCTCTCGGTGACGCTCTACATCGCCTGTGCCTATGACCGGCAAGACACCGCCTCCCAGGAATCCGGGGTCAAATACCTGCTGGTGGGAGGCTTCGGCAGCGCGATCATCCTGTACGGAATGGCGCTGATCTATGGCGCGTCCGGCTCGACCACGCTCACCGAGATCGCCAGGAACCTGGTCGACCGCAACGCCCAGAGCTCACTGCTGATCATGGGCATGGTCTTCCTGGCCGCCGGATTCAGCTTCAAAGCTTCGGCCGCTCCCTTTCACATGTGGACTCCAGATGTGTATCAGGGGGCCCCACTTCCGGTCACCGCCATGATGTCGGTGGGGACCAAGGCGGCCGCGATCGCGGTGATCGTGCGGGTGTTCGGGACCGCCCTCCAGCCCATCAACGCCGATTCGATGGCGGTGCTCTCGGCCTTCGCGGTGGCCAGCCTGGTGGTCGGCAATATCGGCGCCCTGGCCCAGACCAGCCTGAAGCGACTGCTCGCCTACTCGGGGGTGGCCCACGCGGGCTACCTGCTGGTAGGTGTGGTCGGGATCGGCTCCGGGATCGCGTGGCCGGTGCTGTTCTACCTGGTCGGCTACCTCTTCATGAACTTCGGCGCGCTGGCCGTGCTGACCGTGCTCAGCCGCGACCGGGACATCGACCGGCCGGAAGATCTGCGCGGTCTCTGGCGGCAGAACCCGATCGCGGCCCTGATGCTGGCCGTGTTCCTGTTCTCGCTGGCGGGCTTCCCGCCTTCGGTCGGCTTTTTCGGCAAGCTGTTCGTCTTCTGGGCCGCCTACCAGGCCGGATACGGATGGCTGGTGATCGTGGCGGTGCTGGCGAGCGTGGTCTCGGTCGCGTACTACGTGCGGATCCTGGTCCCGGTCTTCCAGAGCGACGAACCCGCCTCCGCCATCGCCAGGCGGCCGGCGGTGATCGGCCAGCTGGTGTTCGTGCTGGCGGCGGCGGCGACCCTGGCCCTGGGGATTTTGCCCGCCCAGCTGTCTGACCTGAGCCGGCTCGGTTCTCAGACCGTTACCCAGACCAGCAGCCGGTGACYAGCCCGGAGTTGAAGACCGGCCGGTGGGCGTGACCGCGATCCCGGACGGGACCACTCCTCCCGACCGGCCCACACCACCCCGGCCCGCCGCCACCGTTCTGCTCACCCGGGGCAGCCGGCCCTGGGAGGTGCTGATGATGAAGCGGCCACGCACCGTCGACTTCGCGCCCAACGCCTTCGTGTTCCCCGGCGGGGTCCTCCACGAGGCGGACCACAGCTGGCCCGACCCATTTCGGGCGGCGGCGATTCGCGAGCTGTTCGAGGAGATGGGGATTCTGCTGGCCCGACGCTCCGACTCGGCCTATGCCGGGCAGGCCGAGGCCGACGCTGTGGCCGCCGCCCTCGCCGACGGCCAGGATTGGAACCGGGCGCTGGCCGAGCTGGAGCTCACGCCCGATCTAGCCGGCCTCACCTTCTTCACCCACTGGATCACCCCGGTCCTTTCCCCCAGGCGATACGACACCAGGTTCTACATCGGCCGCCTGCCCGAGCGGCAGGAGGTGCGGCCTTCGCCGCATGAGGTGGCCGGGTGGCGATGGGTAGACCCCGACCGGGCGACCGACTCCGGGCTCCACCTGATCTACGCGACCCAGCGGGTGCTGGAGATCGTCGGCGGGGTCCCTGACTGGGACCAGCGACTGGCTTCACTGGCCCGGCTGAACGAGGTCAGACCGATCCGTCCCAGGGTCGAACGCGACTCCGAGGGCAGGTTCCACGTAGTTGGCGAGGAGCTGCTGACCGAGGCCGACTGAGCCCGGAAGCGGTCGGATTCAGTCCAGCAGCCGCTCTACCATCGCGGCGAAGCCGTCCTCGTGGTTGGCTCCGGTGATCGCGCCGGCTGCCGCCAGCACGCTCGGGTGGGCATTGGCGACCGCCACCCCCAACCCCGCCCAGGCCAGCATCTCGAGATCGTTGGGCATGTCTCCCACCGCCACCACCGCCTCCGGCGGGATGCCCCGAAGCCGGCACCAACGGTCGAGCGCGCTGGCTTTGTTGACCCCGTGTCGGACCACCTCCGCGAACCTGGGAGTCGCGTAGGACACGTCCAGCACCCCCGCGAACATGTCCGCCACCAGCTCGCCGATCGATCCGGCGGCGAGCTCGGGCACCGCCACCAGGAATTTGGTGACGTCGTCACCCAGAGCCGCCTCCAGCGGCGCCGGACACCATCGCCGGCCGTCGCTGGGCGGGTAGCGGTCGGGAAAGCCGCTTTCGAGTAGCGCCATCACCCCCAGTTCGGCCGCGAATCGGGCCTCGGGTAGCCGGTGGCGGATGGCGCTCAGGGCGGCACCCGCCACTTCGCGCGCGATCGGCCGGTGATCCAGCACCATCTGAGTCTCCAACTGGTAGGTGAGGGCGCCGTTACTGAACACCGCCACCCCTCCCAGTCCCGCCTCTCGAAGCAGAGCCCAACCGGTGGTTACGGAACGGCCGGTGGCAACCACCACTTCGACTCCACGCTCGACCAGGGCCGCGAGCGCCTGCCGGTTCCCGCCGGACAGCGCGCCGTTGTCCCCGAGCAGAGTGCCATCGAGGTCGGTGACCACCATTCGAAGCGGTATAGGCGGCGCCAGACGGCCCCCGCAGCGCAACCCCGCCCGGCCCGGCGGAACCCCGCCGACAACCATGCCATCCATCACTTCTCAGCCTATCCAAGGCGCATGTGAAAGCAGCGCTACGAAATCCTTACGCTTACCTAACACATAAAACTATGGATCACTCAATCATAAGTTTGATCTAGTAAATACGCCCTAGGGATGGGGCGCATGGGGTTTTTTGGTGGGAACTGACGGAAGCATCGCCGGGCGCGGCCGGCTTGGTCGCGCGGTGCTGGCGATGACCATTTGCGTGTTCGCAGGCGCCGCTCTGGCGCCCTCCCCGGGCCGTGCTCTGGCCGGTACCGCGGATACGACCGCGCCGCCGGCTCCTTTCACGGTGGACGGCCAGGCGGTTACAGTGACTTCGCGACTGCTGCCAGGAGCCGGATTCACCTCAGCGGTGCCGGGGTCCGACCGGCAGTCGGCCAGTGCCTCCGCCGAGGCTCCGCACCGGGAGCTGACGGTCGAGGCATTGCCTGTGGCCGGCGGCGTCACCCCACAGACCGTGCTCGATCGAGCCGCCCGAAGTTGGCAGGAGCAAGGTGCGCAGGCGGCCGGCCAGCTGACCGCCACTCTCTTCGGGGTAGCGGCGGTGGGGGTGACCGCCGACGGTGTCTCCGATCGGGATGCCAGGCGACGCCTGGCGCGGGCGGCCTGGGCGGCCGAGGCGGCCGGAAAGGTGTGGGTGCTGACCGCCGGCATCGAGCACGACGGCCCTGCCACCGGTGGCATCTGGGCGGCCCTGACCGGCATCGAACTCGCCTCCGCCCCGAGCCCCGGGATCCAGTCGGTGGGCGCCCGCCGGGCGGCGGCGGTGTCGGTACCGATGGCCCCGGCCGATCCGCAGCCATACGCCGCCCTTCCCGGTCCCGGGTGGTGGCAAGGCGACTGCGATGATGGTGGCTTCTCAGCGGCCCTGGGCGGTATCCACAGCTATCGCCTGGGCGCGGTCTTTCGAGGGGTCCCGGCCTGCGGTCCACGGCCCTGGTTCGGAGGCTACCGGGACCCGCTGATCACCTTCTTCCCGGGCGCGATCGGCGAGTTCGAGTGGGAGTGTGTCGAGCTCAGCATGCGCTTCATGTACCTCGCCTATGGGATCCAGCCCTACCTCGCCAACGGCTGGGAGGTGGTCCGCAACTATTCCGGTTCGCGGCTGATCCATGTGGTCAACGGCACCGC
>JRHI01002377.1_pt1 | contig 13049 bp, 7 predicted proteins | sample 215371 | NCBI WGS metagenome assembly JRHI01 (sample SAMN02929681, study PRJNA255918) | sediment metagenome | biome: cave system; feature: Ice Cave; material: Sediment; isolation source: sediment from deep within a dark volcanic ice cave with no known source of... ...
CGCTGCCGAGCCATCAGTACGCGGCGCGGAAGGCACTTACAGCAAGCCGCTTCGATGGATGAAGAAGGGCGGCCTGGCGATCCTCGATAACGGCCTGATATCGGGATCGAACTTCGTGCTCAGCATTTTGCTGGCCCGTTGGCTTTCACCGGATGAGTACGGGGCCTACGCGCTGGCATTCAGCATTTTCATCCTGGTTGGATTTCTCTACCAGGCGTTGCTGCTGGAGCCTCTCTCCGTATTCGCGGGCTCAGTGTTCCGCGGCAACCTACGCGGATATCTGAAGAAAGCGTTGTGGATTCACTGGGCTATCTCGCTCCCAACCGGTCTGGTGATTGCCGGGGGTGCTGTCCTGGCGAGAGTAGTAGGACACTCCACAGTGTTGCCTGTCGCATTGTCAGGCATGGCGATAGCGACTCCTTTTCTTTGCATGCATGCCATGGCTCGTCGCAGCTTTTATTTGAAGCTGTCGCCGGGGCCGGCCGCTTTCGGCGCCGCCTTTTACTGTGCCATGGTGATGGGGGGCGTGTACCTCATATATTCGCGCGGATGGCTCAGTTCCTTCACCGCATTCCTGATCATGGGTGGCGCTGCGCTGGTCAGCGCGATGGTCATGCTGTTGCAACTGAATTCAGCATTGGACCCTGCGATCGGCGTTCCGAAGTTGCGCGAGATCTGGGGCAAGCACTGGGAGTACGGCAGTTGGGCGTTAGCGACTTGCGTGGTCGGCTGGATCCCTAATTACGTTTACATTCCACTGGTCAGCACTTTTTCCGGGATGGCGGCGGCGGGAGAACTGCGAGCGCTGATGAATCTGGCGGCTCCGGTGCTGCAGACGTACGCTGCCCTTTCGATGTTGTTTTTGCCGTATGCAGCGCGGGTTTCCGATCAGCAGGGGAAAAAAGCGGCGTCGGCACTTACGCGAAAATTAGCGGCTTTGTTCGTGGTGGGAGCTGTGGCGTACTGGGCGGTGCTGATTCCGCTCCGGCAGCCGCTGTTTCATTTTCTTTATGCCGGAAAATATTCAGAATCTGCTTACCTGATTCCGCTGTTTGGTCTCGAAACCATTGTGTGGAGCGCAAGTTTGGGTCCGGCGATCGTGCTGCGAGCCATGAACTCCCCGCGCTCGCTTTTCGTTGCCAACGGCGCTGCTAGTGCGGTTGCGCTGCTGGTAGGAATTCCGGCCACACGCTACTTTGGCTTGAAAGGTGTCATCTGGAGCATGATTTTTGCGAACGCTCTTTACGTGGTAGTCGCTTTTATACTTTATGGCCGCAAAGTTGCGGCGCTAACGATTTCTGGTGTGAATGTGGCTGAGCCGGTATCGGTGGAATAGTACGACTTCAGTGTTGACTGAGAAACGGGCCCGAACTTGAACATCATATCCGTGCACAATCGGTATCTTCTACGCGGTGGGGAAGATGAGGTTTTCGAATCTGAAGCCAGCTTGATGACGCAGTATGGCTGGCAAGTGACCCCGGTGATCGAGCAGAACACTCATCCCGATGGGGTGCTCAAGAAGATTGGCGTAGCCATGGATTGCGTCTGGTCGCGCCGCTGGTATCGGGAATTCAGCGCACTGCTCGAGAAGCTCAAACCCGATGTCGTCCACATCCACAATTTTTTCCCCTTGATCTCCCCTTCGGTGTATTACGCGTGCCGCAAGGCTGGAGTTCCGATTGTGCAGACGCTGCATAACTACCGTTTGCTCTGCCCGGCGGCGACTCTTTACCGCGATGGCGATGTCTGCGAGGAATGCGTGCAACACGGCTTATTGCGTGGGGTACGGTATGGCTGCTATCAGGGCTCGAAACTTGGCACCGCGGCGGTAGCGCTTATGTTGCAGGTCCACCGCCGGATGCGCACCTGGGCGAACATGGTGGATTGTTACATCGCGCTGACCGAATTTGCGCGCCGCAAGTTGATTGATGGCGGTCTGCCGGCCGCGAAGATCCGGGTGAAGCCCAATTTTGTTTTGCCCGACCCGGGCGTGCGGGAAAAACGCGGGCAGTATGCACTGTTCGCCGGACGGCTGGTCGATCCTAAAGGCTTGCCCACATTACTGTCGGCCTGGAAGCTGCTTCGAAAACCGATCCCACTCGTCATCGTGGGGGATGGGCCCGATCGCTCTATCCTGGAAGCTCAACTGGCCGGCTTGCCCGGCGTGACCTATTGCGGACGATTGTCCCACGAGGCAACCTTGGAAGCCATAAAAGGGGCGCGTTTTCTGGTCTTCCCCAGCGAATGGTATGAAGGGTTTCCGGTCACCATTGCGGAGTCTTTCGCCTGCGGCGTGCCAGTAATTTGCTCCCGTTTGGGTTCCATGCAAGAGATTGTGGCCGACGGACGCACCGGACTTCATTTCAGACCCACCGAAGCCGACGATCTCGCCAGCAAGATAGGATGGGCGTGGGATCATCCCGAGCAGATGGAAGCGATGGGCCGTGGAGCCCGACTTGAATTCGAAGCGAAATATACGGCCGAGCGGAATTTTTACCTCCTGAAAGATATCTACGAATTTGCCATCCATGCACGGTCGGGGCGCTCCGTTGCTAGTGAAGTTGAAGCTGTTCCCGTTTAACGCATGCCTTCCTCGCGATTGAATAAAATGCCATCCGCAGGCCGCCCGCCGGTCATCGTCAGCACCAGCTGGGACGATGATTCCGCCACCGGCCTGAAAATCGCCGAACTCCTCGGCGCAAGAGGTCTTCCGGGTACTTTTTATGTTCCTACCTCGCGATTGGGGCAAGGATCCATTTTCAGCGGAAGCGATCTGCGGGCGCTTTCGACGAGCGGGTTTGAGATAGGCGCTCATACAATTTCACACCAAATTCTCACCGAACTGGAGCAACCGGAACTTACCCGCGAAGTAGCAGGTTGCAAGCAGACATTGCAGCAGATACTGGGAAAGGAAGTCACCACGTTCTGTTACCCGAGAGGGCGATTCAACGCGAGGGTCGTGCGGGAGGTGGAACGAGCTGGATATCGCGGCGCGCGGAGCACGCAAGTTCTTTTTTCGGGTGCGATTTTTCATCCCTATGAAATGCCGACTACGGTGCAGGCTTATCCCCACCGTCGTTCGAACTACGTAAGAAATCTTATTCGGCTGAGGGCGATATCTGCGCTGGCGAAGTCGGCGCCGGACCTCATTTCTTTTGAGAACTGGCTGCAACTGGGGAAGAGCCTCTTTGACCGTGTTTTGCGCCACGGCGGTACCTGGCATCTGTATGGTCATCCCTGGGAAATCGAGAAATTGAATCTCTGGTCTCAAGTGACGGAAATGTTGGATTACATCAGCCGGCGAGAGTCCGTTACGTACCTCAACAACGGCGAGATACTGGGGCGCTTGAATCCGCGACGCGAAGATGACAGCGCAAAGATCGTCGCAAATTGCAAACCAAACCTGGTCAACTAGAAAAATTGAAAATGTCTGAGGCAATGCAAATTTCGGAGCATAAGCGGAAACTGCTGGAACAATATCTGCAGTTGCGCATCGATCATGCTCCGGCCGCGCTGGTGGGGCGTCGCAACGCGGAAGCGGTAGTGCCACTTACTTCGTCGCAGCAACAACTGTGGCTGCATGCGCAACTGGCGCCGAATACCGCCCTTTACAACGAACCTTTCACCGTGCACCGGCACGGGCCTCTAGACATAGCAGTTTTGCAGAAGAGTTTCACTGAGATCATTCGGCGGCACGAAGCCTGGCGCACAAACTTTCCCACCGTTGACGGGCAGCCGGTGCAGATTGTGAACCCGCCGTTCGAGGTCAGCCTGGCCGTGGAAGATTTGCGGAACCTGTCCGTGGCCAATCGAAAAAACGAAGCTCTGCGTCTGGCGACAAAGGATGCATGCAAGCCTTTTGACCTGGCGTACGGCCCGCTATTCCGGGTTCGGGTAATTCGTTTGGATGAACAAGAGTTCCGGCTGGCGATTACCGCTCATCACATCATTTTCGACGGAGTAACGGGCTACTGCGTCTTCCTTCCGGAGCTGCTTACCATCTACAACGCTCTTGGTCACGGCCAATCCACGGCGCTGCCCGAGTTGGAATTTCAACATGCCGACTATGCTATCTGGCAGAAGGGGAGGGTCGAAAGCGGGCAGTTCAAGCCAGCCATGGATTACTGGCGCGGGCAGTTAGGCGGAACCCTGCCGGTTCTGCAGTTGCCCAGCGACCGGCCCCGGCCCGCCATGCAGACCTTCCGCGGCGCGCTTCAGTCCTTTACTCTTACGCCAGTTTTGAGCGAAGCACTGCGATCGCTGAGCAGGAACGAAGGCGTCACCTTATTCATGGTCCTGCTCGCCGCCTTCGACACATTGCTGCATCGATACTCGGGGCAAGAAGATATCCTGGTGGGCAGCATCACGGCCGGCCGGACCTATCCTGGGACGGAAAAGCTGCTGGGCTTTTTTCTGAACACGGTAGTGTTGCGCACTGACCTCACGGGCGATCCCACATTTCACGAACTGCTGAAGCGGACTCGCAATGTGGTCCTGGGTGCCCTATCCAATGATGAAGTACCCTTCGATCAGTTAGTGAAGGAGTTGCATCCGGGGAGAGATTCAAGCAGTAATCCTCTCTTCCAGGTGTTGTTGTCATTGGAGCCTTCACTTCCGGCGGTGGAACCGGGTTGGGACCTCACCGCAATCGATGTCGAGACGGGCACGGCTAAATTTGATCTGTGCCTGGTATTGGATGATCGCCGCGAAGGTTTGCAAGGCCGGGTGATCTATAGCACGGATCTGTTCGACTTCGAAACCATCGCGCGAATGATTGGACACTGGCAAACCCTGCTGGAGTCCGCGGTGGCCGCCCCAGCTTGCCGCATCAGCGCGCTGCCTATCATCCCGGAACAAGAGAAGCTACAGCTATTGGCGTTGCGGAAAGGCCCGTCAAGTTCGTATTCCGGGTCGCTGGTGCATGAACGTTTTGAGGCACAGGCGAAGGAGACGCCTAACGAGATAGCCGTGGCGTGTGGGGGCCACCAGTTGACCTACGCGGACCTCAATTCCCGCTCCAACCAGTTAGCCTGGCATCTCCAGACAAAGGGAGTAGGACCAGGCGTTCCGGTCGCTCTTTGTCTCGAACGCTCGGTTGAAATGATCGCAGGTATCCTGGGAATATTGAAAGCAGGGGGCGCATATGTGCCGCTGGACGCCTCGCATCCTGCCGAGCGGTTGGCTTACATGCTTGCGGACTGCAAAGCGCCGGTACTCTTGACCCAAGGACATCTGCCGCCGCTGGCAAAGAACCAAGACGAAATTTGTGTGATTTGCCTGGACTCCGATTGGCGGGCTTTCGATCAGCAACCTGCGGACTCTTCTCCGGTGAAGGTGGCGGAGGAAGATCTCGCATACGTGATCTACACCTCGGGTTCAACAGGAAAGCCCAAAGGAGTGCTCGTCACTCATCGTAACCTGTCGCAATCGAATAACGCCCGGCGGGATTATTACCGGGGGCGGGTGGGCAGTTATCTTTTGCTTTCCTCGATTGGATTCGACAGTTCCGTAGCGGTCATCTTTCATGCTCTGTGCACAGGAGGCATGGTGGTTCTGCCGGAACCGGAATTCAACTGGAACCTGCAGAGATTGGCCATGATCATCCATGAAAATCTGATTACGCATACTCTGTGCGTACCATCACTCTATGCGGAGCTTCTTGAAGTTAGCGAGCCGGGACAGTTAGCGTCTCTTCAAACCGTGGTCGTCGCAGGCGAGGCCTGCCCCAGGCAATTGGTGGACGCCCACTACCGCTCCGTACCTGGTGCGTCCTTATTTAATGAGTACGGACCTACCGAAGCGACGGTGTGGAGCACGGTATATCGCTGTGAACCGGCGGCAACCAGCAGTTTGATACCGGTCGGGCGGCCGATCGCCAACGCCGCGACATATGTGTTCGATCGCAATCTTCAGCCCGTGCCGATCGGGATTCCTGGGGAGCTCTACATCGGCGGGCCCGGAGTGGCGCGCGGTTATTTAAATCAGCCCGATTTAACGAAAGACAAGTTCATTCCTGATCCGTTGTTCCCCAACTCTGGCGACCGTCTGTACAAAACCGGCGATTTGGTAAGACAGCTTGCCGACGGCAACATCGAGTTCCTCGCCCGTCTCGACCAGCAAGTAAAGATTCGTGGCGCGCGCATCGAACTGGCCGAGATCGAAGCCGCGCTCAGTGAGCATCCCGACGTAAAAGAAGTGGCCGTAGCTGCCCAGGGCGGCGAGGATAATAGTCTTCGTCTTATGGCTTATGTGGTGCCGCGGCGTGGGTATTCCACGTCCGCGGCGGAGTTAAGGGCATTTCTCAAAAGCCGCTTGCCGTCTTACATGGTGCCTTCGGAATTCACCTTTATTCCGGGGCTGCCTCGCACAGCTCATGGCAAGCTGGATCGCCGGGCTTTGTCGGCATGCGAAAACTTGAATGAGCTTTCGCCTTCACGGCCCACTGCACCTCGCGACTTTACCGAAGCTCGCTTGCTGGCCATCTGGAAGGATGTGCTGGCCAATGAATCCCTGGACGTCACACAGGATTTCTTTGAGCTTGGCGGCCATTCTCTGCTGGCGGCCAAGCTTCTGGCTCGGGTCGAGGCGGATTTTGGGCAGACTCTATCGCTCGCGTTCGTTTTCCAGGCTCCGACCATCGAACTGATGGCCGAGCTGCTCCGCCAGCCGGATGCAAGTTTGCGAGCTCGCGCCATCGTCCCGGTGCAGCCCAATGGTACGCGTCTACCTTTATTCTGGGTGCGCGGCGGTCCTCGGTTCCGACGGCTGGCTCAGAAGCTCGGTCCGGACCAACCATTCCTGGGTCTCGATCTGCCTTTCGCCGACGCCTCGAAATTCCGCACTCCCTACCATCTGGAAGACATCGCCGCATATATGGTGAGGGCAATGCGAGAAGTGCAGCCCCATGGTCCGTATTCGTTGGCAGGATTATGCGTCAATGCGGTAATCGCCTATGAGATTGCCCAACAACTTACGGCCGATGGGGAAGAAGTCGCACTCCTCGCCATGTTTGATGGTCACAATCACGCGTATTACACCCATCCGTTAGCGGACGGCCGCTATTCCGGACGGGTGAAGTACCATTTCGCGAATCTTTTCCGTTCCGATCTCAAGAAGGGCTCGGCCTATCTTCTCGATCGATTTGACGAAGCCAGACGCAAGATTGAACGAACTGTATGGGAGCTGTCTGCCGCCGGTGGGAAGAGTGGAAATGGAAACCAGCCCCACAACACGGATTTCATCGTTCATCCCGCGTTTCATCGTTATGAGCCGCAGCCTTACTCCGGGAAAATTACGCTATTTCAGTCGAGCGATTGGCCGGAAGGTTCGTATTTCGACTTCAGAGTGGGATGGATTGATTTGGCCCTGGGTGGCGTGGACTTCCGTCGAGTTCCCGGCGATCATCCATCCATGTTTACAGAGCCAAATGTCGACCTGGTGGCTGCCGAGCTCCGTACTAGACTGAATGTAGAGCATCTACAATCCCCTGTCGAGATTTCAGTAGGCACCAACGCACGGGGATAAGTTGCGCATCGCCCTGCAGGGCAGTGCCTGAATGTTTTAGAACGCAGAGACATTACTTGGATTTTTTCACTCTTCCCGGAGCATCTTGATCATGCCAACCATGCGCCTCATTCGTCATAAGCTGTCGATGACGCCAGTACGTTCCGCATTACTGTGGATTCGCCATCGCAATTTTCAGGCGAGCGATGTATTTACCGCGTCCTATCCCCGCTCGGGCAGCACCTGGCTACGCTTCATTCTGGTAGAACTTCTGGCCGGGCAGTCGAGCGGCTTCAAGAATGTGAATCAGCTTAGCCCTGACGTCGGGGAGCATGCCGGGGCTCATCCGCTGCTGTCTGGTGGTGGACGCCTGATTAAGACGCATGAGCTTTACCGGAAATCCTATAAAAAAGCTATCTATCTGGCCCGCGATCCCAGGGACGTCATCCTCTCCGAGTACGCTTATCAGAAAGCGTTAGGGGTGGCCGGGAAAGATTTTGATACATTTCTCGATAAATTTCTGCTCAAGGGCGTCAATCCCTTCGGCCTGTGGAAAGACCACGTGAACTCGTGGCTGGATGCGGCCGAAGCGCAACAATGCCAACTACTGGTAGTACGATTCGAAGAGATGCGGCGCGAAACCGAACGTCATCTTGCGCAGATGATGGAGTTTCTTGATTTTCCGGTTGAGGCCAGCGTTATACGCAGCGCTATTGAGAACAATTCGCTCGAACGAATGAAGGCCAAGGAAAAGGCTACGCCTCAAAGAGCCTCCGCCCAGGGCCGCTTTGTCCGCAGTGGTTCGGTGGCTGGCTGGAGGGACAAGCTAACGGCATCTCAGACTCAATTGATCGAACACTACGCGGGTAGTGCCATGTCTCGTTTGGGGTATGCAGGCGCGAGCGATGTTCCCGAACCTTTGGCTGCAGTACGTGGATGAACGCGTGCCGATGACAGAGACCTTCAAAATGGACACGACGGTTGAAACGACAACCGCCCGAATTCCGGCAACGCCACATTCATGGCTGAATTGGCGAACCGCGGGTATTGTGGCCGCGATCTGTGTGTGCTCTGCCTTCTTGCTGGAGATGCTCGCGAGCGAACTGGTTTCGCAGGAGATGATCACCGTGATCGCGGTCGCGGCGGTGTTCTTTCTTCTGCTTGGCTTCTCGGCGGCTCGGAGTCGAGCTCTGGCGGAACGTCCGAAGTGGTTTATCTTTGCAGTGTGGGGCCTGCTTCTAGCGTCGGAGGAAGTTTTTTCCTACATCAACGATGCGACTAGCACGTATGAGTCGCAGTTCGCTTTTGCTGCCTATGCGCAGGCTGCCATCTGGATGCTGGCCGCCATTGCGCTCCTGATTTTCCTGCAAGGCAACTCCGGATCTCTGCGCGGAATGTTTTCCGGCCCGTACAAATGGGCGTCTCTTTTCGCGCTGGTAGCTCTCTTATCGGTGGCCTATGCGCCGCAGATAGCATTCTCGCTGGCCTGGGCGTTCAAACTCTGTCTGGTGGTAGTCGTGCTTCAGGCTATTTCGAAACAGTTGCTTGATCTGGATGACGTTTCGGCCTTCATGCTAGCGACCATAGCGGCGTACGTTTTCCTGGTGGGTGCGCCATCCATTCGGTCCCTGATGCCTGACCCGGCCGGCACGTACGGCCAGAACGAATTTGAAACGCGCATGCGCGAAGGGCCAACCGGCCTTTCGGCGGCTGCCGGAACTTTCGCATTGCTTGCGCTGACCGTGTACACGCCAGGCAAGAAAAAGACCTTGCTGATTCTTTCGTTTATTGGTTTGGCGGTAATGATCATTGCGGGGGGCAAAGCCGCTATCGTTGCAGGCATTGTGTCGGGTATGTTGTTTTTCGGTTTGCAGAAAAGAGTTGGAGCCACGTTGGGATTCATCGGCGGCGTGGTTGTAATCTTTTGGTTCGCGCTGATGTTTACCCCGCTGTCCAAGTACATGTCGGCTTATACCAGCTCCGGCCAGGTAACAAGCTTAACCGGACGGACCGAGCTGTGGAGCTTTGTTTGGCCGGCGATCAAGCAGAAGATCGTGCAGGGGCACGGATACGTTTCGTCCCGGTTCGTGTCGGTAGCCATGCCCGGTACCCCGTTCCAGGCGGGCCACATGCACAACGGTTTTCTCGAGGCCCTCTATAATAATGGTCTCATCGGACTTGTTCTCATAGTGATGGTGCATGTAGTAATCGTCCGTAACCTGTGGAAAACATTGAGGAGCAACGCAGTTTCGCCACGGGCGCAGCGCCTTGCCATTGGCTCGATGGCGGTCTACACAAATTTGCTGATCAATGGTATGTTTAATGCGACCTTCAGTGGACGGGCGGGCGCGCCTTTCATGATGTTGCTGGCTCTTGTGATTGTCAGCGCTCGACTGGTTAAGGAAGTCAACCCCCCGAACGTGCAAAGGCCCGTTCCGGCTTGGGCGTAGAGCGATTCTCCCCCTCTAGAGTTAGAGTTCTCCCCCCAGAAGCAGACAAGAAACCCATGACAAGAACAGAAGTCCGCATGCCTGAGTTCCGCGTACTAGGTGTCCCCGTCAATGCGGTGCAGATCCCGCAGGTGGTGGAGTGGATGGAGCATTGCATTCACGACCGTGGCACGGCGCGATACGTCGCGGTCACCGGCATGCATGGAGTGACGGAATCACAACAGGATCCTGAGTTCCGCACCATGCTCAAGGAAGCGGACCTGGTTGTTCCCGACGGCATGCCTCTGGTGTGGTTGGGCCGCCTTCGTGGTTTTTCGCATCTTGCGCGGCGCGTCTACGGGCCGGAATTGATGGAAACCTTCTGCCGTGAAACGGGTGCCAAGTATCGTCACTTTTTCTACGGTGGCGCACCGGGCGTTGCCGATCACTTGGCTCAAGTCGAGAACGAGCGTCACGGAATTCGAATTGCCGGCACCCATTGTCCTCCGTTTCGCAGGCTCACAGAGGAAGAAGACAGGGAAGTGATCGCGCTGATAAACCAAGCCGCGCCGGACGTCGTTTGGGTGGGCTTGAGCACGCCCAAGCAGGAACGCTGGATGTACGAGCACCGGGACAAGCTGCAAGTGCCCTTGATGCTCGGCGTGGGAGCGGCCTTTGACCTGAACACAGGTCGGTTGAAACAGGCTCCGGCCTGGATGCGAGAGCGCGGCTTGGAATGGCTGTTCCGTTTACTGGCCGAACCAAAACGGTTGTGGCGAAGATATCTGGTACAGGGCTCCCGATTTGTTTGGAACGTGTTGTTGGAGCTCGCTGCTTTACGCGTATACGAGTAGTGCCGTGAAATCACGAGGTTCGAAAGGAACCAGCGACACGGGGAGTTCGAAAATTCAGGAGAGGAAGAAGACCTATGAATAAGCAAAAAAAAGTACTGGTAACAGGGGCAGGGGGATTTATTGGTCATCATCTGGTAAAACGGCTGAAGGCTGACGGTTATTGGGTCCGGGGCGCCGACATTAAGTATCCCGAGTACGAATCGAGCGCAGCAGACCAATTCGAGATACTTGACCTGCGCAAGGCGGAGAATTGTCTGCTGGCCACGCGCGGAGGCATCGACGAGGTATATAACCTGGCAGCGGACATGGGAGGCATTGGCTATATCACCGCCAATCATGCCGACATCAGCCGCAACAACATTCTGATCAATGCGCACATGCTTGAGGCCAGCCGGCAGAATGGCGTAGGACGATTCCTGTTCTCGTCCTCCGCTTGCGTCTACAACCAGGCCAAGCAGAAAGATCCCAATGTGACGGCGCTGACCGAGGAAGATGCGTTTCCCGCGGATCCGGAGCCGGGTTATGGCTGGGAAAAGCTCTTCGCCGAGGAACTCTGCCGCTACTACTACAAGGATTACGGCTTTGAGACTCGCATCGTGCGTTTCCACAACGTCTATGGGCCGCTCGGCACCTATGATGGCGGTAAGGAAAAAGCTCCGGCGGCGATCTCGCGCAAAGTGGCTCTGGCGCATAATGGTGGCGAGATCGAAATATGGGGCGATGGCGAGCAGACGCGCTCGTTCATGTATGTGGACGACTGCGTTGAAGGGCTCACCCGCATCATGGCATCCGATTGTCGCGATGCTCTCAACCTGGGCACGGACGAGCTTGTGACCATCAACGGTTTGGTTGACATGGTTTCAGCGGCCGCGGGCAAGCGACTGGTCAAACGGCACAACCTCACCGGGCCACAAGGTGTTCGCGGCCGTAATAGCGACAACACCATGCTTCGGAGGGTGTTGGGTTGGGAGCCTAAGATTCACCTGCAGCAGGGCTTGGCGATCACTTACAAGTGGATCGCATCGCAAGTTACCAAGAAGCCGGTGGAGCAAGGCGAACTGGTTTCGGCGCGATAGTGGCAGTCCTGTCCTTTCTTGGCGGTTGGCCTCACTCGGGGTGAGGCCAGCCGTAATTTTTAAGTTAACGAACTAGTCCCCTGCTCTTAAAGTTTTGATATGGCGACCTTTGCCCTGACGGAAGAACGGTCAACCAGCTCGGCCTCCGCCCTGCGTCACGAGCCTGTTTTCGTGGTCGGGATGTGGCGCTCCGGAACCTCGTTGCTCTATGCGTTGCTCAACCAGCACAGCCGGATCTCGCTGATGTATGAGGCCGAGTTGCCGGTGCTGAAGCCCCTCTTCATGCTGCGCGGAGGAAAGTCAGACTGGACCGCGAGATGGAATTTCTGGAATAGCGCACTTGATCGTCACCAGATCTCTGTGGATGAGATCCCCGATTCAATTAAAGATTTGCCGAGCGCGGTGCGCGCAGTTTATGGACAGTATGCTGTTCGCAAAGGCGCGACTATTTGGGGCGGCAAATCTCCAAATTACTACGATTCTCTGGACCGCCTGTCTATGGAGTTTCCCCAGGCCCGATTCATAGTGATCTGGCGGGATCCGGCTGACATTTGCCGCAGTATTCTCCGGGCCGCCGCGAAAGATACATGGTTCAGCAAGCGCGGGATCACGCACCGGGCTCTTTTTGGTTTGGAGCGCATGAAACTGGACTGTGATCGCCTGGTAAGCGGCGGGGTATCTGTCCACCAGATCAACTACGAAGATCTGATTTACCACCCGGCGGATCTAATGCAGGGAATATGCCGATTCCTCGCGATTCCCTTCGAAGAACGCATGACGTCGCTCGAGGGGGCGGACCGGTCCGCCATTTATGAAGGCGAGCATCACGAGGGTGTCAAGAGCCAAACGATTGTCGGGAAGAAGCTTCGTCCAGAGGTTCTGTCGCCGCCTTTGAAAAGAAAGATTCAAAGCTATACCTCCTTCTGGCGGAGGCAATACGGAGGAGCGTGGCCGCCTGCGTCGGCCGACTTGCAGGATGAGCCAGTAGAAATGCCGGGAATTTTCCTGAGAGTGAAGGATCGAGGCCTCTTTCGGGCCCTCCGTGCTCTGGATGCTGCGGTGGTTTACGTCTACTGTTTTGCGCCGCTATGGCTCCTCAAAAAGTATCGGGAAGTCAAGTCTCAGAATCTTGTCGCACCTAAAGTCCCTGAGACTCAACCTATAAGTTCAGTCACACAGAGTAAGTC
>JRHI01002378.1_pt1 | contig 13044 bp, 12 predicted proteins | sample 215371 | NCBI WGS metagenome assembly JRHI01 (sample SAMN02929681, study PRJNA255918) | sediment metagenome | biome: cave system; feature: Ice Cave; material: Sediment; isolation source: sediment from deep within a dark volcanic ice cave with no known source of... ...
TGATACAGAAAGTCCTGGAAGTATTTCTTGGACGGCGACCAAGGGAACATTTGGCACGCGCGATTTGCCGGGCAAGGCGGATGATTGGCTCAAGGCCGCCGAGGCGGAGATTCCAGCACTGCTGGCCCAGGGCAACAGGCTGGGCTTCGCGTTTGCGAACAACCAACGGCCCGCCCAGGGCCAGGGAGGGCGCACGCCGACGACGCTGGAATGGGCGAAACGGCTGACGGCGGAGGACGTGGCGGCCCTGGTGGGTCGCGCCCCCTATAGCGAGAAGATGCCGAACGTAGACGACGGCTTCACCGCGGCCGACCTCACGGACCTGCAGAAGGGGCTAACCGCACGGATGACGATCGAGAAGCGCCTGGCGAAGTCTCGCCTGGAGCGCCCCGGCGGTTACCTGGTGCGCGAGGCGCCGATGAAGGACGTCTTGCAACTGAAGATCCTGGCCGGTCATCTCAAGGCGGGACAGTTTGTTACGAAGATCCGCAAGACGTTCACGAAGGCGGAAATGGACGACGACCTGCTGCTGGTGCCGGCGCGGCTGGGCCAGGCGGAGGATGCCTCGGAGTACGAGGAGATCCTGCCGACGTCGCCGCCATGATCCCGCGTTTGTAATTGGTGCAAACCACTTGTAAATTGTGCAGCCCTACAGACTTATGAATTTGCTCTTTCTTCCCGCCGGTCCCTTTGCTATCGTGCCGCCCGCTTACCTGAGAGGAGCCCTCCCGGGCCGAACGGTCCGGCAAACCGTCTCGGTTGGAGAAGCCCGCTAGCACGATAGCCCTGTCTCGCGGACCCGGACATCCACTCAGCAGCATGGATGCTGTTTCGTCTCGCCGGTCGCCGTGCGCGCCGGCCGGACTTCCGACTCGCACGCCGCCGCGGCCGGCCCGACCCCTCTTTCTCAAGCCGGACTTCGGTCAGGAGGAGATCCCATGCGCAAGGACGCGCTTTGGCTCGCGTTGTCGTCGTTCACCGCTCTCGCCTGGATCCTTGTCTACGTGCCGCGCACTGGGGCCGGCTGAGGCCCCATGGGGTGTCCCCCCCCGACCGGCCGTGTGCTGGTCCCGCAATCGCAGCCCATGTATGCTCAGCAACCCTATGCCCAGACGCCGCAGGGCGGCTACGCCGTCTCGTCGCCCGCGCCGCAGGCGCCGCGCCGCGGCGCCGTACCGGCCGGTCCCCTGGCGTCTCCCAACGTCGCCGCCGTCCCCCGGCCGGCATCCGGCATCATCGCCCGCGGTCAGATTCCCGAGGAGCCGGCCGAGAGCCGGCGTGAAGCGGTCGCGCTGCCGTCGCCCGAGCAACTCGGCGTGCTCGCCAACGGCGGCCTTGACATGAACTCGGTCAACCGCCGCCTCGAAGGCCTGGGAGCGACCTGCTTCCAGATGCGCCAGCTGGCGGACGGCCAGTGGCACATCCTCTGCCTGGTGCCGACCGGCCAGCCGAACCAGACGCACCGCATCGAGGCCCAGGCCGAGGCCAAGGCCGACGCCGTGCGGCTGGCGCTGGAGCAGTCGGAGCAGTGGAAGGTGACAAGGTGACCAAAGAAACCTCTCAAAGTCCCTCACCTTGTCAAGGCACACCCCCGGAAAAAATGCTACGTTTCCCTCAGGCCGCCCGGCACCCGATGGGAGACGACGCATGCTCACGACCGACCTGCAAGACATCGCCGACGCCGTCGTCCGCCGAGCCGAACGACAGCGTTTCGTGACACCCGAAGACGTACACGACGAGTTGGCCAAGGCCGGACTGCCGGAGAATCTCTGGAAAGACGCCCTCGCCCTCGCTCGTCCCTCGCTCAGCTACCGCCAGGGCCGGTATCATTTCGTACTCAGCGATAGCGCCTGCCTGCAGCAGGAACAGTACCACCAGGAGCGCGTCCACCAGGCCGTCCGCGACCTGATTACTTACCACCGCGAAGAAGACGCCCGCGCCGAACGCCGCGAAGAGGATCGCCTCGACTTCATCCAGTCGGTCGAGGTCCACACCGCCGACGGCCGGCAGTTCACCTTCCTGAGCCGCGACGTGTCCGCCACCGGCATCCGCCTCATCGGCACGCGCCGCCTGCTCGGTCAGAAGGTTCGGGTCCGCATTCCGCGCGGCGACACCAACGAGCCACTCTGTTTCTTCGTGCGCATCCTGTGGACCTGCAATATCGGCGAGGATCTCGTCGAGAACGGCGGGATGTTCCTGGATACCGACACGTAAAAGCGCGGCCTCTTGCCGCTTTCATTTTCTACGTGTCAGATAGTGTTAGCGCTGTTCGCGGTCGATCTGATCGAGGGCTGCCTGCATGGCGGCGAGAGGATCCAGGGCGCGGGCCTCGTACGTGCGGCGGAGGTTCGGGTTCTGCCGATTCGGAATCGAACAGCTGAACCTCCATTCGTTCGTCTCATTCACCATTTCCAGCCGCTGCCAGGTCACGCCTCGCGCCCGCAGCATCGCCTGCGCCTGCTCGAAGGTCGTCACCCGTATACCACTCACCGGAGTAGGAGCCGGCGCCGGCGGTGCCTCGCTGCGCGGCGGCGAGTCGGCGGACGGCACCGCCGGGTTCGCTCCTTCCGGTCCGCGCAACACGACCTCGCCGGGACTGCGCCAACCACCCCCGGACATGGGCGTGGTCGCGCTGGAAGCGTTGTCCCGGCCGCCGATGCGCAGCTCGTGATTCGGATCGAGCGGCGGCACGTTGCCACCCGCCAGGGCCGCAGTGCTCGTCGAGGATTGCGGCGCCGACAGCGGCGGCGCGGCGGTGAGGGCGGCACTTCCCGGCGACGCGGCGGCAGCGGCCTTCACAGCCGGCCGGGACGGCGGCCCGCCCAGCAGCGGATCGTAATCGGCCGGCCTTGGCGTCGCCGGCTGACTCGAAGCGCAGCCCGCCACGATGAAATACGAAGCGCCCAGCGCGACGGACGACAGCAGGCGCAGTTTCCACGCCTTTTTCCGGCCCGCGCACCTGCTCCTTCGTACTTCGCTCATCTTGACTCGCTTCCCGGTCCGCCTAGTGTGACAACCGGACCTCACCCATCGGGTGAGAGAAACAGCGGCTACCTACATCAAGCGGGGACAACTTGCAATGGCAGCTTTCCGCATTGCAGTCATAGGCGGCGACGGCATTGGACCGGAAGTCATCGAGCAGGCCGTGCGCGTGGTCGATCGAGCCGTGCGCGCCGAGGGAGCGTCGCTCGAATGGCACCGCCTGCCCTGGTCCACCGCGTACTGGAAGGAGCATGGCTACATGGTGCCGCCCGACGGCTGGGACACGCTGCGCAAGCACGACGCAATCTACTTTGGCGCCGTCGGCAGTCCGGACGTGCCCGACACGGTAACCGTCCAGGGACTGATCCTGCCGATGCGGCGCAAGTTCGACCAGTACGTGAACCTGCGGCCGGCATACCTCTTCGATGGCGTTCCCTGTCCGCTGTGCGACCACGATCCCCAGACCGGGGCGCTACGACCCAAGAAAGCCGGCGCCATCGACATGCTGGTCTACCGGGAGAACACCGAGGGCGAATACGCGCCGATCGGCGGCCGGCTTTACGAGGGCATGCCGGCCGACGTCGCGGTGCAGACGAGCGTCTTCACGCGCCGCGGCTGCGAGCGGATCATGCGTGCCGCCTTCGAGGGTGCGCGTAAGCGGCGCCGGAAGGTCACGTCGATCACCAAGTCGAACGCTCTCGGCTTCAGCATGGTATTGTGGGACGACGTCTTCCGGGCGGTAGCGCGGGAGTATCCCGACGTGCAGTCGGATTCGCTACTGGTGGATGCGGCGGCGATGGATTTCGTGCGCCGGCCGGAGAAGTTCGACGTGGTCGTGGCCAGCAACCTGTTTGGCGACATCCTGACCGACCTGAGCGCCATCGTCACCGGCAGCATGGGTCTGGCGGCGAGCGGCAACATCAATCCGGACCGGACGGCGCCGAGCATGTTCGAGCCGGTGCATGGTTCGGCGCCGGACATCGCGGGCAAGGGGATCGCGAATCCGCTGGCGGCGATCCTGTCGGCGGGGCTGATGCTCGATCATCTCGGCCTGGGCCGCGCCGCCGGGGCGCTGCGCGGCGCGGTGGCGAAGGTGCTGGCGGCGGGCAAGCCGCGCACGCCGGACCTTGGCGGCAACGCCAAAACCGGCGACGTCACCGAGGCGGTGCTGGCGGCGCTCTGAGACAAAGGACGAAGCACGACTGAAAGAAAAGAAAACTCCCCAAGGAATCATTATGAATTCTCAGCAACGGTCCGGCGTCGTCCGTGCTTCCTGGATTCTCGGAGTCGCGCTCGTCGCGGGATATGGGACAGCGTTCGCGCAGGAAACCGCGGAGCGGCCGCGCGTCGCGCTTTCCACGTGGGACACGGGCACGTCTGCCGCGGAACCACTCGCGCCGGAGGCCCTCGCGCAGAAGAGCGGCTGGAAGCCGATTGCAAGCGGTGAGACAACGCTTGCTTTCCAGGGCGACGCGGTGATGACCAACGGGCGCGTGCTTGCGGTGACGCGGAAGTTGGGAACCGGTGTCGAGCTCTACTCGCTCGGCACGGGCAAGCCGGTCTATCGCGCGCGTCTCCTGCTGGCCCCCTCACCCCACTCTCTTCAGGGGAAAGGGGCGGGTGAGGGAACGGGCAGCGCTCGGGTGGTGCTCACGGAAAACAGCCGGTCGGCCGTCGGTCTCGAAGTGGCGTCGAAGTCGGCCGCCGCGCGCTTCCGCCTCAAGAAGGGGGAGCGCTTCGTCGAGATGCAGGCGGTTGCCGGCGACGCGCTGCTGCGCATCGAGTGCCCGAGCCGTTTCGCCGTCCTGCCGGACTTCTTCGCCGACGACATCCTTTTCGACGCGCGCAAGGTCCCGCTCGACAGGGTCGAGTTGCCGAGCGAGAACTTTCTCCTCCACTTCACGGGGAAGCAGGACGCGATCGTGATGAGTGTCTTCGAGAATCGCGCACAGGACGTGCGGGTGACGCTTGCGGGGAAGGGTGACGAGCGTGCGATCACCGGGTCGGAGATCGAGTTCGGCAAAAAGGGGAGCAAGATCTGGGTCGCGGTGCTCGAGGGCGCCGGGACGTGGCACGCGCTCGACGTCAGCGCGGCGGACGCGCAGAAGATCCTGCCGCTTGCCTGGAAGATGCCATTCGTGGCGCAGTGGCGCGTCGATTTCACGCGCCAGGACGGCCTGACCGACAGCTGGGACATGCTTCTCCCGAACGAGGAAGGCAACGGTTTCATCAAGCCGTCGTGGCTTGCGCAGGACGGCAAGATCAGCGCGGCGACGCGGACTGCGACGGGCGAGGTCGACCGCGATGCGTACAAGCCGGGTGGTCCCGCGTCGGACCGTCTGGGTCCGGATCGGCTGCGGTGGACGACGGTGCTCGGCAAGGTGCCGTACCCGTGCTGGTCGGACCGCGCGCGGCAGGGATTCCTGCAGCCCCTTCAGCACAAGAGGCTCACGTTCGACGGGCCCGTCTTGATCTACGCGATCAATCGGCTGGCGGAGACGCCGGTCGCGTGCTACACGGCGGTGGACGTCGTGCGGAACACGCTGGGCGTCGGTCCGTGCCAGTACATCCTGGACGTCGAGGGACAGAAACAGGAGCACGTGGGCCGCGCGACCTGCCACGTGCGGACGTTGCTGAACGAGGTCTACGGGAGCGGCCTGCAGAAGGCGAAGCGGCAGGAGATCGAGAACTACCTCGGCGACGCGCTCGACTTCGTCACGCACATCCGCAACCGCATCCTGGCCTACGTTGCCTTCGGCAAGGACCTCCAGAAGTATCTGGCGGAGCAGCGCGCGGCGCATCCGGAGCTGAAGGAGTCGCTGGACGCGCTGGAGGTGCTTGCGCGCGAGATCGACGAGCGCATGGAGCCGCGGTTGCAGGCGATCCTGCGGAGCCCCATGCTCAAGGAGACCGTGACGAAGGTTGCCGAGCGGCAGGCGGAACCGACGCCGCCGGTGCTCGCGGCGCAGCTAAACCACGATTTCCTTGCGAAGGGCCTGCTCGACTACGACGGCGCCGATTGGCAGAGCAAGCTCAAGAAGGAGTATACGGACCCGTTAACGGTGATCGGTGGCCAGCAGGACGAGATGGTGGGGGAGTGTCGCTGGGTGGTGAAGGCGCTGCGCCAGAAGGCGGGCATCCTGATGGCGACGGATCCGCGCATGGCGCCGATCGCGGCAGAGATCCGCGCCCGCACCCACAAGATGCTCCGCGGCGGCGCCGCCTACGAAGGCGCGCGGCACTGAGAAAACGCGCGGCAATTTCCTGAACAGTGACCGTGCCCTGTCCGCGCCCGGAGCGTGCCAGCGACCTGGCTGCTACTTTCGTTGAAAGTCTTGCCGGGCCAGCTTATTCTAAACGCTGTCGCAGGCGGTCAATCCGCCGGGATAAACCCGGCGGCTCGTCATAAACCCGGCGGCTCGTCATAAACCCGGCGGCTCGTTGGGAATTCGCCATGGCGAACGAGCGACCCTTTGCTCTGCTTATCACCTGGACGTGCTACGGCACCTGGCTGCCGGGGGACCCTCGCGGCCATGTATCCAAGATCCGTCTCCCCGAGGGCGGTCTCCGACCGAAGGAAAACGTGCCCGGCACACCTTACAGCCAAGGGGACGAGTTCACTCAGCAGAGAGCGCGGGCGCTGCAAAAGGAGCCGACGGTCTACCTAACCGCTGATGAAGCCCTGGTCGTCGCCGTCTCTCTGAGCCAAGCAGCCCAGGCCCGCGGTTGGCGCATCCTGCGCGGCGCCGTCATGGCCAACCACGTTCATGTGGTCGTGATGGATTGTCCCAACGACGGCCCGGCTGTCCGGCGCATCCTCAAAGGCGCGAGCCAGGCCACCTTGAACGACCATGTCGGCCACAACCAAAAGTGGTGGACGGCGGGAGGCAGCGACCGCTACAAGAATGACTGGCCCGCGATCGAGGCTGCCGTACAGTACGTGGCAGACCAACCCAGGATGTTGGCTTCCATTATCGACGGACGAGCGGCGGGGTTTATCCCCGCCGAGGGACCTTCGGCCGTGTAGGCGCCCGCCGGAATAAACCCGGCGGCTCGTCCGGAGATGACGCACGCGCGTGCAGCGGTCTTGGTTATCCGCTCACGATACAACAAGTCCACGCACTCCTCTACTTCTTGCAAGGAGTGGGTGAACCGTTCAATTTGAAGGCCACTTCACGCTAGGGTTCGGCGACGGGCGCAACTCTCCCACGACACCAATCAGGCAGCTTCGCAACGCCTTGATAGAGGCCGAGGACTTCGCCGCAAGACATCGAGAGACTGGACCGGGTCACACAACTGATCGAACGCGGAGGTCGCTCGGCCAACCACCGGCCTCGATCCAGGGGTCCATGCCGGGAACCGGAGATTTCATGGGAACAGTTTCCCGAAGGTCTGACGCCTGACTACTCTCCAGAGGAACAACTGCGGGCAAGTGAGCCAACGCACGCTGCTTTTTCTCTCCAGCCGGCAATTCATGACCTACGCTTGACGCGTGGTGGTTTTTCCCTGGTTTTCGTGGAACAGGAGGCTATTGCGATGACGATTCCGATTCTGCTGGCAGTGACAGGCTGCGTGGCCATCGTGGCGATCTGGTTCCTGTGGGGCCGCAAGCTCGGCGCCAAGGCTCCCGAGGCCAAGGCCGAAGCTCACGAGGCTCGCTCCTGAGCCGTTCGCAGTCGCTACAATGAGGAAGCGGGCAGGGCCCCATCTGCCAAGGGCAACCCCGTCCCCTGCCGCTCTCTCTACGCCCCCGGCGACCATGCGTGTGCTCTATCTCGACAACAACGCGACCACCCCCGTTCTGCCGGCCGTCTGGGAAGCCATGCGGCCGTTCGTGAGCGACGTTTTCGGCAATCCCGCCAGTGCCCACCAGGCCGGCCGCCGCGCGCGCCAGGCCCTGGAAGACGCGCGCGAATGCACCGCCGCCCTGCTCGGGGCCCATCCCGATGAGGTCGTGTTCACCAGCGGCGCCACCGAGGCCAACAACCTCGCCCTGCTCGGCCTCGCCGGCGACCCGCCCGCGCATCTCGTCGCCAGTCCCATCGAACATCCCTCCGTCGTCGAACCGCTGCGCCACCTCGCCGCCCACGGCTTCCTCGTCGATTGGTTGCCGGTGGACGGGCAGGGGGTCGTCCCCATCGAGGCGCTGTCGCGACTGCTTCGGCCCGAGACGCGCCTCGTCGCCGTCATGCTCGCCAACCACGAGACGGGAGCGGTGCAGCTGGTGCGCGACTTGGTCGAGTGCAGCGCGGGTAGGGCGTTCCATTGCGACGCGGTCCAGGCGACCGGCAAGCTGCCGGTGTGCTTCCACGATCTCGGCGTTTCGACCCTGACGCTGAGCGCTCACAAGTTTCATGGACCGAAGGGCATCGGCGCCCTGCTCGTGCGTCGCGGCGTCAAGCTGCAGGCACAGGTACATGGCGGTCATCAGCAGCGCGGCCGGCGTCCCGGGACCGAGCCGGTGCCGCTGGCGGTGGGACTGGCAACCGCCCTGGAACTGGCTCTGCGCGAACGAGAGGCGCGGCAGGAGAAGGTATTGCAGCTGCGGCAGCGCTTCCTGGAATGGCTGCGCGCGGAGGCGGCGCCAGTGGCGCTGAACGGTCCGGAGACCGGCGGGGTGCCGCACACAATCGACGTGTCGTTTCCGGGCTGCCGGGCGGAGGCGTTGCTGATGAGCCTGGACCTGGCGGGCGTATGCTGTTCGACGGGGTCGGCATGTTCGAGCGGTTCGCTGTTGCCGTCGCCGGTGCTGCAAGCGATGGGCGTGCCGGATGAGTTACTGCATTCGGCCCTGCGTTTCAGTCTGAGTCCGTTGCTGAGCGAGGACGAGGTAGACGAGGCAGCGCGGCGGGTCGTGGCGGTGGTCGAACGACTGCGGCGGCATGGAGAAGAGTAGTACGGCGATGCTCAGCGTTTGCGTCGGGAAGCGCCTTTCCAGGCGATCGAGTGAAGGTCGTGGTCCTGGAACTGCCAGTAGTCGATGAGGACGTTGCTAATGCGGACCACCTTGCGCATTCGAGCGGCTCGCGTCCGAAACTCCGGCCGCTGAAGTAGTGACCGCAGGAGGCCAGGAATCTGAGCCTGCTGATGGTTCGCGAGGGCAAAGTACAAGATGCAGTAACCGGGATGGCACCAGTTCGAGTGCCAGAAGTCCTGGTCTATAGTGGCCCCCGAGAACTGGACCAGCGATCAAGCTACTGAGGTGGCCCAGGAAAGGGGCAGCGATGGCAGGTAAGCGGAAGCAGCGTTATTTCGGCGCCTCTCGTTTCCAGGCTCCCGCCCGGGAATGTCCTGTCTTCGAGGCTTCTTCGCCTGCTGGAACCAGGGCCGCGAGTTAGCCCTTCTGCCAGTTCCGCTCGATGAACGTGGTGTCCACCTGGCCTTCGATGAAGGCCGAGTGGTTGAAGATTTCGCGGTGGAGCGGGATGGTGGTGTGAATCCCCTCGACGATGAACTCGCCCAGGGCGCGGCGCATGCAGGCGAGGGCCTCGGTTCGCGTCGGCTGATGCACGAGGAGCTTGGCCACCAGCGAGTCATAGTTCGGCGGCACCCGGTAGCCGGTGACGGCATGGGTGTCGAGACGCACACCGGGGCCGCCGGGCGGTTGCCAGCGCGTGATCAGCCCCGGCGACGGCCGGAAACCGTGGGCGGGGTCCTCGGCGTTGATCCGGCACTCGATGGCCGAGCCGCGATGCACGACGTCCTCCTGGCGGAAGCGCAACGGCTCCCCCGCAGCGATGCGGATCTGCTCGCGCACCAGGTCGATGCCCGTGACCAGTTCCGTGACCGGGTGCTCCACCTGGATACGAGCGTTCACCTCGATGAAGTAGAAGCGGTGCTGGGCGTCCAGCAGGAATTCGCAGGTGCCGGCGCTGTGGTAGCCGGCGGACTGGATGAACCGTACCGCCGCGTCACAGATTTCCGCGCGCACCTTCGGCGGCAAGTTCGGCGCCGGCGACTCCTCGACGAGCTTCTGGTGCCGCCGTTGCAGCGAGCAGTCGCGCTCCCAGAGGTGGACAACGTTGCCGTGGTGGTCGGCGAGGATCTGCACCTCGATGTGGCGCGGCTGCTCGATGTACTTTTCGAGGTAGACGCTGCCGTCCTTGAACGCCTTCTCCGCCTCCTGCTGCGCCTGCTTGAGCCCGGACTTCAGGCTGAGGTCGTTGTGGGCGACGCGCATGCCCCGGCCGCCGCCGCCGGCCGCCGCCTTGATGAGCACCGGGTAGCCCATGGCGTGGGCCAGTGCCAGCGCCTGACCGTCGGTCTCGATCAGCCCCTCGCTGCCCGGCACAACGGGCACGCCGACCTTCTGGGCCAGTTTGCGGGCCTCGTTCTTGTTGCCGAGCAGCCGCATCGCCTCCTGTGGCGGACCGATGAACTCGATCTTGCAGGTACGGCAGACCTCGGCGAAGTGCGGATTCTCCGAGAGGAAGCCGTAGCCCGGATGGATGGCCTGCACGTCGGCAATCTCGGCGGCGCTGATGAGACGCGGGATGTTGAGATAGCTGTCCGCGGACGTGGCCGGACCGATGCAGATGGCGTCGTCGGCCAGCTCCAGGTACGGAGCGCCGCGGTCGGCCTCACTGAAGACGGCCACGACCTCGATGCCCAGGTCCTTACAGGCCCGAATGACGCGCAGGGCAATTTCGCCGCGGTTGGCTACGAGAATGCGTTGGAACATAGTAGTGGCTAGTGGCCAGGAGTAGTGGCTAGTGGCTGGCAGAAAACCACTAGCCTCTCCTCCTGGCCGCTACTCATGCGCTAGTATCGACCTTGAAGAGTACCTGATTGAACTCGACCGGCTGCTGGTCGTTCACCAGGATCTCGGTAATGACGCCGGTGCATTCGGCCTGGATCTCGTTGAAGATCTTCATGGCCTCGACGATGCAGACGACGGTCGCGGGAGTGACTCGAGTGCCAACGCGGACGAATGGCTCGGCGTCGGGTTTGGAGCGGGAGTAGAAGGTGCCGACCGTGGGACTCTTGATCAGGTGCTGGGCCTTGGAGGACGGGTTGGCCTCGGGGTTGGTCGCGAGAGGCGCCTGGGCGGCGGGCGCCGGGGTCGGCGCGGCAATGGGCGGCAGCACGCCGGGAAGCACGGCCGGCAGCGGCACACCCGCCTGCTGGCCGCGCCGCAACCGGATGCGCACCGTACCGTCGCGCAGGTCGATCTCGCTCAGATCGTGCCGGCTCATCAGGGCGACCAGGTTCTTGATCGTCCGCAGGTCGAAGGGGTCGGAACTCTTGGACACCTCGTCTGCCACCTTGCTCTCCCTTTCCCACCAGCCGTTTGCGGCTAGAACACGCGGATCGACGCCAGATCCTTCGGCGTGCTGGTCAGCACCTCGCAGCCATCGGGCGTGACCAGAACGTCGTCTTCGATGCGAACGCCGCCCCAGCCGGGCAAGTAGATGCCGGGCTCGACGGTCACGACCATGCCGGCTTGCAGGGCCGCGTCGGCGTTCGGCCGCAGCATCGGCGCCTCGTGGACCTGCAATCCCAGGCCGTGACCCAGGCCGTGACCAAAATAGTCGCCGAAGCCCGCCGCGGCAATCGTGCCTCGGGCTGCGGCATCGACCTCCTGTGCCTGGACGCCTGGACGGATCGTGCGGATGGCCCGCTCCTGTGCTGTTAACACAACTCGGTGTACCTCTTCGAGTTTCGGCGAGATTGTACGGGTGGCCAGAATGCGTGTCAAGTCGCTTTTGTAGAACCGGCCGCTGGCTCCCCAATCGACGAGCAGAAGGTCGGCCTCGGCCACGGTCCTGGCGGTCGGCGGCGCGTGCGGCAGAGCGGCCCGGGCACCGACGGCGACGATGCTGGGGAAGCTGGCCGCGCTGGCCCCGAGGTGACGCATGTGCCCTTCGAGGGCGTCGCAGAGGTCCTTTTCCCGATCCTCCGGCCGGAGCAACGCCCGGAAAGCGGCGAAAGCCCGTTCGGCCAGGCCGACCGCTTCGCGGATGGCGGCCACCTCGGATGGGTCCTTGACGGCGCGAAATCGTTCCACCCGGTCACTGCCGGCCTTCCAGTCGAGGGTCCTGGTCAGGTCGCGGAGCGTTTCCCACTCGGCGACCGTCAGGTGGTGGCTCTCGAAGCCGACCGAGCGGATGCCGAGTTGGCCAAGGACGGCGGCGGCGGCCTGGTAGAGCGTCTGGCTGGTCGGTCGGATGTTCGTTTCGAGGCCGGGACATTCCTGGGCGAGTTGCTCGGTGAAGCGGGCGTCGCTGACCAGAAGGGTGCGCTGCCGGCCGAGGACGAGGTAGCTGCTCTCGCCGCTGAAGCCGGTCAGGTAGGTGACGTTGACCGGATTGCTGATGAGGAGGACATCCACACCCTCCTCGTTGAGGCAGTGTGCTAAATGCTCGCGGCGTTGTGCGGGGTAGTCCATAGCGCGGCACTCCAGGGCAACCCCGCTCATTGTCGAAAGGAAGGGGCCGGTCGGCAAGGAGGACGGGGGACGGAGGTTCATCCTCCATCCTTGCCGTTCGCCCCCTGCTGTCGACCATCCTGGCCCATGGAATACGGCCGTTCGACCTTCGCGGAACCGTATCCCGCTCCCGGCCGCGCGGCGCTCGTCGTGAAACCTCCGGCGGTTCGCCGGCTCGAGCCGCCCTTATCCCTCGGCGAACGGAGCCGCGCGAGGTAGTCCACCGCGCGAATGGCTCCAGCAGGCGGGCGGCAGGGATGTGCCGGCCCGGGCGCCGCGGGAAAGAATCGAGATGAGGAGCATTCGTAGCCAATCCGGACACGCTTGCATCTTCATAGATTATGCACAATCAATCGGCTGGCGTAATGGAGAAATAGATACGCCATCCATACCTCGAATAGGCTCAAAGTCAGGGCAACGGGGATGGCGATAAGCCACCTAATTGGCGGAGCTGATGCGCAAGGAAGCATGCGATAAAGAGCAGGAAGCATAATGAACATGCCCGCGAATGCAACTACGAACATCGGCCAGGCAATAGCATCAGGCCAGTCGTCAAGATTGCCAGACACCAGCACAAGTACAGAGTACTAAATGACCGTGCGGGATTCAGCTGTACGGATCTTGCATCGCGGCAG
>JRHI01002379.1_pt1 | contig 13039 bp, 10 predicted proteins | sample 215371 | NCBI WGS metagenome assembly JRHI01 (sample SAMN02929681, study PRJNA255918) | sediment metagenome | biome: cave system; feature: Ice Cave; material: Sediment; isolation source: sediment from deep within a dark volcanic ice cave with no known source of... ...
ACGACGCTCGCCTGAAGGCTCGCGCTACACGGATCTGCAACGCGCACTAGTCGTGAAGCGCCGAGGCCAGCTGGCGTAGAAACAGACCCACGTCCGTCACAATCCCGATCGTCTGCGACGAGCCGCGATCGGCGAGCTTCGTGACGACGGCCGGGTTGATATCCACGCACACCAGGCGCACCCATGCCGGCAGCATGTTGCCGACGCCGATGCCGTGCAGCATCGTCGACAGCACGAGCACGAGCTTCACGCCCTGCAGCGCCGCCGTGTAGCGATCCTGCGCCTCGACCAGGTTCATGATCGTGTCCGGCAGCGGGCCGTCGTCGCGGATGCTGCCGGCGAGGACGTAGTCCACGTTCCGGCGGATGCACTCGTACATCACGCCCGATGTCAGCACGCCGCTGTCGACTGCGGCGCGCAGACCGCCGGCGCGATAGATCGCATTGATGGCGCGCATGTGATGGCGATGGCCGCCTTCGATCGAGCGCCCGCTCTCCATGTCCACCCCGAGCGACGTCCCGTACAGCGCCTGCTCCACGTCGTGCACCGCGAGCGCGTTGCCCGCCAGCAGCAGGTCCACGTAGCCGTGGCGGACGAGGTCGCAGAAGTACCCGCCGCCGCCGGTGTGGACGACGACCGGGCCGGCGACGAAGGCGATGCGATCGCCCGCCTGTTTGGCGGCGCGCATCATGGCCGCGATGCGTGTCACGCCGACTTCGACGCGGCGTTCGGACGAGATTTCGTTCGTCATGAACGCGAAGCCGTGCCGGTCGCGCTCCTGGAACTCGGGGACGATTTTGATGCCGTGGATGCCGCAGACGATGGCGTCGCCTTTGCGGATCTCGCGGAGCTTGCGGCAGATGGCGCGCGCGCCGTCGATCACGACCACCGCGTCCATGCGCTGCCGCTGGACCGCGACCCACTGGCCCCCGAGTCGGATTGACGTCTGATGATTCGTGGTGGAGTAGAAATCCTCCGGCGCGCAACCGTCGCGGTCGGCGGCGACGATGTGGGCGTCCTCGGCCCGCGCGACGCGGCACCCGAGCGCGACGAGCTCCTCGAGCACGTCGGTCAGCGCCGCGGGCGCCTTGGCGGTGACGCGCATCGAGACGAACGACGGCTCGTCGTTGGTGCGCCCGATGCGGAATTCCAGCACGTCGAACGCCGCGTCGTGCCGGACGACGGTGTCGAACATCGCGTTCATCAGCTGGGAGTCGATGAGATGGCCTTCGGCCTCGACCACCTCGGTGACGGTGAGATCCGCTATGGCTTCATCTCCTTGCTGCTGATCTGCAGATCGAAGCCGTCCGGATCCTTCACGTGGAAGCTGTCCTGATCCTCGCGCGGCGTGAGGCCGCGGCGCTCGAGCTCCGCCTTCGCGGCCGCCTTGTCGAAGCTGTCGACGGTGATCGCGATGTGATCGACGAGCGGCGTCGGCCGGCCCTGCCGGCCGTTGCGCGGAATGATGAACGTGTCGCCGAACGTCAGGTAACACTGGCTCGTACCGTTGTCCTGCGTCACCTTCATGCCGAGAAGGTCCGCGTAGAAGTCGCGCGTCTTCTTGTAGTCGGCCACGCTGTAGGAAATGTGGTTGACCGTGGTCGCCTTGAATCCGGGGCTCGCCGCGGCGAGCGGCGCGGCGCCGGCCGCCGAGGCCGCGGTGGCGGTGAGAGCGAGGCTCTGAATCAGCTGTCGGCGGCTCATGTGGCCGTGTTCGAATTCGTGCACCAGCTGGGCAATGATGTGTTCCATGTGCAGTCCTCCAGGATTAATGCGTCATCGCATACACAATGATATTGACGCCGATCGCGTAGCCGCCGGGTGAAAACCGATCGAAGTATGCCTGGCTCTCGCCTTCGCGCTCCCACGTGTCCGGGATGTCGGAGTTGTGCGTCATGACCACCATCAGCCGGCCCCGTGCATCGGAAATGCCGCGGAAGTTCACGTGCGCGCTGTCGAGCCCGCGCTCGGATACGCTGCCCGTCTGCATCCAGAAGCGGATGTTCGACACCTGCTCCACTTCCTTCACGTCGTACAGCGCGTGCATCACCGGGTGGTCCGGCGGGATGTCGGCAATTGGATACGTGTCCGGCGGAAGCGCGCGGCCGATCTCGGACGCCCATTGATCCCACGCCCGCGAGCCCCAGAAATCGTCGACGATCAGGAACCCGCCTTTCAGCAGGTAGGCGCGCAGATGCTCGACCTCGTCATCGCTGAAGCGGACGACGCCGACGTCCTCCATGTGGAGGATGGGGCAGCGGTACAGGAGCGGATCGGTGAGACGCACGACAACGTAGTCGGGCTGGCCTGTCGTGTCGAGCCGCACGCGGACGCGCGTCAGCTCGGCGAGGCGCACGGAGAAGTTGTTGTCGGCGCCGGGGAAGTCGGTGTCCCAGCCGGATCCGCCGTCCTCGCGGCGATCGGCGGTGAAGTACGCACGGCAGAAGTTGAACGAGCCGTCGAAGTTGTCGCGCGTGGCCCATTTCGGCGGCGAACGTCTGAAACGACCGTAGCCGCCGCCGCCCACCCAGATCCGCGGACGCGGCCCCGGCTCCTGGCCGGACTGACCAAGTTGCGCGAGCGCGGTCGTGGCGATGGACAGGGTGATCGCGGCGAGGAGCGCGTGGAGAAGGCGACGGTAGCTCATGAGGGCCGCGCGGCCCTCATGATACCGGATCGCCGTTACGAGCCGCCGCCGATTCGAAGACCGATACGAACCATTGCGCAGTTCACGCCGCTGCGATCACTGTTCTCCCCGGAGGCTCACGTTCAGCGGCGTGATCTGTCCGCGGCGGACGTCGACCTGCGTCACGTACGTCCGGTACCCCGCCTTGCGGATCTCGACGGTGTGCGAGCCCTCTGCAACGTCCACCGTCAGACGATCCTGTCCGCCGGGGGCGCGCCAGTTTTCGCCGTCGATGAACAGGTCCGCGTCGCCGGGCTGCACCTTCACGGCCAGCGTGCCGTACGCGCCGTTGCCCTGTCCGCCGCGTGGGTTATCCGGCGGCTGCTGTGGCGGCGGCATCTGCTGCGCCGGCGGCATCTGCTGCGGCGGAGGCATGCGACGGCCGGCTGGCCCGCGGCCCATCGGCTGAATGCGGTGGCGCTGACCGCCCTGGGCGCCCGGCCAATCCACCGGCTGCGGCTTCGGCGGGGGCGGTTCGCCGGGCCCGAGGCGCTCCATCTGGTACCTGATGCGGAACGTGTGGTCTGGCGTCAGGTAGACCTTCTGTTTCAGCGGCCGATAGCCGTCCAGATGCAGCTCGATCTCGTGCTCGCCTGGCTCGACGCGCAGCCGCTGGAACGGGCCGTCGAAGTCGTCGACGATGCCGGCGTAGTAGCCGTCTACGTAAACCGCGGCTTCCTTCGGCTTCACCTCGACGCGGACCGAGGCCTCTGGCTCGTACCGGCGATAGCCGTATCCGTACGGCCGCATCGGGTAGGGGTACTGATAGCCGTACCACGGGTCGTCGTAGAAGAACGGATCGTAGTAGGGCCCGCCGACGACAACCACGCGGCCCACGCCCCATCCCCGTCGGAATTGGGCCTCGCTCGTCGCTGCCGAGCCAACGAACACGACGGCGGCGAGTCCGCAAAGGACAACGAAACGTGTGCATGGGAGCATGGAACATCCTCGAGCAAAAAAGGGCGGTGGCGAACGGTGACGAAGCAATGAGGGTGCCAGCACTTCGCGCTGCGGTTGTGCCTCCATCTGATACCAGCTGTTCGAGTTGAACGATCGGCCTCCTCTTTACCCGTGTGCGCTCGTCGTCGGTGGACGACAAGCGTGTCTGGCGACGAGGACACCGTCGGGAAGCGTGCGGATGGCGATCAGGTCGCGATCAGGTGTCGAGCAGGTGCGTGGCGTCGATGCCGCGAATGGACGCGTCGAGGATTTCGATCGGGTGGCGGATGGGCCGCGAGCGGCCGAGCCGGGCGGCCGCGGCGGCCATCTGCAGCGTGCAGCCCGGGTTGGAAGTCGCGATGAGATCGGGCTTCACCACGTCGATCTGGCGGACCTTGCGGTCGCCGAGCTGGCGGGCGGTGTCCGGCTCGACCAGGTTGTAGATGCCGGCGCTGCCGCAGCAGATGTCCTGTTCGGCAAACGGCAGGATCTCGATGCCGGGAATCGAGCGCAGCAGATCGCGCGGCGGCTGGCGGACGCCTTGCGCGTGCGCGAGATGACAGGCGTCGTGGTACGCGACGCGCAACGCAAGCGGATGCCGCGGCGCCCGCGGCGCGCCGAGCTCCGACACGATTTCCGCGACGTCGCGGACGCTGGCCGAGAACGCCCGCGCGCGGTCTGCCCATGCGGGATCGTCGGCCAACAGCTGTCCGTACTCTTTCATCGACGATCCGCAGCCGGCGGCGTTGACCGCGATTCGCTCGACGCCGGCGCGCTCGAAGGTGTCGATGGTGCGGCGCGCGAACGCGCGCGCCTCGTCCAGCCGACCGGCGTGCAGCGCGAGGGCGCCGCAGCATCCCTGGTCAGCCGGGGCGACGACGTCGCAGCCGTCGGCGGCGAGTACGCGGACGGTCGCCTCGTTCACGTGCGGAAAGACGAGGCGCTGCACGCACCCGGTCAGCAGACCGACGGTCAGGCGTCGCGTCCCCGCGGCCGGCGTGCGCGCGGGTGTCGACGAGAACAGCGAGGTCCAGGTCACCTTCGGCGCGAGGGCCAGCATCGCGCGAAGGCGCGCGAACAACGACGTTCGCCGTTCGGCGTTCGATGTTCGCGGCTCGACGTTCGACGTTCGTCGTTCAGCCGCGAGACGTGTCCTTGTTCGCCCGCCGATCCACCCGAACACGACGAGCGGCGCCAACGCCAGGCGCAGCCTGCCCGGGTACGGAAACAGCGCGAAGATCGCGCCGCGAAAGAGGCGGTCGGCCAGCGGCCGCGCGTAGCGCCGTTCAATCTGGGCGCGCGTGGCTTCGATGAGCGGGGCATACTGCACGCCCGACGGACACGACGTGACGCACGCCATGCAGCCGAGACACGCGTCGAAATGTTGCACGAACGCGGGCGTCATCTCCGTGCGTCCTTCGAGGCCCGCCTTCATCAGGTAGATGCGTCCGCGCGGCGAGTCCATCTCTTCGCCCCACAGGACGTAGGTGGGACACGACGGCAGACAGAAGCCGCAATGGACGCACGTGTCGATCAGCGCCCGATCGGGCGCGTGGTTTCCATCGAACGCGGCTGCCGTGGGCGCGCCGCGCGTGGCCGTGGGCGCGTGGGACGAGGCGTCAGCCGAGCGGCCAGCCTGCGCGCCGACGCTCGCGGTCGGCTCCGGCAAACGACGACGCGTCACAGGGGCCCTCGCCCCGCGTTCAACACGCCGTTGGGATCGAAGGCGCGCTTCAGCGAATCGAACAGCGGCTGACGGTCGCCAGGCGATCCCCAGACGTCGACGAGCGCCTTCAGCTCCGCGGCGCCGCGGACGATCACGACGTTGCCGAACGCGTGTGAAGCCCGGAGCTGTTCGATGACATTCGCCTGGGCGGCCGTGTCACCGTCGATGCGAATGAGTCCAGCGCCGATCGCCGCGCGTCCGATCACGTCAATGCCCTCGATCGCCCTGGCCGACTCCGCGATCCGCTGGAGCTCGCCGAGTCCCGATGCGACACCCGCCGGCAGCCAGCTCGCCCGGACGATGGCGCCCGCCTGGTCCCACAGCTGGGTCGCGTGCGTGTGCCAGCGCGCGCGCTCGACGTCGCCTTCGAGCACCGCGATGGACGTGGCGCTGTCGGTCAGGGCTGCCGTCGCCTGCGCGACCTGCGCGTCGACGACCGCGGGGAGCGACGCGAACCTGAGAAGGATCTCGAACCCAGACTTCGCCGAGTTCGCGGAGAAGTCTTGACGCTGCGTCTGCGGTCTCTGCGTTCCCATTGCGAGCTCGAACGCGACCGGCTCGAGCTGGCTCCCCATCACGGCGTGGACGATGTCGCCGAGCGCGCCCGAGTCCCGCGCGCCCATCGTCATCGTCTTGGAGGCGGCCGGCAGCGGCGACAGCTTGAACGTCGCGCTGACGATCGCGGCGAGACTGCCAAACGATCCGGTCACGAGCTTCGACAGGTCGTACCCGGCGACGTTCTTCACCACCTGGCCGCCCGCTTTTGCGAGCACGCCGTCGGTGGTCGCCAGCTGAATGCCGATGACGAGATCGCGCGGGGTGCCGTAGCGATGGCGAAGCGGACCGCTGTCGTTGGTCGCCAGCAGTCCCCCGATGGTGGCGCGATCGGCGAACGGGGGATCGAGCGGGAGCGTCTGGCCGTGCGTGGCGAGCGCCTGGTTCACGTCGCGCAGCGTCGCGCCTCCTTCGATGGTGGCGGTCATGTCGCCGTGGACGTGCGCGAGGATGCGGTTCATGCGCCGCATGTCGAGGACGGCATCGATGCGTCCGGCCGGGCGTCCCCAGTCGCGTTTCGTGCCGGCTCCGCGGATGACGATCGACTGACGCGCGTCTGACGCGCGCCGCAGCGCGGCGGCGACCTCACCAGCGCTCGACGGTTGGATCCACAGGGGGTCGGGAGTCGTTTGCACTTTTTGCGACATGGGTGTGGCAGATTCTGCAAACGACTCCCGACCCCCAGTTCCCCCCAGTTCCCCCAGCACCCCAAGTTCTCCCAGCAGTCGCCCCTGTTAAAAGCGATCCGCAAGCCCGGCCGCTTCGACCGGATGGCGGCGGTACGGGCCCGGCACTTCGCCGCACATCCGTGGGGTGGGGAACACCTTACCCGGGTTACACAGAGCGCGCGCGTCGAACACGGCGCGCACCCGTTGCATCAGCGCCAGATCGTCGGCCGTGAACATCGTCGGCATGTAGAGCGACTTGTCGGCGCCGATGCCGTGCTCGCCCGTCAGCGACCCGCCGGCCTCGATGCAGTAGGACAGGATCTCCGCGGCGACCTCAACGGCGGCGTCCGACTGACCCGGGATCCGCTCGTCGTAGCAGATCAACGGATGCAGATTGCCGTCGCCCGCGTGGAAGACGTTGCCGATCCGCAGCCCCGATCGCGCTTCGAGCGCGCGGATGCGCTTGAGCACCTCCGGCAGTCTCGTGCGCGGGACGACGCCGTCCTGCACGTAGTAGTTCGGCGACACGCGTCCCATCGCGGCGAACGCGGCCTTCCGCCCGCGCCAGATCCGCGCGCGCTGCTCGTCGGTCTGCGCGACCTCGATCGTCGTCGCGCCGTGCCGCCGGCACATCTGCACGACGAGGTCGAACAGCGCCGCCACTTCGACGGCGGGACCGTCGAGCTCGACGATGAGCACCGTGTCGGCGTCGGGGAAGTTCGGATGCACCGCGGCTTCCGCCGCGCGGATCGCGAGCGAATCCATCATCTCCACCGCCGCAGGGATGATCCCCGCGCCGATGATGTCGGACACGACCGCGCCGCCGGCGTCGATCGTGTCGAACGCCGCGAGCAGCGTCTGCACCGTTTCGGGGCGTCGAAGAATCCGCACCGTCACGCTCGTGACGATGGCCAGCGTGCCCTCCGAGCCGACGATCAGACCCAGCAGATCGGGTCCCGGCGTGTCGACCAGCGAGCCGCCCAGATGCACCAGCTCGCCGTCTGGCAGCACCGCGTCGACGCCGAGGACGTGGTGCACCGTGAAGCCGTACTTCAGGCAGTGCGCGCCGCCGGAGTTCTCGGCGACGTTGCCGCCGATCGCGCACACCTGCTGGCTCGACGGATCCGGCGCGTAGTAGTAGCCGAACGGCGCGACCTGTTTCGTGATGTCGAGGTTGGTGACGCCTGGTTCCACCGTCACCCGCTGGTTGGGGATGTCGACGTGCAGCACGCGATTGAGCCGCGCGAGCGCGATGACCAGGCCGCCGGCGACCGGGAGGGCCCCCCCCGAGAGCCCCGTTCCGTGGCCGCGGGCGACGAACGGCACGCCGTCGCGCGCGCACAGGCGGACGATCGCCTGGACTTCGGCCGCCGACGCGGGCAGTGCGACCGCCGCCGGCGTTTCGCGGAGATGGGGTAAGGCGTCGCATTCGTACGTCAAAAGCTCGAGCGGGTCGTCGAGCACACCCGCATCGCCTACAATCCGCCGCAGTTCTGCTAAAAATGCGCGATCCATCGGTGCGCACTCAGTATAATCCGCGCATCCGGTTCTCTGGAGGTTTCATGCGCACGCGAAGAGTGTCCCGACGACAGTTTCTCGAAGGCACGGGCACGGCGCTCACGGTTGCGGCGGTGGCGCCATCGCTTCGTGCACAGCCGTCGCCGTTGCCCGCCGCACCGGCCGCCGCGCGCACGGCGATCACCCTCACCGTCAACGGCACGGCGCGCACGCTGGAGGTCGAGGACCGCTGGACGCTGGTGGAAGCGCTCCGCGATCACCTCGGGCTGACCGGGACGAAAATCGGCTGCGATCGCGGCGAGTGCGGGGCGTGCACCGTGCTGCTGGACGGCAAGCCGGTCTACTCGTGCAGCCACCTGGCGGTCTGGGCTGACGGCCGCGCCATCCAGACGGTCGAGGGGCTGCTGAACGATCCGCTGCAGCAGTCCTTCATCGCGCACGACGCGCCGCAGTGCGGCTTCTGCACCTCCGGTCAGCTGATGAGCGCGAAAGCGCTGCTCAACGCGACGCCGCATCCGGACGCCGAACAGGCGCGCGCGGCGATGACCGGGAACATCTGCCGCTGCTCGGGCTACAACCACTACATCGACGCCGTCGTGGCCGCCGGGGCTCCACGATCGACGCAGAACACGCTGAACGCGCAGACCAAGGCCTTCGCTGCGGCTTCTGCGATGTCTGCGTTGAACGTCGTGGGTCATTTCACGCCGCGCATCGACGCGTCCGAGCGCGCGTCCGGCAAGGCCACCTACACCGGCGACGTCATGCTCCCCGGGATGCTGTACGCGCGCGTGCTGCGGAGCCCGCATCCGCATGCGCGGATCCGACGCATCGACGGCTCGAAAGCGCTAGCGCTTCCGGGCGTGAAAGCCGTCATCTCGCACGAGAACTGCACCGTCGTCTGGGGCGCCGGCTCGATTTCCGGCGGCGCGCAATACAACGACGAGATGAAGAAGATCACGAAGCACCGGCGGTACGCGTTCAACAATCCGGTGCGTTTCGTCGGCGAGCCGGTCGCCGCGGTGGCCGCGATCGATCGGCACACCGCGGAAGAAGCCCTGCAGCTGATCGCGGTGGACTACGAGCCGCTGCCGTTCGTCCTCGATCCCGAAGAAGCCCTGAAGCCCGGCGCCGTGCGGATCTGGCCAGAGGGCAACCTGTCGCCCAACGCGCGCAACGAGACCGTGCCGCTCGGTACCAAGCGCGGGAACGTGGAGGAAGGCTTCGCGTCGGCGGATCACGTGTTCGAGGACCGCTACTCGACCTCGTTCGTCCACAACGCGCAGATGGAGCCGCGCGTGTGCGTGGCGGCCTGGGACGCCGACAAGCTGACCGTCTACACCCCGACCGGCGGGGTCGCCAACTGCCGCACCGACATGGCGCGCGACCTCGGCATCCCGCAGGAAAAAGTCCGCGTCGTGTGCCGCTACATGGGCGGCAACTTCGGCAACAAGAACCAGAATCAGGATGCCGATCTGATTGCCGCCGTGCTGGCGAAAAACGCCGGCGCGCCGGTGAAGCTCGAGCTCTCGCGCAAGGAAGACTGGATCGGCGTCCACGGCCGCTGGCCGACGGCGCAGTACTACAAAGTGGGCGTCAAGAACGACGGCACGCTGCTGGCGATTCAGATGCGCGGCTACAGCGGGATGGGGCCGTACCGCAAGAACACCGGCAACATCGCCGGCGTCGAGATCTATCAGTGCCCGAATATCGACACGTCGATCTCGCCCGTCTACACGAACCGGACGGTGTCTGGGAACTTCCGCGGCCCCGAGTACCCGCAGGGCTTCTTCGGCATCCAGTCGATGATGGACGAAGTCGCCGCGAAGCTGAAGATGGATCCGGTGGAGTTCATCCTGAAGAACATGACGAGGCAGGCTGGTGACCAGACGCCGTACACCACTTACTCGCTCGACGAGTGCATCCGCCGCGGCGCCGAGGCGTTCGAGTGGACGAAGCGCTGGAAGCCGCAGCCGGGGTCCGACCCCGGTCCGATCAAGCGCGGCGCAGGCGTGTCGTTCATGGCGTTCCGCGCCGGCCTCGGCCGCAGCAGCGCCGTCATCCGGCTCGACGCGAAGGGGAAGTACTCCGTGCACGTCGGCGTCACCGACGTCGGCGGCGGCGCGAAGACGACGATGGGGCTGATCGCGGCCGAGGAACTGGGCGTTCCCCTCTCGCAGGTGGAGGTCGTCTGGGGCGACACGGATCGCTGCCCGTACTCGGTGGGCGAGTCCGGCAGCCGCACCACCATCATGACCGGCTGGGCCGTCGTCGAAGCGGCGCGCGACCTGAAGAAGCAAATCGCCGAGAAGGGGCGGCCGAATGGCGGCGACGTGTTGATCGCGTCGGCGACGCCGAGCCCGACCGTGCAGGGAAAAGTGCGCAGCACCTTCGGTGCGCACTTCGTCGAGGTCGAGGTCGACACCGAGCTCGGGCGCGCCCACGTCACCAAATACCTCGCCGTGCACGACTGCGGGCGCATCATCAATCCGCTCACCGCGCGCAGCCAGATCAAGGGCGGCGCGACGATGGGGATCGGGATGGCGCTGCACGAAAATCTGGTCTACGACCGGCGCAGCGGCAGCCCGCTGTCGGCCGGCTACTACGGCGCCCGCGTAGCGACGCATCGCGACGCGCCGGACATCGAGGTCATCTTCATCGAGTCCGACGACGGGCTCGGGCCCTTCGGCGCCAAGAGCATGGGCGAATCGAGCAAAGTGCCGTCGCCGGCCGCCGTCGCCAATGCGGTCGCGAACGCGATCGGCCGCCGCATGAAAGATCTGCCGATCACGCGCGATAAAATCGTCGCCGCGATGGGGGTGCGCTCATGAAACCCTTCACCAACGCCAACCCGCGGGATCTCACGCACGCGGTCACGCTCATCAGGCAGGCGCGGGAAAACCACCACAGCGTGGCTCTGGCAGGCGGCGGCAGCGACCTGCTCGGGATGATGAAAGAGCGGCTCGTCACGCCGGACGTCCTCGTCAGCCTGACGTCGATCAAGGGCCTCGACCAGGTGACGGTCGATGGCGGGGGCGTGACCATCGGCGGACTGATCACGCTCGACGCGCTCGGCCGCCATGCGCTGATCCGCCGCCAGTATGCGGTGCTCGCCGAGGCGGCCGACAGCGTGGCCACGCCGCAGATTCGCAACGCCGCCACGCTGGCGGGCAACATCTGCCAGCGGCCGTGGTGCTGGTACTACCGCAACGGGTTCACGTGCCTGAAGAACGGCGGCACGACCTGCTACTCGATCTCCGGCGAGAACGAGTTCCACGCGATCTTCGGCGGCGGACCGAGCTACATCGTCCACCCGTCGGACACGGCGCCGGCGCTCGTCGCCCTCGACGCCACGTTTCGCCTCGTTGGGCCGGCGGGCGAGCGCACGGTTCGCGCCGCCGATTTCTTCACGCTTCCGAAAGACGATGCGTCGCGCGAGAACGTGTTGAAGGACGGCGAGATACTGGCGTCGATCAGGCTGCCCGCCGCCGGCACACACGCGCGCAGCACGTATCACAAAGTCCTCGATCGCGAAGCCTGGACCCACGCCGTCGTCAGCGCGGCGGTCGTGCTCGAAATGGACGGAGACCAGTGCCGGAGCGCGCGCGTGGTGCTCGGTGGCGTCGCGCCGATTCCCTGGCGGCTGGCGGAAGTCGAGAAGATGCTGGCCGGTCAGCGCGTGACGCCTGAGCTGGCAGCGAAGGCGGGCCAGGCGTCCATCGTAGGCGCCCGCCCGCTGGCGAAAAACGGTTATAAGGTGCCCATGACTCGCGCGATGGTGAGGCGGGTGATCCTTCACATTGCGGATCGCGGATTGCGGATTGCGGATTGAATTGCGGATTGCGGATTGCGGATTGCGGATCGCGGATTGCGGATTGCGGATCGCGGATCGCGGATTGCGGATCGCGGATTGCGGATTGCGGATCGCGGATTGCGGATCGCGGATTCGGCATTGCGGACTGCGAACTGCGGATGAAGAGTTGAACGGCACACGTTGAGAGTTGAGCGCCGCGACTTCCTGTTGCTCCGTGCCGGAGAGCCGGCCGTGCTGTCGTGCGAGCCGCTTTTCATGCGGTTCCTCGACTCGCAGCTGGACGGCACCACCGCGCAGCTCTTCGAGAATCTCATTTCGGATCTTCGCAAAGTGAACGCCGTCCGCCTGACGGACACGACATGGCTGGCGCGCGCGGACCTGAAGGAGCAGCTCGACGCCGTGCTCGACGCGTTTCGCGAGTCGGGCGGCGCGGTGACGCTCGGCTAAAGCCTTCGCGCTACGACTGGTCGCAGGCGTGCCTCGAGCGCGTCAGGTAGCGCGACGGCAGCGTCACCAAGCGCGAAAGAGGAGCCTCACGTAGCGCGAAGGGCAGCCTCACGTCGCGTGCGGAGCGGCGCGTATCGTCGAGGCGTCGCTTGAACCCGTCGGGGCGGTCGTATAGATTGCGTGCTCCACATTTCGGAGGCTTCACATGAGGCGTGTCTTCATCGCAGGCGGCGTCATCATCGGCCTGGTATGGACCGGTCCGCTTTTTGCGCAAAGCAAGGCCAAGGCGCAGAACGTGCCGGAGATTGCATACGAATCGGTCCCGAACTTCCTGAAGCTCCCGCCCAACCTGTATCTGGGCGAAGGCATCGGCGTCGCCACCAATTCCAAGGGACATGTGTTCGTCTATACGCGGAGCGGCGACACGCGACTCTTCGAGTTCGATCAGAACGGCGCGTTCGTCCGTGAGATCGGCCAGGGACTCTACGGCTTTGCGTTCGCCCACGCCGTGCGGGTGGACAAGGACGACAACATCTGGACCGTGGACGAAGGGACGAACATGGTCATCAAGTTCAACCCGGCGGGCCGGGTGGTGATGGTCATCGGACGGCGGCCGGATGCGGTCGACGAGCTCACGGCGATGAGCGGCCAGGGCAGCCAGCCCAACTCGAACAAGCCGTACTCGTTCA
>JRHI01002380.1_pt1 | contig 13035 bp, 16 predicted proteins | sample 215371 | NCBI WGS metagenome assembly JRHI01 (sample SAMN02929681, study PRJNA255918) | sediment metagenome | biome: cave system; feature: Ice Cave; material: Sediment; isolation source: sediment from deep within a dark volcanic ice cave with no known source of... ...
TCAACGAGCGGGTCAAGGACCATTCCTGGGCGTGCGACAAATGCTGCCGCRCAGCCAACTCGCAAGGCTCCCGCGATATCCCAGGCATGGGYCGCAATCAGCCTGAGATCACTGATGCCAACCCCCAGGCGMTCTGCCACCATCCGRTAGGGTTCTGGTGCGGGTTTCAGACGYTGGACGACATCGGCAGAGAAKATCTGCTCGAAGTACCCATTCAGACCCGCATGGGYCAKCTGRGCCTCAGCKACCTGGGCGGTTGAGTTGGTGAGTGYTACCAGTCGCMGMCCKGCTTGCYGGAGACGTKYAAGRGCGTCCTGCGTATCGGGATGCGGTGGGAGTYGCCGCATCTCACTCAGYATGGCWTTTTTYYCCTCCRGTGAAATGGTCACCCCAAGACGTKCYGCCACCATTTCWAGTGCGGCMGCTCCAAGTTGGCYAAAATCTCTGTAYGGGCCGGTAATTGTCGAGACAAAGGCGTTTTGCAGCATCTGGGTAAACCACATCTGGCGCACGCTGACATCGCCGAAGACGCGTGCGAACTGCGCGTCCAGTGCTCGTAAGTCGAGCAGCGTTTCGTTCACATCAAAGACACAGATACGGGGCATATGCGTTCCTTCTCTCTCTTGAGTATATCACCGTAGTAGCTGAAATCGGGATCGCGTGAAGGTAAATTCATACACCCTTTCCCATTCCAGTTGGCAGATGTTTCCACCTCATTTGATCACTCATCGGGTGCAGTTTGCATCGCCATCTACGGAATCTTCTACGCGTAAGCGATCTTGCTATCGTTTGCTTTAGGCGGTGAGCAAGCGTTGACCTTTTCGCTTCTTAGCAGCTTCGACGGTCAAGAGTATGTACATCGATGGTCTTCCAGGGAACAAGTGTGACAGGCTTCTCTCTTTGATGAAGGTGCACACATTGATTGGACAACTTGCCAGGGGTGTCACTCATTGCTCCCTATAGAGAGCTTCTCTGTTGCTCGTTTCCCCTCACCTTATTGCTCTGCCAAACATGATCTGCTTCAAAAAATTTCTTCTCGAATCGGACAGGTTTCCCTCCTAAGAAGGATGATTCGTGCAAAAGAATCTTGACCGATCATTGACTGATCAGCTTTGTATTAGTCATACACCTCAATCCGTTGCTTAGAGCGTTATCTCCGTCACTTGCCGTTGCAGTTGTGCGTGATCCATCTCGCCTTCCACAATCGAGCGGATGATGCCTTTGCGATCAATAAAAATTGAGACCGGCGTCCCCCTTACCTGATACAGCTCACCCACGGAAGACGTCTGAGTCAGGATCACGGGGATAGCAATACCCGTTGGCGGATCATACGACATGATGTAACTTGCCGTATCGTGCGTATCTACGGCCAAAAGCGCAAATGGTTTGTGAGCCGCTTGCTGTGCAGCATACACTTTCTGCGTGTCTGTCACTTGCGTCTGACAATCTAGACAACCTGTACTCGAAAACAAGAGGACAACGGGCTGACCCCGCAGGTTGCTCAAGGCCATCCGTTTGCCATCGGAAGTCAGAAGAGTGAAGTTGGGAGCAACGTTGCCAACCTGAAGTCCCACCATGCGCGGCGCAGCAGGAGAGGCAACGGTGCCAGGAGTTTTGGCCGGGCTAAAGAGTCCCCAGGCACCCAATGCCAACGCCCCGACGACAGCGGCACCAACAAGAAAACGACCTACTTTCTTCGTCATAATTAGGCAGAGCTCCTTTCCGTGGTGATAACATCGTGCCTCCCTTATGAGCGATGAGGCACGACAGACAGGTCTAGCTATTCAGACCCAGATTAAAATAGTGGTTGAAGGAAGGGAGAAGGTTGAAGAAGATAATGACTCCCGTTGCAACCATGACGACACCTGTAGCGATTTCAATTTTTCCCACGTATGGCCTGAGCCACTTGAGCATCCTACTGAATTGGTCCAGACCTACACCTACGAGCAGAAACGGGAGACCCAACCCAAGCGAATAGAACAGGAGCAACATCACTCCTTGCCGAAGTGTGGCCGCACTGGCCGCCAATCCCAGAACAGGACCGAGAATGAGGCCGACACAAGATGTATTTATGCTCTTCACACACACGAGATGGAGGTCTCTTCTCTCCTACGGCATGAAGTTGAAATGCTCGACACGATGGCAAGCCAGAAGAAACTATTCGCAAGGAGGTGACTTCCGAACTCAGCAGGTGCGCTCCACGTCCAATGTGCCTTGCTCTAAGTATACCAATGAAGCGGAAAAAAATTCTGTAGTCCAGGCTACACAGACAGACGGAAAGTCCTCCATTCCTGAAGGCAGGAGAGCAATGTCATTGTCGAGGATTGCTCTATCGCATAGCCCAATTATCTGTCTGACAAGGTTGTATCGAGCTTCTGTTCCCCAGCCTCCGTAGGAGATAGTTCTGCCAGAGATCTGTCGCGTTGCCGTTTGCCCTGTATCTGACTATACATCGCTACAGTGAATGGCACGCAATAGGTCAAGAGCATCGGGAGAAGCCGGTCGGACGTAAAGTGCCCTGTGAACATTGCCTGCCCGTGATTGATCAATGCCAGGAGCGTCCCGACGACCAGTGCCATCCTGATCGAAAACAACAATGTCGGTCGTTCGAGGCAATAGGCGATGAAAGGGCGTTGGCTTCCTCGCGTGTTTGTCAATTCGATGGTCGGAGTTGTGCGCATCGATCTCTCCCAGGTATCAAGAATAGCGGACTTCTCTGTAAACCGACAGATAGATGGAGAGTATCAGGATGCCCGCACTGATGCGCGCTCTATCTCTCTCAGGATAATGATACCACTCAATCGAAGTAACCCTGTAGCCCAGGCTACAGATGGACTGCTGCACGGCGAGGATCGTCGCGAGAAGGGCGCCCAAGCGCGTGAAGAGCCCGAACAGCAGGCTGATGGCTACCAGGAGTTCAGCCGTCCAGACGCAGGCGGCCAGAGGCACGAACGCTGTGCAGCCAACGGGCGATGACAGGCTGGAACAGCCCGCCAGAAAGGTGTGCTGGAGGAGCGCGCCATACCAGGGGAGAATGGTGTGCTGTGACTCGCGCACGATATACCCGTACAAACCGGCGAAGGTGGGCGGCATCTTCCAGAACAATTGCTGGAACCAGAGGTAACCCACGAACATACGAATGAGGGCCATACTGGTCATACTGCGCTCACTCAGGGTGACAGGGACAGCAGTAGTGCTCGCTTCTGCGGCTCTTGTAACGGCTATCCGTTTGCGGTCACGGGCCGACGACGAGATACTCATCAGTCCGATCGCTCCTTTCATTGGATGGATGTGATGGGAATACAAGTATGGATATCATACATTACTCAAAACAAGAAGCTCCTATTTTCCGCTTCTGGTATCGGATGAAGTTGCGCTCCTCCTTCGTTTTTGTCAGCCTCCCACTTGTTCTCGAAATACGTCCGGCACCGAAGGCCATCTCACCGTCAGAACGAGCGATTCCTGAACCACCGCCCAGCGATGAGGGACACCTGCCGACCAGATCGCATAGTCCCCTACCTGGGAAAGGGTACACTCTTTGCCGGGAAACTGTAAGGAGACACTGCCCTTGATCAGCACACACAGCGTCGTGGCTTCCTCGCTCATGGCCCAGAGTTGCTTCTGTGTTCCTGCATGGTGAGTACTCCACTTGACCTCAACTGCGTGGCTTGAGCGAAGATCATGTGGGATCTTCAGGAAGCGGCCAATAAACCACCCCTGGTGATGTGCGCCATCATCAAGCGCATTTCCACAGCGTACCATCGACCGACCTCCTTGTGCACCCTGCGTATCCTGTTGCATGGGGCGATGACCTCCTTGTCACTTTTGCTCTCATCGATTCACACGATCGCCGAACGAGGGAGAAGCGCTTCTCCCTCGTTCGGCACGGGAGATGAAGTCAGTGGCTTCACGCACTTCCCCCTCTTGCTGTGGCGTCTTCAGCTCCCAGCCGGGATGAGCGCGCCGAGCATCCCGGAACCCCGGTGATACTTGCAGAAGAATACCAGCGGGGTGCTTCCCATCTTCACCTGTACCGTGATTGTCTGGCCGGGAGACATATCCTGGTCGATGTAGAGTTGCGGGATTGACAGGTTGTGCAGCACCACTCCCATGTTATGGACCGTCAGGGTAATCGTCCCGCTATGGAGTCCCGTCACGCAGGTCGGGCTGAAGAAGAAATCGCTTGCTTCCATCGAGATCTGACCGCCGGATACAGTGGCGGCTCCATGCATGTTCGTGTCGGCTGGCAAACCGGCGGAGGCCGGGCATGTTCCCGAAGCCGCTCCAGATGTCGAGGTCGGAGTCGAAACCGACTGGGTCGGTGTCGGAGACACCTGACCCGCAGGGTTACTCACGGTGCCGCACGCCGTCACGCCCAGGAGTACAACGAGAGAGAGCAGAGCCAACAACCGCCGGGAGGTACTCATCCGATCATCACCGTCACTTCTGAAGCTGCCGGGGGATTTAATGGCGCATGTCCATTGTCGGTCAGCAGAGCGATCAGCGTGTGCGTCTGGCCCGCCTTCAAACCCTGGGTCGTCGCCTGGAACGTCGTCGTGCAGGCCATCCCAAGCATTGTTCCCATGCCCATCATCGGGCCTGACATCGAGTCGAGGTTGAGATGCCAGTGTCCGTAGCGGCTCACATCCGGTTTGCCCATGAGATTGCAACTCAGGTTGAAGTTGGTGACCTTTACTACAACGTCAAAGGTCCCGGATACGGTCGCGCCATTCTTGGGAGAAAGAATCGTGATGGCCGGCGCACTTGCGAAGGAAGCGTCGGTGATGGTTGACAGTGGATGAGTTGGCTCGTAGTCGATGGTGATGGAATTACCATTCTCCTCGATATCGTCATCGTCTGCGTCGGTTGGGGCGTAGACGCCGGACTGGATGTGCTTGTAGCCGCGCTACTCCCACAGGCAGCCGCGATGAACGCGATTGCCACAAGTAATACGGAAAGACGAAACGAGACCTTCTTCATAAAACCCTCCTTTGCAATTCATCCCGTGTATTGTGGCAGGATGTATCCAATCTTTATTATTTCAAACTGTCGAAAGGGTGTCAGTCTATCGTGCGTGACACTCGCCAACCGTCATGGGAGATAGGCTTATCTCTTCAACCGCAATCTCAAGAGCGCATCGGCAGCATTCCCACCCGGAAGCCTGCAGGTACACTGGCATTCCATAATGTAGCTGGGACTTGCGTCGCAGGGAGCATAGCCAGCGTCTTGTACAACGGCTCGCCAGTCCCAGATCCGCTCGCATTGCGCAGCACATTGACGGGGAGATACTGCGTGTTGAGCAGCAGCATTAGTCCATACCGCCAACGAATACGATACACCTCCTGGCCTCGAAACGTATCCAGGCCGAGATACATGGCACGATGCGCCTGCAAGTCGGCGCGCAGTTGCCCTAGATTAAACAGCGAGTCATCAACACCCCAGGCGTTTGCTCCCCACTGGGCAATATGGTGAATCAGGTCCTCCCCCAGTAGTTCCTGTCCATTCCCTACCGCTACAATATCCAGGTCCTTGCCCGCCATGGTCTCCACGTGCATGAAACCCGTTCCCAGGTCGTGATAACAGTGGATAGTGTATTGGACTCCATGTGTGCCAACCAGGGTTTCGGTGTGATAGAGGACATAACTGCTCCACGAGAGATTCGCGGGCAGTGCGAACGCGCGAGGAAGGGAGAACAGAGCGATGAGCAATTGGAGGGTGGTCATCATCACCACCACAAATACTGCCGCCGCTGCAAAGAGTATCTGCCAGGGAGGACGGCGCTCCCGCATGAAACGGCGCGTGAAGACATGGTGAGGTACCTGGCCTTTGAGCGTGATCGCCGCTATGACCACTTGGTCGACACGCGGCGGAGGCGCGAACTCATCGGAGCCGATTGCTAAGGGCGCTACCTGACGTAACAGGTGTAGTTCAGCCCGGCATTCGGCACAGCCCTTGACATGTTCAAAGACAGGCCGTGCCTGTTCAGGAGAGACATCACCAAGAACGGCCAGGTATAACCGGATAGTCGCACAGGCTGAAGGCCCAGATACGCTTCCTCTAGGTAGTGGAGGTAGATCTGCGTCCATCATGACCGTTTCTCCTGCTGCTCGTCATTTTCTTGGCTGATGCGCTGGTACTGCTCGACAAACATCTTTTTCGCACGCGAAAGACGCGAGGCGGTCGCTCCTGATGATACGCCCAGGATGGTTGCTATTTCCTGGTAGGCAATGCCTTGAACAACGCTTAGCACCAGCACAACAGCGTATTCATGGGGAAGACGCCCTAATGCGAGTTGCATATGTTCTCGCTCAGCAACCGCGAGCATGCCACCGTGATCCGTGGACAAGAAGATGCACGCATCCTCCTCTCGCTCGCCTTCCTCCCTCTGCTCATCACGGTGGTGGCCTGTCAGCGGCCACCAGGAGAGGCGTTTCCGCTTCCGCAGCATGTCGATGCAGAGATTGGTAGCCACTCGATACAGCCACTCTCCCAGGCTCTCCCGGTCACGCAACTTCTCCCAGTGCATGCAGGCCCGCAGGAAGACCTCCTGCGTCGCATCGGCAGCATCTTCCTGATTCCCGAGCAGGCGATACATATAGGTATAAATCGGTCGTCGGAACCGCTCGTAGAGCAGGGTGAGCCTCTGTGTATCTTCAGAAAGGAGCGCCGGATCGATCCCTGGAGCACCTGCAAGCGCTCGCCCTCCCGTGTTCGTATGTTCCCCCTCTCTTCGCCTTCCAGAGCGTGTTCGTACCATTCCAGGAATGGAGCTGAAATAGAACATGGCCGCCTCCGTGATCTCCGTGTTCAAGTCGTTGCAACACCACTCAGCGCTTGTTTTTGCTCCCTGCTACAAGACTGCTTGTCTCTTCGCTAGTACGAGCTTCATTCGTGCCAGCACAGACAGAAGTACCGAACGAATTGCGACATCTGGGTAGGACAGTGATTCTATGAGCAACGAGAAGGCGGGGAAAGCAGGAGTTCTGTATGTCCTACAGAACAGGTGGAGAGCAGAACGACGATGAGCGGCATTGCCTGCACATAACAGCATGTAAACGACTTGTCACAGCGCAGGCTGTTGCAACATGCGACGAAGCATGTATGTTACACGTATTACTACGATTCTGCCTCTCTATTTTTGCAAAAGGTGCGAGAGTGAGACTGGCCTCCACTGTGAAAGAGCAGAGTGCCACCCTATCTCCGCAAGCTGAGAACGGTCTGCACGACCCTGCGATTACTCCTTGCAGCGCTGCCCTCTACGTACGCCTCGAACGCTGCCTGCTGAATGCCTGTATGCATCGTCGGGTAGGCATGGATGGTATCGAGTACGTCAGCAAGCGTCAGGTGATGCTGCATCGCCAGGGACAACTCGCCCAACAGTTCTCCGGCGCGTGATCCCACGAGGTGCGCCCCGACAATCTCCTCCTTCTTGCCCGCCAGCACGAGCTTGATAAAACCCGTCGTCTCACCCTCTGCCTGCGCGCGATCGATCTCGACCCAGGGGAGTCGGACGATGCGTATGTCTTTGTACTGCTTCCTGGCCTCACCAGGCAGTAGCCCGACTCGGGCCGCCTCTGGATCGGTAAAGGTACACCAGGGGACGACGCGATAGTCGACTTTTTTCTTCCCAACAGGCACCAGCGCATTCCGTACCGCTACCCCTGCCTGGTAAGCAGCTACGTGGGTAAAGAGGTAGCCGCCAATCACATCACCGATCGCCAGGATGTTCGGAGATGAGGTCTGGAGATACTCGTCCACTTTGATGCCCTTGGTATCATACGTGACACCGGCTGTTTCCAGACCTAATCCCTCGACGTTGGGGCGGCGACCCAGCGTCACCAGAATTTCATCGGCCTCGAAGGTCAAGAGCCTGTCCCCCTGTTTGGCCGTCACCACCTTTTTCTGCCCGTTGTGGCTTGCTTTGACGAACATGGCATTGGTCACGATGGTCATCTGCTCAGACTGCAAGACGCCGGTAAGGGCAGCCGATACTTCCGGGTCTTCCCTCGGCAGAATGCGCTCCAACCCCTCGATAATGGTCACCTTGCTACCCAGGCGTGCGAACGCCTGGCCTAATTCCACTCCGATGGGTCCGCCTCCAACGACGACAAGCGATGCAGGTACGTGCTGCAGGTCAAAGACGCTCTCATTGGTCAGGTACCCGACTTCTTCCAGCCCCTCAATCCTGGGCACAAGTGGACGTGAACCGGTGGCAATCACGATGTTCCGGCTGGTGATGCGCTCCCCATTCAACAGCAGTTCGTGGGCCGAGGCGAACGAGACGGTACCGAACGTGACGTTGACGCCCTCGGTGTAGACCCGTTCGTTGTCAGCAACGCGCCGGATCACCTCCTGGATATGTCTGGAGACTTTTGCCATGTCGATGTCCGGGTTAGCCAGGAAGAGTCCCAGCCTGGCTGCGCCTCTGGCCTGCTGTGCGACACGCGCTACGTGAATCAGGCTCTTGCTCGGAACACAGCCGTAATGCAAACAGTCTCCCCCCAGGCGCTCTTTGTCGATGAGCAAGACGTTCGCACCCAGCCCAGTCGCTATGCGTGCAGCGGTAAGCCCCCCAGACCCACCACCGATGATGGTCAGATCATAGAAGTAAAGTGCCATATTTGCCCCTCTATCACGGCTGGCTGATCTCCGCTACGTCCTGTTGCAAGGTGGATGCGTCAACAGGGCCAACCACAACCGAGCGGATAATGCCCTGACGATCAATGAAATAGGAAGTAGGCGTAGCGGTCAGGTTATACAATGTCGCGACCTGCTGGTTGTTGTCCAACGCCAGGGAATAGGTTAAACCATACTGCTGCGCGAATTGTTGTGTAGTTTGCGCATCGTCCACGCTATTGACGCCCAGAATCACAAAATCTTTGCCTGCAGTCTGCTGTGCCGAGTAAAAGCGCTGCATACTGGGAATTTCAGCCAGGCATCCAGGACAGGTGCTATACCAGAAATTGAGCATGATCGGTTTGCCGCGGAACTGGCTCAGACTCATCTGCTTCCCATCCAGCGTGGTGATCGTAAAGTTGGGGGCGACATCACCGATCTGCAGACCCACTGTTGCACCCGACGAGGAGGGTGTGGTAGAGGATGCGCCGGGACGCAATAGCCCCGCGACGATGAAGCCGAGGATACCAATCACCACCACGGTGAGTACGATTCGAGTGACCAGTGTCCCAACATTACGGCCAAAGAGAGTCGTCAAGGCATCGCTTTGAAAGAGCCGCTTCATGTTGCGTCGTGGAGGCTTCCGATTGGACGACGGTCTTACTGGAGAGCGCGCATCAGGGTGTGGGTTTGTGTGTGCCATAGTATGCATTCCGTCCTTTCGAGAATAATGAGCGTGTTGCGTGCGAAAAGTCTTGAATCCAACTCAAGCTACGCTGGCTGCTGGTATACCCGCGTATCCGGTCTGTAAACAACCCAGGCGAACCAGAAGGAATTGGTCGCTACCACCGGCGTAAGGGAACTGCCTGTGAGTGGCCCGTTGATGGCCCGCCCCAGGATGTCCCACACACTGCCAGTCTCCCTGTCCACAATGTGTGTGCCATCAAAGCCAAAGGTGAGTGTCCGGCCATTGAGTACGCGCATATACACCGTCGCCGAACCCACATCTCGTCCACCGGCGATGGTCCCTGAATCCAGCGGTGACGACGTTCCGGGGACCCACAGCGCTACCACGTCGGTTTTGCCAACCGCGTCATTGACCACGTGTACCTTTTGCAGGGTATCAAATGGGTAGGCGACGGCCTCCCCGCCGAGGACAACGATGAGTACGCGTGCCATCGGGCGGAGCTTCCCGAGTATGGGGGGACCTCTGTACAGGAATGGCGACTGGTTCACATTATCATACCCCTGGTAGGGGTTTTGCCCATAGGGTCGATCATAGCCCGTGTCGTGCGATAACACCCGCCCATCTGGATGCGCCATTTTGAAGGTTGCCCAGGAAAGAATGGCGGTCGGCCTGGAGACCAGCGTGGTTCCGGTCAGTTGCCCGATAATCGCCTGGCCGATCGCTTGCTGCCACCACGATTCGGTCTGGCGGTCATACATCAGCAGGTTGCTGAAGCGTAATCGCCCGGTTGTGCCAAAGTCCAGCACCCGCCCACCGACGGTACGCTCGAAGACAATGGCCGTATTACAGAGCGGGCAGAATGTCACGGCAACGGGAACTCCTCCAACGGTATCGTTCACGATCTCTTGCCAGATGAGGATTTGAATGGGATACGCGCGCGCGTCGCTGCCAACTTGAAAGTAAATAACCGGCTCATCTGGTTTGAGCCAGGCATCTGCCTCATTGACAGCGACAAACCTGGGAGCATCAAGCGCCGGAATCCCGTCTTTCGGGGGTCCCCCCGAAAGAATCTCATCATAATGGACACAATGTTTGCGAAAGTCGGTCTTGAATTCTCCCGTAGCGAACTCCGGGGGCGTTTCCGGCGGCAAGAGTGTACAAGCAGCGGGAGTGAAACCTGCGAGTGGGGCAGTCGTTCTCTGTGCGGAGGTTCGGATTGACGCGGACTGATGTGTTACTTGAATAATACCAAATACCGCGACTAGAACCGCTAAGACGAGTAGTAGCCCCCATTTCCATTTGCTCCAGAAGAGCTGTGCAGGTTCCATGATGTATTCTCCAGGTTGCTTGTAAGGAAAGGCATTCCTCTCCCTATCCTGACCAGAACAGCACACAGTAATGTAACAATACCTGAATGATAAGGTTGAATCATGGAAAGTTCTGTAGTACAGGCTACATACCTTCACCCCTCCAATTTTGCCTGGTCACCTGCTACACGAGGGAATACCCTTTACCTTCTTCTACGATTCTGACTGATGAAATTTTCTCTAAGGCCATTGTTAGACGTTGATACCCAGGTTAAAGAATCGATTGAAATAGGGCAACAGGTTGAAGAAGATCACAAGCCCCACCGCAATCATTACAACTCCCGTGCCAACTTCAATCTTCCCCACATGGGGTTTAAGCCATTTGAGCACCCTGCCAAGCTGGTTTACTCCTAAACCTAAAAGCAGGAACGGTACTCCCAGCCCGAGCGAATAGAACAGCAGTAATACGATTCCCTGCCCAAGTGTGGCGGCACTCGCCGCCAGACCAAGAATAGGGCCGAGAATGAGACCAACGCAGGGTGTCCATCCGATAGCAAAAATAAGACCAATCAGTAGCGATGCAGGGTAACTGGAACGGCTGGGGCGAAATTCAAAGCGCTTCTGCCAATAAAAAATCGACAGTTTAAGAATTCCTATGAGATGCAGTCCGAAGAGAATGAGAATAATACCTCCAACCTGGCGCAGAAGAATATGGTAGGACTGCAGAAAACTTCCCAGCGTACTGGCGGTCGCACCAAGCGCAACGAAGGCAAGTGTAAAACCGCACACAAACATGAGCGCATGGAGAAATGTGTCCAGACGGACCCTGTGCTCTTGCTGTCCATCCGCCGATTGATAAACACTATGTCCCACCAGTTGCGCCAGATAAATAGGAACAAGTGGCAATACACACGGCGAAAGAAAGGAGGCCAACCCGGCAATAAAGGCGACCCCGTAGCCGATTTGTGAGATATTCATACACTTTTTTTCACTCTTGAAAAACCAGGATGATCAATGCTACCTCAATTGTACTACTTGATGAGTTGAAGTTCTGTGGTGTAGACTACAGACGAAGGCGAAAAGGCCCGAATGTGATTCAGCCATTTCCTCCGATGGAGACGTGATCGAGAGAAATGGTCAAGCTACTGGAGTAGTGTGTAGCCTGGACTACAGACACAACGCCAGGATATCAGTATACTTGGAGGAGGGACTTTCTCTGAAACGCGGTCCTCTGGACGTTTCAGCGCATTCATCCCTGGACGATGAGCGCGAATCTTTGAGCAAGGAGGCCACCCTACCACTATGAACAAGCGCCACGCGGCACATATGCAACAAATGGTCGAAGCGGTCCTCGGCGGCCCGGGTGACACCGACCCCGCGCTACGGCATGACATCGAGGCGCAGTCGGCGAAGCTCGGAGGGCGTCTCGGTATTGAGGTGGTTGAGATCCCTGCGGAGTTGACAGGCTATGTGACAAAAGTCGCGTTACACGCCTATAAGACCCTTGATGAGGATATCGAGGCATTACGAAACGCGGGGTATTCGGAGGATGCTATCTTTGAATTAACGTTGAGTGCGGCCATTGGCGCTGGGAAAGCGCGGCTGGAGCGCGGCCTTGCAGCGCTGAAAGGAGGGCCAGATGCGGCTCAAGAAGCTTAATGAGGTTCTCAAAGGCGAACCGGTCACCGATGTCGTTCGGACGGTCTCCTACCGCTCGGACCTGTTCGGCAAGCATTTCATAGATGGGTTACAGGAAAGTCTGCGCGGTCCTTCTGACTGGACCATCGGCGAGCGTGAGTTGTTCGCTGCATTCGTCTCGAGTAAGAATCACTGCCGGTATTGAACCGGGATTCATGGCGCAGTTGCGTCGAAGGGATTTCAAGAGGACGTTGTCCAGGCTGTGCTGGACAACTGGCGCACCGCACCAATTCACGAGAAACTGCGGGCGACGCTCGGCTTTCTTGAGCAAGTGACACTCACCCCAGGTACAGTTGGTCCTGACGATGTTTCGCCGCTACGTGCCGCAGGGGTAAGCGAGCAGGCCATCGAGGACGCACTGTATGTCTGCGCCTACTTCAATATTATTGACCGGGTGGCCGATGCGCTCGACTTCGATGTCCCCTCGGCAGAGGCCTTCTCCAAACGTGCGGATATGTTACTCGAACGCGGCTACCTGCCCTCGATCAAACCGTCCTGATCTCCCATTGAAAGGGTTAATAGAAACGCCTGAGGAGGTCGCGCAAACGATCAAGCGCGTCGCCGCATTTGTCGATCCTGAGCGCCTGAGAGTGAATCCTGATGGTGACTTCAATCGCCTCCCACGCGAGTAGCATTCGCCAAGCTCAGCGCGATGGTTGCCGACGCTCATAGCTGGTCCTCCATTTCATGAGTTCAAGAGACGAACGTCTCAATCGTGGGGGCATG
>JRHI01002383.1_pt1 | contig 13017 bp, 14 predicted proteins | sample 215371 | NCBI WGS metagenome assembly JRHI01 (sample SAMN02929681, study PRJNA255918) | sediment metagenome | biome: cave system; feature: Ice Cave; material: Sediment; isolation source: sediment from deep within a dark volcanic ice cave with no known source of... ...
GCTGCCGCACGCGCCGGGGCCCGACCGCCAGAGCCGGTATAGCCCCGGCGGCCAAACGCCCGGGCCGGCTCAGCGCGACGACCGTAGCGGCACGCCGCTGCCCGTAAGCGGCGAGGCACCGTGGGCGCTTTCCGCTCTGCCGGAGTGTTTTCGGCAGATCTCGGTGGCACGCGGCAGCGCCGCTTTCGTGCGCGCGAAGATCCCACGGGGCGCTTTTCGCGTCCCGATAGGGGCCCGCTTCGTCTCGGGGGATTGTCGTATTTGGGTGCGTGCGGGGGGCGCCAACGTCGAGCGAGGCGCGAATCACCTGCACATCCCAACGCCCCTGGGGGTTTATGTCGCCGAGCGGCAACTGCTGCTCGAGTCGGACGACGGCGAGCGCGGCATCGTGCGCACGTACGTGCGTTCGGACGGCGACCGGCTCGAAATCAAAATCTGACTTCTGCGGCGAATACGATTTCTCGATGACGCATCCCGAGGTTACGCCGCTGGCCGATGCGGTCCAGAAGCGGCGTACGTTCGCCATTATCTCTCATCCCGACGCCGGCAAGACCACGCTGACCGAGAAACTGCTGCTCTACGGAGGAGCGATCAACACGGCGGGTCAGGTTTCAGCGCGGCGGCGCGCGCGCGCGGCGACCTCGGACTGGATGGAGCTCGAAAAGGAGCGCGGCATCTCGATCACTTCGACCGTGTTGCAGTTTCCGTACAAGGGCCATACGATCAATCTGCTCGATACGCCGGGTCACCAAGATTTCGGTGAGGACACCTATCGCACGCTGCTCGCGGCCGACAGCGCCGTGATGCTCATCGACGCCGCCAAAGGTGTCGAGCCGCAGACCAAAAAGTTGTTCGCCATTTGCCGCGCACGCCGCATCCCGCTCTTCACTTTCGTCAATAAGATGGATCGCCCGAGCCGCGATCCGCTCGACCTGCTCGACGAACTCGAGAAGGTGCTCGGTATCGGCACGTATCCGATTAATTGGCCGATCGGCAGCGGCCCGTCGTTTCGGGGCGTCTACGATCGGCGATCGCACGAGCTTCATCTCTTCGAACGGACCGAGCATGGCGCGAAACGCGCACCCGTGCGTGTGACCGATATCGACGATGCGCAATTCGCAGAGCTTACGGATGAAGGCACCTATCGCGAATTCCGAGACGGCCTCGAACTACTCGATGGAGCGGGAACCTCGTTCGACCGGGACGGCTTCATGTCGGGCGATGCCACGCCCGTCTTTTTCGGCAGCGCCGTGACGAACTTCGGCGTCGAACTTTTTCTCGATGGGTTCCTCGAGATGGCACCCCCGCCGCGCGCACGGTTGGGGTTACGCGTGGGCGATGCGCATCCCGCCTTCATCGAACCAGCATCGGAACAGTTCTCGGGCTTCGTCTTCAAAATCCAAGCGAACATGGACCCGCGTCATCGCGATCGCGTCGCATTCTTGCGCGTGTGTAGCGGAAGATTCGAACGCGACATGACGGTACACAACGTGCGCACCGGGAAAGACGTGCGCGTTACGCGCGCGATGAAGCTCTTCGCAAGTGAGCGCGAAGTCGTGGACGAAGCGTTCGCGGGGGATGTCGTCGGTCTCGCAAATCCGGGTTCGTTTGCCATCGGCGATACGCTGTGCACCGGAGTCCCGGTTGCGTACGACCGCATTCCATCCTTTGCGCCCGAACACTTCGCGAGCGTCCGAAACATCGATACCGGGTCGTACAAATCGTTTCAAAAGGGCATCGCGCAGCTCGCCGAAGAGGGAGCGATCCAAGTATTTTACCCGGCGGGCCAGATGCTCAGCGAACCAATTTTTGCGGCGGTCGGCGAACTGCAATTCGAGGTCGCGAAGTATCGAATGCTGGCGGAATACAACGTGAAGACGGAGTTCTACCGGCTGCCGCTGGCGCTCGCGCGGCGCGTGCTCGGCGATCCGCTTGCAATCGCGTCGGCTACGTGGCCCTCGAATGCGAAACTCGTCGAGGATGTCGCGGGTACACCCGTCGCGCTCTTCGAGAGCGAGTGGAGCATGCGGCTCGCGCAAGAGTGGAACGCGGCTTTGCAATTCGAATCGTTTGCCGAAAGTGGGCGTGAGATGGAAGTCGTCGGTTCATGAAACAAGCGCTGCCGCCGCGGCCGGTCGAACCGGCCGCCGCCGGTCCGCCGCCCGCCGGAGGGCGCCCGCGCAATAAGTTATTGCCGTTCGCAATCGCCGCCCTCGTTATCGGGGGCGCGTTCAATCTGATATTCCATCACGGAAATCGGTACGAAAAGCTTGCGAGCGACGTAACGAAGGCAATCGCCGCCAACGATATGCATTCCGTCGCACCAGATTTTAACGCAATTCGCCGCGCGCAGTTGCAGGATCGCGGTAAAGTCGGAAGCCTCTCGGATTTCGTCAATGACGAGGGCAAGTTGAAGAGCGTTAAAGAAGATACGCCTAGCGGGTCTAAAGAAGGCTACCATCATTTTATCGCGACCTTCGAGCGCGGCCAACGGGCTGAAGATCTCACGCTCGATCCGGATGGGAAGATAGTCGATTTCCACGTGCGTCCCCTCGAAACGAAATAGCGTGGCCGTCTTCCTTGCGGATGTGACCTTCGACCAGATCCGGTCTGCCGCCGCGCGCCTGCGCGGCGTCGCCCATCGCACGCCCGTCGTTACGTCGCGCACGCTGGATGCGCGCACGGGCGCTCGCGCTTTTCTCAAGTGCGAGAATCTGCAGCGCATGGGTGCGTTCAAATTTCGGGGAGCGTACAATCGCATCGCGCAACTGTCGCCGAGCGAGCGCGCGCGCGGCGTCGTCGCCTTCTCGAGCGGAAACCACGCGCAAGGCGTGGCGCTAGCTGCGCAACTGCTCGGCGTTCGCGCGACCATCGTGATGCCGAGCGACGCGCCCGCAACGAAAATCGCCGCGACGCGCGAGTACGGTGCCCAGATCGTCTCGTACGACCGCACGACGATGAATCGCGGTGCGATCGCGGACGCGATCGCAGACGAAAGCTGCGCGACCCTCGTGCCGCCGTACGACGACCCTGCCATCATTGCGGGAGCGGGCACGACTGCTCTCGAGTTGTTCGAAGACGTGCCCGATCTCGACGTTCTGCTCGTATGCACCGGCGGCGGCGGACTGCTTGCGGGCTGTGCGCTCGCGGCGACGGCACTGCGGCCCGGTATCTCCGTCTATGGGGTCGAACCGGAAGCGGGCGACGATTTCGCGCAATCGTTCGCTCGTAACGAGCGCGTCGAGATTCCGGTGCCCCAAACGATCGCCGACGGGCAGCAGACGACGTCACCCGGCGAACTCACGTTTCCGATCGTCAAACGACTGTGTGCGGGCATCCTCACCGTCAGCGACGACGAACTGCGCGCCGCAATGCGTTTCGCATTCGAACGGCTTAAACTCGTGATGGAACCGAGCGGCGCGTCCGCGCTCGCAGCGCTCTTGCACGGCAAGACCGAAACGACCGGCAAGCGTGTCGGCGTCATCATCAGCGGAGGCAACGTCGACGCCGCGCGTTATGCTGAGATCATCGCGCCGAGCGTCGGCGCGTGAGCATCGCACCGTTCCCGCGTCGCATGACGCTCACCCCAGTTCGATCCGACGCCCGAAGCGTGGGATGGACCGCTCGGACTCGTCGAGCGCAACGACCTTAGCCGAGCGACTCCAGCGCCCGAGTCAGTATAGCGCACAGGGACTCGAGATCGTCTTTGGCCAGCTTGTGGATCGCCGGCGGTGGCATCATCATGCGCGCGTTGATGCGTTCGCGGAGGTCGACGCCGGCCGCGGTCATGATGAGCGCTTTGACGCGGCGGTCGCGATCGTCGCTTCGGCGTTCGACGAGGCCGCGTGATTCGAGCCGGTCGACGATTGCCGTGACGTTGGAGGCATCGCAACCGAGCGACGTTGCCAGTTCGCTCATCGCCATGGGCCGCTCGTTGCTGAGCGACTTCAGGGAGAACAGCTGTTGCGGCGAGAGGTCGAACTCGGCCGCTACGCTCTCCATGTAGGGCTTGCTCGCTTTGAAGATTTCGTACATGAGTTCCCAGGCGCGAGCGCCCGAACAAGCAGTGAATTGGGCGCCGGACTTGCGCGGATGGATCACAACGTCCCGATCTTAATATAAAAAGGTGGTGGGCACAAGATGTTGACCTTACGTATAGTTGGTGTTATAAAGTAAATACTTTACCAATTAAAGCTTCTGGGAACTCTCCCAGCGAAGGGAGCACGCTCGTGTCCGACCTGAATTTACCCGCGCAGCCGGGATTCGCTACGAGCCTAGATTCGGTACGGCGCGGAACGCTCGAACCGTGTGGCAAGCCCCTCGGGTTGGTAAGGAAGCTGCGTTCTGCGCCGCGCGGCGCTAAAGAAACGCTTGAAAATCCGTTCCGGTTCGCAACGCAGCTGCGCGCTTTGTTGCGCGGCGCGGTGGAACCGCTTGGAGACTATTACGAACGCCTCGGTCGCGGCATCGAGTCGAGCGCACCGCTTTGCGGAACGCGCCGGTGCTAAGCGCGGACACCGCGCGGAGCGGTTATCGCGCCCGCTACGCGGAAATCGGCTTTCTCGATATGACCCGAGCGCTCGCAGTTCTCCGCACGGCCGTGGGCTTGGTTTTCGTCGCCGCCGGGGCGATCGTCGTTACGCATCATCAGGGTTCCACTGCCGATTTTCTCGCCTGGCACGTACCCGTGCCGGCGCTCGCGACGTGGGTAATCGGCGCGGCTGAGGTCGTCTGCGGGGCACTCTTTGCACTCGGCGCGCTGACGCGGCCGGTCGGCCTGTTGCTAGCGACGATTATGGTCGGGGCGACGCTGACCGCGGGCCGGTATGCCGGCGGCCTCCACGTAGTGGCTCCGCCGATTCTCTTTGCGCTTTGTGTCTTCTACGCGTGGCGGAGCGCTCGGCGCGGCGGCCCGGCCCCGTTGCGGCCGCCGGGCGTACAATGACCGAGTTTCAGGACAGCGCGCTCGTAGACGCCGCACGTGGGGGCTCGAGCGAAGCGTTTACGGTCTTGGTCGATCGCTATCGCGCGCCGATCGTTCGGCTCGCGTATCGCTTGACGCACGACGCCGATGAAGCCAAAGACATCGCGCAAGATGCGTTCCTGCGCGCCTTCAACCGCTTGGGAGAATTCCACCCCGATCGGCCGTTCGCGCGTTGGCTCTTCGTTATCGCGCGTAACGCTTCGCTCGATACTATCCGCCGCCGTCGCCGGAGCGCTGCGCTTGCGCCACGGGAAGAGATCTTGCAAGGCGACCCCGGTCCCGAAGAAGCGGCGCTTCGCAACGATGAAGCGGCACGCGTTCACGCGGCGCTGGGCACTCTTCCATCGCGGTACCGCGAAGTCTTGGAGCTCTATTATCTGCGCGGACTGCGTTATCGCGAAATCGCCTTCGAGCTTGAGATTCCCATCGGCACCGTGAAGACCTACATATCGCGCGCGAAGCGCCGCCTCCGCGAAGAACTCGACGTCCCCGCCTTCAAAGTCGCGGCGTAACGCGCCGCGTCCCTCTACCTGATATCTAAATCGTAAGGGCGCTCTGCCTTCGTCCGGATCGAGGCGCGCGAGAGCGAAGTGTGCGAACGCACATGAGCCCTCGCGCAACGAAGAGCGGGGCGAAAGCAAAGCGTCCTTTTAACGGCCCATCGAGTAGAATTCGGTGTTGGGGCGCATGTCGAGTGCGCTCGCCATGCGGTTCGAAAACCCGAAGAACGCCGCGACCGCCGCGATATCCCAAATGTCGTCGTCCGTGAATCCTGCGGTACGCAGGGCGTCTATCTCGGCGTCGGTCGCAGCGAAGCCCGGTTCGTTGACGGCCGATGCGAAGGCGAGCATCGCGCGCCAACGTTGCGAAAGGACGGCCGTACGCCAGTTGATCGCTATGGCTTCGGCAAGTTCCGCATCCTTGCAGATTACGCGCAGCGCCGCGCCGTGCGCGGTCACGCAATACTGGCAGCGGTTCTCTGCCGAAACCGCGACCACGATAGCCTCGCGTTCGGCGCGCGAAAGGCCGCTTTGGCCGCGCATCAACACGTCGTGATAATGCATGAAGGCGCGAAAGTGTTCCGGACGTTTGGCGTATGCGCGGAAAATGTTGGGAACGAATCCGATTTTTTCGCGATTTTGGGCGTAGATCGCGGCGATATCTTCCGGCAGTTCGGCTTCGGGCGGTTCTCCGAAGCGCGAAGGTCGATCGTTTTTGTTTTGTTGCACTTGGGCGCTCATGCCTCCGCTCGTGTGGATCGGTAAAATGCGATACGTCCTGCACCTTTAAGTCGCCGCGCCGCGGACCGTCGTCGCCCGCGGCCCATCGTCGCTGTGCCCTTGTCCGGCACTGGAAATCGCGCAATTCGGCTCTGGTTGTCTTCGCGACCGGCAGAAAACGCCGTCGCTTCGTCAAGCTCTTTCACTTCTTAAGACTAGGTTACCAGCGGCTCGAACGTATCGACTGCGACGGTGCGGGCCGCACGCAAGCCGGGAATGCCGCTCACGCAGCCTCCCGGAGACGCGCCCGAGCCGCAGAGATAGAGTCCTGCGACGGCCGTTCGCGTAGCGAACCGTTCGCCGAGAATCTGTCCCGGCAACAGCTCGCCGTGAAAAATGTGTCCGCCGTGCAGGCCGAAACGTTCTTCGAGATCGGGCGGAGCGAGCAATTGCGCGGCCTCGATTGCGTCCGGCAAATTCGGCGCATACTGCGCGAGCGTCGCGACGATGCTATTTTGTGCGGCGGCGCGTTTGGCTTGGTCCCAGGCTCCGTCCGCGCGATGGTACGGATAGTATTGCGCGAAAATCGAAAGCAGATGTTTTCCGGGCGGCGCGAGTGCCGGATCGGTCGGCGTTTGCATGAAACACTCGAGCATCGGTGCGGGCGATGCACCATGCGTGCGCGCTTCGTCGTGTGCGGCTTGTAGATAATCGATCGTAGGCGCCACGTGAATTGTGGCGCGATGATGCGCCTGCGCGCTCGTATTGCCGGGTCGCGCCGTAAAATTCGGCAACTCGCCGAGCGCGAGATTGAGTTTGAGCGAACAGCCTTCGATGCGCCACGCCCGCACGCGCGCGGTGAGGGCCGGTGGCACGTCCTCCGCAGCGAGCATCGCACCGAACGTTGCGACCGGGTCGGCGTTCGAGAGGACCACATCCGCGCTGAACTCCGTGCCGTCTGCGAGCGCGACTCCGCGGGCGCGGCCATCGCGCACGAGGATGCGCTCGACGGCGGCGTTCGTGCGGAATGCGCAGCCTGCGATGCGCGCACACAGTGCGAGCGCGCGCGAGATGCTGCCCATGCCGCCGCGCACGAAGCCCCACGCACCCTGTGGCCCGAGCGCGCGTCCCGCGTAGTGATACGCGAGTACGTACGCGGTTCCGGCGTCACGCGGGCCGGCGTAGGTTCCGATCAGGCCGTCCGTCGCGAGGGTCGCCGCCAAGACGGGCGTTCGCACGTAGCGTTCGACAAAGGCTGCGGCCGAACCGTACAACGTCGCGAGGGTCGCGTCGTCGAAGCGGACGCTTTGGGGATCGTCGCGCTCGAAGGCATCGAAAAGCTCCGTTCCAAGCGCCGTTGCCGCGCGTTCGAAGGCTGCGAAACCGGCGATGTCGCGCTGGTCGAAGGCGGAAATCTCACGCGCGTTCTCGGCAGCGTCGCGCGCGAGTAAGAGCGAACGGCCATCGAGCAACGGCGTGAACGAACTCGGATCTTTGGGATAGATCTCGTAGCCGTATGCGTGCAGCGCGAGATCCCGCACGATCTGCGGATGCAAAAGGCTGCATACGTACGAAGCCGTGGAGACCGTCCAGCCCGGCCACACGGCCTCGCTGACCGCCGCTCCGCCCAGCACGTCGCGACGTTCGAGGACCAGAACCTTACGTCCAGCTTTGGCGAGATATGCTGCGGCGACAAGCCCGTTATGGCCCGCGCCCACGACGATCGCGTCGTAGGTCACCTGCGAAGACGCGTCTCGGCGCCGCGCGCTTTTGGCTTAAACGGTGAACCCGGCGCGAATGCCCGATCGTGGCGCAAGCTCGCATCGACGTCTTCACAGCCGATGGGCGTAAAAGCGTCGCAGTCGTGCGGCCGCGCGCTATAGATTCCGCAATAGTAGCGCCCGGACGAACTGCCCTTGAGAAACACGCATTGGCTCGCGATGTCGTCCTCGACCTTGCGCAAGTACCCCACGATATAGCCGTCTGCCGATTCGCGCTGCACGACGTACTCATCGAGCGTTTGTTGATACGGGAGGCCGAGGTGATCGGCGATGCGCTGGACGTCCGCCTTGCTTACGAAAGGCTCGTATCCGCTGCAACATTCGGCGCAACCTGGCGGACACGCAACGTTGTCGGGCATGTCGCGGACGTGTTTGCGTGCGAGGGCGATCACCGCGCCGATCGCCTTCACGAACTCCGGATCGTCGTTGTATTTGTACGACCACTCTTTATGCGTGATTTCATTTGCATTGTAGCGGTGCGCGATCCTTTGGTTGTACGTCACCGTGATGTGCTCTTCGGTGATCTCGATTTCTTGTACGTGTTCGATCGGCGACGTATCGAGGAGTTCGATCGCCGTCGGCTGGCCGGTACGGCGCGTAAACGAGCGCAAGTCGCGTAGCGCCGAGTGCGCGATGAGGTCGATGGTCTCGTTCATGCGTTGTGGTTCGCGAGGGAGCGCGCGCAAACCCCGTGAACTTTGCGGTATGTCGACTGCCTTCCGCCGCACAGCCACCTCGCTATTGGTCGCGCTCGTACTTCCGGCCAACGCTTCCGCCGCCACCGGCGACGCGGCCGTACGTGCCAAGGTTTTCCGGGCGTTCTCGTTGGTGAAATCGTATCGTCTCACGGTGCTCGGCTCCGCTCGGTCGCTCGGTGTCTGGGTCGCGCCCAATAGATATCAGATGACGACCGATATCGGCGGCGGCAAGCCCGTGCAGACCGTCATCATCGGCAACGACTATTGGACGCTCGCGGACGGGAAATGGGAACATTCCGGTCGCGTTTCCACCAATCTCGATGTCGATATCGCGGGTCTCCTGCGCAACGCAAAAAGCGAACCTGGCGCGCCGTTCGTACGCAAACCCGATCAAACGCAGGATGGCAAAAGGGTCGGTACGTTCGCGTACACCTTCAAGAACGGTACCGAAGAGACGTGCAACTACGATCGCGCGACGTATCGCGTTTCACGTTGCAAGGCCGATGAGGTGACGCTGCTCTACTCCGGCTATAACGATCCCAAGAACCACGTCGCCAAGTTGAAATAGGCAACGAGCCTCCCTTACGGCGCATTCTGCGGCGCGTCGAAAGCGAGGGCCGTCATGATGCGCACGCCGGATTCGAGCGCCGTCTCGTCGATATCGAATCTTCCGTGATGGTGCGAGAAGCTCGAGGCCGGTCCGCCGTTACAGCCGAGCACGAAGTAACTCGCCGGCACGCGTTCGGCGAAAAACGAGAAGTCTTCGGCGCCCATATGCTTTTCCGACGTTACGACGCGTTCGGTGCCGAAGGTCCGCTCCGCCAGCGCCCGCACGTAGTGCGTCTGCGCGGCGTCGTTCGAAGTAACCGGGTAGCGCCAGAGATATTCGAAGGTATATGTCGCACGCGACGCATCGCAGACGGCTTTGAGCACGCGTTCGATGCGTCCCGCCATGCGCTCGCGCACCTCGCTATCGAACGCACGAACCGTTCCCAGCAGCGTGACGTACGAAGGAATGACGTTGTGCGTCGTACCGCCGTGGATCGCACCGATCGTTATGACGGCAGGCTCCATCGGGTCGATTTGCCGGCTTACGACTTTCTGCACGGATGAGACGAATTCGGCCGCGACGAGAATCGGATCGACGCAAAGATGTGGCGCGGCACCGTGTCCGCCGTCGCCGTCAATGCGAATCTCGATGGAATCGCTCGAAGCGTAGAACGGTCCTTCGCGCATGCCGAACGTGCCGGTCGGCAATTGCGAAAAGAGATGCAAGCCATATGCGCGCTCCACGCCGAAACGTTCGAGCAAGCCATCCTCGAGCATGGCTTTTGCGCCACCCCTGCCTTCTTCGGCGGGCTGGAAGCACAGCACGATCGTACCGGCGAGCACGGCGCGGTCCGCGGCGATGAGCCGGGCCGCCCCGAGCAGCATCGCGACGTGCCCATCGTGTCCGCAGGCATGCATCTTGCCGGCTTCTTGCGACGCATAGCCGTGACTATTTTCTTCCGGTAGAGGAAGCGCATCCATATCCGCACGCAGCATGACCGTCTTGCCGGGTCGCGTGCCGCGCAGCACGCCGACGACGCCGGTAATACCGATGCCCTCATGCACCTCGTAGCCGTGATGCCGTAAACGCGAGGCGACGATGGCGGCGGTGCGCACCTCTTCGAAACCGAGTTCGGGATGCGCATGCAGATCGCGACGCGTCGCGATCAGTTCGTCGATGAAGTCGTGCGGGAGTTCTAGCACCGTCGTCATGGCGCGGACTTCGCGACCGCGCGCGAGGTAGCCCGCACCGCGGGCCGAAGCGCTGCGAAATGGCCAATAAAACGATCGGCGTCGATCTTGGGGGTTCGCACGTCCTCGCTACCGTCGTGGACGAGGAGGGCCACATTCTCGAGCGTGCCGGACGTGACGTCGTCGAGCACGACTTCGAGAGCGTGCTGCGCTCCACAATCGCCGTGATAGATGAAGCGATCTCGACGACCAAAGAAAAAAACGTTTCGGCAATCGGTTTGGGTTCGCCCGGCAACATCGATCTCGCTTCGGGAAGCGTGCTTTATTCGCCGAATTTCAACTGGCACGACGTGCCGTTGGGACCGGCGCTGCGCGAACGCTACAAGATGCCGGTCTTCGTCGGAAACGACGCGCGTTGCGCGACGCTCGGCGAGTACACCTTCGGGACGGGACGCGGCACCAGAGACTTCGTGTTGCTCACGCTCGGCACGGGGATCGGCGGAGGCATCGTTGCAGACGGAGGGCTGTTGCTCGGCAAGCTCGGGGGGGCGGGCGAGATCGGTCATCACCAGGTCCGGGCGACCGACGGCTTCATCTGCAATTGCGGGAAGACGGGTTGCTTCGAGGCGCAAGCGTCGGGAACGGGCCTTATCCGCCACGCGCTAGCGATCGCTCACTCGTTTCCGCGGAGCGATCTCGTCAGCCCGAAGCGCGAAAAACTCGGCTCGAAGCTAATTCGCAAAGCCGCCGAAGCCGGCGATCCGCACGGCGTGGCCGCCTGGACGCGCTACGTCGACGATCTCGCGCGCGGCATCGCCAATATCATCGCGTTCGTGAATCCCGAATTGATCGCGCTCGGCGGCGGCGTCGCAGGCGCGGGCGACTTCATGCTAGCCGCGCTCGGGCCGCGAGTCGAAGCACTCACGACGATGGTCCCGCGCGGTCAGACGCGTATCGTCACCGCTGCGCTAGGCAACGATGCCGGGGCGATCGGCGCGGCAACGATGGCGCGCCGCGGCGGTCTCAGCGCGCGCGACGGCGCCTAGCGGGGGACGAGGCCTCGGTGCCGGCGAGCGATCTGCAGAGCGCGTGGGCGCCAGAGGAAGCGGCGCGGACTAGAGGGCGGCGACGACGGCGAGGGGTTTGAGTGGCGGCGCGTCGGAGAATTCGCCGAAGGCGATGTTGGCAATCAACTCGGCGATGCGACGCGAGCTGCCGCGCGGCGCGACGGAGGCTTGGCGATCGCGCATCGTTTGCATGCGTTCGACGTTCCCGACGATGCGGCGGACCGAACGAACGACGTCTTGGGTCGTCAACGCGACGACCCCGATGCCGTTAGTTTCGACGTACTTGAGATTGCCGTATTCCTGACCCGGGATGAAGTCGTAGACGACGACGGGCACTTCTGCGAGGCTCGCTTCGGCGATGGCGCCGGGGCCGGCTTTGGTGACGAGCAAATCGGCGGCGCGCATCAATTCGGGAATGTTGTCGCAGTACCCGAGCACGGTTATGGGGGTCGGCAACGTGGGTGCGAGTTCGTCGAGTTTGGTGCGTAGTGCGGCGTTGCGTCCGGTGACGACGACCATGTGCAGCGGCAGTTTCGATTTCGCAAGCGCGAGGGTTGTCGGTAAGAGTTTTCCGCCGCCTTCGCCACCGGCCATGAGCAGCGCGATCGTCTTATCGGCGGGCAGGCGGAGTTGCGTGCGAATCTGAGCTTTGGTATCGGAGACGTCTTCGAAGCGCGGGTGGACGGGATGCCCGAGATGGTATATGCGATTGCCCGGAATGCCGCGTTCGCGGGCCCGTTGGTAGACTTCGCGCGCGGGAACGACGACCGCATCGACCTCCGGTACGAGCCAACCTTCATGGACTTTGCCCAGATCCGTCACGACGGTGATGACGGGGATGCCCAGCATGTGGGCATCGGCCCGCGCGCGCAACGCCGCGTGATTGAGCAGCGGGTGCACGGAGACGATGACGTCGGGCCTATACGCAAGGAAAAGATCGCGCAGCCGTTCGCGATAGAGCGGTTCGCAGAAACGAATGACGTTGCGAAAGCGGCGCCGTCCATTGGTCGCATGGAACAGCGCGCCATAGAGCGGCGGAGCAAAACGAAGGGCCGCACTATACGCGGGCCCTAGTTGCGAGAGTGGAAAGCTACAGTGGGAAGCGACGTCTTCGATGCGATGTTCGAAAGTGAATGACTCGCCGTGAGGCCCGGTGTCGACTTCGTCGAGACCGGCGATGATGGCGTTTGCCGCACTCCGGTGACCGCCGCCGGTATCCGAAATCAATAACAGGACGCGCTTGGTCATCTACCCTCAGCTAACTTTGGAGCTACACTAGGCGCGCTGCGTGGTAAGCAGAACGCGCAACGCACGGATGCGTTGCAATCGCTTCATCGCCGTCCGTCGTCGCCGCTGCACGGCCCGAGCGTACGTCAAGAACGCTCGCGCCGGGGCATCGTAGAAGCGGAAGATGTCGCCGAATTCGATATCGGGGTTGCGGTGATGGCCGTCGTGATCTTCCGGGAGAACGATCTGCAGGCTGCGGCAGACACGCACGAGCCACGGCGGGCTCACCCAGCCAAGATC
>JRHI01002384.1_pt1 | contig 13008 bp, 8 predicted proteins | sample 215371 | NCBI WGS metagenome assembly JRHI01 (sample SAMN02929681, study PRJNA255918) | sediment metagenome | biome: cave system; feature: Ice Cave; material: Sediment; isolation source: sediment from deep within a dark volcanic ice cave with no known source of... ...
CCGTTCGGCGTCGACGTCGAAGCGCGCGCGGCGGGGGAGCCGCGCGGCGGCGCGACCCGGCTCGACATCGCGCTGAACGGCCGGTCGTTCGGCGCGTTGCCGCTCGAGGTCGGCGCGCCGAAGCCGTCGCGCCTGAACTTTGTCGCGCCGGCGGGCGCGAGGATCTGGCGCCGCGGGTACAACCGCGTTACTATTTCGCGGCCCCCTGGCGCGGCGCCGTCGACCTCGTTCATCGTCTACGCACTCCGGGCCGGTGCGTCCGCCGGCGGAGGCCGGAATCCATAACCTCGTGATCTCGATAGTCATTCCCGTCTTCAACAACGGCGAGCCGATGGTCCGCGAGTGCCATGCGGCGATCGCCGCCGTGCTCGCGACGCTGGCGGAGCCTGCCGAAATCATCTTCGTCGACGATGGCAGCCGCGATGGCACGCTCGAGGGATTGAAGACGATTCAGCGGGCCGACCCGCGCGTGCGGATCCTGGAGCTGACCGCCAACTTCGGACAGCACGCAGCGTTTTCCGCCGGGTTCGACGCCGTGCGCGGCGACGTGGTCGTCACGATGGACGTGGACCTCCAGTCCGACCCCGCGGACATCCCGCGGATGATCGCACCGCTGCGCGACGGGTGCGATTTGGTGAGCGGCGTGCGCATGCACCGGCAGGATCCGATGATGCGCCGCATGGCGTCGTCCGTGGTCACGCGCCTCGTCGCAGCGATGACCGGCGTGCGGCTGCGCGACGTCGGCTGCCCGTTCAACGCGTTCACCGCCGACGTGGCCAAGAGCCTCTCCAGTTTCGGCGAGCTGCGCCGGTTCCTGAAGCCGCTCGCGGTCCGCGTGGCGCGGTCGGTGACCGAGGTCGAGGTGGCGCACCGCGCGCGCGCCGTGCATCACGTGCGATCGTCGTACTCGGCGACGCGCCTGCTGCGGCTGTTCATGGATTTCTTCGTGAACAGCATTTCCGACATGTTCGCGTGGGTGTTCGTCACCGGCACGGCCGCGACCGTCGTCGGTGCGGCGGCCACGCTCGCCATCGCGCTGCTGTGGATGCGCGGGTCGCTCGGCTCGCGCGCCCTGATCCTCGCGGCGGCGTTGACGCTGGCGGCCGCGTTCGTGTCCATGCTCGGCCTCATCGGCGATTATGCGCAGCGCATCTACCGCCAGAGCTCGGGCCGTCCGTTCTACCTGGTCCGCCGCGTTCACGAGGCGGCCGGCGTCGTCTCCCATTCACGTGTCAGCTGACCTCGCCGGCCCCGGATCGATTGCCGCGCTCGATCCGCTGATCGAGGCGTACCCCTTCAAGCCGTACCGCAACTATCGCGTGCTCTCGCGGCGCCGGCAGGACGCCGTGATGCGCGCGGAGCTGCACACCGCCCTCGGGCAGGCCGGTGGCTTCGGCCTGCTCGCCGACGAAGCGGCAGTGCTGGTCCGGCCGCAGCCGTGGGACAGCGCGTTCTTCGATCTCCCGATGGCGCGTCTCTATCTGCTGCACCGCGGCGAAGTGCCCCGCGCGACGCTGCAGCGGCTTCTCGCGTCGGCGTTCGAGGCGTGCCGCGAGCGCCGCATCCGCCATCTGTCTGTCCGGGTCGACGTCGCCGACGCCTCGTCGGTTCAGGCGCTCGAGGACGCCGGGTTCCGCATGATGGACGCGCTCGCGACCTACCTCTACCCGCTGAAGCGTCCCGCGCCCCAACCGATCAAGGAGATGGGCGTGCTGCGGCTCTACATGCCGGAGGATCGCGAGCAGATTCTGGACATCACGCGCGAGGCGTACCGCGGGTTTCGCGGCCGCTACCATCTCGACCCGCACCTGCCGCAGGAGCGGAGCGACGCGCTGTATGTCGAGTGGGCGAAGAAGGCGTGCGACGGCGAATGGGCCGATGTCGTGCTCGTGGCGGAAAACGGCGAGGGCGCGGTCCACGGCTGGGCGAGTTACAGGCAGATCGAGCCGGTGTCGACGGTAGGCGAGACGCCGATTCGCGGCGGGGGGCTCGGCGCCTGCCGGCGCGACAAGCCGGGCGCGTATGCCGGGCTGCTGCGCGCAGCCACCGAGCGCATTCACGGCGGCGGCGCGGTCACCGAAATGCAGACGCAGATCTTCAACTTCGCGACGATTCGGCTCTACGAGTCGGTCAACACGCAGTTTGTCCGCGCGGACTACACGTTGCACGCGTGGCTGGGCGACTGACGCTCCTCGCGGCGATCTTCGGCGCCATGCTCGTCGAGTCCGTGCGCGCCTCCGCCAACGAGCGCACGCAACGGGCGCGCGGCGGCATCGAGCCGGCCGGCGATGTGTACAAAGTCATGCGCGCCGTGTATCCGGGTGCGTTCCTGGCGATGGTCGCCGAAAGCGCGTTGCGCCCGGCTCCGCCGCCCGTCGCGGCGATGCTCGCCGGCGCGGCGCTGTTCATCGCGGCCAAGGGGCTCAAGTGGTGGGCCATCCTGTCGCTCGGTCCGTTCTGGACCTTCCGCATCATCGTCGTACCTGGCGCCCCGCTGGTCGTCAGCGGCCCCTATCGATGGCTGAGGCATCCCAATTACGCCGGCGTCATGGGGGAGCTCTCCGGCGTGGCGCTGATGACCGGCGCGTGGGTGTCCGGAGTGGCCGGTATCGTCGCCTTCGGCGCGCTGCTGCTCAAACGCCTGTCGGTCGAGGAGCGGGCGCTCCGTCAGGCGGCCCGTTGACGCATCCCGGCGTCTAAAGAGGCAGCCGCCGGCCCTCCACGCGGCACCCGACTTGCAGCCTATAATGCGATTTGCGATGACTTCTCGGGTCTCTCACTCGCTGCTGGTCGCCGCGCTCGCGTTCCTCGTCCTCACGTCGTACGGCACCGCTCAGGCGCCCCGCAGGCCGCAGGCCGACACGCCCTACCGGGTGGCGACCCGCGCACTCAACGAAGGGCGCTACGACGAGGTGGATGCGATGACGGAGAAGCTCGACCTTCGCGATCCCTACATCGCGGCGGTCAGGGCGCGCGCCGCCATCGCGCGCGGCCGCTACGCGCAGGCCGATGCGCTGCTGCGACCGGTGGTGTCGCGCGTGCCGGCGAGCGAAGCGGCGCTCGAGCTCGGGCTGCTGCGGTCGATGCTTGCGCATCCGGATGCTGCGCCGATCCTCGAGAAGGTGGCCGCGCTGGCCGACACCAGCAACGATCCGAACGAGGTGGCGCGCGCGGCGCGCGCGCTGCGCGCCCTGGGCCGCTTCCATGAGGCCAACGCCGCGTATCGTGACGCGTCGGGCGCCGCGCCCAACGATGCGGCGATCCAGGCCGCGTGGGGCGACCTGTTCCTCGAGAAGAACCAGATGGCGGAGGCGCTGAAGTCGTTTCAGATGGCGCTCCAGCTCGATCCCAAATGGACGCCGGCGCTCGTCGGCTCCGCTCGCGCGCTGGCCGACGAGAACCCGCCGCAGGCCGTCACGCTCGCCACGCGCGCGCTCGACATCAACCCCTCGTCGGTCGACGCGCAGGTGTTCCTCGCGGGCGAAGCCGCCGACGCCAACAAGCACGACGAGGCGCGGCAGGCGCTGGACAAAGCGCTGGCGGTGAACCCGTCGAGCCTCGACGCCCTCGCGTTGCGCGCCGCGCTGTCGTACATCGAGGACAAGCCGCGGGACTTCGAGGCCGAGGCCGCCAAGGCGCTGGCGATCGCGCCGCGCAATGGCGGCGTGTATCGCGTCGCGGGCGAGCTCGCCGGCCGCAACTATCGGTTCGACGAAGCGGTCGAGCTCACGCGCCGCGCCCTCGCGCTCGATGGCGCCAACCCGCGTGCGCAGGCCGATCTCGGCTCGCATCTGCTGCGGACCGGCGACGAGCCGGGCGCGCGCGCGGCGCTGGAAGCCTCGTTCAAGGCCGACCCGTTCAACAAGCTCACCTTCAATCTGCTGACGGTGATGGACAAGGTCGACAAGTACGTCACCGTGCGCGACGGCGACGTCGTGATGCGCCTCGACAAGGAGGAGGCGCCGGTCCTGCGCGAGTACGCGATGGCGCTCGCGCGCCAGGCGCTCAGCACGCTGGCGGCGCGTTACGAATTCACGCCGCGCGGGCCGATCCTCATCGAGATCTTTCCCAAGCACGACGACTTCGCCGTCCGGACGCTCGGCCTGCCAGGCATGACCGGCGCGCTCGGCGTCTGCTTCGGCCGCGTGGTCACGATGGACTCGCCGAGAGCGCGGCCGCCGGGCGAGTTCCAATGGGAAGCGACGCTGTGGCACGAGCTCGCGCACGTCATCACGCTGCAGATGTCGAACCAGCGCGTGCCCCGCTGGCTCACGGAAGGCATCTCGGTCTACGAAGAGAAAAAGGCGCGCGCCGAGTGGGGCCGCGAGATGGACGTCGCGTTCGCCGGTATGCTGAATCGGGGCGAAACGCTCAAGCTGCGCGATCTGAACTCGGCGTTCACGAACCCGAAGACGATCTCGCTCGCGTATTTCCAAGCCTCCTTGCTGGTCGAGCACATCGTCGACACGTACGGCGACGCGGGGCTGCGCCAGCTCGTCCGCGCCTACGCGCGGGGCATCGACACGGATGCGGCGCTGAACGCCGCGCTCAAGACCGACCTCGATCAGATGCAGGCCGGCTTCGATCAGATGACAGAGCGTCTGTTCGGCACCATGCGCCGCGCGATGGCGGTCCCGGAGGGCGTCGGGGAGTTCCTGAAGATGCCGGCGCCCGCGCTGCAGACGATCGCCGACGCCAACCCGCGGAGCTTCCCGATCCAGATGGCGCTCGGCTCGGCGCTGCGCAAAGCGGGACAGATCGACGAGGCCATGCAGGCGTTCGAGCGCGCGGCGGCGCTCGTGCCGCTCGCCGGCGGCAAGGACAGCGCGCACGAACAGCTGGCGGCGATGGCGCTCGACAAGAATGACCGCGCGCGCGCCATCACCGAGCTGACCGCGCTCGTGGCGATCGACTTCAACAACGTCGAGGCCGCCCGGCAGCTGGCGGGGCTGATGCGCCAGAGCGGGATCGACGATGCCGCGAAGCTGACGCCCGTGTATGCGCGCATCGCCGCCATCGATCCGTTCGACCCCGACGCGCACGCGATGCTCGGGCGCTACGCGCTGCAGCGCAGCGACGCGGACGCGGCGTCGCGCGAGTTTCGCGCGGTCATCGCCCTCGGACCGGTCGATCGCGCGGCCGCGTATACGGATCTGGGCGAGAGCTATTTCAAGGGCGGAAAGCGCGCCGAGGCCAAGAAGCAGATCCTCTCGGCGCTCGAAATCGCCCCGGGCTACGAGCGCGCGCAGGGACTGCTGCTGAAGCTGGTGGAAAAATGAGACGCATGGTGCGGCTGAAGCCGGACGCCACCGTCGTCGTCGCGGTGTTGCTCGGGCTGTTCACGCTGATGCCGGTCCTCCAGCCGCGCGTCGACGCGCAGCTCCCGTCGGCGCCAGACGACCGATTTGCGGGCCTGCAGTGGCGCTTCGTGCGCATCAAGTACCACCACAAGTTCGAGAGCGGGCGCGTGCAGCAGGACTTCTACGGCGAGCCGTGGGGCATCGACGCGCCGGCCGCCGAGCAGAACCTGTCGCGCCGGGTGAAGACGGCGACCGCCATCCAGGTCGAAGATGCGATTCTGCTGCCGATCGACGATCCGCGCCTCTTCGAGTATCCGTGGATCTACTTCGTCGAGCCGAGCAGCATGCGGCTGCAGGACAACGAGATCCCCATCCTGCGCGAGTTCTTCGCGCGCGGCGGGTTCGCGACGATGGACGATTTTCACGGGCCGGCCGAATGGGCCGACTTCGAACAGCAGATGAAGAAGCTGTTTCCGGATCGCCAGATCGTCGAGGTCCCGAAAGACCATCCGGTCTTCAGCTGCTTCTACAAGATGGACGGTTTTCCGCAGGTCCCGGGCCTCGGATCGTTCCTCGCCGGCCGGACCTGGGAGCGCGGCGGCGTCACGCAGCATCTCCGCACGATCCTGGACGATGCCGGACGGCCGATGATGTTCATCAACTTCAACACGGACATGGGCGACGGGTGGGAGTGGTCCAACGCCCAGGACTACCCCGGCTACATCAAGTACACCGCGCTGGCCTATCGGATGGGGATCAACGAAATCATCTACGCTCTCACGCATTGAGGACACCCGCATGGATTCGTCGGTCGCCACTGTCAGCGCTGAACAAGTCGCGGAGGGACGCGAGCGCATTCTCGCCGAGCTGCGCAAGGTCATCGTCGGTCAGGACGAGGTCGTCGAGCAGGTGCTCATCGCGCTCTTCACGGGAGGGCACTGCCTGATCACCGGCGTCCCGGGTCTCGCCAAAACGCTGCTCATCAAGACGCTCGCCGAGATTCTCGATCTCGATTTCAAGCGGATTCAGTTCACGCCCGACATCATGCCGTCGGACATCACGGGCACGGAAATTCTCGACGAACAGGAGGGCACGCGCCGGCTGCGGTTCGTCAAGGGCCCGCTGTTTGCGCAGATCATCCTGGCCGACGAGATCAACCGGACGCCGCCCAAGACGCAGGCCGCCCTGCTCGAAGCGATGCAGGAGTACCACGTGACGGCGGCCGGGCGGACCTATCCGCTCGACCGGCCGTTTTTCGTGCTCGCGACGCAGAACCCGATCGAGCTCGAAGGCACGTACCCGCTGCCCGAGGCGCAGCTCGACCGCTTCATGTTCAACGTCGTCATCCGCTACCTGAGCGAAGACGACGAGGTGACGGTGGTGACGCAGACGACCGGCGCCGACCGGCCGGCGCCGCAGCGCGTGCTCTCCGGCCCGGACATCCTGCACTTCCAGGATCTGGCGCGGCAGGTCGTGATCGCCGAAGAGATCGCGCGCTACACCGTGCGGCTCGTCGCCGCGTCGCGCCCCGGACAGCCGGGCGCGCCCGAGTTCATCGACAAGTGGGTGAAATGGGGTGCCGGACTTCGCGGCTCGCAGGCGCTGGTGCGCGGCGGCAAGGCGCGCGCGCTCATCCACGGCCGCTATCACGTGTCGATCAAGGACATTCAGGAGCTGGCCAAGCCGATCCTGCGCCACCGGATCATGACGAACTTCTACGCGGAGTCCGAGCGGATCAACTCCGACACGATCATCGACCGGCTGATCGAGGCGGTGCCGCGGCCCAAGAGCGGAATGTAAGCATGCCGTGGACCGCACACGACCGGCCGTTCCTCGACCCCGCCGTCGTCTCGCGCCTCGGCACGCTCGAGCTGAAGGCGCGCACCGTCGTCGAGGGGCTGCTCTCCGGTCTGCACCGGAGCCCGTTCAAGGGATTCAGCGTCGAGTTCGCGGAGTACCGCCAGTACATTCCGGGCGACGACATCGCGACGATCGACTGGAAGGTCTACGCGCGCAGCGATCGCTACTACATCAAGAAATTCGAGGAGGAGACGAACCTCGACTGCCACCTGATGCTCGATGTCAGCGGATCGATGGGGTACGGCTCGCACCACGGGATGTCGAAGTTCGAGTACGCCGCGTGTTTGGCGGCGTCGCTCGGCTACCTGATGAACCGGCAGCGCGACGCCGTCGGCCTCACCGCGTTCGACGAGGACATCGTGACCATGCTGCCGGCCAGCTCGCGGCCCGGACATCTGCTCGCGCTGCTCGTGACGCTCGACCGGCTCGAGACCGCGCACAAGACCAACGTCTCGAAGCCGCTGCACCAGCTCGCCGACACGCTGACCAAGCGCGGCATCGTCGTGCTGATCTCGGATCTGCTCGACGACCCGGAGGAGGTCATCCGCGGCCTGAAGCACTTTCAGTTCCGCGGCATCGACGTCATCGTGTTCCACGTGCTCGACCACGACGAGATCGAGTTCCCATTCGAACGCGCGACGCGGTTCGAGGATCTCGAGACGAGCGAAGAAATCATGGCGGTGCCGGGCGTGGTCCGCGCTCACTATCTCCAGCAGATCGGCGCGCTGATCGAGCGCTATCGGCGCGAGCTCGGCGCCAGCGGCATCGACTACCACCTCGTCGACACGAGCCAGCCGCTCGAAATTTCGCTCCTGTCGTACCTGTCAACCCGATCGAGATCTCTATGAGGAAACGCTCAACGCTCAACTCTGGAAGGCTCAGCGGTTGAGCGTTCACACGTGAGCGTGGAACCGTGATGTTGTCGTTCCTCTCCCCCTTGTTTCTCGCCGGCGCGGTCGCCGCCGCCGTGCCCATCGTGCTGCACCTGCTGAAGCGCGAGCCGGAAGCGCGCGTGAAGTTCGCCCCGGTGAAGCTGATCAAGGAAGCGCCGGTCGAGTACACCGACAAGCGGCACCTGCGCGAGCTGCTCCTGCTGGCGCTGCGGGTGACGGCGCTCGCCCTGCTGGCGCTGGCGTTCGCGCGTCCGTTCTTCGCGACCGGAGGGGCGGTCGCCTCGACCGGCGTCACCGTCGTCGCGCTCGACACGTCCTACAGCCTCGCGGCGCCGGGCCGCTTCGAGCGGGCGAAAGCGCTCGCGAAGGAGGCAATTGCGAAAGCCCGCGCCGGCGATCTGGTCGGCGTGGTCACGTTCGCCGACGAAGCGGAGATCGCGGCCAAGCCGGGATCGGATCGGACCCTGGCTGTCGACGCGATCGAGCAGGCGTCGGCCGGATTCGGCGCCACCCGATATCGGGCAGCGCTGTCTGCGGCGTCGCAGCATCTCGCCGGCCGCCGCGGCACCGTGGTCGTCGTCACCGATCTGCAGGAAAACGGGTGGGACGCCGGCGATCGCGCCGCGGTGCCCGAAGGCACGACGGTTCAGGTGGCCGATGTGGGCGCGATGCCGCCGAACCTGGCGGTGACCGCGGTCCGTCCGCTGGCCGATCGCATCGTGGCGACCATTCACAACGGCGGTCCGCGCCCGCGCGATGCGCGCGTGCACCTGACGATCGACAATCGGCCGTCAGGCGACGCGACCGTGCCGATTGCCGGTCACCAGTCGGGGGACGCGACGTTTGCCGGCCCACCGCGGGGTTCGTCGGCGGCCGTGACGGTCGACGACCCCGGTGGCATCCAGGCCGACAACGTGCGCTATGCGGTGCTCGGCGGCGCCGGCCGACCCTCGGTCCTGGTGGTCACCGGTTCAGGTGAGCTCGACCGCGACGCCTTTTACGTGCAGCATGCGCTGGCGGCGGGCCGGGCGTCGGACGTCGCGTTTCACGTGGCGAGCGTCGGCGCGGCGCAGCTGGCGGGCTGGTCCGACGATCGCCTCGCCCCGCACGCCGCCGTGCTGCTGTTGTCGACACGCGGCCTCGAGCGCCATGGGCGCGAGCTGCTCGCGGCGTACGCGCAACGCGGCGGCGGCATCCTGATTGCCGCGGGGCCGGATCTCGACGGCGACGTCGCCGGCGACGTGCTGGGGGCCGGGGCGACGCTGCGCATCACGACGGTCGAGGGAACCAAGCCTGTCGCACGCGCGCTGGCGCCCGCCGACGGCCGGCACCCGGTGTTCCGGGCGTTCGCGGCCAACCCGGCGAGCCTCGGGCTGGTCACGTTTCAAAGCGCGGCCCGCATTGGCGGCACGTCGTGCCAGACCCTCGCGCGCTTCACGACCGGCGAGACGGCGCTCATCGAGTGTCCGGCTGGCGATGGACGGGCGCTCGTGATCGCGTCTGACCTCAACAACCGCTGGAACGATTTTCCGCTCCACGCGACGTTCGTCCCGTTCGTCCACGAGGCCGTGCGGTATCTGGCGAGCGCGCGGGCGCATGCCGTCGACTATCTGATCGGCGACGCGCCGGCCGGGGTCAAACGCGTGCCGGGGATCGCGGCGATGACCGACGCCACGCGCCCCGGCGGCGAGGCGCGGCGGATCGCCGTCAACGTGGACCCGCGCGAGTCCGATCCGGCGCGGATGTCGTTGGAGGACTTTCAGTCGGCGGTGACGCGGTTGAAAGATGCGGGCGGCGCCGGAGCGCGCGGCGAAGCGCGGCAGCAGGAGGACTCGCAGCATTTGTGGCAGTACGCGCTGGCGGCGCTGGCCGTGCTCCTGGCCGCCGAAGGGGTTCTCGCAGCGAGGACGGCGTGACGAAGGGCTCGGGGAGCTATGCAGCAACACAGTGACATCCGGCAGCTCATCGATCGCGTCCGGGCGCGGTGGCGCGCGCTCATCGCGCTGCGGGCGCTGGTGCGCGGCACGCTGGTGGCGGCGCTCGTCGTGGGTGTCGCCCTGGTGGCGGCGCGCTGGACCGCGGGTGCGCCGGTGGCCTTGATGGCGCTGGCGGCGAGCACGGCCGCCCTTGCGCTCGGCGTGCTGGCGTGGTGTCTGGCGCCGCTGGGCCGCAGTCCCGCCGACAGCCAGGTTGCCCGGTACATCGAGGAGCGGGCGCCGTCGCTGGGCGATCGACTCGTCACCGCCGTCGACGTCGCGCAGGCGAGGAACGCTCCGGGGCTTGCCGACATGATGGTGGCCGATGCGGCGCGCCGCTCGTCGGCCATCGACATCGACACGATCGTTTCGAGCGCCTCGCTGCGTCGCGCCGGAGTCCGGGCTGCCGCCGCCGCGCTCGCGCTCGGCGTCGTGCTGTTCGCGGCGCGCGGCCCGGCGCGCCAGGCTCTCGATGCCGCCGCGCTGACGCTGTTTCCCGATCGCGTCGTCCTGAGCGTCACGCCGGGGAATACGAAGGTCAGGGCCGGATCGCCGCTCGCCATCCGGGCCCGTCTGGTCGGCAATCGCGCGCCGATCATCGCGCAGGTGCAGATCGCCGACGGCGACCGCTGGCGCGCGTCGGAGATGGAGAGCGACGGGGCCGGCTCGTTCCGCCTCGCGATGCCGTCGGTCGGCGCGTCCTTCACGTACCGCGTCGTCGCCGGGGCGGTCATGTCGCCCGCGTACGACATCGCCGTCGCCGTGCCGCCGCGCGTGACGCGCGTCGATATCCACTACACCTATCCCGCCGGCCTCCGCCTCGAGCCACGGACCGAAAAGGATGGCGGCGACATCTACGCGCCGGCGGGCACCGACGTCCGCGTGCAGGTGTTCACCGATCGTCCCGCGGCGAGCGGACAGATGGCGCTCGGCGACGGCACGCAGGTCCCGCTGACCGCAGACAAGCCGACCGAGTTGTCCGCGTCGCTCAAGGTCACGAGCGACACGTCGTACCGTTTGGCGCTGGCCGGCCGCGACGGCATCGGCAATCCGGGTGACACGGAGTACTTCATCCGCACGCTCGAAGATCGCCCGCCGGACGTCCGGCTGCTGAAGCCGGCCACCGATCGCTCGGTCACGCGGCTCGAGGAAGTGGACATCGAGGCGCAGGCCGAGGACGACTACGGGGTCGATCGCCTCGACCTCGTGTACTCGGTGCGAGGCGGCGCGGAGAAGGTCGTCCCGCTCAACATCGCGCGCGCCAGCGTGATGGTGACCGGGCGCCACACGCTCTTCCTCGAGGATCTCGACGTCCAGCCGGGCGATTTCGTCTCGTATTACGTCCGGGCGCGCGACCTCACGCGCGGCACGCGGCCGAACGAAGCGCGCAGCGACATCTTCTTTCTCGAAGTGAAGCCGTACGAGCAGGAGTTCGCGCTCGCGCAGAGCCAGGGCAACATGCCGGGCGGCCGCCAGAGCGGCATCGACGACCTGGTCACAGCGCAGAAAGAGATTGTCGTCGCCACGTGGAAGCTCGATCGCCGCGCGCGCGCGGCAAAGGGCGCGAAATCCGAGCAGGACATCAAGTCGGTCTCCCGCGCCGAGGCTGAACTGAAGACGCGCGTCGAGCAGACGTCGAGCTCGTTCCGCGAGGGGACGATGAGGGATCCGAAAAAACGGTCGCCGTCGCAGCCGCAGCGGGGACGCGGCGCGCCGACGCAGCCGCCGCTGCCTCCGCAGCCGCCTCCGGCGCCAGAGCTGAAAGCCGGCCAGACCATGCCGGAAGAAGACCAGATGACCGCCGCGGCCGCCGCGATGGCGGATGCCGTGACCGCGCTCGACCGGCTCCAGGTCGCCGAAGCGCTGCCGCGGGAAATGGATGCGCTGAACCGGCTCCTGAAGGCGCAGGCCGACGTGAAGCGCCGCGAGGTTCAGCGCCAGCAGGCGGGCAGCGGCTCCGGCAGCAACCGGAGCAACTACGACGTTTCGTCGCTGTTCGACAAAGAGCTGCAGAAGGCCCAGCAGACCAATTACGAAACGAAGTCGAGCGCGGAGCCGCGCTCCGACGCGCAGGAGAGCGCGCTCGATGCGATCAAGGAGCTCGCGCGCCGGCAGGACGAGCTGCTGAAACGCCAGCAGGAGCTGGCGCGGCGTCGAGCGCAGATGACGGAAGAGGAGCTCAAGCGCGAGCTCGAGAAGCTGACGCGCGATCAATCCGAGCTTCGCCAGAAGGCCGAGGATCTCGCGCAGAAAATGGCGCAGCAGAACGGTCAGCAGTCGGCGGGCGGTCAGCAGTCGCAGAAGCCCGGGCAGCAGGGGCAGCAGGGACAAGGCCAACGAGGCCAGCAAGGCCAAACAGGACAGTCAGGTCAGTCAGGTCAGTCAGGTCAGGCAGGTCAGGCAGGCAAGGCGGGACAGGCAGGGCAGTCAGGGCAGGCAGGAGAGGCGGGCCAGAGCGGCAGCAACAGCGACGGCGGCACGCGCATGCGCGACGTCTCCGAAGAGATGCGCAACGCCGCCAGCGAGCTGCGGCGTCAGGATCCGGGGCAGGCCAGCGCGCGCGGCAACCGCGCGCTCGAGAAGCTGCGCGCGCTGCAGCAGCAGCTCGAGTCGGCGCGTCCAGACGAGCGCCGCCGCGCGCTGGGCGAGATGCAGCTCGAGGCCCGCCAGCTGGCCGATGCCCAGAAGCAGATCGCGTCCGCGCTCGCGAAGACCGCGCAGGGCGACGCCGGTAAGGACGCCGTGCGCCGGCTGGCGGGTGAGCAGGATCAGCTCGCCGAGCGCGCCAGGAAGCTGCAGGACGCGCTGACGCAGCAGTCGAAGGGCGCGGGCGGCGCGAGACGCGCGGACGCGGCGAAAGGCGCGGCCGGCGCACAGGATCGCGGCGATCGGGCGGCCAACGCGCAGATGCAGGCGGCGGCGGGCGACGTCGCCAAGGAGATCGAGCGCCAGAGGCTCTCCGAGCGCATGCGGCAGGCG
>JRHI01002385.1_pt1 | contig 12996 bp, 11 predicted proteins | sample 215371 | NCBI WGS metagenome assembly JRHI01 (sample SAMN02929681, study PRJNA255918) | sediment metagenome | biome: cave system; feature: Ice Cave; material: Sediment; isolation source: sediment from deep within a dark volcanic ice cave with no known source of... ...
TCTCGTGCCGACCGAGCCGCTCACGCCGTTCGCCTGATCCAGTTTCGCTCCCACGGCCAACTCAGGCGCTATATCACCAATGTGGTGGATCCCACGCGCTTGTCCATGCTTGATGTGGCCCAGCTCTATGCGCGACGTTGGGACATCGAATTGGCCTTTAAGCATTTGAAATGCGCTTTAGGCGTGCGCGTCTGGTGGGCCGCAACTCCCATCTTCGTGCAGCAACAATTGTGGGCTGCTCTCATCCTCGCCCAATTGTTGCATGCCTTGCATCTGCAGCTCGCGGCCCGCGCACAGGTGGATCTCTTTGCCATTTCTCTGCCGCTCTTGCACAAGTGGCTCGCTCAGCCACCCGCCGGACACCACGACGTGCTCGCTTTGCTCGTAGAACGGGGCACGTTTCTGGGGGTGATCCGACCTTCCTCTCGCACTCACATCCTGGCTCCCACTCCYGACCTGCGCGACTATTGCTTCCCTCCACCTGATCTTCTCCTCGTGCGCGTGCCACGCTCTGTTGCTCGTAAATCCCATTTTCGCTCTGCTCGTTCTCCTTTCACTCCCCGTTTCTTGGATCAACTTTTAATTTAGTTGGCGTCAATGGTCCGTGGAGCAACAAATACCGACCCCAACCCTTTCGAGTATCATGCCACCATCTCCTGCTGCTGCTCAACAGGACGTTGAAATGCCGCGGACACCGGTATCAGCGCCTCTACGAGCACAGACTCGCCGCTTCAAGAAATCAGGAACACCAGCTCTGATTGTAGTTGTGCTCGTGCTCTTGAGCATTATTCTTGGGACAAGTCTCTGGTCTTATACAGCAATTCATCATGCTTCAAATGGTGCATTTCCAACGTTCACAGTGCAATATACAGCTACTCCTCATGCCACTGCCTACCCTAACTCAACAGCAGTAGCAGCGTCCACATCTATAACCTCCGCGTTCCCTAATATAGTCAAACCATACGTCGGTACAATTCACAGTATACGTGGGAAGATAGCGACAGGAATGATGCTCTCAAACATCCAACAACAACAGGGAAATATGAATGGCATCTTCAGTGGACTGAATGAGAATGGTCCTTTCAAGGGAACTATTAGTATCACTGGACATATTCATTTCATCGTTATAGTTGACGTTTAAACTAACACGAAGCTAGCTGAGCCATATCATAGAGGGCTCAGAGCGAAGAAAGACGAGTCGAAATGAACAAGAGCCGTCGACCACCTTCAAGCAGAGGCGCTCTTCTTGCTCTTTTTCGGCTTTTTGCTCGTTTTACGGATCACCGGATGACGGGTCCTGGGCTTGGGCTGAAAACCTTTGGCCCGTCCCGGCGCTTTTCCGCGCAGTTGCGGCGCTCGAGCAGGGGTGCCCAACTGCTGCAAAAGGGTGGGCATTGCCCGTCGTATCTGCGCCAACGTCGGCACCCAGGAGCGGGTCTCCCACGGCCGATAGCCCCCCTGCAGCAGCGGACGAGCCAGCACCAGCAGATTGTGTGCGCAGGCGACGATCTGCGTCCAGCGTTCGGTGCGTTGCGGGGTGCTCAGCCGGGGCTCATCCCAGAGCACCTCCTGTTTGTCAAAGCGATAGCCGTGCTCATGCGCGTAGCGCAAGCGATAGGTCGGGCTGATCTGGGCCAGAGGAGCCGAGCGCTCCCCTTTCCAGACAAACCAACTGATCTTGGGGTCACGCGCCTTGCCACTGGCCCCATGACGAATGATCTGGATCACCGAGACCTCGAGCAAACGCGCCGTGCGCAGGTGCAAGTGGTGCCAACAGCGCACCTGGATACGCGCCCTTTGGCGTCCACACCTTCCCACGTCTCGTCCGCTTCGCCATGACTGCTCTCATCCTTGCATTGAAAGCGCTCCCCATCCTTGCGGCTGGCTCCCAGCTGGCCAGGAAGACGCGCCGGGGCGCGACGGGAGAAGACCCGATTGCTTTTGACCCGCAACAGGCTGCACGCCTCGACGTCGGCCAGGCGAGTCAGGAAGGGCGCGCAAGCGTACCAGCGGTCGCCGAGAATGATGGGATGCAACCCCCGCGCCAGCAACAAGGCCACCACGGCGCGTAGTTGGCGAGCGACCACCTCGGTGGCCAGGTCCGTCGAAGCCACCCGCGCCGTGTCCAGAATGAAGGTGCCTTGCCCGGCTTGTGTGGGCAAGAGCACCACGTGACTCATGACCCAGCCCGGGCTGGCCGCGTGCGTGTGCTTGGGCAGATTGGCGATGGACACCAACGTGCGATCCTCGGCGGTCTCGGCTTCTGGACGGTACAAATTGCTCGTGTCCACTCCCAGAAACACGACCTCTCCTGCCGCAGGCAGGGGCGCGAAGTCCACAAAGAGCTGGCGCAGGCGCTCGGCATCGATCTGGCCGTCTTCCAGAGCTTCGTACCAGCTGGCCCAGCTCCGCTCAAAAAACGGCGAGAACGACCATTCAGGGAAACTGCGGGCTGCGGCTTCACTGCAGAGCGCATCCACCAGATTGCACAGGGCGTCTTTGGCGTTGCCGAAGCAGTGGTACATTCCGTGACGAAATTCGTTGAGTGTGTTCAGGTTCATCCGAGTAATGCTCCTGAGTTTTGTTCTTTTGGATACATTACTCCCCCTCGGCAATCCTTGTAAAGGAATTGCTGAGCTTACTTTAGTTTAAACGTCAATTATTTACCAGAACTACGAAATACGCAAATCAAAGCCACGTTTACGCAGCTCCTCGACAAACAAGGGGCCAGGAACTGCTAACTCGACGGGTACACCGCCACGTGGAGTTTGTTGGCGAGCGATAAAACCTGCCATGATCGCAGCATGCCAGCCTGTGGTACGTTCCATCGCAGTAAAATGCGTGCTCTCGTCGTAGTAGTCGAAGAGATCAATGATGGCCTCTGCTTCTTTGCTATTCTTGATGCCACGCACTATGATGCGTACAATCACCATGTCGCGATCATCAGGACGCGCTAGAATCTGTGGTTCGAGCAAACTATGCAGCATGTGGCGCGGAATAACAGCATTACCATCAACCTGTACGGGTTGCAGTTCAAGGAAGCCAGCATCGTTGAATGCCTTCCACTGTGTGTAGTGTCCGGGCCAACGTAGTGTCTTGTTTTGTAATGTGCGTAACTTTCCCTCGTAGGTCCAGGGCATGGTGCTGGTTCCACCTGCTGTGGTGAAGGCTTCAAGCTGCCCGATTGGTGAGGGGAAATCGAGCAGTTCGTATTCATCGAAACAGCGTATCTCTTGCTGCTTGCCCTCACGCAAGAAGAGTGTTGTCCCAAAGTATTCATTGGTCAAACCTTCAATATTGAAGGTCAAGATATAGTTCCAGGGTGGTCGTGGATGCTCTGGAATACCACCATCGTACATGATTACGTCCCATGGCTCATCCATCAGCGTCATTGCATAAGCACATAGCGACGTGCCAAGCCCTGGCACTTGTCCACAATCGGGGATAAGCGTAATACCAGCGGCATGTGCCTCGGCATCAAAGGCTAGTTGTTGCCGTATCTGCTCGGTGTTGCCACCAAAATCACACATGCTTGCATGTGCATGCAGGGCTACACGCGTTAATTTGAGGTTAAAGAAATAGGGCACACCGGAGATAAAGACTTCGATCTTATTGCTTGTTAACAGAGTAACCACGCTCTCTTCATCTTGCACATCAACAATGCTGGGAAAGGCTATCTGTCGCCCAATCAATGCATTCACACGAGTAGCAGAGCGCTCGGCAACGACCAGCGATTGATCAGCTAGCAAAATAGCATCAGCGTCACCAAAACGGGCTAGATCATACGCGGCTGCCGTCCCTTGCCGCCCGGAACCAAGTACAGCATAACGATAACCCATTGAGTTCTCCTTCAGACCCTGCCCTATTATTCTGCAAGCATTTCCAGTACGAAATCGCAAAAGCCGCGGATATGCCGTTCGTTCGGTACATAGACACCGCCTGACCGATAGGCCTTTGAGGTCATACCCTGCTGTGCGAGTTGGCATACCTCCCAATCCTGGCGATTGACGAGATCGAAGATTTCAACAGCATCCATCGGATCGAAATCTGCCTGCTGCATCGTTTGGGGATCAAAGAGCCAGTCACAGACGATACACGTATGGTTGACGCCCTCTGGGTAGAGCGTATGCACAACAACATGGTCATGTAATAGATTAATCAGCACGTTAGGTAGCAGAATTTCTCCATAATAACGGCGCAAGTCTTGTGGTAGCAGGCCAGGCAATGGAGGGCGGGTAGCCTTGCCCGTAATGGTAAATGCCTCGGCACCATCCGCGAGTACTGCGGCTTCTCCATCATCAAACGACATCCCTAAACGATAGCTAGGGAGCAGATTGCACAGTTCAGGATGCATAGGGCCGCAGTGGTAACATTCCATGAAGTTCTCAAACACCAACTTCCAATTAGCGTGTACATCATAACTCATAGACTTACCAACCTTTAGGTTTCCAACCGTATAACGGGCAAAGGTCTCATAGCCTCCAAAACGTTTCGCAAGCACGTCATGCACTTGTGTATCTAATGGAGTAGGAGTATCGGACAAATTCAGCCAGATCATACCTTCCCACACCTCAAGTGCAACTGGCACCAACCCAAAGGCTGCACGATCAAACTGCTCATCGTTCAGCACGTTGGGGGCACCTATCAAATGTCCATCTAGACCGTAGGTCCAAGCATGGTAACGACACTGAATCGACCCCTTCAACTGCCCAACAGCCTCCGTGCAGAGACGTGATCCACGATGCCGACACACATTCAGAAAAGCACGTAACGCACCATCTCTTCCACGAACTACAATTACACTCTCGTGCCCAACAGAGACAACTTGATAAGCTCCCGTTGCAACAATATTTTCAGCACGCCCAACACACACCCACATACGCGAAAAAAGACGTTCCTGCTCCTGCTCATAAATAGCGGGATCATAATAATAGCGACCGGGCAGGGTGGAAGCAAACAACGATTCGGGACGAGCGATTGTACTCATGTATGGCAACCTCGCTGTAGGAGTAAAGATACGATTTTACACACCTATTATACCCAGCAAAACGACGAATGTACAAGTTAGTAGGGTACCCGCCAAGGGATGGCCTTACAAGGATAATGCATAAATTTTTAGGGCATCCCTTGACGGGTGCCCTGTTTGTGGTGTGCCAGAAGCACAGAGGGCTGCGGTGAGGACGTTTCTGTCAAGCTCGTGTCGCGATTTCGACGTGGCAAGAGGCAGCGCGTGAAACCGGTTTCAGCCATACGATACATAGCCGAGCGTAATGGTTCATCTGGATAGGCTACAACAGGCTGTCAATGAACCTCTGTCCAGAGGAGGGCAACAGTTATCTCTAGTGGTTGGAATTGGAGGGAACAGTGTAAGCGGCAATACCTTCAAGCAGTCGCGTAAGCCCAAAGAGGAACGTTTCATCCGAAGAACGTTCTTCGTCTTCAACCAAGGCCCGTGCAAGGTGCGGATAGCGTCCACTGGCGATGATCTGCTCCTGCACGTAGGGAGCTACTTGTTGTTGCCACTCCTGCTCACTGAGTCCCGTTCGGCGTTGTGCTTCGGCTTCCCCCATTTCGCGCAGAACAAACCCCACAACGTAGGCATTGAACATCTCCAGTAGACTCATGCTGGTCGTCATATCGAAGCCAAGTTGGCTCACGACCCCAAGCAGATAATCGGCCTGTTTGAGCGCGTTAGGTCCCAGAACGGCACGATGACCAATGAGAGCGGCAAACCAAGGATGATGGTGCATCATCGCCCGTGTCTGCATGGCAATCTCTTGTAATTGGGAACGCCAATCTGCTGGAGCAGGCAGCGGAACAGGTACTTCGCCATACACGGCATCGATCATCAGATCAAGCACATCTTCTTTGCGTTCGATGTAGCCATATAGTGCCATCGCGCTTACCGAAAGTGCGGCTGCAATTCGCCGGGTGGAAATCGCGTCAATACCCTCAGTATCCGCCAGTTCTAGGGCAACATGGATAATCCGCTCTCGGCTCAGCGCTGGCCGAACGCCGCGGGAACGCTCCAGTCGCGCCCAGATCAGACTTGCCGTCCGTTCAGGAACCGAAAGTCCTGATGAATCATGGTTGACTTTTTTTCTCATACATGCTAGTATAGCATCTATACACTGTATAGTACAATTTACATTGTAAAGGGAGGGAAACGCTCTCACTATGTCTCACAAAACTTCCCCACGGATTGCTATTATTGGCGCTGGCCCTGCTGGTTTAACCCTTGCACGCCTTCTGCAAATGCAGGGCCATTCTCCGGCCATCTTTGAGAGGGAAACATCCCCTCTGGAGAGGCCACAAGGTGGATCACTGGATCTACATCCTGGCTCTGGCCTGCGTGCCGTGCATCTGGCCGGGCTGGATACGCAGTTTCAGGCCATTGCCCGAGACGCCGACCAGGGGCTTCGCATTCTTGATAAGATGGGGACTGTCCTGCTTGAGGAGGGCGAAGACGCTCGCCCTGAAGTTGACCGCAGCGAATTGCGTGCGATGCTTCTCGCTTCTCTAGCTCCAGGGAGCATTCAGTGGGGATGCCCCCTGAGCAGTGTTCACCCTACTGGTGATGGCACGCATACCCTCTTGTTTGAGAATGGACGGACCGAAACGTTTGATCTGGTCATCGGTGCAGATGGGGCATGGTCCCGCGTCCGTCCTTTGCTCTCAAGCGTCTCGCCTATGTATACCGGAGAGACCTACATCGAACTTGCAATAGATGATGTTGACCGGCAACACCCCACCGTTGCCCAGCTTGTTGGCCGAGGAACGCTGCTTGCGGTAGCAGGCGAGAAAGGCCTCATCACACAGCGAAACGGTCATGGACATATCCGTGTCTATGCGGTCTTGAAGGCAAACGCTGCAGAAATTACCGCTTTAGGTATTGATGTGACACATCCTGATCTGGCACGTACACAAGTGCTCAAGCTATTTGCAGGCTGGCATCCTGACTTGCTTGAGATCATTCATGTCTGTAACGACAGCGTGGCGATCAGGCCGTTGTACATGCTGCCAATTGGTCATAGCTGGGATGCTTCTCTTGGAGTCACCCTCGTCGGTGATGCGGCCCACTTGATGCCACCATCTGCGGGTCAGGGAGTGAACCTAGCAATGCAGGATGCTGTTGAACTGGCTGAAGCTATGGGGAAATATTCCACCCTTGAGGATGCAATACGAGCGTATGAGCTAAGCATGTTTGGACGGGCAAAGAGAGCTGCTGAACTTGCGGCTTCAGGTCTCGGCAAGATTGTTGGTAAGGATGCACCCAGCAGTACATTGGCCTACTTTCGTCAGTTCACCGTTTCTTGAAAGAAACTAGGGCTCAGTTGCTTTCCGGTCGAGCAAGTGACTGCTCGGCTTAGTTTAACCAAGCCTCCGGCTTGACGCCGGAGGTCAATGACGGATACCATTATTTTATAGAACAACCGATGGATTAAGTAGATGACAAAACACAAGGAGATATATTTCTATGACCAGCTTAGCAGGACGGGTTGCACTTGTAACAGGAGCAGCTTCTGGTATCGGATTAGCTATCGCTCAAGATTTTGCAGAGCAGGGAATACGTGTGACACTCTCTGACATTGATGTTGAGGCAGGGCAAGCTGCCGCATCAAAGCTATCGGGAGCGATGCTGTCAGCGCTATCACTGGTAGCGCACAAACCATCGACTGCGGCTGGACAGCACATTAGTCGCTGAATCCCAACTCCCCAACATGAATTAGTGATACTTTTGATAGGAAAAAGAGATGCAACCAAAACCAGAGAATTACGGCATCCATTACGCCGAGTCGTTCAAAGAGGCCCAGGTCGTTGATGCCTATCGTTATCGTCCTCCACATCCGCAAGAGGTTTTTGATATTCTCACAAGCCTTATTACTGATAGCCCACGTACCGTTCTCGATGTCGGCGCCGGCTCTGGCGATATTGCTCGGCATCTCATAGATTTCGTTGAGCGCATTGATGCCGTCGATTTCTCACAGAACATGATTGCCAGGGGCAAACAGTTGCCCAATGGAGATCATCCACATCTGCATTGGATATTTGGAAAAGTCGAAGAGGCGCCACTTTCTCCGCCATATGCTTTAATTACAGCAGGTTCAAGCATTCATTGGACGGAGTGGCCCATAGCATTCCCACGCTTTCGCGCCATACTCACTCCTCATGGCTTTCTCGTGTTGATCCATCGCAGAACACTACCCATGCATTGGGATGATGATCTTAGGAAACTACAAGCGCAATTTTCAACACGCCAAGGCCGTAGATCATATAATGTTCTTGAAGAGCTAGAGAGACGTGGCTTTTTTCGTACACTAGGCGAGAAAGAGACTGCACCCATTCCTTTTCTACAATCAATTGACGACTTTATCGAGGGTCTTCATTCAAGAAGCACATTCACCAGGGCACGCATGGGGCAACAACTAGCGGATGACTTTGATCGTCAGGCAAAGGCCCTCCTTTTGCAGTATTATAAAGATGGTATGCTGCCGCTCCAGGTTGTTGGCAACGTGACATGGGGAACGCCTGAAGAAGGAGCTATTTAGGAAAAAGGATACCGATATGGTACAACACACTCTGCTGAAAAACAATCTTCTGCTTACGCTACGGGACGCGGAGCCGCGTGATGCTGAAAATGTGCTGGCTTTTGTGAACCAAGTAGCAGGCGAGAGTGAGAATCTCACGTTCGGTCCCGGTGAGCTTGGGATGAGCGTGGAAGAGGAACGTACATTTCTTCAGCAAACCCTAGAATCGCCAACAAGCCTATATATCATCGTCGAAATCGCTGGCGAAATCGTCGGAACATTGTCCTTCAACGTTGGTAAACGTCCTCGCCTTAGGCATGCTGGCGAGTTTGGGATAACCGTCTTACGCAAATACTGGAAGCTCGGCATTGGGGGCCACATGCTAGCGTATCTAATCGATTGGGCCAAGCAGACCGACACGATTCGCAAGATCAATCTGCGTGTGCGTGTCGATAATCTTCTTGCCATTCACCTCTATGAGAAGTATGGTTTCGTCCAAGAGGGCTGCATTTCTCGCGAGTTTTACCTGCATGGGCAATTCGTTGATGCGTATATAATGGGCTTGCAACTTGATCCACCCCCAGATCTGCCTGCCAATGGATAAGAAAACTTGCTCACATCATTGTGGGTGAGCAAGGACATCGAAGCAACGAGTTGATCGGTCCAAGACAGAAACAGGTGGCTCACCAAACGAACGGTTTTGAGCCACCCTGAATTCTATTACGCAGCAGTAGTCGTAATAGCAGGCAACAACTCACGCACCTGCTGTAACCAGTCTGCACCAAGCAGACGCCGTGGAATATGGATGACCCCTTGCTGGACACGGGCCTCGTTGCGAAAACGCCGATAGAGGACGATGCGGTTGGGCACAATGGTACGCCTGACCGTCAAGACTAACTCGTTGTCCTTCATAGAAATGGCTTCAAAGCCGAGTTGTCCGGCCTCTACTTTGAGGCGCACTAGAGTGAGTAGGTTCTGGACTGGCTGCGGTGGTATGCCAAAGCGATCTGTTAGCTCTGCTGTCATGGCTTCCACTTGTTCAGGGCGCTTCAGGTTGGCTAGGCGTTGATAGAAGTTGACTTTGAGTGTACGGTCGCCAATGTATTCATCAGGTAGGTAAGCATCCAGTGGAAGATCAACGCTAGCAGTTGGTGTGCTGAGTTCAACCTGTTTGCCTTGCAGTTCTTCTACAGATTCGGCGAGCAATTTGCAATACAGATCGAAGCCTACCGAGTTCATGAAGCCCGATTGTTCCGCACCGAGCAGGTTGCCCGCGCCACGAATTTCTAGGTCCTTCATAGCGATACGGAAACCGGCTCCTAGTTCGGTTGCCTCGAAGATAGCACGCAGACGCTTCTCCTGGATAGGAGTAAGCTTGGCATCTTTTGCATAGAAGAAGTAGGCGTATGCTTGATGGGTACCACGTCCGACACGACCACGCAACTGATAGAGTTGCGAGAGGCCAAAGAAGGCCGCATTATTGACAATAATTGTGTTGGCGTTAGGAATATCCAATCCGTTTTCGATGATAGTGGTTGAGACAAGCACATCATACTCGCCGTTGGAGAAGTCCACCATGACCCGCTCTAGCTGTTCCTCGTTCATTTGCCCATGCCCAACGGCGATACGCGCCTCTGGTATCAGCCGTTGCAGTTTCTGGGCGATCACCTGGATACCCTGGACGCGATTATGGACGAAGAAGATCTGTCCGCCACGATCAATCTCACGAATAATTGCCTCACGTGTCAGGCTTTCGTCGTATTCGCGGATAGTCGTGCGAATCGGCAAGCGTTCCTGTGGTGGAGTCTCGATAACACTCATGTCACGCAGGTTGACGAGTGACATGTGCAATGTGCGCGGAATCGGTGTTGCCGTCATGGTGAGTACGTCAATCTCGCTGCGCATTTGCTTGAGGCGCTCTTTATGGACAACGCCGAAGCGTTGCTCTTCATCAACAATGAGTAGCCCAAGGTTAAAGAAGACGACATCTTTTTGCAGAATGCGGTGTGTACCAATCACGATATCGACTTTGCCAAATGCTAGATCCTCTAAGATCTGCTTTTGTTCTTTCTCCGAGCGGAAACGGCTGAGCAGTTCTACACGCACAGGAAAGGCTTTGAGGCGATCTCGAAAGGTGTTGAAGTGTTGCAGGGCTAAGACTGTAGTTGGGACGAGAATTGCGACCTGCCGTTGGTCGAGAACCGCTTTGAAGGCTGCACGGAGAGCTACCTCCGTTTTGCCATAGCCAACATCGCCACAAACGAGCCTGTCCATAGGGCGCGGACGCTCCATATCAGCTTTGACCTCCTCAATGGCATTTGCTTGATCGGGTGTCTCCTCATAGGGGAAGGCGTCCTCTAGCTCTTGTAGCCAGGGTTGCTCTGCATCTGGTGGGAAGGCATGACCTTGCAATGCCTCACGCTCACTATACAGTTTGAGTAGGTCGCGTGCGATATCCTGCACATTCTCTTTTACTTTGGATTTAGCGCGTGTCCATTCTGTGGTACCAAGCTTGCTGAGTGCTGGCACAGAATCGCCCATACCAATATAGCGCGTCACGCGGTCGAGCTGGTCGGTGGGAATGTAGAGACGGTCTGTACCAGCATAGTGAATGAGCAAGTATTCTCGCTCAACTCCGGTCATATTTAGCCGAACCAATCCCTCGAAGCGTCCAATGCCGTGCTCCTGGTGTACTACGTAGTCTCCAGGGTTAACTTCTGCCAGAAAGGAGGCAGGCGTCACAGGTTTGCGACGTTGCGCGTTGCGTTTGCGTGACCAGCCAAAGATCTCGGTGTCGGTGTAGATATAGGTTGCCAGTGATGTTGACTGCCAGCCCTCGACGAGTTGACCCTGGATCAGTGTGACTGTACCAGCTTCTGGTGGTTGGTTGATGTTGGTGCCGGGACTCACATGAATGGTGTTGCCACGGAGAATACTTTCATCGCTCAAGACTTCGGTCATACGCCGTGCCTGGGCAGTGACAATGATGATGCGCTCCCGATTATCAATAGCTTTGCGGCAATCCTGCACAAAGGCACGCAGACGACCTCCATACGAGTTTGCGCTACTATAGATGGGCATGAGATGTTCGGTGCCTCCATGCTGGCGCACATCGAATTCACCTTCGGCAGTAGAGAGGATGTCTGCGAACTGAAGTTGGAGACGCTGTTGCAGCTGTGGCTCTAACTGATTCCAGCTCACATAGGCTGTGCGTAGGCGTGTTGGGTTCTCGCGTTCATTTTCGAGGCGCGTTTGTATCTCCTCGGCCTGGGTATCGCGTTCGGCAATGCGGTTTTGTAGTGCAGCGGGGTTGTCGAGGATCAGCAGACCTGTACGCGGCAGGTAATCGAGAATAGTGGCGGTATTATGTAAGTAAGGGAGGTAAAAGGCGATATCGTCAAAGGATTTGCCGTTACGCAGTTGTTCAAGGTCACGTTTCCAACGCTCTTCGGCGTCACGATGGAGCAGAGAGGCTTCAAGCTGTTCAAGCTGCTGCGCGGCTGTCGGGCCATGAATAGGCAACGCCTCACGTGCGGGACCAACGACACATTGCTGAATCGGATTGAGCGAACGCTGCGTTTCCTGGTCAAACGTGCGGAGCGATTCTACTTCGTCACCAAAAAACTCGATGCGCACGGGGCGTGGCAGAGTTGGCGGGAAAAGGTCGATGATACCACCACGGTGACTGAACTGCCCTGGCTCTTCGACCTCGGCAACAGGTTCGTAGCCAAGGTTGTAGAGGTGCTCTAGCAGAAGTGTCAGGTCCACTTCCTGCCCTGGCTGTAGATTGAACAGCGCAGAAGACATCTCCCGTGGTGGAATGACAGGTTGTGTTAAGACGCGTGCAGAGCAGACGACAATAGGCGTGCGGTCGCGCTCAACAAGTGCAATCAATGCTTGCATACGCTGCTGGGTAGTCAGTGCATCACTGATGAGCCGCTCATAGGGCAAGGCGTCGCGGTCTGGTAAGAAGCACACGTCATTAGGGGAAGGCAGGAAGACCTTGAGCGTCTCTGCCATCTGTGTTGCTTGATTTTCGTCATTGGTCACAACCAGAATAGGCTGTTTTAGTGTAGTGGCCAGCGTAGCCACCACAAACGGACGAGCAGCTTCAGTAATACCCGTCAGTGCTGGTAATCCCTCTGCTTTACGAAGCTGTTCAACAAGTCGCCGATATTCTGGTCGCTGTGTTAACAGCGCGAGTAGTCCCTGTAATGTCACTTCTTCCTCCAAAAACACAACACGCAATCCCCCTCAAGTGTATACTCAGGGGGTATCTGTTTGAGCACTGTCCGTTGCGCTCACTAAAACTGTTTGCTATCATACCCTAAAAGATGATTTTCTGCAAATTACAGTCAGGACGACGGACGACCACAAGGGCATTGAGACAAATTAATTCATATGTTGAATGATTTCAACCCACATTCCGCAGTTTGAGACAAGATTTTTATGAATATCGGGGATCGGT
>JRHI01002386.1_pt1 | contig 12994 bp, 14 predicted proteins | sample 215371 | NCBI WGS metagenome assembly JRHI01 (sample SAMN02929681, study PRJNA255918) | sediment metagenome | biome: cave system; feature: Ice Cave; material: Sediment; isolation source: sediment from deep within a dark volcanic ice cave with no known source of... ...
GTACGAAACGGCGGTTATACTGTGCGGGTGCTGCGGAGGTTGCATTGTCTTGCGCTGTCCGCCACACGCAGATCGAAAAACACAATCGATCACCACCACTAAGCAACAACGGCAGCGTCCGAGCCGCAATCGGACCAGGAGGATCAGCGTGAAGAAAATCGGGTTCCTGACATTACTGACTACGGCGGCGCTTCTCATGACACTTACATCTAACCTTAACCTTGCTCTGCCCGCAGCCGCGGCGGCACCCAAGGCTCCAACAGCTCCGGTGGCCACAGCTGCGGCGACTCCGGCAGCGGCGGCTCTTCCGGAAGCTCATCCGCACATTGATGAGGCGCTCGAGGCTATGCGCTCCGCGAAAAAGCATTTGGAGATGGCTGAGCACGATTTCAAAGGACATCGGGCCAAATCGCTGCAACATCTGCAGCTGGCAATCCACGAGGCTGAGATCTGCATGAACGAGAAAGAGTAATCCCAGTTTTTGATGGCAACAGAAAAAAGCAGCGCCGACGGGCGCTGCTTTTTTATTTCGTGTGAGTCTCGTCCCTGAATCTATTTGGGACCGAAGGTGTAACCGATCGAAGCACCCACTCGTCCAACGAAGTTGGAATTGAATTGGGTATTTTTGTGAATCCAATAGAGGTGTGCCTCGGGGCGGACGAAAAAGCTGCGCCAGAAATAGTAGCGGACCCCGCCACCCGCGTGCACCAGCAAATGATTGCTGCTCACGTGGATAAGGCAACCGGTCTGATAACCGCAACTACCATTCGCATTGTAGAAACGCAGGCTTTCGCTGCCGACGCCGCCCATTAACTCCGCGGTAATTCTATCTCCGAAGCGGGGTGCGAATAGGGCGTTGACGTCATACAGGATGGGGCGGAACGGCTGGTAGTTGTTGTAGAGCCCTTGCTTGGCTCTGACTGCGACCTCTCCGCTGAAGCCGATGCGGTTTTTGAAAATGACATCGGCGCTCAAGCTGGGATACGTTCCCCCCTTTTCCGCTGGAGGCAGATAAGCCTGGGAAGAGCTGTTGTATGCGGAGGAAAGAAGGGCACTGTCGCCCACGGCAATGTCAATTTGTTGAGCATGGGCGCAACAGGCGAACAACAGAACTGTACACGCGAGTGTGATTGGCGCGAACTTCCTCAATACATCCCCTTGTCGATAGCTTCACGCCTAATGAATATCTCAGCGCGGCTGATTTCGCCTGGTGCTGCGCCGCGAACGGCTGGGTTTCGCAAAATCGTCTCGCGCGCAGTTGGGTGCCCCCATGGGCGAAGCAATGTCCAGTCGCGCCGACAAATGCCTATTCCGGTCCCCCGATGGTGTACCCAATTGAAGCGCCGACACGGACCAGGTTGTTGGACGAAAAGTCGGACGTGTTGTTTAAGATGTGGTAGAAGTGCGCCTCGGGGCGGACAAAGACATTCCCATGAACGTAGTAGCGGATGCCGCCGCCAACAGCCACCAGGAAGTGGTTGCTGCTGGTGTAACAGGCGCCGAAGTAGACGCAGTTGCTGGTGGGCTGGTAACCGTAGAAGCGAGTGGTCTGCCAGCCTATGCCGCCCATGAGGTCCGCGCCGACCTTCTTGTTGAAGCGAGGCTGGTACACGCCGTTGAAATCAAACAGGATGGGGCGAAAGGGTATGCCAAGTCCCGCATAATTTCCTCGGCTCGTTTTCCAGGCTGCCTCAAAGTTGAAGCCGATGTGTTTGTGAAAGATGACGTCCGCGCTGATGTTGGTGTACAACCCGCCCTTTTCAGGTATCACACAACTATTTTGACCGCACGCGGTCGTTCCAGACGACAGCAACGTACCAAAGCCGAGCATGGCGTCGGCCTGCTGCGCTCGGGCCAGGGTGCCGAGCAGAAAAGACGCGCAGAGCAATGTGAGTATTGCTAACTTTCTCAAGACAAACCTCCAATTAGTTCGTTGCTTCCTGTAGGATGCGTCCGCAAAATCTTTCGGATGCAAAAATGATGGATTCCAGTTCATCATAATTTCCAAGGAAGGAAGATTCAATGGAAACGGGCAGTGGGTCAGTATGAATTAGTGGGATTATTAGGGGCGCAATGAACAAATTCATGGGCATGGGAGTAGCGCTTGGGGTTGGTGTCGGTGCTGCAATTGGGGCCGCAACACATAATATGGCTGTTTGGATAGGAATCGGAGCCGCAATTGGCGTAGCTCTTGCGCTAGCTATTAATAGATTCAAGAGAAGTTAAACGTTCGGCTATTTTGGGGTAGCTAAATCCTGGCAGCGCAGCACTGCCCAACGATGCCTGGGTCCGGCCGAATAGCTCTCCGGTTCGGCGTATTGGGCGCTACTGCCTCTTGAAACTCGATCCGCCGCCGCGGAGGACGTGATCCAGGGCGATGGCTCCGCCGCCAAAGAAAATCAGCGCGAAGGCGAGAGTGGCAACAGCCAGAGGAAACTCGAACCCGCCGTTACCGATTAACCCATTGTGCCAATGCACTCTCCAGATGGCCACACCCAGGTTGATGCAAATGGCGAAAGCGGCGACACGGGTGAAGAGTCCGACCAGAACAAGCAATCCACCAAAGAATTCAGTGAAGGCAGAAAGGTATGCGGTCCAGGCCGGCAGTCCCAAGCTGGCCACAAACTGGGCATGGTGATGGAGTCCGCCGAAAACCTTCTGATATCCATGACTGACCATGATGACGCCGAGAGCGAGACGCACAAAGAACAGCGCAAGCGGTTGCAGACGATCAAGGTAGCGCAAAAATTTTCCGGGAGAGACGATTAGATTATCCCACGAGGAAGGAATCGAAAAGCATGAAGTGCCGCAGGCGCTGGATTGTCCAACTTTGTCGTGTGACCGCGGACCCGGTAACGCCACGGGGAATAAGTTAAGTGCAGACGCCTCAAGCACTTCGGCGTGAGACATAGTACCTCCGTACCGTGCGTAGTACTTCAGTTACCGCCCTGCCAGTGACCTAACATCCGTTCTGCGGTGCATACCACTAATAGACATTTTGCCTTCATATACCACACCATATAGAAATGCCTTGGCCGGAGCGTCGGGCACGTTTCCAGAAAATGGGCCAAAAGCCCAGTAAAACGCTGGGATTCGCTTGGAGCTGGGGTTTTAAGGGGCTGATATATGCTCGGGACACCGAAAGCCCTCTGACACGCATTTGAGGGGAAGGCAGTCTCCCAGGATAAGCCGCAGGCCGGGAACACCGGGCGGGTAAGGATCCTGGCTGGCAGGGCAAGGGAAATATGGCCGACTCACGAGAAGTGATGAATATTCGGGAAGCTTCGCAATATCTGGGAGTGAGTCCGGACACGCTGTACAAGTACGTGGGCGAACAGAAGATTCCCGCGTTCAAGCTGGGCAACCGCTGGCGCTTTAAGAAATCGAAGCTGGACCAGTGGATGGAAGAGAAGTCGAGCCAGATGGAACCACGAGCGAAACACAAACCCAAGGCGGCGATGAAAGCTGCCGGGTCACAGTAAAGGCGGACACATGTTTGGATTCGGATCGAAGTCCATTGTTGGCCTGGATGTGGGGTCCTCAAGCATCAAGGCAGTAGAACTGAGGAAAAAGGGTGGGCAGGTTGAAGTGGCGCACCTGGGATTGGAACCATTAGCTTCCGACATTGTTGTCGACTCGATGATCGTGGACTCGGGGACGGTTTCGAGCGCGATCTCGAAACTCTTCCTCGATAACCAGATCAAGTCCAAGGGTGTGGCTACGGCGGTTAGCGGACACTCAGTCATCGTGAAGAAGATCTCGCTGCCCTCGATGAGCGATCAGGAATTGGCTGAGACCATCGAGAAGGAAGCGGCGTCGCACATTCCTTTCGACCTGGCCGATGTCAATCTGGATTACCAGATTCTCTCCGAAGAAGCGGGCAGCCCGCAGATGGACGTGCTGCTGGTCGCGGTCAAGAAGGACAAGATTTTGAATTACACCAACGTACTCTCGATGTCGGGTCGTACCCCGGCTATTGTGGACATCGATGCCCTGGCCCTGCAGAACTGCTACGAGTACAACTATCAGCCGGCGCCAAGCCAGGTGGTAGCTCTTTTGAACCTGGGCGCGAGCGTGATGAACATCAACATCGTGAAAGGTACAACGCCTTTGTTCCCGCGCGATGTCTCCGTGGGCGGGCACCAGTACACAGATTCGTTGCAGAAGGAGCTGGACTTGAGTTTTGAGGATGCGGAATCGCTGAAGCTGGGCCACAAGGTCGGCACCGTGAGCGAAGACGCGAAGACGCCGATCCTTCAGCAAGTGACCGAAATTATCGTGCTGGAAATTCAGAAGACGTTTGACTTCTTCCGCGCCAGCGCAGCTGGGGAGCACATCGAGAAGATCTACCTGGCGGGTGGATCGTCGAAGGTGCCGGGCCTGGTCGAGGCTTTGCGGCAGGAATTCTCCATGCCGGTCGAGTTGTTCAATCCTTTCCAGCGGATCACCCCGCCGGCGGACGGACACGGAGCGGAACTGGTGGAGCAGAATCCGGGCCAGATGGCAGTAGCGGTGGGCTTGGCCTTGAGGAGCTTTGAATCCCTATGATCAAAATCAACCTGCTCGAAACAGCCAAGGGCAAAAACAAGCGGGGCAGCAGTGGTCCGGCCATGCCTTCGATGGATATGGGCGACATGGGTTCGCCCAAGCTGAAGGTGCTGGTGGTGCTGGTGCTGGCCGGGTTGTTCAATCTGGCCTACTGGTCCCGGCTGGACCATCAGACTAAAGCGATCGCAGCGCAGATGACGCTGGCGGAGCAAAAGAATCGGGAACTTGGCGATGTAAAAGCTCGCTACATGGAACGGCAGATCCAGGCCAACAATTACAAACGGCGCGTCGATGTCATCGATCAGTTGCGGTCCGGACAGGCCGGTCCCGTCAACTTGCTGGCCATGCTCGGTGAGACGGTGAATAACACCGAGGCGGTTTGGCTGAACAAGATGGATGACCTGGGTCCCAGCGTGAATCTGGAAGGGACTGCTCTAAGCGCGGACGCGGTGGCGAATCTGATTGCCAATCTTCGGAAAACGGGATTTTTCAGAAACGTCGAGATTAAAGAAACGTTTCAGGACGAGGGGATCAAGGACATGCAGGCATTCCAGTTCACCCTGACCTGCGAGAAGGGAAAGTCGTAGAGGCAGACTATGGCGAACTTCACTGAATTGTCGGGTGTGAAGCAATGGGGCGTGGTGATAGCCGGGGCAGCAGTCGTATCGGGTGCCCTGTACTTTACCTTGTTCAAGACCCAGAGCGAGAAAAACGCGACTGCCCAGCACGCGGTTGAAGACAAGATTCGGGAGAACAACGAACTCGAATCCTACCGGCCGAAGCTGAAGCAGATCGAACAGCAACTCACAGAGCTAAAGCAGCAATTGGAAATCGAGCAGCGCATTGTTCCCGACGAAAAGCAAGTAGACGGGTTCATCACGATGCTCGATGGCGAGGCACAGAAAGCTGGCGTGGAGTTAAGACGGTATACCTCCAAACCGACCAGCTCGAAAGAGTACTACACAGAAATGCCATTCGACATCGAGTTGGACGGGCCGTATTACTCGATGCTGAATTTCTTCGACCGCGTGGGCAAGCTGGAGCGGATCGTGAACATCAGCGGACTGCTGGTTTCGACGACCAAGAATCCCAGTGCGGCGAAGGCCAAGCGCACGTACCAGTACGCTCCGAACGAGAGCATAGTGGCGACATGCACAGCGACCACGTTCTTCAGTCACGATTTGAATCCTGGATCCGCGGCAGCCGGAGCAAAACCCGGAACCACGCCGGCGTCGGTGAACAGGTAGGGATGGCTATGAAGCTGACAACAGGCATTGTGGCAATGGCAATGATGACGGGCGGGGTCTGGGCACAGAACCCAAACATCATCGACAAAACGCGCAGCACCATGAACTCGGTGCAAGAGCAGAAGACCGCCAACAGCAACGCCGCCCTGGCAGGAGTTGGTCAGGCGGGGAAGCCGGCACCCGGCGCTCCTGCTATTAAGCCAGCATCGGCTCAGGTTTTGAAGACGACGAACGCTTCGGCCTCAAAACCGGCGGGTCCGCAGTCGACTGCATCATCGAGCGCCAAGTCTCAATCCCCGGCACCAAAGCCGGCAGGAGCGGCTAAATCGACCCCGAGGATAGCGGCCAAGGAGCCTGTGCAGGTGCCGAAGCAGCAAGCCGCGAAACAGATTATGCCGGCGACGCCAGCTCCGGGTAAGCCGCCGGCGGACGCCGGCAAGAAAGTCGATGTCCCAAAGCAGCCGAAGCAGGAAGACAAAAAGTGGGCAATGACCGGGAAGAGAGATCCTTTCTTCAGCCCGGTAGTTCAGCAAGCCGGCGGTTCGGGTTGCTCGGCCGGCAAGAAATGCCTGGAGATCGGGCAGATCAATCTGCGCGGCGTAGTGAAGTCGGACAACGGCTTTATTGCAGTGGTCACGAACAACATGAACAAAGCTTATTTCCTGCGTGAGCAGGATCCAGTATTTAACGGCTATGTAGTCAAGATCACGGGTGACTCGGTTGTGTTCCAGGAAACGATGCAGGACAAACTGGGCAAACCGTTCACGCGCGAAATTGTCAAGAAGATATTTACACCAGCGGTCTAGGACCGGCGGAAACGGCGGATCCGGAAATGTCCGGAGCGCAGCAAAATCAAGTTTGAAGAAGGACACGCGGGCCACACCCGCGCGTTGGGGAGAGGCGAAATGCGAAAGCAACTGCTGACAATGTGCGTAGCGATGCTGCTCATCACGGTGGTGACTGCCACCGCGCAGGTTTCGGCATCACAGCCGGCGAGCCAGCGGAGCGAGCTCAAGCGAGTGAACGTGGTCCGGGGCACGGATAATATCCGGGTCGAAATCAGCTCGCGCGGAGCGGTGATGCCGAAGCTGAGCGCCCTGGATTCCCCTGCACGCGTGGTGGTGGATTTACCGGAGACCGTCATGACCTCTGGGCAGAGCCACATCACGGTTGGCGCCGCGGGAGTGAAAGGAGTGCGCATCGGCATGGACAGCCGCACGCCTCCGACGACTCGCGTGGTCGTGGATTTGGATAAGGCGTGCGCCTATGAGCTGACTCCCGGGCCGGAAGGGAAGCTTGTGCTGACGTTGCACTCGCAAGAACTGGCTCAGGCTCCGCAGCCCGGCGCTCCAAAAGTGGTGGCTCAGAGTCTGGCGCCTCGTTCGAGCAAGCCTGCTTCACCATTTGGTCCCCGTGTCAGGGAGACGAAGGCGTCCGACGTTGCTACTCCGAAAACGCAGGCGCCGGTATCTGCCGCGCAGACCAAGCCGGCAGCTGCCTCCAGTGATTATGTGTTTGTCGAACCTACTTACCAGGCGAAGAAGGAGGAGCCATCTGTCGACTCCGCCGTCGCGCCCACGGTGGAGCCCACGGTCCGCGCCGAGGAAGCGGCCGCCCGTTTCTCCGACAAGACGGCGGCGGAACTTCTCCCATTAAGCCTTAATGCGGCCCAGTCTTCGCAGAGCTCAACCGCTTCCAGCACGGGCATTCAGCCTGCCGTAAATTTAGCGGCGGAGCAGAAGTCACAAGCGGGACAGCAACCGGCAGCCACGGGCCCAAAGTATACGGGAGAGCCGATTTCGGTAAACCTGAAAGATGTCGACCTGAAAGATTTCTTCCGGCTCATACACGAGATCAGTGGACTGAACGTGGTGCTCGATCCGACCGTTCACGGAAGCCTGACCATAGTTCTCGACGACGTTCCGTGGGACCAGGCACTGGATATTGTTCTCAAGAACAACGACCTGGCGCGTGAGCTTGAAGGAAACGTACTGCGCATTGCAACGGTGGATACGCTGAAGCACGAAGCGGATGGCCGCCGGGCACAGGTCGAAGCCGAGGCACTGGCAGTGGACAAAGTTTCGGTGACACGCTTCCTGAGCTATGCCAAGGCCAAGGACGTAATCATCACGGTCAAGAAGTTCATCTCGCAACGTGGCGACGTAGTCGCGGATGACCGCACCAACGCTGTTATCATCAACGACATTCCCAAGAGCATTCCGGCAATCGATCGCCTGCTGACGCAACTGGACCGCAAGACGCAGGAAGTAGAGATCGAGGCACGGGTCGTGGCTGCCACGCGGCAGTTTGCGCGTGACATTGGCACTCAGCTTGGATTTGGCTGGGGCGACGGCCACACCGCAGCCGGCGGAGCCTCCAGCGTCGGCCTTACTCCGACGACAGTAGGCGGACTCACCCCCGGCTATATCACAACACCGCCGACGGCCGGAGCAACCGGAAACACAATCCCGCTGTTCTCGAACCTGGGCGTAACCTCTCCGTCGAGCGGCCTGACGTTCCTGAACGCCAGCAATACCGTTCGAATCGATGCCGTCCTCACGATGGCCGAGTCGCGTGGCTTACTGAAGGTGCTCTCACGGCCGCGGGTCGTCACTCAGAACAATATCCAGGCTTTCGTGAAACAAGGCGTACGTGTTCCGATTGTTACGCAGGCGCAGTTGGGCGGTCCTCCGACGGTAACTTACGTGGATGCGTTCCTGCGCTTGACGGTGACTCCGCAAATCACGTCGGAAAACACAATTTTTCTGAACGTGGACGTCGAAAACACAACTCCGAACTTCGGCCAGGAAGTGCAGGGCAACCCGGAATTGATCACTCAGCAGGCGACGACGCAAGTGCTGGTGACCGACGGCGGGACGGTAGTGATCGGTGGCGTCATTCAGACGCAGAACTCGATCAACATTACGCAGGTCCCGTTATTGGGGAACATCCCGATCCTGGGCAACCTGTTCAAACACGTACAGGTGAATACGTCTAACCAGGAGCTCATTTTCTTCATCACGCCGCGAATCATTCAAACATAGCAGCGCGTCGAAGATTTAAAACCGCCGGCCTCCGCGAAGAACCTGTCCTGGAGCCGGCGGTTTTGTTTTGCGGCAAGAGCAGAAGAGCGTTAGAAAGAGTACAAGCGAGCGAAGATTCCCTTTTTGTTAAACTCTCCGAAATGGATTACCGCGGTCGCCAGGAAACGCTACAAGAGCATCTTGCCACGACGCGATTCGATGCGTTGCTGATCAGCCATCTTCCGAACATCAGATACCTTTGCGGTTTTACCGGCAGCGCCGGGCTGTTGCTCGTCGAGGAGAGCGGCTGCGTTTTCTTCACTGATGTTCGTTACGACACGCAGGCCCGCGAGGAGGTCAAGGGAACAAAAGTCATCGTCGCACGCAAGGCCCCGCTGAAGGCGGTGGGGGACTGGATCGCTCCTAAGCGGACGAAACCCCGCGGGTGGACGATTGGAATTGAGGCCGAGCACCTGACAGTCTCTGAGAAGAAAAGGTTTGCGGACTTGCTCCCGGCCAAAGTGCGGCTCGGATCTGCGCCGTCGCTGGTCGAACGATCACGCATGGTCAAGGATATGGACGAGTTGAGCAGCATTCGCGAGGCTGTCAAATTGGGAGCGAGCTTGTTCGACGGCGCACTCGAAGTGCTGCGGCCGGGAGTGAAAGAATCGGACGTCGCAGCCGAAATGGAGTATGCGGCGCGGCGGGCGGGGGCAGAGGAGATGTCTTTCCCAACGATAATTGCGGCAGGAGCTAGGTCGGCCCTACCGCACGGGCGTGCCTCGGCGCAGCTTATCCCCGCTCGAGGATTCGTCGTCTGTGACTTCGGTGTTATACTCGCTGGTTATTGTTCGGACCAGACCCGTACTGTATGGATGGGTCCTGTGCCAAAGGAAGCGCGGCGGGCGTACGAAGCCGTGCGAGAGGCGCAGCAGGCCGCAATCGACGCCGTGCGACCTGGAAATACCGTTGACCGTGTGGATGCGGCAGCCCGTAAGGTTCTGCGCAAGGCTGGTTTAGCGAAGTATTTCACGCACTCGACCGGGCATGGGGTAGGGTTGGAGATTCACGAGGCTCCGCGGGTTGCAGCTAGTCAGCCAGAGGTACTGCGGGCAGGAATGGTCATCACGATAGAGCCCGGAGTATACTTCCCCGGCAAATGGGGCATAAGGATCGAGGACATGGTGGCGGTCGAACAGGACGGTTGCGAGGTGCTTACTCCGACGAGCAAAGATTTCGTGGCACTTTAGGTCTTCATTTATTGGGTTACTCAGCAAGTCACGAGTTACGTAAGTTCAGGCCGGGCGGAAACAACGCCTGGCCTTTCCCGCGCCCGCAGGTCCGCGGGGCGGAAAGTGAAAATCGGTCCCACCGAATATCAGCATGAATCAAAAAGAGCTGAAGGAACTCATTGAGTTCTTAATCGAAAAAGATATTACCGAGTTCGAACTCGAGCGCGGCGATGTCAAGGTCCGGATCAAGCGCGGCGCGGAAAATCCGGTCGTCCACGTTCAGGGGGAACCGCGTTTTTTCACAGCGCCGCCGGGCGCTGGGCCCGTCGAGCTTGGAGTGGCCCCGTTAGCAGCTCCTGGAGGAGTGCCTGCCGCGCCCAAAGAAGCTCCGCAGCCCGAGGAAGTGCTGGAGATGGTCAAATCTCCGATCGTGGGTACGTTTTACGAAGCACCCTCACCGGGTGCACCGCCCTTTGTAAAAGTTGGGGACACTGTCGAAGTGGGTCAGGTGGTTTGTATCGTTGAGGCAATGAAGCTGCTGAACGAGATTGAATCCGACATCGCCGGGGAGATTGTGAAGAAATTGGCGGTCAATGGCCAGCCGATTGAGTACGGGCAGGAGTTATTCGCGATCAGGCCGAAGAAGTGACGCCAGGGTTCCTGTAGGCGCGCTGAGCCGCGCCTTTTTGCTTAGGCAGTATCCTTCAACGGGAACGTTTTCCCAACCGCGAAGAGCAGGAATTTCCACGAAGAACAGCGAAGCTGAAAACTTGAGTTCATGTTCAAGAAGATCCTGATTGCCAATCGCGGAGAGATTGCCTTGCGCGTGATCTGCGCGTGCAAGGAACTTGGCATCCGCACCGTCGCCATTTATAGCGAGGCGGATCGCAATTCTCTGCCCGTGCGCTTCGCCGATGAAGCTATCTGTATTGGGCCTCCCCAGCTCGCATTGAGCTATTTGAACATTCCGGCTGTGATCAGCGCGGCTGAGATTGCGAACGTGGATGCAATCCATCCCGGATACGGCCTTCTGGCTGAGAACGCCAATTTCGCGGAGGTGTGCGAGACCAGTGGAATCAAGTTCATCGGACCACGGCCCGAAGTCACGCGGTTGATGGGGGAAAAAGAAAAAGCGCGCGGGGCAATGAAGAAGGCAGGAGTGCCCATCCTGCCGGGGTCGGATGGGATCATCGCCTCCGACGGGGAGGCCATTGAATGGGCGCGGCAGGTCGGGTTCCCCGTGATCGTAAAGGCATCAGCAGGTGGCGGCGGGCGCGGCATGCGGATCGTTCGCAGTGAAGAGGAACTGCCAACGCTGTTCAAGGCGGCGCAGGCCGAGGCCGCTGGCGCGTTCGGCAACGGCGATCTCTACATGGAGAAATATGTGGAGCTTCCCCGACACATTGAGTTCCAGGTGCTGGCCGACGAGCATGGCAACGTGGTGAGCCTGGGCGAGCGCGAATGCTCGATTCAACGCCGGCATCAGAAGTTGCTCGAGGAGTCGCCTTCAACCCAAGTCACTCCGGAGTTGCGTGACCAGATAGGGACAATTCTGTGCAAGTCGCTGTCGGCCATCGGATATACCAATGCAGGCACCATCGAATTTCTGATGGATCAGGATCGGCGGCTGCACTTCATCGAGATGAATACTCGCATTCAGGTTGAGCATCCGGTTACCGAGATGGTCACGGATGTCGACCTTGTGAAGAGCCAAATTATGATTGCGGCGGGGGCACACATGCGCGACGTGCTGCAAGGTCCAATCGTGCATCGCGGGCACGCTATCGAGTGCCGCATCAACGCAGAGCATCCGGAAAAGTTCACACCATCGGCGGGACGAATTACGGCATTTCATCCGCCCGGAGGGACAGGCGTGCGGGTGGACACAGCAGCCTACGCGGAGGGCGTAATTCCGCCCTATTACGACTCCCTCATTGCCAAGCTGATTGTGCGGGGAAAAGATCGCAGTGAGGCCGTTTCGCGCATGTCGCGGGCGCTGGAAATGTTTATCGTCGAAGGTGTGTATACGACCATACCGCTGCACCGGAAAATTCTTGCGGATGCGGATTTCCGCGCCGGGAAGCTCGATACGGGATTCATCGAGCGTTTCCTGGCCAAGAATGCGAAGGAATAGTCCGCGCCCAGGGGAAGTTCCTGCTGCCTACCATGATTCTGCTGCCTCGCCTTTACGCCATTGTAGATGCGGCATTCTTCTCCACCCCAGAGGAAGTCGTTTCGTTTTGTGAAGAGCTTGTTGCCGGCGGCTGCACGCTCCTGCAATACCGCAATAAATCGGGGAACTCGCGGATGATGCTGGAGCAGACGCGGGAACTGAAGAGGTGCCTCACTCCCCATTCCCACGTCTCGCAAATTCGGCGAGACGTGGGGCACCCGGCGTTAGAGTGTAGCGCCCTAGATTCCGTGCGGCTGATCATGAACGACCGGGCCGATTTGTGTCTGGCGGCTGACTTCGACGGCGTGCATCTGGGGCAGGACGACCTTTCGCCTGAGTCGGTTCGCAAAATCATTGGGGCGGAGCGGTGGCTGGGCGTCTCGACGCACAGTCCGGAACAGATACAGGAAGCGGATCGCACTTCGGCGGACTATCTGGCGATTGGTCCGCTGTTCTCAACACTTAGTAAAGACAAGCCCGATCCCGTGGTTGGCCTCGACGGAGTGCGGCGGGCGAGGCAACTGACCCGCAAACCGCTGGTGGCAATTGGCGGCATCAATCGGGCGAATGCGGCTGCCGTGATCGAGGCCGGGGCCGATTCCGTCGCGGTCATATCGGACTTGTTACGAGAGCCTCGCAAATCAGCAGAGGAATTTTTCCGCATCTTGAGGTAAAGTTCTTTCCACCCAATAGCTAGCCGTGAATGCCACGGCATTTTTGGCCACGGCCGCAGCTTCAAGGAGGGGCCCTGAGCACACCGACAACGCAGCC
>JRHI01002387.1_pt1 | contig 12991 bp, 14 predicted proteins | sample 215371 | NCBI WGS metagenome assembly JRHI01 (sample SAMN02929681, study PRJNA255918) | sediment metagenome | biome: cave system; feature: Ice Cave; material: Sediment; isolation source: sediment from deep within a dark volcanic ice cave with no known source of... ...
TCGCCCCTGAGCCACTCAGACAGCTGCGGAACCCCGGTTCTACGTGGCTCCTGAGCGAATCGGTTCTGGCGTCGGGGGCTCCCTGCTGGCCGCTGTTGAGGAGCGCCTGGCAGCGCTCGGCCTCAGTGAGGCGACGCTCTGGACGTTCGCAGGCAACGCGCGCGCGCGCCGATTCTACGAGCGAGCCGGTTGGCGACACGACGGTGGAACCGGCAGGTGGGAGATCGCGGGGCACCCGCTTCCAGAAGTCCGCTATCGGCGCCGTCTTGGTTCAGCACACACCCAACTCAGTGCGCAGGGCGTAGGCCCGCCAGTGTGACCCCCACCAGCCGGCGCACCGCAGCTTTGGAGTGGAGGCTTCCACTGGCGGCGAGGGCGTTCAGGCAGAAGGTCGCAAGCTCGCCCGCCCCGACATCGTCACGGATGTGGCCCGTCTGGGCGGCCTCGGTCAGGAGGTGGCTGATGAAGTCGACGAGATGCCGCTGCGCATCGGCCAGATCCCGTCCCCGATGCACGAAGGCGGCGAGTTCGCTGTGACGGGGTCGGTCGAAGACTGTGAATGCATAGGCCTCGAGCACGGCGTGGAGGCGTGCCACGGGATCGCCGGCTCGACCTCGGACTTCCTGGAGGTGCTCGAGGTGGCCGTTGACCTGATCGCCATGCCAGGCGATGAGGATCGCTTCAACGTCCGGGAAATACTTGTACAGCGTTGCCCGCCCGATCCCTGCCGCCTCGGCCACCTGTGACATCGCCACCGCGTGCAGTCCGTGCTCGGTGACCAGGGTCACCGCGGCCTCCAGGATCGCGTCCCGCACCTGGCGGCGGTGGGTCTCGATCGTATCGCTCCACAGCTTCGGCATGGACCAAGTATACGCTCCGTTCTGGTCGCTACAGCGCGCGTTGACACCGACATACTGTCGCCATAAACTCCAACGTATGCAGGAACAAGGACCCCCCAGGCCACCGGTGCACCGTGGAGCCGCCCCACCGCACCGTCGCACGGCACCAGGGACATCGACGGCGTCAGACACGAGGTGATTGGTCGTGATGAGTGAAGCGAATGCCGACGGAACGGATGCGAAGAGCCGAGCACGGATCGTCGCGGGGCTCGAGAAGATGATCGCGTCCGGTCGGATGACCGTCCAGGAGGCGGATCGGATTCGTGCTGCCGCGGACCCGCGCGACTTCGATGCGGCGGTCCAGGCGGTCCGAGTGCGGCACGCCGGGGCGCAGGTGGGGGCGGCGATCGAGGACGGCCGCCTCACCCGGGATGAGGCGGATGACATCCTTCAGCGCCTGAGGAACGGAGAGCACTCGAGCTCACTTCGCGCGAGGCTCCGCAGCCACGCCCCACGAATGCGACCCAGGTCGAGACCGCCTGTGAGCGCAACTCCTGGTGGCGACGCAGTCGATACTCCCGGCGGCATGGCGCCGCCATGATGCCTGCGGCCCCAGCACCACGCTGGTCACCACCGGACCGTATCGGATCAGTCGCAACCCTGGATACGTGAGATTGCCGCCCACGAGCGGCGCAGCCTGGCGGTCAGTGGCCATCTGAGACCACCCACGTCGCCACCGACCCGCAACCGATGCCTCTCGCGCCCAGCCTCGGCCGGCTGGCGATCAGGGTTTGGCCGGCCCGCTGTTGCCGTATCGGGCGAAGGGGATCTGCCAGTCCCCCTCGCCATCCGACTGGTCCGCTGTCTTGGGTGAGTTGACCACCTGGACGACGTCGCCGGGGATCGACATCTCGAAGAAGGTCTTCGCGTTCTCGGGACTCAGATTGATGCAGCCGTGCGAGACGTTGGCGCGCCCCTGCGAGCCGACCGACCACGGGGCCGCGTGGATGAAGTAGCCGTCGGTCGAGACCGCCGTATCCCAGAAGACATCCTGATCATAGAAGTTCGCGTTGCCCGGGACGCAGGCGGCGCCCCCGAAGGTGCCGCACGACTGCATGCGGACCTTCTGCTGCTTGTAGGGCACCCAGAGGGTGCCGCCGATGGTCTCGAAACCCGGCTTCCCCATGCTCGCCGGCCAGGTGTACCTGACCTGGCCGGCGGCGCTCACGGAGATGGTGTGTGCCGCATTGTCGATGACGCTGCTATGGCTCTCACCGACGGAAAACCGGCGCTGCAGATTCGTTGTTCCCCACACGCCCGCACCCGCATCCACATCGGCCAGACTGGCCTTGACCGTCACAGTCGTCCCCGGCGACCAGAAGGTTTCCGGGCGGTAGTGCACCTCCTCGAGGCTCCACCAGTGCCACGCACCTGCCACCGGGGAGGTCGAGGTCACCGTGAGGTGGCTGATGAAGGCGACCTGCTGAGCCTCCACCACCGGGTGATCCAGCCGGAGGATGATGGGCATGCCGATGCCCACCACATCGCCGTCTGACGGGGTCAGGGTGGCCTTCAGCGGGATGGCCCGCACCGTGGCGAACGTGGTGTGCAGGGTGGTCGCCCCGGCGGGTCCCTCCGCCTGCGCGTCGATGGTGTACTGGTGGGACGGATGCAGTGGCGCGGATGCAGTCCAGCGACGGCGATCGGCCGAGAGCGAACCGGCGACGGAGGCCCCGCCGTCATCGACCACCCTGGTCGACGTCAACTCACCCGCCTGCGCAGCCACGAGCACCGGGGTGTCCGGGCGGACGTCGCGGGCCATGTCGGGCGGGCTGACCTCCAGCCTTGGTGGCGACGTGACTGCCGGGCGGGCAGTATCCGGGGTGGCCGCCGGCTGAGGGCCGTTCCCGGCGGCGGTGGTGGTGGTCTGGCCCGGAGCGCAGGCGGCGAGCAGGACGGCCATGGACACGATCGCCGTCCCCCAGGGCGCCACGGAGCGGGTACGACGTACTACCGACACGTCGTAGATGGTCGCACACCTGCCAGCTGGGTGGCGGCTCATCATCAGCCGCCGAGCGAGGGCGCCGCACCCGCCGGGAGGCCCAGGGCGGTACGGATGGTCGCGTCAACGCCCAGCAGAATTCGGAAGTAGTCCCGCCGGAAGGCCCGGTCCTCGTCGTCCGCCGCGGTCACCGTCGCAGGCCCGGGCTGCGGGCACCCGGGAGGCCAGTCACGCATGGTCTCGTCCTCGTGGAGCTGCGACGAGCGGCACGTCAGCAACTGCTTGATGAGGTTGCGGGCATCGACGGTCGCCGTCTCCACCGAGGCCGGCGAGGCAACGCTGGAGAGGCCGTCTCGGTAGCGCAGCAGGCAGGCGTCGAACGCCGCCAGCGGCGAGGAGACGGGCGGTGGGCACGCCCGGATGGTGCTGTCGCTGAGTCGCTGGTAGTCAGCGGCGCCGGGCGGCGCCACCGTGGACAGGGGTGCCGGTGCCGACCGGCTGCGCAGCACCAATGCGATGCCACCACCGATGGCGATGAGGGCGATCACGGCTCCCGCCACAAGCGCCCGACGACGACCGCCTCGTCCCTGACCCGGCTGGAGTGGCGCTCCGTGGAACCGCCACGCCTTCCCCGCTGGCCCACCGGCGGGAGGTCGCGAGAGGCCCACGATCAGCGACGGCCCCGCGCGCGTGAACCGCGCCGGACAGCACGGTGAAAGCGCGCCACATCCTCGAGTTGGGCCGCAACGAGCGATGCCACCGCGAAGGCGATGAGGAACCCGAGCAGGTTCATCCCCATGTGGTAGGCGTGGGGCCAGGTGTGCCACCCGAAGGACAGGTAGGCCGCCGGAGCCGCGGCGAGGGCCACGATCAGCGGGAACTCCATCCTGTCGTGGTGCACGGGAGGCAGGTCAGCCCGTGGTGTGGTCAATTCCGGTGCGTTCACCTCGTACCTCCGAAGCTGGGGAAGAAACGCAACGCGTCGGAACACGACGACGAGCAACAGCAATGCCAGGCCGATCCCCCCAAGGATCGGCGCCCCCCACACCTGCCAGCCGAGCCCGTGCGCCGCGGCGGTGACAGCCAGGAGCACCGCAGCAGCGACGGCGGCGCCGGCGATATGGCCCTCGACGTTCGTGCGGAACGGGTGGTGGCGCCACCAGAAACGGAGCTGCCACTCCCACACGGCCGCGACACCACCGGCGATTGCTGTCGCGCCCACCAGCACCCACAGCCAGGGGTCGACATGGGGACCGGTCGGGAAGGCAAAGAGGCTGTGGGACATATCCCTCCTCACAGGCTCGACGGAGCCGCAGCCGAGGCGCCTGGCGGAGGGAAGAGCCGCAGCTTCACGCCGTAAGCCAGCAAAGCCACTGAGGCCGCCCCGAGCAGTGGCTGGACGGGCTGGAAGTAGGTGAGCGCGCCGCCGATGCCCATCAGCGCCACCACCACCTTGTTGCAGATCGGACAGCCGACGGCGAGGTAGCCGAGGAGGCCGGCGCCCATGGTCGCTCCGTCCGCGCCGCACGCCGCGGGGCGAAGCCGCACGACATATGACGCCACCAGTGGGCCGAACAGGATCGCCGGAAGGATCCAGAAGACCCAGCTCCACATCGTCGGCGGCACCATCCGGTGAAACAGCGGGTTGTCGATGATCGCGGTCGGGATGGCGATCGCCGCCGCATAGGCTGCGGCGCCGGCGACGCTGACGGCGGCGAACGCTGTCAGACGCCGCGGCGACGGGCCGATCGGGTACGTCGTCTTCCGGCCGGCCTCGACGCAGCTCTCCATCAGCTCAGAGCAGTCGACGCGCACAGGAGCGCCAGCAGGGCAGCCACGGCCCCGACCAGGCTGACGGCCCATTCCCCGAGGCGCGGCATCGGGAGGCGGACGGGTGTGCCGATGAGGTGGGCCACGCGGAGCGAGGCGGCGCCGTCCATCCCGGCGGCTGCCTGAGCGGGCCCGGGCGCAGTGAGCAGGAGCGCCCGAGCGAGCGGTTCCGGCCCGCACACCGAGATCACCGCGCGGTCGGCGCGCAGCTCATCCACGATGGCGCCACGCCGCACCCAGGATCCCATGACAGGCAGGAAGAAGAGCGCTGTGGCGACGGCGCGCCGCAACTGACGGCGAAGGGGGTCGCGCCGACGCGCATGGCTGGCTTCGTGGAGAAGCACCGCGCGGAGCTCCTCAGCCGACAGTCTGTCCACAAGGCCGGAGGAGAGGTAGATGCGGGGGTGCAGACCACCCGCGCAGAGCGCCGTGGTCAGGTCACTCTCCAGGCACAGGACCGGCGGCAATGACATCGGCGCCGTGACGCGTAGGAGAACCGGCGGCGCAGGCACGGCGAGCTCCGCCAGCGACCGGGCGGCCGCGTCCGTGACCCGGAACGCGACTGCCAGGGAGATGAGGGTTGCCACGGTGACAAGGCCGGCCAGTACGACCAGGACGGCGCCCAGGAGATGCGCGGTGACCGCCGGCGCGGTGCCCGGGGCCTGGGCGGCGAACGGGCTGAACGAGGTATCGATGGTGCATGCCGCTGCAACGCCGAGGAGCAGAGCTCCGGCCGGACGTCTCCACGTCATCGGCGTCCGATCCCTCGAAGCCTTTCCAGCTCCTCCGGCGACAGGTCGTCGAGACGGGCAGCCAGGGCGGCCAGTGCCGTGTCCCCATACCTTTCAACGAGGTGCGCCAGCTCGCGCCGGCTGATCTCAGCGAGATAGGCGGAGGGCGTGCCCGCGGACCGATACCGGTGGGCGCGTTCGCCGGCGACCGCGTGGACCTCCAGAAGGCCTTTGGCGGTGAGGCGGTTCAGGGTCGTCATCACCGTCGTATAGGCGAGCGTCGGGACCACCGCCTGGGCGTCGCGAACGACGAACGTCGGTCCGATCCGGCCTTTCCAGACGGCGGTCATGATCTTGGTCTCGAGCGGACCCAGGGTGGCTAGAACGCGGCGGAGGTCGCTGGCAGGCATCGCGCCTGCGAGTGTACTACCGAACAGATAGTAGCGCGCGGCGCCCTGACCGACCGGCGCGACTGGAGCGGTCGGTCACGTCGGGCGGCTGACGGGATAACCGAGTTCGTCCAACTCGGCCTCGAGGCCTTGTTCGGAGATCATGGAGGCGTCGTACCGCACGTGGACTGCCGTGGCCGGTATGTCGACCGTGACCTGGGACACTCCAGGCCTTCCGGCGAGGCCGGCCTCGATCGTCTTCTGGCAGTGTTCGCAACTGATGTCGGGGGCGATCATGATGACGTCGCGCATGGGTGCACCTCCTCGAATGTCGGCTGTCATGCGACCGCAGGACCGGCGGCGGACGCCGTTGTCATGGTCGAGTCCGCGGACCGGCGGCCGCGGCCGAAACGGCGCAGGCGCAGCGCGTTCAGCACCACGCTGACCGAACTGAACGCCATCGCCAGGGCCGCGTAGATCGGCGGCAGCACGTTGGCCATGGCCAGGGGCACCAGGATCAGGTTGTAGCCGAATGCCCAGGCCAGGTTCTGGCGGATGGTGCGCAGCGTCGCCCGCGAGAGCGCGATCGCGGACCCCACCGCCTGGATGTCGCCGTGGACCAGCGTGATGTCGGCGGCGGCCATGGCCACACCGGTGCCGGTGCCGATGGCGATGCCGACGTCGGCCAGGGCCAGCGCGGGCGCGTCGTTGATGCCGTCGCCCACCATCGCCACCGGTCCGTGCTGAGCCTGCAGGGCCGCGATCAGGGTCGACTTGTCCGCAGGCCGCAGCTGGGCGTGCACCTCCTCGATTCCGACCTCGGCGCCGATCGCCCGGGCGGTCGCCTCGACATCGCCGCTGGCAAGCACCACGTGGAGCCCGAGCTTGCGCAGATGCTCGATGCCGGCGGCGGCGTCCACACGGACCGGGTCGGCGACGGCGAGGATCAGGATGAGCTCGCCACCGAGAGCCACCGCCACCGGCGTCTGCGCCTGCTTCGCGACGGCGCCGGCCGCCGCCTCCGCCGCGGCGTCGACCGTGACGCCCAGTCCTCGTAGCCATCGCAGCGAGCCGACGTGGACCTCGGCGCCATCGACCACGCCGTTCACACCGCCCCCCGGGACCGCCTCGACCCCGGTCGCCTCGGGCAGGTCGCCGGCGGCCCTGGCGTGGTCGACGATGGCCCGAGCCAGTGGGTGCTCGGACGCCTGCTCCACCGCCGCGGCCGCGGCCAGGGCGTGTCCCGCGTCGCCACTGCCGATCCGTACCGTCGCGACCACCTCAGGTCGCCCCACGGTGAGCGTGCCTGTCTTGTCGAAGACGATCGCCCGCAGCGCATGGATACGCTCCAGCGATTCCCCGCCACGGACCAGCAGGCCCATCTCAGCGCCCCGCCCGGTGCCGACCATGATGGCCACCGGGGTCGCCAGTCCGAGGGCACATGGGCAGGCGACCACGAGCACCGCCACCGCCGGGATCATGGCATCGCCAAGGCTGTGCCCGGTCAGCATCCATCCGGCGAAGGTGGCCAGGGCGAGGACCAGGATGGCGGGGACGAAGACTCCGGAGACGCGGTCGGCAAGGCGTTGTGCCGGGGCCTTCTCCGCCTGCGCACGCTCCACCAGCAGCAGGATCTGGGCCAGGACGGTGTCGGCACCGACGCGACCGACCCGCATCACCAGCGGGGTGGTCCCGTTGACGGTGGCGCCGACGACGTCGTCATCGACGACCTTGCGGGCCGGCAGGCTCTCGCCGGTGAGCATCGACTCGTCGATGCTGCCGGAGCCCTCGACCACCACCCCATCCGTCGGGATCCGCTCCCCCGGGCGGACCAGGACCACGTCGCCGACGCGCAGCGTCTCGATCGGGACATCGACGGCCGAGGTCGGCGACCGCTCTCCGACGGCGCCGGCGCGGGCGAGCAGATGAGCCACCCGGGGCTGGAGGCCGGCCAGAGCCTCGATGGCATCTCCGGCGCGGCCGCGGGCCACGATCTCGAGAAGCTTGCCCACCGAGATGAGAGTGATGATCAGCGCGGTGACGTCGAAGTAGGTCATCGCCGGTGCCATCGACATCCCCACGGTCGCATGGCCGTGCATCGCCATCTGATCGGCGGGCAGGAAGGTGACCACCGCGGAGTACACGAAGGCCACCGTCGACCCCAGCGAGACGAGGGTGTCCATGTTGGCTGTGAGATGACGCGCGGTCTTCAGCGCTCCGCGATGGAAGGTCCACCCCACCCAGGTGAAGACGGGCAGCGTGAGCAGAAGCTGGGTGACGCGCGACCAGCGGTCGTCGCCGAACCCGTAGGCCAGGACCAGAACACCAGCGCTGAGCACGACGCCCGCGAACAGCTGAATCGACCGCCTCCGGACCACCGCCGCCCGGCGGGCACGGCGATCGGCGGCCTCGTCGGACGCGCTGCGCCGCGTCGCCATGGGCCTGGCCGCATAGCCGGCCCTCTCGACCGCCTCGATCAGCCGGACCTCGTCCACCGGGACGGCCAGCTCCACCACGGCGGTCTCGGTGGTGAGGTTGACGCTCGCCGAGGCGACCCCCTCCACCCTGGTCAGGGCACGCTCGACGCGGCGAACGCACGAGGCGCAGGTCATCCCGGTGATCTCCAGGCTCACGCTGCTGCCGGGCGCAGCGGGCGGCTCGTCGACCACCACCGAGTAGCCGGCGGCGCCGACGGCGCCCGCCAGGGCTCGGGTGACCGCGCCGGCGTCGGCCCCGGGGCCGAGTTCGACGACCGCCCTCTCCGTGGCCAGGTTGACCCGCGCCCCCGCGACCCCGGGCACCCTTCCCACGGCGCGCTCGACCCGGCGGACGCAGGAGGCACACGTCATCCCCTGGATGCCCACCTCGATCTCTGTCAGCGGGTGGCTGACCTGCGCGACTGCCATTGACGTGTCTCCTGTCGTGCTGGTACCTGTGTCCGCCTACCGTCCCGAGAACCGGTGGATGACGGCGATGAGCTCGTCGAGCGTCTGTTCGCCGTGGCCGGCGGTGACGTCGTCGACCACGCAGTGCCCGATGTGGTCGCGCAGGAGGATGAAGCCGATCTTCTCGAGTCCGGCGATCGACGCACTGAGCTGGGTGAGCACCTCCGGGCAGTAGCGCTCCTCCTCGACCATCTGGGAGATCCCGCGGATCTGACCCTCGATGCGGCTGAATCGCGCCAGGAGCTCCTGCTTGGACGCCTGGTAGGACCCGCGTCTGGTCGTGGTGGGCATGTCGGTCTCCTCGGATCGGGCGGACTTGACATCCATCTACCCGGTAGGGGTATCGTAGCAGACGACGCCGGCGCTGCGGCCGGCCCATCCCCTGGAGGACACCCCCGTGTACGCGCTATCCCGGCGATTGCTCCCCATGGTCATCCTGGCGCTGGCGGTCGGTGCCCTGGCCGCCTGCGGTTCCGGCAGCTCGTCGTCCGGCCAGCGACCGGCCGACCGGACTGTGCAGGTCCGGATGACCGACCAGCTCCGTTTCGAGCCGAGCACCCTGACCGTCAAGGCAGGCGAGACGGTTCAGTTCCAGGTGGAGAATGCCGGCACCCAGGCCCATGAGTTCGTCGTCGGCGACCAGGCCATGCAGGATCAGCACGAGCAGGAGATGCGCGGCGGGGGCGGCATGAGTGGCATGCACATGAGTGACACCACCGCTGTGGATGTCCCACCGGGCCAGACCCGAACCCTGACCTTCACCTTCCCGACCGCCCCGGGCAGCTATCTGTACGGCTGCCACGTCAACGGCCACTACGCCGGCGGGATGCGCGGCACCATCACCATCGGCTGAGCGGCGTCCGGGCATGGGCGATGTGATTCCGACCATCGGGCACTCCCTGACCATCGCGTTCGGCATGTTCTGGGAGATCCTCTGGGGGCTGATCCTCGGCTTCCTGGTGTCCGCGGTCATCGAGTCCGTGGTCTCGAAAGGACAGATGTCGAGGCTGCTGCCGGACGACTCGCCCCGCTCACTGGCGATCGCCACCGGCCTCGGAGCCGCTTCCTCGTCGTGCTCGTATGCAGCGGTCGCGATCGCCCGCTCGGTGATCCGCAAGGGAGCCAACTTCACCTCGGCGATGGCCTTCGAGTTCGCCAGCACCAACTTGGTGGTCGAGCTCGGCGTCATCCTCGCCGTGCTCATCGGCTGGAAGTTCACCCTGGCCGAGTTCGTCGGCGGCCCGCTGATGATCATCCTCATCGCCGTGGTATGGCGGATCTTCCTCCGCAAGGAGTTGGTCGAGGCGGCCGTCCGTCAGGCGGACAAGGGGATCGCGGGCTCCATGGAGGGACACGCGGCCATGGACATGTCGCTCAGTGGCGGCAGCATCTGGTCGCGGCTGCGGTCGGCCAAGGGCTTCACCACCGTCTCCCACAACTACTTCATGGGCTGGGCGTCGGTCTACCGCGACATCGTCATCGGCCTGCTGATCGCCGGCCTGCTGGCCGCAACCATCCCGGACAGCGCCTGGCACGCCATCTTCTTCACCGATCACCCCACTCTGGCCAAGTTCTGGGGGCCGCTGATCGGCCCGTTCGTGTCGGTCGCCGCCTTCGTCTGCAGCGTCGGCAACGTGCCGCTCGCGGGCGTTCTCTGGAACGGTGGCGCCAGCTTCGGCGGCGTGATCGCATTCATCTTCGCCGACCTGATCATCCTCCCCATCCTCAACATCTACCGCAAGTACTACGGCTGGCGGATGGCCGCCTTCATCGCCGTGACCTTCTACGTGACCATGGCGCTGGCGGGGTTTCTCACCGAGATGATCTTCGATCTCCTTCGTCTCACCCCGACGGCGCGCGACGCCATGGTGATGGATGTCAGCGTGACCTGGAACTACGACACCATCCTGAACATCCTCTTCCTGACCATCACCGCGGTACTGGCCGTGCGCTTCCTGCGGACAGGGGGTATCGGGATGCTGCGGATGATGGAGATGGCGCCCGATCGGGAGCCCGGGCACCGGGAGCGCGCGGCACCCGCCACTGGCTCCTGACCAGAGAGTGACCGGCGTCCGGCAGGCGGGTAACCTTCACTCATGGCAACCGCCTGATGAACGCCGACGACCTGCCCCAGATCGCACAGGCGTACCGGATCTCCCAGGCTCTCCACGCTGCGTGCGCGCTCCGCCTCCCGGACGCGGTTGCGGACGGAGCACGCACGGCGGCCGAGCTTGCCGTGGAGGTCAGGGCACATCCGGACCGACTTCGTCGCCTCCTGCGCGCGCTGGCCGCGGAAGGACTCTTCTCCGAGGACGAGCAGGGCCGGTTCGGCCCCACCGCGGCGAGCGCGCGCCTGACGGGTGCGTCCGAGGACCGGCTCATGGTGCTGGGGTGGCGTGTGCTTCCCGCCACCTACGCGGCCTTTGGACACCTGGTCGACGCGGTGCGAACGGGCGACGTGGCATTCGAGATGGCCCACGGCCGGCCCTTCTACGACTACCTGGCGTCGGTTCCCGTCGCGGCGCACGCCTACGACGCCGCCATGAATTCCACGGCCGAGGCGTTCGCGGAGATGTCGCAGCACTACGACTTCGGGCGCCACCACACCGTGGTCGACGTCGGTGGGGGCGAGGGCGGTTTCCTCATCGCCATTCTCCAACAGCACGAGGGCCTCCGTGGCGTCCTGTTCGACCGGCCGGCGATGGTGGCCGCCGCGGTCGACCTCATCACCGCCCAGGGACTGCGCGAGCGGATCGACGTGGTCGGTGGCGACGCCTTCGAGTCCATCCCGTCGGGCGCGGATCTGTACGTCACGTGCACCGTGCTCCGCTGCTTCGACGATCCCGACTGCCTCAGACTGCTCCGGTCCATCCGCATCGCAGCCGCCCCCGGAGCGCGGCTGGTGGCGTTCGAGCAGTTGATCCCAGCCGGCCCGGCGCAGCGTCCCACCGCCATGATGGACCTGCACACGATGGTGGCCTACGGAGGCCGTGACCGCACCACGGAGGAGTACCGATCCCTGTACGCGGAGGCGGGCTTCGCGCTTCTGGAGACCATTCCCGCCGGCGGTCCCTTTGCCGGTTTTGTCGGCGAGGCCGTGTGATCCGGGAGTACACCGACCGTCAGTTCAAGGTGGGTTCGAGGAACGTCGTCAGCTCACCGAGGAACCGGTCGGTGGAGACCAGGTGCGGCGCGTGGCCGGCCGGCATCTCAATCACCCGGGCATCCGGCAACGTGGCTGCCAGCGTGTCGATGATGTGCCGCAGGAAAGGCGAGGTCCCGGTACCGGTGGCAAGCAATACCGGCTGATGGAACGCCCGCACCCGTTCAAGGTCGTCGCTGTGCCCAAACACGGCAGGCGTGTTGCGCAGCGACCGGCGGAATCCGATCCACCCGGACCATTGCGGCAACTGTCGCGCGTCGGCTCCTGGTGGAACGAAACCGGCGATCCCGAGGAAGGTCTCCAGCATCGCCTCGGTGATGTCATCGGCGACGCCGGGGCGAGGTGCTCGAGACGGACGACCTCCTCGTGCGCTCGTCCGTGGTCGGGGAGCACCCAGAGCGCCGGCGGCTCGATCAGCACCAGGGTTCGCACGCGCTCTGGATGGCTCAAGGCGAAGTCCAGCGTCGCCAGCGCTCCATAGGACCACGCCATCACGTCAACCGGGGTGTCAATGCCGAGCGAATCGAGCGCGGCCATGAGGGCGCCGCTCTCCGCCGCCACCGAGTAGTCCGGCGGCAGGGGCCGGGATTCCAGACCGTACTGGACGTTGAGCGGCTGGAGCAGGATCACGCGTCGACCTGGCGTCAGCCGCGGCAGCAGCGGCTTCCAGCTGGCCCAGCCCGTCAGCCCTCCGCCGACGACCGCCAGCGGCCGGCCCTCACCAGATGCGTCTGACTGCATTCGAAGCCTGGCCATCCGGGCAACCTCAGTCTTGCTTTGCTTCTGACCAGCGGGTGCTGAGCGACCGTAGTATGAGACGAGCGGGGTCGCGGCCGGGGAGGTGGCGCGCAGGGCGCCGAGGAGCGCCCCATGACGCCCGACGGCGGCGACCGCTGATCAGGGCAGCTTCACCTTGGCGACGAGGTCGGACAGGTGTTGCAGCGAGTTGTCGAGGTGGTCCGGCCCGAACGGCGGGAACTGGAGGTACTCGCGCACCTGAGGCGGGGCCGCTGACCAGTCGTACGTCAGTGTCACCGTCGTGCGTGACGGGCCGGTCGCCTCGAGGTCGTAGCGCCAGATCCAGCCGCCGAA
>JRHI01002388.1_pt1 | contig 12990 bp, 11 predicted proteins | sample 215371 | NCBI WGS metagenome assembly JRHI01 (sample SAMN02929681, study PRJNA255918) | sediment metagenome | biome: cave system; feature: Ice Cave; material: Sediment; isolation source: sediment from deep within a dark volcanic ice cave with no known source of... ...
GCGAGCGGCGGGCCGAGCACGCTGGGTGCGTTAAATGCGACGGAATTGAGACCGATTGCATTGCCGAGGTATTCGCGCGGCACCAGGAGCGGGACCCAACTCTGGCGCGCGGGCGCATCGAACGCTTGCGTCGTCGAACGGATGCCCGCAATCGCGAATATTTCCCACAACGTGACACGCTGCGTGCTCGTGAGAATCGCGAGCAGGAGCGCAGTCGCGATTTGGATACCGTTCGTCCAGAAAAGCACCTCGCGGCGGGGATAGCGGTCCGCGACGACGCCCGCAAGCGGCGAGAGCAAGACCACCGGTACGGCGGATGAGGCGCCGAGGATTCCGACGTCGAGCGAGGCGAGCGCGGGCGTACCCGCCATCTTCACGACGAGGTAGCCGAGCGCCGTAATCTGCATCCACGTGCCGAGATTGGACACCAACAGTCCCATCCACAATAACCGGAAATCGTGGTACCCGAACGGCGCGAGCATCGAAGACTTCCGTCGCGGGATTTTCTGTTCCAGCGGAACGGAAGGCTTGACGATGCTCACGTCCGCGACGACTCCGCCGTACGCACGGCTGCGACGATGATGGCAATGGTCGCTTCGACGCCGAAGCGCGACGCGTTCACGATGAGATCGTAATACCTTGCGTCGCCCCACAACGTCTTGTAGCGGTCCTTCGCAAATTTCCGCCGGGCAGAATCGATGCGCTCGAGGTCTGCGGCCGCCTCGGCTGCCGGCTGCCCGAACGCTTCGATGAGGCGCGCAATACGCCAAGCGCGATCGCCCGTGAGAAAGACGCGTACGAGGTCGGAATGGCCCGCAAGGACGCTGCCGGCGTTGCGCCCGAGAATCACGATGTTACCGCCCTCGACACGTTCGCGAATCGAACGTTCGATCTCGCGCCGCATCGCTTCGTCGAAATCGCCGGGGAGACGAACTACTGCGGGCGACACCATTTCCGGCGTCCCCGCGCCGAGCCCGCCGAGAAATCGCTCCGAGAACGAGGCCGACTGGGTCGCGCGCGCTGCGACTTCGTCGGCCGACGTGCCGAGCCGCGCCGCGACCATGCGCGGGAGATCGTCGGTGAGCAGCTCGTAACCGAGAGCCTCGGCCGCGCCGTCCGCGACGGCGAGGCCGGCCGCGCCGTACTCACGCGAAATGGTAACGATCACGAGGTTCTCTTCGCTTTAGCGCATTCGAGCACCGTCCCGGCGCCGACCTGCGTCACAGCGGCGCGAAACGCCGAGAACGGCAGCTACAAAAGTGTGCAGCCGGTCACAACGCGGCTAAAGTTTCTGCTGCGAGAATCCGACCTAGCGTGTACATGGATTTCGCGGCGGTCTTGTGAAACCGGCATCTATCCCACAATGCCCGTTCGTCTCGAATGCGCCCGTCTCCGCGGACTTGTACGAACTCCAAACGATCATCGAAACGTCGCTCGAGCCGTTCGTCTCGATCGACGCGACCGGTATCATCGTCGAGTGGAACGCGCAAGCCGGCGAGACGTTCGGGTGGACGCGGGCCGAAGCCATCGGACGTTTCGCAGCCGACTTGATCGTCCCGAGCGATCTGCGCGAACGCCATCGCGAAGGTATTGCCAAGTTCCGCTTCGGGGTGCAGAGCGCAGTCCTCGGACAGCGCGTGCGTCTGCCGAGCATGCATCGCGACGGGACACCCCTCGTCGTCGAATTGTGCGTGGCAGCGACCACCGCCCCCGACGGAGCGCCGCGTTTCCATGCGTTTATTCGCGACATCACACTCCTCGAACGCGCGCGTTCCGAAATACTACAGCGCGAGCGTCTGTTAGCCGAGTCGCAGCAAATCGCACATCTCGGCAGCTACTGGCACGACCTCGTTACGGGCGTTGTCCTCTGTTCGGACGAACTCTTTGCTATCATCGGCCTCGATAAGCACCAATTCGACGGTACGATCGAGGGACTCCTGAAGTTTATTCACCCCGACGATCGCGAGGACGTCGTTGCGAAATATCAGACGGCGCTTAAGGGGCGGTCCGCGTACGACCTCGAACATCGCATAATCCGCTCCGACGGAGGTCTTCGCGTCGTGCGCCGTCGCGGCTATGTAACCAGCAACGAGGCCGGCCGCGCAGTTCGTGTCTCTGCGACGCTGCAGGACATCACCGAAGCGCGACAGGCGAACGCCGCTCGTCACGAGTTGGAAGCACGCTTCGCCCGCTCGTTCGAAGAAGCACCGTTCGGCATGGCGCTCATCGGCGCCCAGCGTCACAACTTCGGTCACTTCGTGCGCGTCAACGAAGCGTTGCTTAGAACGCTCGGTTACGAACTGGGTCAACTAGATTCAGCCCCGTATCTCAGCATCGTGGATCCCGCCGATGAGGGCGATGCGCTCGTGGCGGCCGCGAATCTCATCGACGGCGGTACGTCGCGGGACTCAGAGCTACGCTTTCGCCGTAGCGACGGCGCGACCGTGTGGATTCGTCAACATCTTTCGCTCGTACGCGATGAGCTCGGCGAACCGCTCCATTTTTTTGCACATATCGAAGACATTACGACGCGTCGCGCAGATCGCGCCGCACTCGCCGAACTGCATGAACGCTTGCGTCGTTCGATCGAGGACGCGCCGATCGGTATGGCTTTGATTTTCGTGGACCCGGCAGTACATACGCCCGGCAGATTCCGGGAGGTAAACGCCGCGCTCTGCGATCTGACCGGCTACGATCGGGACGTTCTGCACGGGATGAGCCTAGAGCAGATCGTCGATACACGCGACTTTCCGGCGATCGAGACCTCGCTTGCGGAACTCCTGGCGAGCGACACGGAAAAAATTGCGGTCGCGGCGCGCTACGTTCATGCGGATGGTTCGCAACGGTGGCTCTCGCTACATTTGTCGCTCGTTCGCGCCGAACGCTCTGGGCCGTGTTATGCGATCCTGCAGATCGTCGATATCACCGCCGCCAAGCGTTCCGAGAAGCGCATGGCATATTTGGCCGATCACGACGCGCTGACGCGTTTGCTCAATCGCCGCGGACTCGAACGCCGCCTGCGGCAACATCTTTCCGGCCGCCCGCCCGGCGAATCGACGTCCGTGCTGATGATAGACCTGGATTACTTCAAGTACGTGAACGATTCGCTCGGCCACGCGGCAGGAGATCGTCTGCTGCGGGTCGTCGCCGCAACGCTCAAAAGTATGACATCGCCCCGCGACTTCGTTGCGCGACTCGGGGGTGATGAGTTCGTCGTGGTCTTGCGGGGCGTCGACGGAGCGGAGGCGTTGGAGCGCGCGCGATACCTACGCGAAAACATCACACGCGAAGTCGAAACGCGGACCCAGCGGAGCATGCATGTGACCGCAAGCGTGGGTATCACGACTGTTGAACCCGGTGCGCATTCGACGGTGGTCGATGCGCTGGCAGCCGCAGACATGGCTCTCTCCATTGCCAAGGAGGACGGACGCGATCGCGCGATCGTCGCGGAGTCGCTTGCAAATACGCGCCAGACGATGCGCGGCCGCATGGAATGGGCGGGCCGCATTCGCGCCGCACTGCGCGACGGCAGTTTTTGCTTGTACCGCCAGCCCATCATGAACCTCGCTACCAAGGGGATCGACCGCTACGAGCTCCTGCTGCGGATGCTGGGTAGTGACGGCAGCATCATTCCGCCGGCTTCGTTTCTCGGCGAAGCCGAACGCTTCGGCTTGATGGTCGATATCGACACGTGGGTAGTGACCGAAGGAATCCGCATCGCGGCGCAGGACCAACGCGCCGGTAATACGGCCTTGTATGAAATAAATCTATCTGCCGCTTCCCTTTCGGACGAGAGTGTCGTCTTGCGGATCAAGTCCGAACTGGAACGGATGCGGGCGGCGCCGGAGCGCCTCATTTTCGAGCTCGCCGAGACAACGGCTATCGGCAACATGGATAAGGCGTCGCGCCTAGCGGAATCGTTATCGGCGCTCGGTTGTGCGGTCGCACTCGATGATTTCGGCGCCGGTTTCAGCTCGTTCTACTACCTGAAACGACTGCCGTTCGATTATCTAAAGATCGATGGCGAATTCATCACGAATATCATGGAGAATGAGGACGATCGGCACATCGTGCAGGCGATCGTCCAACTCGCAAAAGGTTTGAAGAAGAAAACCATTGCCGAATTCGTGGGAAGTGCGGAGGCCATCGCATTGCTCTCATCCTATGGCGTCGATTTCGCGCAGGGCTATTACATCGGCAAGCCCGAGCCCATAGAACCATCTAGCCACGAAGACGCGCTCCCGCTCAGGGCCGCAGCAGGCGCGTAGCCGGACCCATCGCGACCCGGCGCGAACTCTGCGCGATGCCCATCATCGAAACGCACGCGTTGCGCAAGGTCTTCAGGTCGATCAAACGGACGCCGGGCGCGCTCGGAGCGTTGCAGACGCTCTTCACCCGCGAATTCGTCGATCGAATCGCCGTCGAAGGGGTTTCGATGTCGCTCGAGGCGGGCGAACTCGTCGGGTACATCGGTCCCAACGGCGCCGGCAAGTCGACGACGATCAAGATGCTTACGGGCATACTCGTGCCGACTTCGGGTGAGATTCGGGTAGCCGGCCTCGTGCCGCATCTCGAACGGAAGAAAAACGCGCGCAACATCGGCGTCGTGTTCGGCCAGCGCAGCCAACTGTATTGGGACTTGCCGCTGATCGAATCGTTCGAACTCCTGCGTGCGATTTACGGCATCCCGAAAGATCGCTACAAGAAGAACGTGGCGGACTTCACGGAGCTCTTGGAGATGGGCGAGTTTCTCGGGACCCCCGTACGCCAACTCTCGCTCGGTCAGCGGATGCGCGGCGATTTCGCTGCCGCGATGCTGCACGATCCGCGCATCGTCTATCTCGACGAACCGACGATCGGACTCGATGTCGTAGCGAAAGAGGCGATCCGCATCTTCATCGCCCGCGTCAACGAAGAGCGTGGCACTACCTTCATCCTCACGACGCACGATCTCGCGGACGTCGAACGGCTGTGCCGGCGCATCGTTCTCATCGACGCAGGGCGCGTTATTTACGACGGAGCGATCGACGGCATAAAGGAACAGTACGGTACGCATCGTACGCTCGTGGTCTCGTTCAGCGAAGACTACCCCGAGATCGACATTCTCGGCGCCGAACTCGAAGCGCGCACGGGTGCTGTTGCGCGCCTTCGCTTCGATCGCAAATCCATGAGCGCCGATCAACTGATCCGTCGCGTCACCGAACGCTACTGTGTCAACGACGTGAAGATCGAGGAACCGGAACTCGAATCGATCATCCGCCGCATCTACGTCGAGGGCTACACGCAGCCGGGTGCGATGCCCGTTTCCGTTCCGATTCCGTGAACCTCTTCGAACCCTATATCGAATTCGCGCGTAAGGCGTTCTCGCGCGAAGCGACCTACCGCGTCGAGGTCTTCACAAACGTCGGGTCGCTCGTGTTGCGGGTGTACTTGCTTCGCTCGCTGTGGACCGCGCTCTACGCACAGAATGCCGCGCCCGCGCACATTCCCTTACACGCCATGATCACCTATGCGACGGTCGCGTTGCTGATGTCGCTCGTCCTCGAAGTCGACGGCACGCGGCTCATTCGTGAGAAAGTTCGCGAGGGAACGATCGCCACGGACCTGATGAAGCCGATCGATCTCCCGGCTTACTGGTTCAGCGACGGTTTCGGGCAAACGCTCTTTCACGCGCTCACGATCGTTCCGTCGATCGCCTTCGCGCTCTTGCTCGTGCACGTCGACGTACCGTCGCCCGCCGCCTTTGTGGGGTTTGCGATCTCGTTCGTCTTCGGCTACTTCGTGAACTTTTTTCTGAACTTCCTCATGAACGTGATCGCATTTTGGACGCTCGAGACCTTCGCAATTCAAATGATGGTGCGCTGGGCGTCGGATCTCTTGAGCGGACAGATATTGCCGCTCGAATTCTTCCCGGGCGTCATCGGAGCGATCATCCAGAACCTGCCGTTTGCCGCGATCTACTCGACGCCGCTGCGGATTTACATCGGCGAGTTGCCGGCGTCGGCGTGGCCCGCGGCGATGGCCGCACAGCTGGCGTGGCTCGTGCTCTTCGGCGGGATCGCGGCAGTCGTGTGGCACTTCGCGGAACGCCGCGTGGTCGTACAAGGCGGTTAATACGCGCAGCGTTGTGAACGCTACGCGCATGGAAGACGTCGATCTCATCGTCATCGGGGCGGGTCAAGGCGGCATCCCCCTCGCCGTGGACTTCGCACGCGCGGGCAAGCGCGTCGCGCTCTTCGAGCGCGGTCGCCTCGGCGGAAGCTGCGTCAACTACGGCTGTACGCCCTCGAAAGCGTTTCTCGCAAGCGCCCATGCCGCCGGGCGCGCGCGGCGCGCAATCTCGCTCGGCGTGAATGCCGACGTCCGCGTCGAACAACGCGCCGTTATGGAACGCGTGCGCCGCGTTCGCGACGAATGGCACGCCGGCGTCGAGAAAAAGGTTGCGGCAGCGGGAATCGATCTGATCCGCGCGAGCGCTTCGTTCGCGGGCGAGCGGATCGTCACGGACGGCGAACGCCACCTTCGCTCGCCGCACGTCGTGATCGACACCGGAACGGCGCCGGCAATCCCGCACGTGCAGGGGCTGGAAGACACCCCGTACCTCACGAATCTCACCTGGTTCGACCAAACGACGTTGCCCGCGCGTCTACTCGTGATCGGCGGCGGCTACGTCGGCCTCGAGCTCGGACAGGGCGCGCAGCGGCTCGGCAGTTCCGTCACGATCGTGCACGGCAAAACGCACGTCATGGAGCGCGAAGAGAACGACGCAAACGATGCGGTGCGCACGGGACTCGAAGCGGACGGCGTTGTCTTCGAACTCGGCGCGAAAGCTACGGCGGTCGCGTATGCGAACGGGGTTTTCCGGCTTACCCTTGCCGGCGGAAAAACGCTCGAAGCCGACGGTCTGCTCGTCGCGACCGGCCGCACGCCGAATATCTCCGATTTGCGGCTGGAGAACTCGAAGATACAAGTTTCCACGCACGGTTTCGTCGCCGTCGACGAGTATTTGCAGACGACGTGCCCGGGCGTCTACGCGCTCGGCGACGTTGCGGGGCAGCCGGCGTTCACGCACGTCTCGTGGGAAGATTACCGGCGCCTCGCCTCGACGTTCGCGGGTACGCCCCGCACGCGCAACGACCGCGTGCTTTCCTATTCGACGTTCACCGAACCGCAACTCGCCAGAACCGGTCTCACGCTCGGCGACGCGCAGGCCAAAGGGATCGATGCTCGCGCGCGGACCCTGCCGCTTGCGGACGTCGCACGCGCCGCCGAATGGAATCTCGAGCTTGGATTCATGCGGCTCGTCATCGATTCCGCAACCGGCAATATCATCGGTGCGACGTTCGTCGGCTACGAAATGGGCGAGCTTATTCACACGATCGGTTTTGCGATCCAACTCGGCGCGACGTGGAAAGATCTCGACGCCTTCGTCGCGATCCATCCGACCTTCGGCGAAGGACTGCCCTCACTCGCGCGCATGTTCGCGTAACGGCAAGGAGGGCAGAGCGTCCTCCGCGCAAGCAGCGCGCATGTTTGCCATAACTATTTCGCACTCGCCGCCACCTTTGACGACCCTTGTGCGCTGATCACGCGCAAGGATTTTACGGATGTCCTCGGTTGGCACGTCGCTGCGGGGGTTCATAAATCGTACCGTCTCCGGTCGGGGCAGCTTCGGGAGAACTCTGCACCTACGCCGGTCGCATGGCTCCGTCGTCGTCACGATCGGTCGCGGCGGTGCAGGTCTGCCGAACAACGAAGCGACGAATGGCCTCGCGCCGATTCGAGAAAACGACGAGCTCAAGGGCCTCGGCTTACCGACCGACGTCGGCCCGAGTCAAGTCGTAGTACATTACAAGTCGCCGCGATTACGGCATCTCGGTGGAGGTCCACGATGCGAATTTTGCCGATCGAGCCACGCTACGAACAACGCACGCCTGATTATCCGCCGGCTTTCGCCCGAGGCTGCCGCGCGCACCGTATCACGCGAATAAACGCCGCAAGAACGTCTCGTGTGCGTACGATGCGCTTCGCCCGAATTTAACGATCACCGCACGCCACGCAAAGGAAAGGTACATCGCCTGGCCGCCGGAGCCACTGGCGTACGCGACGTCTCCGAGCAACGGATTCAACCACCATCCTAAACCGTAGCGCGGATTCGCGTCTGTACCGCGGAAGCACGTAGCTATCGCTTGCGGATCGACGAGTGCTCGGCTGTCGATGCAGCCGCGCTCGAGTTGCAGCCGTCCGAAGCGCGCCCACGCTTGCGCCGAAACGAAGGCGCCCGTCGGTAAGGGCTGGGTGCCATCCCGGAGCTTACGCCAAGCGTCGATCGTGCAGCCGATCGGCGCGAGAACACGTTCCCGCAGATAGTCGTGCGGCCTTCGCTTCGTCGCACGCAATTTCGCAGCCAGCACCGCACCGAAGACCTGGAGCGGCACGCCGCCGTACGTGAACGTCGTGCCGGGCACGTTTTCTAGCGCCGTTCCAAGCGCGTTCTCATAGGTCGGAACTGCGTTACCGAGGCCGCCAAAACCGATACCACTCGTCAACGTCAAAAGCGAACGCAACGTTACGGCTGCGCGTTCGCCCGTCGACCAGGCGGCGAACGTCTCTCCCACGGTTTCGTCGAGTGCCAGTAAACCGTCTTCCATTGCGGCGACGGCGAGGGTTCCCCAAAAGCTCTTCGTGCCGCTGTAGAGCGCATGCGGCGTCGTCCGATCATAGCCCGGCGCGTACCGCTCGAAGATCGTCTCGCCGTCGCGCTGCACGAAAAGCGCGTGAAGGGTGTGACGTTCCGCGTACGCCGCCGCCGCATCGAAGTTCACGATTGCCGAGCGAGCGCAGCCGCCGGCATCGGGTCCGGCGGGGCGAAAGGAAAAAGACTTGGCGATTGCTGATCGGTTGGCACGCGGCGGCTCCCTTGGGGCGAGTGCTAAGCTTAGCCGTCCGGCGGCTGATCATTCTGCGAGAGGCACGGGAATCTTGAGTATGCGGTGGACCAGGAGCACGCGCCGTTGAAGAGTGCAGCGATCCTGACTCGCAGGGAGCACGAATGAACTTGGCCATTGCGCGATTCATCGCTACTCTTTCGATCGGCTTGCTACCCGGCGCATCCCTTGCCAATATCTGCTGGAGGCTTCACTCACCGAGCCTGCGGCCTTCAACATCGAATATAAGCAGGTCGTTATTCGCGCCTACACCGTGGCGTTACCGGTTCTCGCAGTTGGCGGCATTCTCGCCGTCCTCGTTGTCGTCTATGTGAGTCGCCGAGAAAAGCGCACCGTTTGGGCGGCGTTGGGGGCCGCCGCGGTCCTGTTCGCGGGGCTGGCGATCACCGTGGCCATCCATTTTCCGATCAACCATCAGATCGCTACGTGGTCGCCCCAAGCGCCATCCGCCGACTGGCGGCCGTTGCTCGAGCGTTGGCGAGCCGCCAATACCGTTCGCAGCATGACCGCGATCGTCGCTTTCATTCTGCTGCTCATCCCGACGGGCCACCTGCACCGTAGTGCTTCGTTGCCGATAGTCCTCGAAACGCGCGGATTACCGCTTCCGCGTCTCGTCTTCGACTTCTCCGAGCGGCGGCAGATCCCACAATACGAGTTCGCCCGTGCCCCGCAGCGCGAGGTCGAGCGCCCCCGTCATGCGTACGGCATCACCTGCGCTCAACTTCTCGTCATTGGGGTAATCCCAAACATTCGTGCACCAGCGGCCATGTGAGCCGCTTAGATACGGTGTCCTTGTCAAGGGTAGCATAGCTCGGATCGAACGCGCGGCCGGACTTGCAAGAAATCCGCGCCGCCGTCGTTTCGCCGATTCCCGGAATCGAGACCAGCAGGTCACGTTGTCGTCGTAGCGGCGGATGCTTATCGAAGAGCTGCGCGATCTCTCGATCGACACGTTCAAGTTCACGCTCGAGATGCTCAAGCGTCGCCGTGATTGAGGCCTTTACCGGCGCGGCAACAATCGGCGCGCCAAGCCGGTTCTGCTCCTCGGTTCGCATCTCGACAAGGCTGTGATAGCGACGCACGAGTCCGTGCAGCGTACGGATTTCCGGCGCCGGCGGCGTCCACTGTTCCGGAACGTACATGCGGCAGAAGCGAGCGATGGAGGCGGCGTCGACGCGACTCGGTTTCCGTACGCAGCATCTCGCTCTGCGCGAATGCTTTGATGCGACTGGGATTAACCAGGCTGACGATGTGACCAGCATCGTTCAGCGCCAGCGCAACGTCTTCGCTCCAGCCGCCCGTCGCCTCCAAACATGCGTGGGCACGGCGAACCTTGCGGTTCTTGAGCCCGTTTGCAACTGCGGGACCCCCGTCGGCGAGTTCGCTACGCTCTTTGAAGCTGCTCGATCGTCTTGCAGCAACACCGCATCAGCGTGCTCATTCAAACTCTCTTCATGTTTAGAGCGTACGCTGAGCCCACGCCTCAAAAGGAGGAGCCAAATATGATCGATAGGTCCGCCGTCCCACCCACGCTTTCACCGTCCGCTTCCCCATTGCCGCGCGCAGGTCGTCCGAGAAGCCGGGGACACTCACTCTTGCAGGACCCTCGAGCCATGAAAATGCTTGTCACCATCGCCGCGACCCTGTCTATCGTTATCTCGGCCAGCGCCGCCATGGCGAGCAGCTTCAGCGGCAACTATCCCGTGACCGTGACCCATTCGCAGCATAGCAACTTCCGGCACTGCCTGACGCTGACCGACAATGGCACCCTTGGCTGGCCGCACAGCGGCCCGGCGGTGCTCGACGGCAGGCGGGACCTCGGCGGCTCATTCCAAATCATCGGCCCACTGATCGAGGTGGTTACCAACCAGGGGGGCGGCCAAAGCGGTCAGAACGCCGCAGCGGTGTACTCCGCTACCGTGGGATACGGGAAATTCGACACGGGCACCTTCGAGCAGATCTACGGTGGGGCCTCGGCCGACTCGGGTGTGGTAACGTTCGGCATGAAGGGCGGCTGCTGATGAGAATGTACGGAAAGCCACCTTTCGCTCTCGTTGTCCTCGCGTCCGTTACGTTTATGGGTGTTCCGAGCGGCTCGTCTCTTGCGGCCCGCTTGCCGCAAGTTCATAGACCAAACGGAGCCCGCTCGTTTGCGGGGTCGACGACCGGCCAGCGCGGTTCACTCGACCCATCGTTCGGCAATGCAGGAAAGGTAGTTACAGTTACCCCCGGCGGCAACGGTCAGTGCTTTCAAAAAGCCGCGTTGCAGCCTGCCGGCAAGATCGTCGCTGCGGATTGCGTTTCCCAAGGAGTGCGATTAGTCCGCTATCTCCCGAGCGGTTCACTCGATCCCAGTTTTGGAAAAGGCGGGATCGACATAATCGGTCTCCAGAACGCCAATCTCAATGCCGTCACGTCTCAACCTGACGGAAAGCTTCTGGTCGCCGTCGCCCTGACGAGCACAACATCCGGGATCGCGCGAATCAATTCCAACGGAACCGTAGACGCGACGTTCGGAAAAAGTGGCATAGCTACCGTACAGTCTCCGATATCTGTCGGGCTAGGGCACTCGGTGATCGTCCTATCCGACGGCCGGATCGTGGTGGACGCCCTCAAATTCGGCGATCAGTTTGGGCGGGGTTCTGCATTCGGGCTCGCACGTTTCTTACCGAACGGAACGCTCGATTCGACTTTTGGCAAAAACGGATTCGCTCTTATCAACGGCATTGGCCAGGTAGGGGCTCTGGCAGTGGCTCAGGATGGGACTCTCGATGAGCTGATCGATATGGGTTCTGGCCTGCCCCCCGCGTACGCGGTACACTTCAGCGCAAACGGCGGCTTCATTGCGCCGCCGCCGAGTGGGAACCTCGCGGTAATTGCGTCGACTTCGAGTCCTATGGCGTTCCAGCCCGATGCGAAGATCGTTTTCGCCCCAGGGAGCGAAGGTGGTCGCAACGCCGCGGACAACGGACGCCTGACCAGTTTTAACTCGATCGACCCGAGTTTTCAGACGCCGCTGTACAGTTTCTTTAGCGGGAACCGGGCGATTTTCGGCGGCAACGTGATTACAGTCGAACCAAACGGCGGCATCTTGATAGCCGGGGCCGGGGGCCCTTTCGACAGTGAATTCGGGCTTGGACGCTTCAATCTGGACGGCTCTTTGGACACCGGTTTCGGAAGCGGCGGCTTTGTCGGCACTGCATTTTTCACGGGTTCCGGAGCGAGCGCATCAATAGCGGCGTTGCTCGTTCAGTCTGACGGAAAGATCGTTGCGGTCGGCAATACGGTCAGCAATTCCACGGGCGCAAACGCCATCGCGTTGGCGCGGTACTTCGGTCCTTAACCGCGCAAGCATAGCAGTGAGGGCGCGTTCGTAAGCGGGCACAGCGGCGGCTGCGAACAACGCCGCGATGCGCAATGCCCTCCAGAGCCGTACGCGCGGATCACGCCTGCCGCGTGGCGGCTACGCGGTTAATGTCTCCGCGCGCTTCGAGGCGCGCGAGCAAAAAATGATAGTAGAGCATCCCCTGTTCGGGAGCGAGTGCGGCGAGCGCGTGGGACATCGACGACGCGACCGGTGAGCGCCAACAGACTTTCGCGACGCCGCTATCGTTTTCCGGAAAGACGTCGAGCCGTCCCAGGCCGCGTGAGAGGATAGCGGCTGCCGTCCACGGCCCGATGCCTTTCTGCGCGCACAGAGTCGTTGCAGCATCGAGGCTCGAATGCGTTTCCAACGCCGTTTCATCCAGAGCACCCGTTTGAATAGCAAGGGCGACGCGGCGCAGCGTTGCGATCTTCGCCGCGCTGAGGCCGGCGATTCACAGCGTCTCGTCACTCGCGTCGAGAAAGGTGCCGGCGCTTGGAAACGCGTGGACGACGAGCCCGTCGCGCTCGAACGCGGTTCCGATTTGCACGATGACGCGCCCGAGAATGGCGCTGGCCGCGAACAAACTCACTTGTTGCAAGACGATCGCGTTCACGCACGCTTCCCACAGCGTCGCGTAGCGCGGCGGCTTGACACCGCGCATACGCAGCGCGAGGT
>JRHI01002389.1_pt1 | contig 12986 bp, 13 predicted proteins | sample 215371 | NCBI WGS metagenome assembly JRHI01 (sample SAMN02929681, study PRJNA255918) | sediment metagenome | biome: cave system; feature: Ice Cave; material: Sediment; isolation source: sediment from deep within a dark volcanic ice cave with no known source of... ...
GGTCACGTCAGTCCATGCCTGCCACCCGCCGGTATTGGGAATCGTCAGCGGACCGGTCTTGTCGACGCCGCCGAACTCGATGTGGAACGTGCCGCCCGCCCCGCTCGCCGCGACACGCGCGGTCAGTCGGTAGGTCGCACTCTGCGTCACGTTGACGGTGTACTGCAGCCACTCGCCGGCGGTCATCCAGCCGACGTCGTAGCCGCCGCCGGTGTCGGTCGTCGCTTCGATGTCCACGTCCGTCGGGCGATAGGCGCCCCCGTTGTTGCCGGCGCTCGTGTCGTGATATGCCACGCCCTCACCGCCGTCATCGAAGTTCTCGGCCTCAATCGTGCCGGGCACCGCCCACGCGCTGCCGCCGAACGGAGTCGATGTCGGTCCCGGCGTGATCGTCAGCGGCACCGTGATCGTGACCAGCCCGTACGTCCCACTGATCTGAACGGTCACCGGCGCGCTCACGGCCGTTGTCGTCACGTAGAACTCGCGCCACGTTCCATTGTCGCAACAGCCTTGCAACACGTCGAACTGCGAGGGTACGCGCGCGACCGCCGGGTTGCTGCTCGTTAACTTCACCGTCGCGCCGCCGCCGGGTGCCGTGCTGGTGAGCGTCGCGCGGCTCAAGACCGACTGCCCACCGACGACGCTGCTGCTGCTCAACGTGAGTGAGGCAAGGCTGACGGCGGTATTCGTCTCACTGCCGCTGTTGTTGGCCGAGTTCGGATCGGGCTGGTCCGCGGAGACGATCACGCCCGAATGCATGATGACGCCAGGGCCGGTGCCATGAACCGCGATCATGGAGTCGACGGTGCTACCGGCACCGTCGATGCTGCCCAGATTGCACGTCACCTGCTGCCCGTTCACCGTGCAGGACCCACGGGAATAGACGGTATCGATCTGCACCGGGCCGCTCACGGACTGAGTGACCGTGACATTCGTCGCGACGTAACCCGTGTTGTTGGAAACGCTGAGGCCTAACGGCAACGGCTGCCCGGCTTCGATCGGATTGGGGAAGTTCGTATCCTGTAGGTTCCGATGCACGGTGAGGCTGGCCGAGAGATCGAGTGGCGGCGTCAACAAGAACGCACGCGTCTGTCCTTGAAATTGACCGTAGCCGACGATCGGCTCGGCCCCGGACGTTCCGGTACCGACCGCGGTAGCCGCCTGAAGAACCCACCCCGTGCCCGACCGGATCAGCGCGTTGAGGTCGGTCATCACGCCGTTGCGCCACACGAATGCATGCCGGGCGCCCTGCGCGGTGTCGGACCAGCCGACGATGGTGCCGTTGGTATTGACGGCGCCGGCTTCGCTCGAGGAGCCGCCCAGCGTGCCGAGATCCTGAATGACACCGTTCTGATAGCGGAACGCGTGGCGGCCGGCGGCGTTGCCGATATCGGAGCCGCCGACGATCACGTCGGTGTCGTTGATCGCGAGCGCTTCGCTCGCCGTGCCGAGGGATCCGAGATCCTGTGTGGCGCCGTTCGCGAACACGAACGCGTGATGCGATCCGCCCGGCAGGTCGGCGTAGCCAACAACGTGCTGCGACGCGTTGATACCCGTCGCAACGGTGTTCGGCCCGCCGAGTGTCGCGCCGAGGTCGGACATCGTGGAGGTGCTCGTGTCATACACGAACGCGCGTGTCGCTGCGTCGCCCGCCGTCTGGGCGCCGCCGACGACAATGAACTTCCACGTGTTCGTGCCGGTCGACACGAGCGCGATGCCGTTGGCGGAGCTCTCCGACCCGCCAAGGGTTCCGAGATCGTGCAGGGGAGTCGAGCCATTCGTGTGCACCGCATGATACGCGCCGCTCGACAGCTGGGCACGACCTGCGATCTGGTAGTTCGACACGGCCCGCGCTTCGCTGCGGCGGCCGCCGAGCGTGCCGAGATCGGTCAGTCGGAACGCGTTGCCGAAGAACGCGTGTTCGTCTCCGGACGCCGTCGCGGCGTAGCCATACACGTAAGGGAACGCGCCGTCAGCGATTCCGAGCGCGGCGGCTGTCGATCCGCCGAGTGTTCCCATATTCGACACGCCGTACGCCGGCGTGCTCGACTGCGTCGTCGCCTCGCGGGCCGAGCTCCACAGGAGGAGGCACACCGCTGCCGTTGCGAGTGTCGCTGATCGGATCCGAGCACGCATGTGGTTCCTCGCTTCTCAGCTCAGCCAAATGGCGCGGGCGCCCAATGCAAACGCGATACCCTGTACCGCGCGCGGCGCAGGATGACCTCTGCCGCGACGTTCCGTCGCGTACCCCAATCAGCGCGTCGAGCCGACAGCCCGACGGATCCCAAGTACTGCGTGTCGCAACCGGTACAGAGGCGTGCTATGAACTCCACTTCACTATCGGCTTCCCGTCGAGATCACGTCACGAAACATGAGCCCGGCCTTTGCGAATGGGTCCGTGTTGTCAAGGCTGAGCAGATTCGCATCGAACGTGCCGAACATCTCCTTTTTCGACATGTCACCCGGACGAACAATCCGGCATCGGGTGGCGTCGGCTAGCAGAATGCGTGCCTTAGATATGCCTTCATAACGGTTGGGCATCCGAGTCTTACCGGAGCATCCATCGGCCGTCACATGGCGGAGCCCTTCGTCGGCAGGATGTGTCACAATGTGCACATGAAGACGATCTCCATCCGCGAATTGCACCTCGCGACCGGGCGCTGGGTTCGTCACGCGGCCAGTCGGGGTCCTATCGTGGTCACCGACCGCGGCCGTCGCGTCGCGGCGCTGCAGCCGTTTGACGCGTCCGTGACCGGCCGGCCTCTCCCCAACCGCGAGGCGGCGATCCGCAAGCGGACGAAGGTCCCCGTCGATTCCGCGGTGTACCAGTCCGAGTTGCGCGAGGATCGGTGATCTACTTCGACGCGGCGTACATCGCCAAGTGCTACCTCAATGAGCCAGGCGCCGATCGCGTCCGCGAAGTCGCGTACGGCGCCGACGGCCTGGCATCTTGCGAACTGGCACGGCTCGAGTTTGCATCGATCCTCAAACGGCACGTCAGAGAGCGCCACCTGACTCGCCGGGAGATGACGGCGATCTTGAAGGAGTTCGACGAGGATGAGAAGAACGGTGTGTGGCAGTGGTTTGGCGTCACGTCTGAACTGCTCGAAAGGGCTCGCACAGCCGTTCTCGAGGTACCCAGCACCGTTTTTCTCCGAGCGGGCGACGCGCTGCACCTCGTCTGTGCCCAGGAACAGGGTTTTCACGAGGTGTATACCAACGACCGCCACATGCTGCAGGCGGCCCGGTATTTCGAACTGACCGGCGTGAATGTTCTACAGGCGCTCTGAGGCTACGGATCAAATCGGTAGCCAGGTTACCGGCTGGCTCCAGCAGGTCGATGGATTCCCTGACTCCCCTGAGCGTTTCTTCCGCCTGCGCTCAATCTGACAGCCCGAGCCGGTCAAATTCTGCCTTGATGGTGGCGTAGCACTCGCACGACGCGGCTTCCAAACCGGCACGATTTAGAATCGTGATATGCGCATGCGCGTAGCGAATAAATCCTGCCTGTTGCAGAATGCCCGCAACCACTGAGACCGTGGGTCGCGAAGACGCCAGCATCATCGCCAGAAATTCATGGCTGAGATAGAAGTGGTCCTGCCGAACCCTGTCCTGCGTCATGAGCAGCCAGCGACAGCAACGTTCTTGCACGGAATGGAGCGCGATACAGGCGGTGGACTGCATCATCAGCGCAAGCGTGCCTTGCGCGTGCCGACGAACCCCATCGTAGAGCGCGCCCCGCCGATCCATTTCGCGGTCAAACGCGTGCACGGGCATGCGCACGATGCTGGTGTCGGGCACCTGCACCATCGTTTCGCCGGCCATCATATCGCCGCCGAAAAACGCGCCGATGCCAAGCATCCCTTCGTCTCCGACCGTGCCGATTTCTACGGCTTCGCCGTTCTTCATCATGGACGTGATGGAGCACATACCGCCATTGGGAAAGAAGACGTGACGAATCGGCTCGCCAAGTTTCAGCAGGACTTGTTTGGCGACCATGGGGATGGTTTCCAGATCGGGGAGAATGCGGTGAAAGTCTTCAAGCGGTAGGCGGGCGAGCAGGCGGTTCGCAGGTCTGACGTCGGCGGGCGGCGGCCGATTCGTGGGAGGCGGTCGAACAGACGGCGCGCGTGTGTTAGACATGGGGCTAGTCTCCCTGAACAGCGGTAAATTGCTTTGGAGAGACTGTAGCGAGCCGATTCCCGCGTAAGCGGCGGCAGGCTCAGGAAAGCAGGAGCCGCGAGTCTACCACAACCCGCGCGAACCCTCGAACCGCCCTCGAGCCGGCCTCGATCGACACGCGACAGTGCAGGAAACCACCGGTGACAGCATCCTACATGCTCCAAGTGACGCGGACACTGCCGAGTCAGCTGGCGCGTCAACAGTCAACAATCGGGAGGGGTCTCTCGGCCGAAAGTTATACGTCCTAGAACCCTCCACCTATTGTTCCCCGCGCTGTGCCCGGGTATCTTCGTGTGTGACCGGGATGTCGCAATGATCTCGCCGATTAAGCGCCTCCACGAACCAACCCAGCCAACTCGTCTGGTCGGCGCCAGTGCCGCCATGCGCCACCTCCGCACCATCGCCGACCGGGTGGCCGCTCGTGATGCCAAGGTGCTGATCACCGGCGAAAGCGGCGTTGGCAAGGACGTCCTCGCCCGATACGTACACGCCATGTCGACGCGCGGCGCCGGACCCTTCATCGCGGTGAACTGCGGGGCGATCACCGAGACGCTCCTCGAATCGGAGCTCTTTGGCCACGCCAAGGGCAGCTTCACCGGCGCGTATCGCGACAAGCCCGGGAAACTTCAAATCGCTCACCGTGGGACGATTTTTTTGGATGAGATCGGCGAGATGAGCCTGCGCATGCAGGCGACGATCCTTCGTTTCCTGGAGAACGGCGAAATCCAGCAGGTCGGCTCCGAAACCGTGTCGGCCCGGGTCGACGTGCGTGTGATCGCGGCGACCAACCGTGACCTGCCTGAAATGGTCGCGGCCGGCCTGTTCCGCGAAGATCTCATGTACCGCCTGGACGTGGTCCACCCCCATGTGCCACCGCTGCGTGAACGCCGCGAAGACATCCGTCCGCTCATCGACCATTTCCTGGCGACTCCCTTACGGACTGTCGAGCTGACGGCGGAAACCTTGGATGCGCTCGAGGCATACGACTGGCCCGGAAACATCCGCGAGTTGCAAAACGTGCTCGAGCGCGCAATCGGAATGTCCGCGAGCGATACGATCCACGTCGAGGACCTTCCCGCCGCGGTCCGGAAGGGCTCCAGCGGCCGGGCGGTGCCCGTCCGCGAGCGCCGGCGGCAGGTGTCCGACGACCTGTTCGATGGTCTGCTCGGTGGTCGGTACGCATTCTGGCAGGATGTCCACCGGCTCTTCATTCAGCGGGACCTCACGCGGCATGACATCCGCCACCTCGTCCGACGCGGGCTGGCGATCACATGCGGCACGTACCGACCGATGGTGGCGCTCTTCGGCATGCTGGAAAGCGACTACAAACGGTTTATGAACTTTCTGGCGTCGCACGATTGCGAGGTCGACTTTCGCGAGTTCAGGCGCCCCACCTCACGGCCGGACATGTGATCGCGTCCGGCCCGGACTCCCTCGTCCGAGAGCTCCGGCAGGCGATTGTCGAGGCCACCAATGCGGACGGCGGCGTGCCGTACTACGCGCGCAACGCCAGCCGGCTGGAGCCGACGGCGTGGGCGGCCCTGGCCCTGGACGATCCCCAACCCGCGCTTCACTTCCTTTCGAGCAGCCAGCGCGCCGATGGGCTGCTGGCCGATGCCATGACACCTGCGCCCAATTTCGGATTCAACGCACTGGCGCTCCTGGCGTTCGGCACCGACGCGCCACCGCAGGTCGTCGGGAGGCTCCGCGCTGCCCTCATCGAGCGCAAAGGGCTGCGTCTTCTGCAGATGCCTGAATTTCGTCAGGACAACAGCCTGCAGGCCTGGGGATGGGTGGAGGACACCTTCAGCTGGGTGGAGCCGACGGCGCTGTCGGTTATCGCGCTGCAGAAATCAGCCGCGGCCAGCGGCACGTTGCCGACGCCCGCCGCCGATCGCATCCGCGACGCGGAAGCCTTACTGCTCGACCGCGCCTGCATGGACGGCGGATGGAATTACGGCAACGCCAACGTCTACGGCACGAGCCTTCGGGCGTACGTGCCCACCACCGCCCTCGCGTTGACCGCGCTGCAGCATCGGCGTGATCACGAGACGTTCGCGCGCGCGCGCGGCCACCTGCGGACGTTCTGCTACGAGGAACGCTCGGGGATGGCGTTGTCGCTGGCGTGCATTGCCCTGCACGTGCTCGATGAGGACACGGCGGACGTCGAACTGGCGCTCCGCGATGCGTATGCCACCACCGGCTTCTTCGGTAACCTTCACGCCGCGGCGATGGCGGCGTACGCGCTTTCGATGACCCGGCATGACGCCTCCCATTTCCGCTTCTGAGCTGTCCCGGCGCGACTTTCTGAAAGCCGTCGGTGCCGCGGCCGCTGCAGCCGCCGCCGCATCGTGCGCACCCGCGCCGTTTCGCGCGGCGGATTTCACGGTGCCGGCCCGGTCGCCGCTGGCGCTGCTGCCCGCTGCCGACTACGACGCGGACTTCTCGCGTCTCATCGGGGACGGGCTGTCCGCGCTCCGCGTCGACGTCCGCGGACGCCGCGTGCTGCTGAAGCCAAACCTCGTCGAGTTCGCGCCAGGCACCGCCATCAACACGCACCCGGCGGTCGTCGCCGGCGCCGCCGACGCCTGTCTCCGTGCCGGCGCGCTCGAGGTGACGGTGGGCGAAGCGCCGGGACACCGCCGCGACATCGAGTACCTCCTCATGGCAACCGGTCTGCACGAGTACCTGGCCGATCTGCGCCTCCGCTTCGTGGATTTGAACCACGACGACGTCCGGCCGGTACGGCTGCTGAGCCGGTTCACGGGATGGGGCGAGATCTGGCTGCCCGTCGAACTGCTGCGTGCCGACGTGGTGGTGTCTATGCCGAAGCTGAAGACCCACCACTGGGCCGGGATGACGGCCGGCATGAAGAATCTGTTCGGCGTGGTCCCGGGCGCCGTCTACGGATGGCCGAAGAACGTGCTGCACCTGCACGGAATCGACAACTCGATTGTCGATCTCGCCGCGACCGTGCAGCCGCATCTGGTGATCGTCGACGCGGTCACCGCGATGGAAGGCGACGGCCCGATCATGGGCACGCCGCGCGCGCTCGGCTTTATCGCGATGGGGACCGACCCGGTGGCGGTCGATGCAACCTGCGCTCGCATCATCGGTCTCGATCCACTGAAGGTGCCGTACCTGGAGATGGCGGGCCGCTTCCTGGGAAACCTCCGGCCGGATCGGATCGATCACCGCGGGGAACCGATGGCCCGGTATGCGACGCGGTTCAACATCATCGAACCGCTGCGGCACCTCCGCCTGGCGGCCTGACCGGCCATGCGTCGACTCGTCAACGTCACTCGCGACACCGTGCTCGCCGAGCACCCGCAGTTTGCTGGCGACTCGGCCGCGCGCCGCCGAGGGCTGCTCGGGCGGGACACGTTCGATGCGGGCGCGCTGATCCTCGCGCCGTGCTCGGCCATTCACACCTGCTTCATGCGCTTTGCGATCGACGTGTTGTTCGTGGCCCCAGACGGCCGCGTGGTCTCGGCGCGCGAGCGGGTGGCGCCGTGGAGAATCGCCGCGCGACCGGGCGCGTTCGCCGCGGTCGAACTGGCGGCCGGCGCGGTGTCGGCGTCGGGCACGCGCCGTGGCGACATCCTCCAATTGGGCGACAGGACGTTTTCTGCGGCGTTCCGTACTTTCTGATCCCCACGTCCCGATCCAGAAACTATTCTGGCTGGAGCCAGATACCTCCCGTGCTCCGCCCGATAGCCCCGCCAAATACGCGCACCCCTCCGGCATCGCCCTTGCCTCATGACGGGCGAGGACATCGCACCACGTGGATAGACGTTTCGACATCCGGTTCGTTCTCAACACCAGCTATGCAGCAGGGTTCGAAGTGCACGAGCAGGTCACGGTTGAATCGGAAGAAGGACCAGATATGTGGGTGATCAGCCGAACGGCGCCAGACCTGGACGAGCTCGTCGAGGTCTACTCGCTCGATGGCGATTCACGAGGAACCGCGCGCGTGGTCGACATGCGGCCGACCGTCGTCGAAGGCGTGGTGCGGGTTCGCATCCATTTGCGGCGGTTATCAGCATGACCGGACCCCTCTCCCGCGCGGCGCAGACCGCAGGAGTACTCGGCCGATTCGTCGGTATCAGAATTGTCGAGATCAATCACCGCGGGTGCCGTCTCGAATCGCCGGCACCGCTCCACCCGGGCACGCAGGGCACCATCCGCTTGTCTGTCGACGGCGAGACGTATTACGACGACGTCCGAGTGGTGCACTGCGGTGCGGCGGGGACTTCCGCGACCTATCCGATCGGCGTCGAATTCGTCGGCAGAGTCACTCGCAAGGAATCGCTAATCCGTCACGTGCTCGACCGGCTGACGCAGTTTCCCGGCATGGCGTCCGCCGCCCGCTACGACAATCCGGGATCGCAACCAACCCACACAGGAGAGACGACGATGAAAAACGTATTGCTCAGGCTCGTGCGCGAAGACGAAGGCCAGGATCTCATCGAGTACGCACTGCTCGCGGGGTTCATCTCGCTGGCGGCGGTCGCCATTCTGACCACCCTCGGCACCAACCTCAACACGCTCTTCACCACCGTGAACAGCAAGATCACGGCTGCCAACGCCTCCGCGTCGTAACGGCGATCTGTGAGGCGTACGTCTGTGACGGGAGAAGCATACGCACGGGAGATCGGCCGGGAAACCGCTCGCTCATCGGCGAGGCTTCTCCCGGCACTGATGCGGCTGGTCTCTGACGACGGCGGCCAGGATCTGCTCGAGTACGCCCTGCTGTCGGCCTTCGTCGCCCTCGCGGGCATGGCCGCGTTCGGCCTGATCGTCCAGGGGATCAACACGACGTATACGAGCTGGGATTCGAGTACCCAGGCCCTCTGGGAGCCCCCGGCACCGAAATGACCACGAACCCCGTCGCCGTCGGTTTCATCGCCACCGCTATTGCGGCGGCGATCTGCGACCTGAGGTCGCGTCGCATCCCGAACGCGTTGACGTTCGGCGCCACCGCGGCAGCCATCGCGTCGCACGCCGCCCTGTCCGGCGCGTCCGGTGTCGCACTTGCGGCGGCGGGCTGGGGCGCCGGCCTGCTGTTGTTCCTGCCCTGGTTTCTGCTGCGCGGCATGGGCGGCGGCGACGTGAAGCTGCTCGCCGCGCTCGGCGCGTGGATAGGCGCCGCGTCGGTCGTGTGGGTTGCGCTCTACGCGGCCATCATCGGCGGCATCATGGCGCTCGTAGTCGCCGTCGCGTCGGGCTACGCGGGGCGCGCGTTCGCCAACCTGTACGGCCTGTTGTGTGACTGGCGCATCGCGGGAATTCGACCGGCGCCCGCGCTGACGCTGACCGCCGGCAGCCCGAGGCTCGCCTACGCGCTCCCGATGGCGTGCGGAGCCATGGTGTGGCTGTGGATTCAATGAGGCGCCTCGCCCGCGGCGAACAGGGGTCGGCGCTCGTCGAGTTCGCCGTCGTGCTGCCGCTTCTCCTGCTGATCCTGTTCGGGATCTTCGATTTCGGGTTCCTGTTTCAAAAATACGAGGTCGTCACGAATGCCGCGCGCGAAGGCGCGCGGATCGGCGTGCTGCCCGGGTACGCCACCGCCGACGTGCAGGCGCGCGTGAACGGCTATCTACTCGCGAGCGGCCTCACCACCGCGGCGACGACGACGGTGAGCACCGTCACGATCGACCCCGGTACCGGCGCCCCGGCGTTTCAGGGCGTGACCGTGACCGTGAAATATCCGTACACCTACTCGTTCATCGGCGCCATCGGCAGCATGTTCGGTGGGGGATCGTTCGGCACGATCTCGCTCAACGCGACATCGACGATGCGGAGCGAAGTGGCGGCGGCGGCTGGAAGCTGATTAGGAGAGTGAGATGAACCGGCGCAATCGCACCTTCGTCGTCGTCGGCGTCGCGATCCTGACCGCCACGGTCGCGACCTACGTCCTCTACCGGCAGCTCGCGCGGCTGCCGGTCCGTGCGGGCGAGGTGGCGCGCACCTACGTGGCCGTGGCGGCACGTCCCCTGCCCGTGGGCACGCGGCTCGAGAAGACCGACGTGCGCCTGGTCGCGTGGCCGGCCGAAACGCCCCTCGACGGGGCCTTCGACCGTATCGAGCCGCTCGTCGATCGCGGCCTCGTGGCGGCGGTCGACACCAACGAGCCGGTGACCGCGTCGAAGCTCGCCGGGCCCGAGGCGGGCGCCGGCCTGCCGCCGATGATTCCCGAAGGCATGCGCGCGATCTCGGTGCGCGTCAACGACGTCATCGGCGTCGCCGGCTTCGTGGTGCCCGGCACCCGCGTCGACGTCGTCGTCACGCTGCGGCAGGGCCAGGGCGGCATGACGCGCGCCCTTGTCAGCAACGCGCAGGTGCTCACCGCCGGCACCCGCTACGAACAGGACAAGGGCAAGGAGGGCCGGGCCATCCAGTCGGCCGTGGTCACCCTGGTGGTCACGCCGGCCGATGCGGAGCGCATCGCCCTGGCTGCGACCGAAGGCAGCATCATGCTGACGCTGCGCAACCCGCTGGACACGGCGGAGACGTCGACGACGGGGGCGCAGCTGACGTCGCTCGTGCGCGGAATCGCGGCGCCAGAAACGCCGCCTCGCGAGACGCCGGTGGTCCCTCGGCGACGCCCCGTGCGCGACGTGACGTCGGTGGCCGCCGTCCCCGTCCAGACGAGCGGTGCGCTCATCGAGACGATTCGTGCGGGCAAGCGCACAGAGGAGACGATCCGATGATCCCCACGCGAGCTCCCGCGCGGCGCATACGGCGTTTCGCCCAATCCACCGTCTGCCTGTTGTTGGCGGCGGCCGGCAGCATCCATTCGTTCGCGCAAACGCCGGCCCAGGCGGCGCCGGCGCGGACAGCGGCGACCGACGAGATCGTCGGCCGCATCCGGCTGACGGCGGGGCGCTCGACCGTGCTCACCAGCCCGTTCGCGATCCGCCGCGTCGCGATTACCAATCCGGTAGTGGCGGAAGCGACCGCCGTCGACAGCCGCGAGGTGCTCCTCGACGGGAAAAGCGTCGGCACGGTCAGCCTGATCCTCTGGGGCGAAGGCCAGCGCGTGCAGTACGACGTCATCGTCGAGCCGGCGGTGCCGGCGCTCCAGCAGCAGTTGCAACAGCTGTTTCCGGGGGAAGACGTGCAGGTCGATGCGAACGATCAGGCGGTCGTGCTCTCGGGCCGCGTGTCGAGCAACGAGATCGCGCTGCGCACGGCGGAAATCGCGCAGGCCTCGTCGCCCGATCGCAAGGTCATCAACCTGCTCCAGTTGCCGGGCGGCGTCGAAAGCCAGCAGGTGCTGCTGCAGGTCCGGTTCGCCGAAGTGGATCGTCGCGCGCTGATGGAGCTCGGCGTGTCTCTGTTCACCGGGCCGTCTGGCTACAAGGATTTCGTGGCGCGCTCGTCGACACAGCAGTTTTCCTCCCCCGCGCTGGAGGGGACGATCGGGCCTGCCGGTCCGGCCGAGGTCCCAGGGAAGCTGACGTTCAGCGACTTCTTGAATCTGTTCGTGTTCAACACGAAATACCACATCGGCGCGGTGATCCGTGCGCTGCAGACGAAGGGATATTTCCAGAGTCTCGCGGAGCCGAACCTGATCGCCTACAACGGGCAGGAAGCCAGCTTCCTCGCCGGCGGCGAGATCCCGATTCCGATCGCGCAAGGGATCAGCGGCGCGGTCAGCGTGACGTTCAAGGAGTTCGGCGTGCGGCTGAAGTTCCGGCCGACCGTCGCGGGCGACATGATCCGGCTGCGCGTGGCGCCGGAAGTGAGCTCCCTCGACTTCACCAACGGCATCACGCTTCAGGGCTTCCGGATTCCGGCGTTGTCCACGCGCCGGGCCGAGACCGAAGTGGAGCTGCGCGACGGCCAGTCGTTCGCCATCGCCGGCCTGATGAACAACCTGTCGCAGCTGGATCGGTCCAGCGTGCCCGGGCTCGGCTCGGTGCCGATCATCGGCGCCCTCTTCCGCAGCAAGGCGCGGCGCGCGGAGCGCACGGAGCTGATGGTGCTGATCACGCCGCACCTGGTGCGGCCGCTCAACCCCGATGAAGTGCCGTCGCTGCCGACCGATCCGGAAGGATTTCTGCCGCCCGACGTCGGCGACCAGCTCGAAGGCGGACGCGGGACGGTCGACGCGCCGCCGGTACAGACGGCACCGAAGGCCCCGGTCAAGCCGAAGGCGGCGCGCAAATGAGGTCGACGCGCGCCGGGAGCACGGACGGCAGGCCGTCGGAACGGGGAGCCGTGCTGATTCAGGTCGGCGTGGCGCTGCTCGCCCTCTGCGCGTTCACCGCATTTGTCGTGGACCAGGGCGTCATGTGGATCAGCCGCGCGCAGGCGCAGAACGCCGCCGACGCGGCGGCTCTTGCCGGCGCCACCTCACTCGCGTTCGACGACGCCGCAGACCTCACGCGCGCGCGCGCGGCGGCGGCGGCGACCGGCCGCCTCAATCCGCTCTGGGGACAAGCGGCCGATGTCGATCAGGCCGCCGATATCACCGTCGGCACCTGCCCCGCCAGCGCGCCAGGACTGCCCGACACGTGCGTGCGCGCCAACATTTACCGGAATCAACAAAAGCATCCGCTGCCGACCGCCTTCGCGCAGCTCGCGTCGGTGACGCAACAGGGCGTGAAGGCCATGGCCATCGCGCAGGCGGCGATCGCGAGTTCAGTGACCTGCCTCAAGCCCTGGGCACTCATCGACAAATGGAACGAGGTGAAACCGGGGCCGTCCGGCTGGCATAGCGGACTGGACGGGTTCGCGCCGTCGACCTTCGATCGCTATAAGTTCCAGGGGAGCAATATCACTCTGCTGACGCCACC
>JRHI01002390.1_pt1 | contig 12985 bp, 10 predicted proteins | sample 215371 | NCBI WGS metagenome assembly JRHI01 (sample SAMN02929681, study PRJNA255918) | sediment metagenome | biome: cave system; feature: Ice Cave; material: Sediment; isolation source: sediment from deep within a dark volcanic ice cave with no known source of... ...
AGCCAGGAATGATCCACGGGTACTTCAGCATGGGGGCGGCCTCGCCGGCCGCGGACGAGGCGCGGCGGCGCGCCTGCGCCGAGTTCAAGGCAATGTTGACCCGCTCATCGTGATGGCGGAGGCCGGTCTGCGACATCGACCTTGAACCTCCCCGCGCGTTGGCCATACTGAAGCTGGAATACAGGCGCCGGCCGTAGGGCCGGGAAGGCTCGAGCGCGGCCTCGAGCCTCGGCGTGGACGGGAGGAGCTGCCATGAAATTCCTGTGGTTTCACCTGATGCCCTACAAGGAGCTGCCGGACGATTTCAAGGACAAGCACCCTTCCGTCTGGGTCGACATCCACTCCTCGCTGTTCGACCCCAGGCGCGCGCATCACATGTACAACGACTTCCTCGATGAGCTCGAGTACGCAGCCGAATGCGGCTACGACGCCATCTGCTGCAACGAGCATCACTCGAACGGGTACGGCCTGATGCCGTCGCCGAACCTCGTGGCCTCGGCGCTTGCCCGGCGCACCACCGATACGGCGATCTGCGTCCTGGGCAACAGCCTCGCTCTCTACAATCCGCCGACGCGAGTGGCCGAGGAATTCGCCATGATCGACTGCATCTCGGGCGGTCGGCTCATAGCCGGCTTCCCGGTCGGCACGCCGATGGACACGACGTATGCCTATGGCACCAATCCCAGTCAGCTGCGCGACCGCTACTACGAGGCCCATGACCTCGTCCTGCGCGCGTGGACCGAGAAGGAGACGTTCGCCTTCAACGGCCGTTACAATCAGCAGCGCTACGTCAACATCTGGCCGCGGCCGATCCAGCAGCCGCATCCCCCGATCTGGATTCCGGGTGCCGGCTCGGTCGAGACTTGGCGCTGGGCGGCCGAGATGGACTACGTGTTCTGCTATCTGTCCTACTACGGCTACAAGATGGCCCAGAACGTCATGAAGGGGTTCTGGGAGGAGATGGCCAGGCTCGGCAAGGATCGCAATCCCTACCGCGCGGGCTTCGCTCAGGTGGTCGGCGTGGCCGAGACCCGGCAACAGGCGCTCGATCTCTACACCGCCCCCGCCGAGTACTTCTACGGACGCTGCCTGCACGTCGATGTGCGGTTTGCCGGGCCACCAGGCTATGTGACCGAGGCCACCCAGCGCGCCGGCATCGAGAGCCAGATCAGGACGGCAGCCGAAGGCAGGGCGGCGAGCGGGCCCGCAACCAACGCCTCCTCGGCGCAGAAGATGCAATCGCTCGCCCGCGACATGAAGGGCATCGTTGACAACGGTTACGTCATTGTCGGCTCGCCGGACGACGTCGTCGAGCAGCTGCGCGAGCTTGCCACGACCCTGAACGTGGGACAGCTCATGCTGCTCATGCAGTTCGGCAACATGTCGAAGGATGTCACCAAGTACAATACGCGCCTGTTCGCCGAGAAGGTGATGCCGAAGCTCAAGCCCCTGTTTGCCGAGTGGGAGAACCGCTGGTGGCCGCAGCCGATGGAGCGGCGGCAGCGGGCGACCCTGCCGGCTTTCACTCCGGCGACCGCCGCCGAGTGAAGCCTGAGGCAACCCGCAGCTTGCCCGAACGGGAGTGGAGAGCTTGAACGAGCCCGACACGTCGATCATCGACATCAATGGCTTTGCGACGCGAGTCTGGCGCAAGGGCACCGGGCCCAGGATCGGCTTCCTCGCCGGCTATGGCGGGCTTCCTCGCTGGGTCCCGTTCCTCGATCGCCTGGCCGAGACGCGCACGGTCATCGTCCCTTCGCTCCCGGGCTTTCCCGGCGGCGACCGCGGACACACGGTACTCGACAGCCATCTCGACTGGGTGCTCGCGGTCCGCGATCTCATCGACAAGGCGGACCTGGCCGGCGCCGATCTGGTCGGCAGCTCGGTCGGCGGCTCGTTCGCGGCCGAGGTGGCGGCGATCTGGCCGGACAAGGTCAAGCGGCTGACGCTGATCGCGCCCTTCGGCCTGTTCGATGAGAAGAACCCCGCCACCGACCCTTGGGCGCAGAAGCCCGACGATATTGCGGGCCTTTTGACGGCCAGCCCCGAAATCTACAAGAAGCTGAAGGAGATGCCGGCAGGCGCCAACTCGATCGAGTGGCCGATCGAGCAGACGCGCGCGGCCGAGGCTGCCGCCCGTATCTTCTGGCCGCTGGGCAACACCAAGCTCGAGCGGCGCCTTCCGCTCATCAAGGCGCCGACCCTGATCCTATGGGGCGAGAAGGATCGGCTGATGCCGAGGCGCTACGCCGCCACCATCGCCAATGCCATCAAGGCCAGGACCGAGACCAAGATCATCGCCGGCGCGGGGCACTTGGCCGAACTCGACAAGCCCGACGAGGTCGCAACCGCGATCCTCGGATTCATGGGCTGACGATCGCCAAGTGCTCGGTTGGCAGTCGTGCCTGCCAAGCCCTCCAACCCCGTGCTGCGCTTGCCTGCCCTCGGACTTGTTCCGGGGGTCGAAGCACGCTTGGAGCCCACGGCCACCCTTCGACACGCTCAGGGCGAGGTCTTCATTGCGTTGGTCCTCGGGTGCCATCACGGCACGCGCGTGCGCGCGGCGCTGGCGTTGTTGGCGGCACTCAGAACGACACCGCCTGGTCGAACATCGACTGCGCCGCACTAGGCTGCCGCTGCTGCGCCCGCGCCGTAGAGGTGGCAGGCCACCAGGCGGCCGTCCACGTCATCGAGTCCCGGCGCCTGTTTCTCGCAGCGCGCCATCGCATGAGGGCAGCGCGGATGAAAGTGGCAGCCCGGCGGGGGTCGCAGCGGGCTCGGCACTTCGCCGGATAGGACAATTTCCTCCCGCCGATCCTCGGGATGGCTCGGCAGCGCCGCCGAGAAGAGCGCCTGCGTATACGGATGCTTCGGCGCGCGGGCGAGCGTTTGGGCCTCGCCGCTCTCGACGATCTTGCCCAGGTACATGACCGCGATCGTGTGACTCATGTGCGCGACGGCCGCGAGGTCGTGGGCGATGAACAGATAGGAGAGACCCAGCTCCGCTTGGAGATCGCGCAGCAGGTTCAGGATCTGGGCGCGGATCGACACATCGAGAGCGGAGACGGGCTCGTCGAGCACCACCAGCTTGGGCGACAGCGCCAGGGCCCGTGCGATGGCGATGCGCTGCCGCTGGCCGCCCGAGAACTCGTGGGGGAAGAGGTCCGCCGAGCGGTTCGGAAGGCCGACCAGATCGAGCAGGCGCAGGACGTGCCGGCGTGCCTCGCCCGCAGTGAGCTGCTCGTTGGTGGTGAGCGGCTCGGCGATGATCGCGCTGACGCGCATGCGCGGGTTGAGCGACGCGTAGGGGTCCTGGAACACGGCCTGCACGGACTTGCGATAGTGCCGACGCGCGGCAGCGTCGAGCGCGTGGAGATCCTGCCCCTCGAAGCGGATGCTGCCGCCGGTCGGCTCCTCGAGCCCCAGCACGAGCTTGGCGGTCGTGGTCTTGCCGCATCCGGATTCGCCGACCACGCCCAGCGTTCGCCCACTCTCGATCGCGAATGAGATTCCATCGACGGCGCGCACCATGCCGCGGTCGCCGCCGAAGAACCCGCGCCGGGCTCGGAAGTGCTTGATCAGTCCGGCCGCCTCCAGCACGACCATCAAGCGGCCCCTTTGCGCACTTGGCTATCCGCGGAGTTGGAGCCGGTATCTGCCAGCCAGCAGCGTACCGTACGTTGATCGCCGAACGTGAGCTGCGACGGGGGCGACTCGCGACAGCGGTCGAAGGCGCTCGGGCATCGCGGGGCGAAGGCGCACCCGGGCGGCAGCGCGACCAGATCAGGTGGCTGCCCGTCGATGGCGGCGAGCCGGTTGCGATTGTCGCTCATGCGCGGGATCGAGTTGAGCAGGGCCTGCGTGTAGGGATGCGCAGGCGCATTGAAGATCTGCCGTACGGGCCCCGACTCCACCACGCGGCCCGCATACATCACCGCCAGCTGGTCGCACATCTTGGCGACAATGCCGAGGTTGTGGGTGATGAAGATCAAGGCGAGGCCGTGGGCGCGCTGCAGCTCACGCAGGAGATTCAGATACTGGGCCTGGATCGTCAGGTCGAGGCTGGTGGTCGGCTCGTCGGCGATGAGCAATCGCGGCTCGCAGGAGATGCCGATGGCGCCGACGATGCGCTGGCGCATGCCGCCCGACATTTCGTGCGGATGCTGCAGCAGGCGCGTCTGCGGAGAGGGGATGCGCACCGCCTTCAGCAACTCGCGCGCCCGGCTCCACGCCGCGGCTCGCCCAACTCCTTCGTGCACGCGGATCGGTTCGGCCACCTGGTCGCCGATGCTGAACAGCGGATTCAGCGAGGCCATGGGATCCTGCAGGATCATGGCGATGCGCTTGCCGCGCACGCGGCGCATCTCGGTGTCGGATTTCTCCAGCAGATCCTCGCCCTCGAACAGCATCCGGCCACTGGCCACGCGCGCCGCCGGCGGCAAGACGCGCAGGATGGTGAGCGCCAGCGTGCTCTTGCCGGACCCGGATTCCCCGACGACGCCCAAGGTCTCGCCGGCATCGATGCGCAGAGAAACATCGTCGACGGCGCGCACGACCCGCGTTCCCCGTGCGGAGACGTAGTGGGTGGAGAGGTTGTCGATCTGGAGCAGCGGGCGGGTGCTCATTGCGGCTCAGAGCTGACGGAGCTGAGGGTCGAGTTTGACACGGAGCCAATCACCGATGAGGTTGGCCGAGAGCACCATGAGCATGATGCAAACGCCCGGCAGCACGGTGAGCCACCAGTAGCCCACCATCATGCCCTTCTTGCCGTCGGCGAGCATCAAGCCCCAGGCGGGCTTGGGAGGGGGCACGCCCACGCCGAGGAAGGACAGCGCCGCCTCGGTGACGATGACCACGCCGAGCATCAGCGTCCCGAGCACGATTGCCGAGTTGAGGACGTTGGGCAGGATGTGGCGCATCATGATGGTCCGCTTGGAGCATCCCGCCACGATGGCCAGCTTCACGAACTCCCGCTCCTTGAGTGAAAGCACCTCGCCGCGAATGACGCGCGCGTAGCGCGTCCAGTAGACCGCGCCCAGGATGATGACGATGTTCATCTCGCTGGGTCCCACGATGGCCGTCAGGAAGATGGCGAAGGTCAGCGCCGGTAGTGCCAGCCACGTGTCGGTGATGCGCATGATGACCTGGTCGACCCAGCCCCCGAGGAATCCGGAGACGATGCCCAGCCCTGTGCCGATGACTCCCGCTACGATCACCGCGGTGAAGCCCACGACCATCGAGACCCTGGCGCCGAAGATGAGTCGGGAGAGCACGTCGCGTCCCAGATGGTCGGTGCCGAGGAGATGCTCGCCGTTGCCGCCGACCTGCCAGGCAGGGGGATGGAAGCGCGCGGCAAGGCTGCCGATCTCCGGATCGTAGGGCGCGAGCACGTTCGCGAAGATTGCCGCGAAAGCGATGCCGCCGAGGATGAGCACCGGCAGCAGCGGGAAGCCCTCCATCCGGATGATGTCGAAGCGCGAAGGCAGGCCGACGGCTTCTGTTTGCAGGCTCATGCCGTCACCTCTCGAGTCGGATGCGCGGATCGATCACGGCGTAGAGGATGTCGATCAGCAGGTTCACCGCCACGATCATGATGCCGCCCAGCAGCACCACGGCCTGAACGACGGGGAAGTCGCGGAAGGTTATGCCCTCGTACAGCAGCCGCCCGATGCCGGGCCAGGCGAACACCGTCTCCACGACCACGGCCACGTTGATCATGATGACGAGGTTGATCCCTGCCAGGGTCAGCACCGGAATCAGCGCATTCTTGAACGCGTGCTTGCAGATGACGAGGGACTCGGGAAGGCCCTTGAGGCGAGCAAGCTTGATGTACTCCGAGCCCAGCACCTCGAGCATCGAGGAGCGCGTGAGCCGCATGTGGGCGGCGGCGAAGTACCACCCCAGCGCAAAGGCCGGCATGATCAGGTGCAGCGCGGTGCCCGAACCCGACGACGGCAACCACTCCAGGTACACGGAGAAGAAGAGGATCAGCACGAGACCGACCCAGAACGACGGGAGCGAGAGACCGAGCAGCGAGAACACCTTGCCCGCCCGATCCCAGAAGCGGCCCACGCGCACAGCGGCGAGAATGCCGCTCGGGATGCCGATCAGGAGCGAGAAGGCCATTGCAGCAAGCGCCAGCAGCAGCGAGTTCGGCAGACGCGATAGGTAGAGCTCGAAGACCGGCGTGCGGTAGTAGAACGACTGGCCGAAGTCGCCCTGCGCGAGGCTTGCCATGAAGCTCCAGTACTGCACCCAGATCGGCTGATCGAGGCCGAACCGCTCGCGGATAGCGTCGATATCCGCTTGGCTGGCCCCGGGCTCCACCAGCAACGTGGTTGGATCGCCCGTCACGCGCACAAACAGGAAGATGGTCAGCGACAGGAGAAGCAGCGAGACCACCGAGTAGGCCAGCCGCCGGAGGATGTAACGCGCCATGCTGTCCTCACTGCTTGCGCTGCTGCTATTTGCCCGTCAGGGTGACATCCTCGTAGGGCGCCGAGTAGGCGTGGCCGGCAATCAGGCCGATCCCCGACTCCCCGACACGCGGACCGGCACCGTTGATGAAGGCCAGTTGCCAGATGTGTGCATAGATCGTGCGCTCGTGCACTAGCTGCTGAATTTTCTGCAGCAGCATCTCACGCTTTTTGAGGTCGAGTTCGGCCGCCTGCTGATCGAACAGCGCGTCGATGTCGGGATAGTTGCCGTAGACGTAGGTACCGCCCTTCACCACAAAGGCCTGGAGACGCGTGGCGGCATTGCCGAATGCACCACTCGCTCCCTGGATGATGTTCTTGTAGCTCTTCTCCGAATATCCCTTGAAAAATGCCGCTCGCTCGAGTGGCCGCAGCCTGGCGCGAATGCCGACAGCCTGGAGGCTGTTTAGCACGGCTTCGGCCACGTTCGAGTACGACACGTCACAATAGTATTCGCCAGCGTCAAAGCCATTGGCGTGGCCCGCCTCGGCCAGCAGCTTTTTGGCCTTCGCGGGGTCGTACGCGGGAGCTGGAGGCTGCCAATAGTACTCAAAGGTGTCCGGGATCATGCTGCCGGTAATTCTGGAATGCCCGAGGGCCAGCGCCTGGTTGATGGTCGTACGATCAATGGCCAGGCTGGCCGCGAGCCGCACCCGCGGATCGTGCCACGGTGACTTGGGGTCCCACTGATCGACGAAATAGAGCCAGAATGGGGCCTGGATGACTGTCGGCTTGAGGGTAAGGCCCTTGGTGCGCTCGATCTCTTCGGCGAGCTCGCCGCGAATCGAGTAAGCGATGTCGACCTCTCCGCGCTTGAGTGCGGCCAGTCTGGTCGATTCGTCAGGGATGACCTTGAACACCAAACGGTGGACGCTGGGTTTCTTGCGCCAATATTGGTCGAAGGCCTCCATGGTCAGCTCCAGCCCTGGCGTAAACGAGACGAACTTGTAGGGGCCGGCGCCGATGGGCGCTTTTTTGAAGCCTTCGTCGCCCACCTGCTCGACGTACTTCTTGGGCACGATCCAAGCGGCTCCGGTCGCGGTGGTGTAGAAGGTGAGAAAGTCGGGCCATGATTGCTTTAGCTTGAAGCGGACGCGCTGAGGATCGGGCGTCTCCACCGCCGCAACGTGGTCCTTCAGAGGCTTATTCGACGAGCCGCGATACCGCTCGTACGAAAACTTCACATCCTCTGACGTAACGGGCTCGCCGTTGTGGAATTTTATGTCTTTGCGCAGGACGAACTCGTAAGTCAGTCCGTCATCAGAGATCGACCACGATTCGGCAAGACTCGGCGCAAATGGCTTGCCAGGCATCGGCTTCACCATGGCGTCGTGCAGGGCATAGTAGACCATGTAGGGCGTGATGATCCCCGACATCTCCGCCGGGTCGAACCAGGTCGGCGCCAACGAGATGTGCACACCCCAGGTGAGCTGCCCTTCCGGGCCGGTCGCCCTGGCCGGGATCGGGGACGCGATCGTCAGCGCGAGAGCGACGAGCGCAAGAATGTGCCGGCGCGTTTTGACAATGCGGCTGGCGCCGTGAGAACGTTTCCCGCGGCATAGAATAGAGAACGGCGCCGAGATGGACCCGGCTAGCAAGATGGCCATGGCGTTTCCCCTTCGACCGCGCACGGAGAACGCCAGATTCGTCAGCCACCCTTGTTAGATCGACAAAGGGCAGCACTCCATGCGCAACGGACAACTTTCTTTTTTGCCTCAGGTCAGAGCCGGATGAGCGCGGCCCTGCCCTCGGGTTCCGCCAATCTACGCATTATCTTCCTGGTTGCCCAGGGGGTCTCCGTCACTGGGTTTCCGGCCGATGCGACGAGCCCCATCGAAATGCGCGGGGATGGACGAGATTTGCCTCTACGTCCGTCGTGTGCAGGACTAAAGTCGCAGAAATCTCATTCCGACATTCAGGCTCGCCATGACTGACAGCCTCCGTCAGGAAATTGCCGATCTGAAGGGCGTCGCTGAAGGCTATGCCGCCCGTTGGCAAAGGATCGACAATCTCGCTTGGCCGAACGGCAAGCGCATCGCCGTCAACTTCACGGCCGACTTCGACGCCATGTTGTTGCGGCGTCTCCACAACGAGCCGCCGATGCAGCTCGCCAAGGGCGAGTTCGGCGGCCGTGTCGGCATCTGGCGCCTGATCGAGCTGTTCGACCAGCACGGCATCAAGGCGACGGTCTTCACTGTGGGCCGCATTTGCGAGCTCTACCCGCAGGCGCTCAGAGCCGTCGTCAGAAGCGGGCACGAGCTTGCCGACCACATGTGGGAGCACCGCGTGCCGAAGGAGCCGGAGCTCGAGCGCGAGCATCTGCGCAAGACCGCAGCCGCGCTCGAGAGGTTCAGTGGCGGTCGACCCGTCGGCTCGCGCAGCCACCACACACCGCAGCTGCTGCGAGACGAGGGCTACATCTACAACTCCCACGGTGCGGCCGATCACCGGCCCTATTACCAACTGGACAGCAAGGGCGAGCCCTATCTGCTCGAGCTGCCATTCCACTTTGCCATCGACGACGCCATGTTCTTCAGCTTCGCCTGGTACGCTTCGGCCAACGCCGAGCAGCGCCTCTCGGACACCGATCGCGTGTTCGACATGTGGTGGGCGGCTTTCCTGCAGCAGTATCGGCAGGGCGGCTATCTCAACATCTGCCTGCACCCGTTCGTGTCCGGGCGGGCCTTGCGCGTTGCGATGCTGGACCGGCTGATCGCGCGCATGAAGACGCTGCCTGGCGTGTGGTTTGCGACCTGCGAGGAGGTGGCGCGCCATTGCCTCGACAAGCACCCGGCAAGACGCGCCACGACGTGAGCAGAGGCTATCGGAGTTGGGTGCCATGCCCTGGAAGGACGCCTATACGATCTCGGATGAGAAGAGCCTCGAGGATGCGGATCTTCGCTGGCCCGCGGGCAAGCGCTGCGCGGTCCACATCGTCGTCGACTTGAGCGTCGCCAGCGGTCCCGAGGGCATTGGGGTGCGGGACATCAAAAGTGCGCCGGCGGAGTTCGGGGCGAACCAAGGGCTCGATCTGGTCTTGGCGCAGCTCGACAAACATGGGCTCAGGGCGACGTTTGCCGTGCCTGCCGTCACCGCCGAGATCTATCCACGCAGGATCAAGGCGCTCGTCGAGCGTGGACACGAGGTGGCGGCGCATGGCTTCAAGCACGAGGACGTGAGCGCCCTGCCCCGCGAGGAGGAGAAGGCCCGCCTCGACCTCACGACAGAAGTCTTGACCGGGATTACGGGACGCAGGCCGGCGGGCTGGTTCTCGTTGCCGAGGCAGAGGGATCCTTTTGCGGGCGGCACGATCAGCCCCAACACCATGGACCTGCTGATCGACGCGGGCTATGCCTACATGGGCAACGGGCTCGCCGATGACATTCCGCACTATTGGGTCACGGACTTCGCGAGCCGGCGCGCGATCCTGACGCTGCCCTACTACTATCACTTCGACGATCAGTTCTTCTCCATGTTCCCGGCGCAGGGCTCGGGGCTGGAGAATTCGGACATGCTGTTCCGCAATTGGCGAGCCGAGCTCGATGCCCAATACAAGCGCGGCCGCTTCTTCACGATGACGCTGCACCCGCACCACGTCGGCTGGTGCAACCGCATGGCTGGCCTTGAGGATTTCCTCCGTCATATGACCAGCCTGCCGGACCTATGGAACCCGACCGGCGCGGAGTGTGCCGGCTATTGGACGGCGACCTACCCCGCTGCAACCCATCTGAAGCTCGAGCCCAGCATTTGGCAGGACTATCCAGGCAGCCTGAGCTGAGCGGCGTGATCTTCAGTTGCGGGAAAAGCGTGATAACGTGGCGCAGTTTCGTCGGCGCTGGACTTCGGCCCAGCGGTCCTAGGGAGAGTTGAGATGGCAATAGCAGAAGCGCAAGTCCGCAAGCCGATCCCATTCGATGTCAATCACCTCGATCGGCTTCTGGACGACGCCGGCATCGACGTGCTCGTCGCCACCTCCAAGCACAACGTCCAATACCTCCTCGGCGACTACAAATTCTTCTTCTTCGAGGCGATGGATGCGATCGGCGTCAGCCGCTACCTGCCGGCCGTCGTCTACCAGAAGGGCAAGCCCGAGACCGCGGCCTACGTGGGCAACAGCATGGAGGCCTACGAGAAGGAGCTCGGCAAGTTCTGGCCCCAGAACCTCTATCTCTCCACATGGACGACCCACGACACGATGCAGCGCGTGGTCGAGCACATCGCCAAGCTGGGTCCCGGCGTGCGCCGCGTCGGCATCGAGGCGGCGTTCCTCCCTGCCGACGCCGAGAAGGAGCTGAGGCGCGGGCTGTCGAACGTCAACATCGTCGATGCGTTCTTTCCCCTCGAGCGCCTGCGCGCCGTGAAGTCGCCGAAGGAGATCGAGTATCTGCAGATCGCTTCCGAACGCGTGGTCGAGAGCATGAACGTCGTCTACGCGCAGTGCGCGCCGGGCAAGACCAAGCAGGAGCTGGCCGAGGCGCTGCGCGTGGAGGAGGTCAAGCGCGGCCTTGCTTTCGACTACTGCCTGATCGCGGCGGGCAAGAGCCTCAACCGGGCACCGTCCGACCAGAAGCTGCTGGCGGGCGACGTCGTCTCGATCGACTCCGGCGGCAACTATCACGGCTACATCGGCGATTTGGCGCGCATGGGCGTCGTCGGCAACAAGCCCGACGCCGAGCTCAAGGACCTGCTCGGCTTCGTCGAGGAGGTGCAGATGGCCTCGCGCAAGCCGATCCGGCACGGGGCGCCGGGCAGCTCGATCTGCGCGGTTGGCGACAAGCTCCTCGCGGTATCCCCGCACAGGGCCTACACCCACTTCATGGCGCACGGCATGGGCCTCGTCAGCCACGAGGCGCCGCGGCTGATGGACGGCGGCCCGGTTCCCTACCCCGGCTACGACATCAATCGCCCGCTGGAGGCCGGCATGGTCCTGTCGATCGAGACGACGATGAACCATCCCAGGCGTGGCCTCGTCAAAATCGAGGACACCGTCCTCGTCACCGACAGCGGCTGGAAGGGCCTCGGCGACGGCGTCCGCGGCTGGCAGCGCACGGCGGGGTGAGCTAGGGCCGATGGCGAAAACCTGGAACAACCCTCGATCCGTCACGAGCGGTCCGGGAAGGGCGCTACTGACCGCGGCTTGTGGAGAAGCCGCGCGACGTCGCTATGGTTTTTCCTTCAACTTCAACTCGAGGAAGGTCTTTTCGATCCTGCGGAGATGCTCCACTTCGTCCTTGCGAAGACCGCGCCGGAGGAAGATGAGCCGGCGGTTGGCGCCCCACATCTCCTCGGGAGTGGCCTCACCCTTACTCGAAACAAGGAAGCGCTGGATCATTCCGGAGGCAACCCGGCCTGTGTCCAAGCGAATCATTCTCTCTGAGACGAAGATGTCGCTCTTGTAGATCGGAAAAGGACATGGATGAAGCCTGCGGCCTACCAGGAAGCAGATGCCCTCCGAAAATATGGTAAGCCCCAAATGGCGCGCGCGTGCCACAACGTCGTCGTGCGAGCGCGCTTCGGCGCTGCCAAAAAGCTGAACCATGGTGAGAAAGACGACCTGGGCCGTCATCTCGGCTGTCTGCCTGGGAGGAGCCTTCAAGACGACTTCCCGGCTTTTTCTGCTCTTGCGGGGGGAAGGTCTGGCCGCGGCCAGGGATTTGGCAGGTGAAGGAAGCTCGACGGTATGGATGTGAACGGGCTTGTCCGATAGCGCATCGTGGATATGGGTGATGCGCTCGGGAAGAATCTTGAAGAAGTCCTGCTCGCGCACATCGCCGAGGTATGCGACGCATTCGTCCCGCTCCCGCGCCTCGTGCACGCTGGCCGCAACCTTTCCGGCGCCGAAGATCGTCTCCATGTCTGCGAACCGAAGCGGTTTTCTGGATACAAGAAGCCTTTGCTGACGGTCATCGCGCCTGGAGAAGCCGAAGGGTTTAACGCGGCGCCGCGCATTGTATAGCGTGACGAGATGGCTTCGCAGCGTCTGCACCGGGAGCGTTGTTCCGATCTCCATGTGCTCCTCCAATGCAATGAGGGCGCGATGGTCGGAGATCTGCTCCTTGTATGTTGCTGCATTGACAAAGCGGTCTGGGGTAACGAACGCGGCAAGCGCAGTCACGAGAGAGGGATCCGTAAGCTCCTGCTGATCGTCCGCTCCACGCAGTTGCCGTATCTCGAACTGGTTGCCGTTCACGCGCACGGCATGAACTCCGATGCCGGGGTTCTTGTGCTCGTCGAAATACACGAAGACGACGGCGTCGTGTCCATCAACCGGTGTGAGGAAGTGTCTGGCTGTGCGCCGGCTCCGCAGACACCAAGGGGTTTTCACGGATGCGGCTGCCAGGAACTCGGGGTCGGTGACCTGTAGCCAGCTGTTCGGCTTGATCGAGTCCTTAAATTGTTCATGCGCCTCTTTGCTCTCGCGTGATGCTTCAGCGTACAACTCAAAGATATTGACATCCCAATTCACTGCTGTCCGGTTAAGCGAATGCTGGGCGCTTTGAAGTGCCCAG
>JRHI01002391.1_pt1 | contig 12984 bp, 9 predicted proteins | sample 215371 | NCBI WGS metagenome assembly JRHI01 (sample SAMN02929681, study PRJNA255918) | sediment metagenome | biome: cave system; feature: Ice Cave; material: Sediment; isolation source: sediment from deep within a dark volcanic ice cave with no known source of... ...
ATTTTCCTCCAGGTACTGAGATGGTTCACTTCCCTGGGTTGGCTCATACCCGCCTATGTATTCAGCGGGCTGTAACCTGAGTTCATCAGGTTGGGTTTCCCCATTCGGACATCCCCGGATCAATGCTTGCTTGCAGCTCCCCGAGGCTTTTCGCAGCTTGCCACGTCCTTCTTCGCCTTCTGGCGCCAAGGCATCCACCGTACGCCCTTAGTAGCTTGACCATAAAACTTACCCAACACGTCGTACCCACCTGCGCGAACGGAGTGTTCGTACAAGTGCTTGCTTTGTGTTTTGGTAAGCTCGCCTTTCCACAATTTGCTCTACTCGAGCAGAACTTGCGGTTTCTCACGATACGCTTCGCTTCTGCGCGAAACGCTCGTGAATGCCAGCCTTATTCAGTTGTCAAAGATCCTGCGCTCCGATCCCTTCGGAACGCCCCGATTTTCACGGGATTGCACGAAGCCAAAAGGCTGCGTGCAATAAAAAACCCGGCGTCGAGCGCCGGGTCAAACCGCCACAACTGGCGGCTTTACGCGATGCTCGACAAGTTTTCTAGCCTGTATTCGTAGCGAACCTCACTGCGGGTTTATCGCAACCCAAAGCTTGAATCGCCCCAAGGAGTGCCCAGGTAACCGGGCAGCTAAGGAGTATAGCGGTTTTATAAAATTCGTCAAGCCCTGATTTATTTTTTTTCTTACGAACCCGTGAAAAAGCGCGGGGTTGCGGAACAGGGAATTCTGACTCCCGGCCGTTGTTGTCTTTTAAAAGTCCACCCCGCTGGAAGCTCTCAAATGATACGCCGACGGCATTTTTTTGTTTTCCTAGCTACGCCCAGCTTCGAGTGGGAGAAAAACAATCGCACCTAACTGTTAGACCAAAATGGCTGTGCGTTGCTTCCCGTAGGATGCTCTCGAGCATCGTTGGGGTTGCTGCATGCACCGTGGTTTTATCTTAGATATAACCCACTTTCCCAATCGAGCCGGCATTCAGATAACGCCTTCTGCGCGAAGTTGTTTTAAATCATCCTCCGAGTAGCCTGCCTCGTTCAAGATTTCGTTCGTGTGTTGGCCTAGGGAGGGTGAGCTCCTGCGCATTCGCGCCGGATTTTCAGACAGACGAAAGGGAGCTGCTACCTGAGAAATTGGGCCTTCGCGCGGATGGTCAGCGGTAAATACAACGCGGCGATGTTGAATCTGTGGATCGCTAAAGACTTCCCGGTCTTCCAGCACCGGCGCGATGCACGTATCGCATCCTTCGAAGTAACGCAGCCACTGATCGCGGTCTTTCGTTAGAAACAATAACTCCAGTTCGGTACGGACGGCGCGTTGGATGCGAAGATCGTCTGCGCCATGGGCCGCAATTAAATCCGGACGTTCGATCCGCGTGCAGAAAGCTTCCCAGAATTTCATTTCGAGGCACGAGAGCGAGAGAGACTTGCCATCGCGAGCCTCGTAGAGGCCGTAGCAGGCGTGCGCGCCGAGAAGCAAAAACGGAGTAAAAAAGCCTTGGGCGCGACCGGCAAACATGGTCATGAAAACCATGGCGCCGTCGAGAAGGCTGACGTCGACAAATTGGCCCTTGCCCGTCGTTTGCCGGGAAAACAGCGCCGCCAAAATTCCGACTACAGCACTCATTCCCGCGCTGTAATCGGCAATCAGGCTTGGAAGAGGCGAGGGTGTGGAAACTTTTGATTGAAATCCAAAAAGACCAGACAGTCCGACGGCGTTCAGGTCGTGACCGGGATGCGCGCTGTAAGGTCCATCCTGCCCGAAGTTTGAGAGTGAGCAATAGATCAATCGCGGATTAACGGCCTTCAGGGACTCATAATCGAGGCCGAGCCGCTGCATCACGCCGGGGCGGAACTGCTCGAGTAGTACGTCACTTTTTTCGGCCAGACGGTGAAAGATCTCACGTCCTCTCTCTTTCTTGAGATCGATGGTGACGCTTTTCTTGTTGCGGCTGAGCGCGAGAAAAAATGAGCTGTCGTGCTGATTGCCGGTGTCGAAGTGTCGTAAAGGATCACCGCTCCCGGGGCGCTCTACTTTGATGATTTCCGCCCCGAGATCACCGAGCAGCATTGTGGCGTAGCCGCCCGGCAAGAGTTGCGAGGCGTCCAAGACAGTAATTCCGGTGAGCGCCATGGTCCTCCGGCGAAGTCAGAAACTTTACGAAGTCATGAAGTCCACAATTTTTTCTGTGAATTGTTGAGCGGCTTCGACATTCGCGAGATGCGCGGCATCAAGCTCGACATATTTGGCGCCAGGAATGTTTTCGGCCAGGAATTTTCCGTCCGCCGGAGGAGTCGAGCGGTCCTGCGAAGCAGAAAGGACCAGAGTTTGCGAGCGCACGCTCCCCAACATCGTACGGAAATCAGCATCACGCACGGCGGCGCTGTTTGAAATATAGCCATCGGGGGCGGTAGTCAGCAACTGCTGCCGAATCCGCTGAACCGCGCCAGGATTTCGCCGGGAAAACTGGGGCGTAAACCAGCGTTCCAGGATGGATTCAGTCACTGCGGGCATCCCGTCCTTGCGCACGGCGTCTATTCGAGACTTCCACGTTTCCAGGGAGCCGATTTTGGCGGCTGTGCTGCAAAGCGCTAGTTTATGCACTCGTGCCGGAGCGTAAATTCCCAGCCACTGGCCCACCATTCCGCCAAGCGACAGTCCGCAAAAAGATGCCGTCGGAATTTCCAGGTGATCGAGCACGGCAATAAGATCGTGGGCCAGAACCTCGATTGTGTATTCGTCCACGCTCACGGAAGACTTGCCGTGCCCGCGGCCGTCGTAACGGACCACACGAAACTCGGAAGCAAATGCAGGCAATTGCGGTTCCCATAGAGAGTGGTTTGTGCCCAAAGAATTCGACAAGACCAGCACAGCCGCGTCCTGGCTACCATCTACGCGATAATGAATCCTGCCGCCTTTCACATCGACGAAGCCCGAGGAAACATTCATCGTTGTTTTAAAAATTCTTCTTTGTTTTATGCTTTTGCTGCGTATCGGTTCCTGCACGCTTGCGGCTTGCAGCCCGTCCGCATCATAACGCAAACAAACATTCCTTTACACAAACCTCGCGAGGCCGGGTCGACTGCTTTTAGCAAAGCTATCCCTGTGCTAACATTCATCGTTGCTGCAACGCGGCAAGACCGTTCGACCCCCGCCACCGGAGCCTGAATGCCTGCCACCATGATGAAAGCGCTCCGGAAGTTGCGTCCAGAACGCGGCGCGAACCTGGAAAGCGTAGCTATTCCTAGCATTGGGCCCAACGAAGTGCTGGTGCGCGTGAGCGCGACGTCGATTTGCGGAACCGACCTCCACATTTACGGATGGGACCGCTGGTCCGCTTCACGGATTAAACCGCCGCTGACCTTCGGGCACGAATTTTGCGGGATCATCGAACGCATCGGCGAAGAGGCGGCCGGCGTTGCGCCCGGCGATTTCGTAAGCGCGGAGATGCACGTCAACTGCGCGCATTGCCACCAATGCCGCATAGGCGAGGCGCATATCTGCCAGAACCTGCGTATCATCGGGATTGATCAAGATGGTTGCTTCGCGGAGTTTGTGCGCATCCCTGCTGCGAACATTTGGAAAATCGACCCGGCGATTCCGCAGCATTATGGCGCGATTCTCGATCCCCTTGGCAACGCCGTGCATACCGTGCTTGCCGGACCGATTGCCGGCCGAACCGTGCTTGTCACGGGGTGCGGGCCAATCGGATTAATGTCGATCGCTGTTGCCAAAGCCTGCGGCGGCTCGGTGATTTTTGCGACGGAGATAAACGCATTCCGGCGCGAGATGGCCAAGAAAATGGGCGCAGACGAGGTTTTGGATCCCGCCGATGGAGATATTCCCGGAAAGATTCGCGATGCCACGGGCGGAACCGGCGTTGATGTATTGCTGGAAATGAGCGGCAATCCCGCGGCGATCCGGCAGGGCTTTCAAGCATTGCGTGCCGGTGGGCGCGCATCCCTATTGGGAATACCCACAAGCGACGCTGCGCTGGACCTCGTGAACGACGTCATTTTTAAAGGCGCAACGGTGCAAGGCATTTACGGGCGGCGCATGTTCGAGACCTGGGTGCAGATGAGCGCCTTGCTCAAGGCCGGGCGACTGAACCTCGAGCCGCTTTTCGGCGAACGCACCACACTCGATAAATTTGCCGATGCCTTCGAGCTATTGCAAGAAGGGCATGCTGGCAAGGTTTTGTTTTATCCGAATGGTAAGCCACATTAAAATTGCCGGCCCGAAATCGATGCACCGCTGCGCACGAGCTGACTCCCAGTGAAAAAAGACATCCTAAAAGGAGCCCCCGCATGGACACCGGAACTCGAATGACGCCGAAGACAAATCCGCTCGCGTATCTCGGCGAGCATTTGAATGAGCTGCGCGCCAAGGGCACCGCCCCGCGGCTGCGTGTTCTCGATGGCGAGCAGAAACCTATCAGCACGTTTGATGGGAAAGAAGTGATCAATCTCAGCTCGAATAATTATTTGGGGCTGACCACGCACAAAACTTTGCGCAAGGCGTCCATTGAAGCCGTCCGGAAATATGGTGTGGGAGCCGGTGCGGTCCGCACCATTGCCGGGACGATGTCGATACACATGCAACTCGAGGAGCAGATCGCGAAATTCAAGAATACCGAAGCTTGCGTGGTGTTTCAATCGGGCTTCACCGCCAATGCCGGCACGGTGGCTGCGATCCTGGGCAAAGAAGATTTAATTATTTCCGATGAATTGAATCATGCGTCGATCATTGACGGCTGCAAGCTATCGAAAGCAACGATTAAAGTCTTCGAACACAAAGATGTTGCCGATTGCGAGCGCATCTGCAAGGAAAGCGAGAATTGGCCGGGGCACAAGCTGCTGATTACCGACGGAGTTTTTTCCATGGACGGGGATATCGCCGGGTTGCCGAAACTCTGCGACCTCGCGGAAAAATATAATTGCATCATGATGATAGATGACGCACACGCTTCAGGCGTTCTGGGGCGCGGTGGCCGCGGAACCGTGGATCATCTGGGCTGCCACGGGCGAGTGCATATCCAGGTGGGAACGCTCAGCAAAGCCATCGGGGCTATGGGCGGATACGTTTGCGGTTCGCGCGAGCTCGTGGATTTTTTGTATCTGCGCGCACGGCCGTTTCTTTTTTCTACGGGCCATCCCCCGGCGGTGGTCGCGAGTTGCCAGGCAGCATTCGCGCTGCTCGATTCCCCGGAGGGCGAAAAACTCATCAAAAAGCTCTGGGCAAATACAAAATATTTCAAGCGGCGCCTCAAGAAGCTCGGCTTTCAATTCAAGGCCAGCGAGACCCCGATTGTGCCGATTCATGTGGGCGACGCCGCGAAGGCCTTTGAATTTTCGCGGAAGCTTTTTGAGGCCGGAGTTTACGCTCCAGCAGTAGGCTATCCCACTGTACCCGAAGGAAAAGCTCGCTTGCGCGCAATGGTTTCCGCCACGCATAAAAGACCCGACCTGGACCGGGCCGCCGAGATTTTGGGCGCAGTAGGCAAGGAATTGGGCGTGGTTTAACAGTTTCTGAGCTTTCACGCCCACCTTAGTACTACCTATATTTTTTACGCTTTGTCCTACCCTTATGACATAGCTGGAGTAACACTCTAAGGCCTGGGCTCCGGGTAAGTGATTTTATCTTTATGGTTTAGGGCGTGGCAAACGCGTTGCACGTTTCATCGCGTCAGAGCTTGTCAGCAAAGTGAAGAACCATAAACAATAGGAGGAACCGAGCATGAAACGCTCAGCATGGATCACCATCGCGGGGACATTACTCGCTTGGAACACCGCCGCACAATCCCCATCTGGAGTGCAGGCTGGTGCGTCTGCGGAGCACAAAGCCGCAGCAAGTGGCAGGGTGTCGGGCGCAAAGGGAACTAGCGGCACATCGGCATCGGCTTCTGCGCAGGCGGGACAGAATTCAGCCAATATTTCAAGCGGTACAGAGGTGCAGGCTGTACTGTCGCAGCCAGTCGACGCCAAAAAGAACAAGCCCGGTGACCATGTCACTGCGAAAACCACGCAGGCGGTGAAATCGGATGGCCAGATGATTATTCCCAAAGGCGCTCGGCTTTTAGGCCACGTTACCGAGGCCAAGGCCCGTGCCAACGGCGAAGCGCAGTCCGAACTCGGGATCGTGTTCGATAAAGCGATATTGAAGAATGGGCAAGAGGTACCTTTCCACGCATTCATTCAGGCCCTTGCGGCGGCGCAGACTATCACGTCTGCCTCGCCCTCCGACGATCTTCCTGGCTCTGGGATGGCCAGCGCGGCGGGATCAGCCCGATCGACCGGAGGTGGCGTACTCGGCGGTGCCGGCTCGGCAGCGGAAGGCGCGGCAAGCACGATTACCAATACTTCCGCGAATGTCGGCGGAACGGCGGCGAGCACCGTGGACGCAACAACGTCAGCGGCGGGATCGGCAACGGGAAACGTGAATGGAACGCTTAACGGGACTTCTCAGGGTGCAGCGGGCGGGTTGAATTCCGCAGGGCAATTTGCGTCTAGCAGTCACGGCGTGTTCGGTCTTAGCGGTCTCAACCTGAGCTCTGCAGCGTCTACTAGCACAGAAGGAACGTTGGTCACTTCTCCCAGCAAGAATATTCATTTGGATAGCGGAACGCGAATGCTTCTTGTTGCCCAAGGAAACGCTCAGGCAAACATGGGGCACTAGCGACACTTACGAAACTCGTGGCGCCTCCAAGGCCGTTTAGACATTAAGCCTGAGCGGCCTTTCTTCTTCGTTGTTCCTACCAACCGCTAACAACAGCTTACAAACGTGCGGCGAGAGAGCGTGAGCGAAGGTCCTTCTGCACTTTGTTATAATTGTGAGGATGAACCCTGAAGCTCCGAAAAAACTATTTCTCGTAGATGCCATGGGCTACATCTTCCGCGCGTTTTTCGCGCCGATGGAGCATCTGCGCAATCCCGCTGGGATGCCCACAAAAGTTCCGTATTTGTTCTGCAACATGATGCGGCGCCTTTTGAAGAATTACACTCCGGATTATCTCGCGGTGGTTTTTGACACAACGGCGCCCACGTTTCGCGACAAGCTCTTCGCCCAATACAAAGCCAAGCGTCCGCCAATGCCCGAAGATCTGTCGCTACAATTGCCGTATGTGAGAAGGCTTTGCGAGGCTATGTCCCTGCCGATTCTGGAATTCGACGGCTACGAAGCTGATGACGTAATCGGAGCACTGGCAAATCAAGCGGCGGAGAAATCGCTCGATGTGTTCATCGTAACCAGTGACAAAGACATGATGCAATTAGTGCGCAAAAATATTCGCGTCCTCAAGCCAAGCTCCGCTGGCGCGAAAGGAGACATTCTCGTAGACGAAGCCAAGGTGGTCGAGCTGATGGGCGTGCCGCCGGAGAAAGTGATCGACGTGATGGCGCTGCTCGGAGACTCCATCGATAACATTCCCGGAGCGAAAGGCATCGGAGACAAAGGCGCTCGCGAACTGATCCGACGGTTCGGCAGCGTAGAGGAAGCGCTGAATCGCGCCGCTGAAGTGGAAGGGAAGCGGTACCGAGAAGCGCTTCAGCAGCAGCGCGAGCAAGTGATGATGTCCAAGCAGCTTGCAACGATCGCTATCGATGTGCCTCTGACGCTCGACCTCGAACTATTGTTGAGGAAGAAACCCGATACCGCCGCGTTGGGAAAACTTTATGTGGAGCTGGGTTTTACTTCGCTTTTAAGAGAGCTGGGCCCTGCTGCGACGCAAGAAGCGGCCGCCGAATCCGGCGGCGCGGCCATGGCTACCGGCGGCGACTACGCTGAGCTCGCGTCAGCCGAAGAATTCAAAAAATATTTGGCCACGATTCCGACGGCGCAGCCACTCGCCGTGTGGCTGGGCGTGGCCAAAGGCGAAAGCGAGCGCGAGAGTGAAGGCTTTGGCAGCCACATTCTCGCGATTGAGGTCTCTCCCACTCCAGGCGTGGCGCGCACCGTACGAATCGATGAGAAAGGTGGAGCGTTGGCAGCTCTTGCGCCGCGCCTCGCCGACGGAAAATCTCCCAAAATTGTTCACGACCCGAAGCTTTTTGAGTTACTGGCGGGACCGGTTCGCGGCATTTGCGATGCCACGCAACTGTATTCCTATCTGCTGCGGCCCACGACGGCTAATCATAATTTTCCGGAAGTGGTGTTGAGAAATCTCAACGTGAATCTGGCCGGCGCACCCGGTGAGCGCGCGGATTATTTGCAGCGTCTCGCTCCGGTGTTACGTGCTGAAGTCGCGGCGCAAGGGCTCACGGATTTATACCAGACGATGGATCTGCCGCTGGCCCCCGTGCTGAAGCGAATGGAATGCCACGGAGTGCGCGTGGATCCAAAGGCCTTGGAAGAAATGTCGCGCGTGATGGAATCCGCGGTGCGCAGTTGTGAGAAACAAATTTGGGAGCTGGCCGCCTTCGAATTCAACGTCAATTCGCCCCTGCAGCTTGCCGAAGTCCTTTTTGACAAGCTGGGCTTGGTGCCACCCTCGAAGCGCTTCCGAGGAAAGTCGCGATCAACTGCGGCTGATGTGCTGACGGAATTGGCGCTGCTACACGAGTTGCCGCGCAAAGTAATTGAATTCCGCGAGATCAGCAAGCTGAAATCCACGTACGTGGACGCCTTGCCGAAGCTGATCAACCCTTGCACTGGCCGCCTGCACACCAGCTTCAATCAAACCGGCACAGCCACAGGACGCCTCAGTTCCTCGGATCCGAATCTGCAAAACATTCCAGTGCGCACCGAGCTAGGACGGCAGATACGCGCGGAGTTCGTAGCGGAAAAAGGGAACGTTCTGCTTTCCGCGGACTATTCACAAATCGAGCTGCGTGTTATGGCCCACTTCTCCGAAGACGCGGTGCTTCTCGAGGCGTTTCAAAAAGGCCAAGACATTCATTCGCGTACCGCGCAGGAAGTGTTTGGAGTGGGGCCGCTTATGCAGACCGCCGAGCACCGCCGCGTCGCTAAGGTCATCAACTTCGGGATCATCTATGGGCTTTCTCCGTTTGGCCTGGCACAGCAGCTCAGCATCGAGCAGCGCCAGGCGGCTCAGTTTATCCAGGCTTATTTTGAGCGCTACCACGGTGTAAAAGAATATCTCGATCGCACCCTCGCTGCGACCCGGCAGACCGGTTACACAAAAACATTGTTTGGCCGCATCCGCCCAATCCCGGAAATTACTTCCTCACAATACAACTTGCGAAATTTTGCTGAGCGCACCGCCCTCAATACGCCCCTGCAGGGAACGGCCGCCGACCTCATCAAACTGGCGATGATTCAAATTGATCAGCGTCTCGTGAAAGACAAACTCGAAACCAAAATGATTCTGCAGGTGCACGATGAGCTTCTTTTCGAGGTTCCCACCGCAGAGTTAGACCGGGTTCGTGAGATGGTCCGCGCCGAAATGCAGAATGTGTATAAGTTGAAGGTACCCATAGTCGCAGAAGTAAAGTCCGGACCCAACTGGCGAGATATGCGATAAGCGCGGCGGCTGCATCCTTTAGGCTGCCGAAGCCATCAAACTAAGGGTAGTCCCATGGCTCTTTTGTATTCCACATTCTCGAGATATAATTCAGGTCTCCCAGCCTGAAAAGGTTCATTTATGCATCGATGGATTGGGTTGCTTTTCCTCATCTGCGTTTCTATCTTCGTTGTATCTTGCAATGGTGTGGCCGGTGGCACCTCTACAGGTATTCCTGAAATACCTCAGACTTCTGTCGTAATCGCGCCAACGTCCGCCAGCCTTGCAATAAGCCAGTCCTTGCAATTTACCGCCCGCATTTCAGGCGCGACCACCTCAGCGGTGACGTGGCAGGTGAACTCGGTGGCCGGAGGCAATTCCACCGTGGGCACCACCTCGGCCTCCGGCCTCTATACAGCTCCCGCGCAATTACCGAATCCAGCGACAATAACGGTGACGGCAGTATCTACCGCAGATCCATCGAAGAGCGCCTCGGCCACCGTTACGATCATAAGCGCGCCCACTTCGATTACCGTGACACCTGGGAGTGCACGGATTCTCGTTTTCAGCACGGCGCAATTCAGCGCTACTATCAACGGCTCGTCTAGCAATGCTGTAACGTGGCAAGTAAACGCGGTTACCGGCGGCGCGTCCAAGACGGGCACAATAACTCTTGGCGGACTCTATACGGCCCCAAATGCCGTGCCCGTCATATCGACGCCGGAGCATAGCAGTAGGTCCACGTCGGTGACTGTGCAAGCGGTCTCGCAGGCGGACCCCAGTGCGTCAGCGTCAGCCATCGTTACCGTTACGGCGCCCAATCAGAATGCTGCGGGCCTTCCCATCGTCCTCGGTGGTTCCGGAGGGAACGCCGGAGACAGCAGCACCAGCGACTCCCGAGTTAGATGTTGCGGAGGCACCCTCGGAGCTCTGCTTTCCAGGGGCGGGGCGCAATACATTTTGAGCAATAACCATGTGATAGGGCGCTCGGGGCTGGCAATCCCCGGAGACAGCATCATTCAGCCAGGCCTGATCGACGTAAACTGCAACCCCGGCGGCGCCACAACCGTTGCAAAATTATCCGAGTTTGTAAATTTTGATAGTCCGCCGGCTGGCAAGCCGCTCGTGGACGCCGCAATCGCTCAGGTTATTGCGGGGACGGTAGATCCCTCGGGGGTCATTTTGCAACTGGGCGCAAATAATAATGGGGCGTTTCCCACAGATGGAGCGCCGCACGGAGGTGCAGGCGTTGCGCCGACTTTGGGTTTGGCCGTGGCGAAGAGCGGGCGCTCGACCGGACTTACTTGCTCGCGGATCCAATCCATCAACGTTTCCGTTTCCGTGGAATATCAAAAAGGGTGCGGTACCGGCTCCAAGTTCACAAAAAATTTTAGCAATCAAGTCCAGATCGCGGGCGGAGAATTCAGCGCCCAAGGTGATTCCGGTTCCTTGATCGTCACGCAAGACACTGCTGACCCCGTCGCGCTCCTTTACGCGGGTTCCGATGCGGACACAGTCGGCAACCCAGTGGGTGATGTCCTGAATGCCCTCGCCGATCCCGCCACGGGCGAAAGGCCTCTCTTCGTCGGCGCAGCCCTGCCTCATCCGGTGGCCGCATGCAGCCTCCCCGGCCCCCCGGTCGCGAGCACCTCGCTCACAACATCGGCGCAACCCGCGTCGTCGAGCGAAGACTTGCAGCGTGCTGCAGACGTAAAGGATCGGCTCGCGCCGCGCCTGCTCTCGCACCCTGAGGTAGAAGCCGTCGGCACGGGCTCGAGTCTCGACGAACCCGGCAAACCAGCTATCCTGCTTTTCGTGCCTAAAGGTCAACCTCACACGGACATTCCCGCGCAAGTCGATGGGATTCGCACACGTATTGTAGAAAGCGAATTCATCGCGCGGCGCGGCAGTTTGAACCGTTTCGAGAGCGCTGAGCTCGAACGCGACGCAATGCCAGTGCCGACCGTGACGCAACTCTCGCAATTAAAACTAAAACGCGCCCGCGAAGCAGAGGACCAGAACGTGGACGAAATCATGCATCTGGACGGTGTGCAGGGCATCGGTGTCACGTCGAGTGCGGATAGCCCTGGGGACGCTGCCCTTATGATTTTCGTCGTACGCGGTGCCGCCCACGGACCGATTCCCGCCACTATAAATGGAATCCGCACGCGCGTCCGCGAATCGAGCCGCTTTCAAGCCGGGTTTAGCGATGCCAAGATGGGAGCCTCGTGTTCGGTGCTCCCTTCTTCTAAAACTAAACCGGCCTCCGCTTCAGCTCCCAGTAAACGATGAATTCTTCTTCCGCGGGTGTCCCCGCTTAGGTTTTGGGATTGTTTTGTCCAGGCTACTCACAGCATTAGCTCGAGTAGGTTAGAATTGTGAGTTCTGCTGAAAGAACCCGACAGCACACATTTATTTTATTTTACAACGTAATCTAAAATTGGAGGATTCCGCATGGCACACGCTCCTGGTTTCATGAAGCTTGTCAACGACGCGAAATCACGAATCAAAGAGTGGAACGTTCAAGAAACAAAGAAACGGCTCGACGCTGGCGAGAAATTCGTTCTGGTAGACGTGCGCGAAGAAAGCGAATGGGCCGCTGGACATGCCGCCGGCGCGATTTACCTGGGCAAAGGCGTCATCGAGCGCGACATCGAGCAGCGTATTCCAGACACGGCTGCTACCGTCGTACTCTATTGCGGCGGCGGCTTCCGCTCCGCGCTGGTCGCCGACAATCTCCAAAAAATGGGTTACAAGAACGTGATCTCGATGGACGGGGGCTGGAAAGGATGGGTCGGGGCCGGTTATCCAACTGTAAAGGACTAGCAAAGCCGAGTCGGAGGGCGGCGAATCCTCGACTACCCGGTTAGCCTCGGCAGGCCTTTGGTCGCGTGGTAATATGCTTCTCTTCTGGGGCGTGGTCCAACCGGTAGGACACCGCACTGTTAATGCGGACGGTGGAGGTTCGAATCCTCCCGCCCCAGCCAACTTCTTAACCGCTGATAATTTACTGGCAGGTTAACCATGTAGCGCCCTCAACTTAATAAACTTTTGACTACCACTAGGCTCTGCCCGATACTGGAATCCCTTTCCAGAACTTCTTCTCGGGCTGTCGAACCTCTCCCCAGCTCAGCGGAAATGCGCGAGTGCGATTATGACATTCGTATGTTCGGCTCGTTCGCGCAAAACACATGGTGGACCAGCTTCAAAAAGTTGGAGTTCTTCCTGCGGAGAGGCGCAGTTGCTCTCGTTACCCTTTTTCGGCCTCGACGGAAGCTCTCGATATTCATGGGACGAGCATAAATGGCCGTATTTCAGACGTGTCCAGGAATGGTTGTTACGTCGATACGATCACCCCATTTGCCCTCAATACGAACATCACGCTGATCATTACCAAAGACAACGCAACCTTCACAACTCAGGCCACGGTAGTCTATTCGCAGGCCGGGATGGGCATGGGCATAGTGTTCACCGCGGCTGAGCCCGACGTATCTTCCTCTCCTAAACTCCGCTGAGTTC
>JRHI01002392.1_pt1 | contig 12976 bp, 7 predicted proteins | sample 215371 | NCBI WGS metagenome assembly JRHI01 (sample SAMN02929681, study PRJNA255918) | sediment metagenome | biome: cave system; feature: Ice Cave; material: Sediment; isolation source: sediment from deep within a dark volcanic ice cave with no known source of... ...
GGCTAACAAAGCAGACATACTCTATGATTTCGCGCGTACTCCCGCCTGGGCCCAATGCGCGAGCAGTGATACTTCCTGCGGCAGCGGCAATACTGCAATTACCTGTGCTTACAGCGTGATCCCTAATGAAGGCGGAGCTGGCGAGTGCTTCCCACCAAACGACCTTCATTTGGATGGCAGCGGCGCCAACCAACACTGGATTGACTGGGTCACTGCGGTGGCCACGCGATACAAAGGGAAGATCAGTTACTACGAGATTTGGAATGAGCCCAATATCGCCGGGATGTGGCAGGGAAGCGATGCGCAGTTAGTCCGCATGACGGGGGATGCCCGCTGCATTATCATTGGGGATAAAGGCTGCAATCCGCAGAGTAAGTACGCCCAGACGGCAATCGATCCCGCGGCGCATGTGCTGAGTCCCGCCTTCACGAATCCGGTCGACGATCTCGCTGCTTACTTGAGCACGCCTTTGAGTGGAGGAGTCGGCATCGGCGGCAGCCTGATTGATGTAGTCGCGTTTCATGGATACCCGGGTCCAAATCCTGCGGAGCAGGTAGTCACTATGTACGACAAAGTGAACTCGATACTTGTGGGGCAGGCTTTACGAAACATACCAGTGTTCGACACAGAGGGCAGTTGGGGCGCGAGAGCTGGGGTTTCGAATCTGACCGATCCCGATCAGCAGGCGGCGTTTACCGCGCGTTACCTGCTCGTCCAGCAATCTGCCGGTATTCAACGCTTGTACTGGTACGGCTGGGACTTGACCTCGGGCGATGGCACACTGTGGAACGCTTCCGGATTGACGGCGGCGGGCATCGCATATCAACAGACCGAAGTCTGGGTCAGCGGTGCTACGTTATCCGCGCCGTGTTCGCCGAATGGCACTGTTTGGATCTGCGGCTATACACGCCCGGGAGGTTATCAGGGACTGGTGGTCTGGGATGCTTCCCAAACCTGTGGGAACGGGAGTTGTGGCGTTTCTAACTTTACGATCCCCTCGTCGCCTACATTCACTCAGTACCAGGATGTCGCCGGTAACACGCACTCTGTCAGCGGCAGCACGGTGCAAATAGGCGCGAAACCCATCCTGATCGAAACGGGGAAGATACCCTAGGAATTTTTCCAGAAGCAGCTTCAGCTACTCGGACACGTTGCTGGAGGCCTAAACGTTATGGTCCGGAAAGCCGCCCTTGAAACGACGGCATCCAACTTCCGGAACCCACCGTCCCGAGCACTTCCGCCCGAACTTGCACATTGATTTTTGACTTAGGGGCTGGTGTGTCTTCGGGCTCCGCCCGCCTAGCTGACCCCAACAAATTTATTAGTGAAAACTCACCTTGTTTCACTTACCCGAACCGACTTCGCATTCCCCCGGTATTGAAGACGTGTTGAGCGGGTAACACTTTGTGAAAGCACCGCCACCCTCGAGTAACCCAGGCTTATAAGAAGGGTCCGCGAAAGCCGCTTGTGATCTGGTTACTTGAGAGCATCGCTCCGGCGGATACCCGAAGACTTGTCCTGTGTACTCCTGTGCATGCCCGCCCCTGACCGTTGGGCACCTAGGCTCGACGAGCCCCCCACCCTAGAGTGGAAGCGTCGAACACGAGGTTGAAATGATATTTAAATGCCCCCCCCCGATGCGGATGTGTTTTGGCTGTGACGATTCCGATCTCAGGCAGATCGTCTCACAAGCATTCGTTGTCCTGATCCTCGCGCTGTTTTCTGTGTCATGTGGAAGCGTATCCGCTTCCAATCCGAACCCCCAAAACGCAACCGCGCACATTGCAGTCTCTGCGAAGTTGCCCGCTGCAACGATAGGCGCTGATTACAACGCTTCCATATCCGTAAGCGGAGGCAAGGCACCATACGCGTTTTCGGTTTCGTCGGGAACGCTGCCGCCGGGATTAAGTCTCTCGCCGGCGACAGGTGTCATTGCCGGGACACCCACGTCCGCCGGATCGTTCAGTTTCTCGGTGTCCGCCAGCGATGCAAGCCACCAAACGAACGGTACTGCTCTTGTGACTCTTCCTGTGCAATCGGTTGGGTTCACGATCTCTCCGGCGACTGCCTTTGTGCCGTCGCTGGGTATCCGCCAGTTTCAGGCGGCAGTTAACGGCGAAAGAGTTTCCGATGTAACGTGGAGCGTCACTCAGGGTGCGATGGATGCTTCAGGTATCTTCACCGCGCCCAGTGTAAAGACCGACACGCAAGCGATCGTCACTGCATCGCATATTGCCTACCGAGGAACCATGAAACGGACTCTGACCGCGAGTGCCGTGGTAACTGTGACGGCGGTTGGAGGCGGTATCGTGAGCGTATTGATTTCCCCCTCGGGACAGACTCTGACATCATCCGGAACGCAGCAGTTCACCGCCACAGTCAGCAATATCAGAAACAATATCGTGTCGTGGTCTGCTTCTCAGGGGATTATTTCGAGCAACGGTTTTTTCACCGCGCCCGCCGTGAACCAAAGCACCGTAGTTAATGTAACCGCGACCAGCTTAGCGGATCCGACCAAGAATGCCGTCGCCCTCGTGACAGTTCAGCCGGAGACGACGGGCGTTTCGATCACGCCCTCCAGCGCTAACGTGACTTCGTTGGGGACATACCAGTTCAGCGCCTCGGTCCGCAACAGCAGCAACTCCGCAGTCACATGGTCGGCATCACTGGGGTCAATCTCGACTAACGGTTTATTTACCGCACCCGGCGTGCAGGCGAATACTGTCGGGACGGTGACCGCAACCAGCGTGGCAGATCGCACAAAGTGGGCGAGTGCGAGTGTAACCGTTACAGCGACGGTCGTTCCGCCGCTAACGATCACAACCACGGCCTTGCAAAGCGCGAGCAGCGGAAAAACCTATACGGCGGTCCTGAGTGCAGCCGGTGGAACTCTTCCCTATAGTTGGAGTCTGTCATCGGGTCAGCTGCCAGTGGGACTGAACATCAGCTCGGGCGGTTTGATTTCGGGGACGACAACTCCGATTGGGCAATTCAGTTTCAGTATTCAAGTGATGGATTCCTCTTCGCCGGTGCGCAGCGCGACCCAGGCACTGACTCTGGTGGTTGACGCTTCCACCACCGGGAGCGGCCTTTCCTCCAGCTTCTTTAATATGCACGTCAACCATCCTAAGACGCCCTGGCCCAGTGTGTCTTTTGCAGGGCAGAGGCTGTGGGACGCAGATGGTGCGACTTGGGCGCTGATCAATACGGCGCATGGCGTGTATGACTGGACGACGCTGGACCAGCGTCTCTCCGAGGCACAGGTTCATGGGGCAGACGTCCTATACGACTTGGCGCGCACTCCCATATGGGCGCAGTGCGGCCCATCTAGTTCGTCTCCGTGTGTTCAAACTCCCGACTGCGCTTATTCAGGAACCACCTGGGGTGGAGGTGCGGGACAGTGCTACTGGCCAGCCGATCTCAATGCCGACGGCACTGGCGCTAATCAATACTGGAAGGATTGGGTAACCGCAATTGCGACCCACAGCGTAAACAGCAGCACCGCTCACATAACGTATTACGAAATCTGGAATGAGCCCAACGACGCGCACTTCTTCCGCGGCACGACAGCTCAGCTGGTACGTTTAACCCAGGATGCGGCGTGCATCATTAAGGGGATTGGTCCCGGATGCATCACGCCAGGTATTGATCCGAACGCGTTAATCGTCAGTCCGGCCCCGACTCTAGGCGGAGGAGCCATCGACACCTGGTTGGCTGGCTTCCTAGGCACTGGCGGGTCCCAGGTTGTGGACGTGCTCGCGTTCCACGGGTACAACGGTCCCAACCCCGAGAAAGTGTTCTCGTTGCTGAATACTTTAAAAAGTGGGGCCCTAAGCGCTTATAACCAGTCTGGTAAGCCCGTTTTCGACACTGAATTCAGTTGGGGAGAAAAGTCTCCACTCTCCGATCCTGATGAGCAGGCAGGCTTTGTAGCACGAGCGTTGCTCCTGCATATTAATGCAGGCGTTAGCAGAGTCTATTGGTACAGCTGGGACGTCTCGGGCACCATGTGGAGCCCGGTTAGCACTGCCGCATGTGCTGCACCGGATGCCAGCGGAGTGGGCTATCAATGCCAATCGGCGGTTGCGTTCTCCCAACTGCAAGACTGGACGGTGGGCACTACGGTTAACCAACCTTGCTCCTCACTCGGCACGGTGTGGACCTGCGGACTCACGAAGGCCGGTGGCTATCAGGCACTCGCGGTTTGGGATACAGGTCAGAGCTGCAGCCAGGGGTTCTGTACTACGTCGACGTATCACTTACCGGTCGGGACGGGGTACATTCACTATCGCGACCTTTCAGGTAACGCAAGTCCGATTAGCGGTTCGACCGTTCCGATCGGATATAAGCCGATTTTATTGGAGAACCAATAAGGTGACGGTGAGCATCGCATTCTGGCGCAACAGATTGCTTGACCAATGATAACAGTTTGGAATCCGCGCAATTTGGTGTTGGAATCCGGCTGCGTGCCATGCGAACTTACGGTGATCTCGTTTTTCGAATGGTGAGTGGCAAGGCAGGTTGAATCTAAGAGACACAAAGGGCGATTTCCCTACAGTTAGATCTCGATCAGATTCTGACGGTGGCCTCACTGTCGCTCAGCGAAATGGCGCTACTCCCTCTCAACGCGCACGCACGCCCCTCCGCCGATTCTCCTGGACAATAAATATTCCTCCGGCGATGTTTGAGGATCTGAGACCGAGTTATCATAAAAAGCGCGGGTCTTGCCAGGCCGCAGTTTGAATGAGGATCGCATTTGAGAGCCAGTGTAGGATTATTTCTTCTGATGTGTCGTTTTTCCTTTGCCATGACCGTGGAAAATCCGACGGTTATCCCTCTTGCCTCCGAGCCGCATCATCATCTTGCGCTGCACAACGAATACGTGAACGTGTATCAGGTTGAAGTCGCGCCCCACGACTCTGTTTTGTTACATCGTCACGATTTTGACGCCGTCAGCGTAATGATAAGCAGCGCAGAGGTCACCGTCCTCGCGCCCGGGAAGCCGGATGAGCACCGCAAGCTTATGGATGGACAGGTGCGGCTGCAGGCCCGGGGCTACGTGCATTCCTCATCTATCGACGGGAACACAACTTACCGTAACGTCACAGTTGAACTTCTCCAGCCGCAACAAGCGGGGCGTAATCTCTGCGCTGCCGTGATGGCAAACCAACCACTAAACTGCCCTGCTACGCCGGCCTCTCCGTCAAACGAGACGCAAATCAGCCAGCCTCAATATCAAACCGACGAGACGTTGGTGACACTCATTCGTGTGTTGCCTCATCAGAGCGTTACGATCGGTGATCCTCAGAACGTGGGGTTGGTGATTTTGCTGGACTCCGGTGTGCTGGCCGACGAAAAAGGAACCAGCGCGGGAAAGTCATTCCACTCCGGCGATTTTTTGTGGCTCGGACAGGATAAGGCTTCTGAAGTATTCAAGAACTCCGGCGAGAAAGAAGCCCGAATCATTTTGTTCACGCTCAAGTCCTCAAGTGCTGCGAAAGCAGCGTCTTCGTCCTCGAAGTAACAGGCTGGCGGCGCCTGAAATTGGAAACGACCGTCCTTATCCTTATCCTTATCCTTATCCGTAGCGAGTAGCATCCTCGGAATTGGCGATATCGTCGTTAACGGGCTGCCAGCCCTGCTTCCTGAGGTCTAGCTAAGAGTGACGCCACGAGACCGCATGCTGCCGCGAAGGATAACCACACTCCCGGAATCGCTCGATTCCCGGTAACGTGAATCAGATATGTGCTGATGGCCGGCGTGAATCCACCAAAGACCGCGGTGGCCAGGCTATAGGCCAGCGCGAAACCGGTTGTCCGAACATTGACCGGCATGATCTCCGTCAGGAACACGACCATGGCGCCGTTGTAGCTGCCAAAGATGAACGAGAACCACAGCTCGACCCCCAGCAGCCTCGAGAAAGAGGGAGCCGCGACCAGCCATAACATCACGGGGTAGGCCGTGATCAACATCAGCGTCGTAAAAATAACCAGCAAAGGCCGACGACCTACTCGGTCGGATAGCGTTCCCATGACCGGGAGCCAGAGAAGATTCGAAGCTCCAATGCAGAGGGTGACGACCAGGGTGTCGATGCTCGCCAGGTGAAGCACAGCGTTGCCGAATGTCGGCGTATACGCCGTAATCATGTAAAAAGACACGGTCGTCATCGTCGCCATCATGGTTCCGATAATTACGATTTTCCAGTTGGCAGTGAGTGAGCGGAGAATTTCCCTCGTGTCCGGCCGGTGTTTGCGCGCGGCAAACTCATCCGTCTCCTGCAGCGATCTTCGCAACCGGAAGAGGAAAGGAAGAATCACGCAGCCGAGAAGCAAGGGTACACGCCACCCCCACAATTGCATTTTTTGCGGGGGCAGAACGGAACTCAGGACCACCCCGACCAGCGCCGCAAACATGACGGCGACCTGCTGGCTTGCCGACTGCCAGCTGACATAGAAGCCTTTGTGCCCTGGGGTTGCGATCTCAGACAGATAAACCGAGACCCCGCCTAATTCCATGCCCGCAGAAAAACCCTGGAGCAGACGGCCCGTGAGCACCAGAAGTGGGGCCAACAGCCCGATGGTCGCGTATCCGGGCATGCACGCGATGGAAATAATTCCGATGGACATGAGGCCCAAAGTCAGAATTAAGCCGGCGCGACGTCCGTGTTTATCGGTGTAGGCCCCGAGCACAATGGCCCCGAGGGGACGCATCAAAAAGCCGGCACCGAAGGTCATCAGCGACAGCATCAAGGACGAGAATGGGTTGCTGCTGGGAAAAAAGGCGTTGCCGATGGCTGCGGCGTAATAACCAAAGACCATGAAGTCGTACATCTCCAGAAAATTGCCGCTGGAGACACGGACTACAGACCAGATTTTTGATCGCCGATCACTGGACGTGATCATAGGATTACTTTTTACCGCTCACCCGTGATGCAATAGCAGCACCCATACTGTCGGTGGTGGCGTTCCCTCCAATATCTGGAGTACGGATGTCAGCCTCCGCCAAGGTTTCTGCGATCGCGTTTTCGACCGCATCGGCAGCTTCGGGAGCGCCGAGATGTCGCAGCATCATGGCGCCCGACCAGATCTGCCCGATGGGATTTGCAATTCCCTTCCCCGCAATATCCGGCGCGGAGCCGTGGACCGGCTCGAACATCGATGGGAATTCTTTTTCCGGATTCAGATTCGCCGACGGAGCGATTCCAATCGATCCCACGACGGCCGGGCCCAGGTCGGACAGAATATCGCCAAAAAGATTGGAGCCGACAACAACATCAAACCAGTCCGGATGTCGCACAAAGTGAGCCGTCAAGATATCGATGTGATACTGATCGGTTCGGACATCAGGAAACTCGCCAGCCATCGCCTGAAAGCATTCATCCCAGAAGGGCATGGTATGGATGATTCCGTTCGATTTTGTGGCGGACGTGAGATGTTTTTTCCGTTTGCGGGCCAAGTCGAAAGCGAAACGCAAAACGCGATTCACTCCGCGGCGCGTGAAGATTGTCTGTTGAACGGCCATCTCATCTTCTGTGCCTTCGTACAGACGCCCGCCGATGTTTGAATATTCGCCTTCGTTATTTTCACGGACTATACAGAAGTCAATGTCCCCGGGTTTCCAATTCTTGAGTGGAGTTTCAATGCCTTCAAAGAGCCGCACCGGTCGCAAGTTAACGTATTGCCGAAAATGCCGGCGGATGGGAATCAAGAGTCCCCAAAGCGAGACATGGTCCGCCACCGTGGGATGTCCTACCGCTCCCAGGAATATGGCGTCGAATAGGCGCAGTTGCTGGATGCCATCTGCCGGCATCATCTTTCCGGTCCTAAGATAGGTTTCGCAACTCCAGTCGAAAGCATGCCAGTTCAGTTGGAATCCAAATCGCTGCCCCGCCGCATCGAGCACCCGGATGCCCTCTGGAACCACTTCTTTACCGATACCGTCGCCCGCAATCACTGCAATTTTGAAAGTCTTCATTTTCTCGTTTTCTATTTGGGATGCTTAACTTTTGTCGCCTGACAGCAACGGCCAAAGAGCAATGAGATCTGAGGCCGTGTCCAGAGACTTGACGAAGGCGATGATCTTCTCGGCCTTGGCTTTTGTGCAGCCGGCGTATTCCGCGCAACCCCGAAACTTGGTCGCCGCTTCGTCGAAGGTCATCGGGTTGGTGGGGCTCCCCTTGGCAAAATCGGCGCGCCCCGTGATGACCTTTCTCCCCTTTAAATGGATCTTCAGGATGGAAGTCATCTTGTCGAACCCTGCGCCTTCAGCTTCGGGGTCGACGTAGAAATTTATTCTCGCAATCATTTCCCGAACATCGGTCCTCTGAGTTGCTTTGTCGGAAAACTCACCCAACCCAGCTTTGCGTTCCAGAAGCAATATTGCCATACAGAACTCCATGCTGAACTTAGCTTCCAGTCCAGTCTTCGGCTGGTGGTGGAGAAGTGTTGTCGTCATTTGGTGATTCGCGCCGACATCAACTTTTTCGATTTGATCTGCCTTAATATCGTTTGCTTCGATAAGGCGCACCATCTCTGTCATCGCGGGGTGAGCCAGGGAGCCCGACGGATAAGGCTTCAGGGAAATTCCTGGAGACGCGAACGTCCACGGCTTTCCCAGGCGGTTCATGATTGACGCGGGATCGTACGATCCGCCAAAGGCGTGGAAAAATCCACGGTCCGCTTCCAAAATTTGCTCGGCCGCTGACCACCCCAGCGCGACAAGTTCCGCCGCCGCAACTCCGACTTCTGCCGCGTGCCCAGCCTGAAAGGGCTTGGTCATTGTGCCAAAGTTTTCCCGAAGCCCTCCCGACTGGCTCGCCGCAAGGCCAAAAGCATTCAGGATCTTTTTATGTTCGAATCCAAGGATCTTGGCGCTAGCGGCCGTCGAGCCGAATGGTCCGCATGTTCCAGTGGAATGAAATCCATCCTGATAATGGCGGGGTGCTATGGCTTCGGCAATTTTGCATTCCACCTCAACTCCCAGGTGATAGGCCAGCATCAATTCTTTGCCAGAAACGTTTCGACCCTCTGAGAGCGCGAGGACTGCGGGAAGTACCGGCACGGTTGGGTGAACGAGAAGCCCATAGACGCGGTCCTTGGCCACAGCAAGTTGCGTGTCATCGAAATCGTCCGCATGAATCGATACGCCATTCACAAACGCGGCAAAGCGTGGAGCGGTTTTCTTCGATGATCCGATAACGAGGGCTTTGCCGTCGCAGATACCAAGGTGGTCTAGATACTGCCGGCATATGGTGCCGGTTTGCGCGGCCGATCCTGCCAACGCCAGACCAAGTCCGTCGAGGATCGACTTCTTGCCCAGTTCGATAACATCTTGCGGAATATCTTCGTATTTTGTATTCGCGACGAAGTTGCCAACATAATCCGTCAGGCCGCTCGTCTTGGGAAATTCACTCTTTGGCAGTTCCGAAGCTTTCACGGAGCTATGGAGAGCGCTTGAAGCGATTGCGCCGAAAGCGACTTTTCCGAAGTCACGTCTTAACATTTTTTTGATCCTAAGTAGTTCTTGGTCTACTTTTGCCCACATCCCTGGGTGCCGGGCGTGTTCAGATCATTACGCAAGACCTGTCCACCCTTCATCACGAATCTGACCCGCTCGAGTTCAGTGATGTCGGCCAGGGGATCGCCACATACGGCGACGAGGTCGGCAAACTTGCCGCGCTCGATCGAACCGATGTTGGCTTCCCATCCCATCATCTGTGCGTCCACGATGGTCGCAGCTCGGATGACTTGGACTGGAGTCATACCGAACTTAACCATGTATTCGAACTCTTTGGTCTGGGTGCCGTGGGGAAAGGGGCCCACGCCGGTGCCAAATGCGACTTTGACCCCAGCAGCCATAGCGCGCCGAAAGTTTGGCTCCGACACTTCAGCGACCGTGTGGCCGCCATATTTTTTGGCGTCGTGTTCCCGGTCCAATTGGTAATGGTAAAGGGTGGGAATCATGTAGATGTTCTTGGTCTTGAAAAGTTGAATGTCATCATCGGTCAACTGAACTGCATGTTCGACCGTATCCACGCCGGCGGTAAGGCAGTTGTGCAATCCCTTGCCGGCAAACGCGTGGCATGAAACCTTGTGGCCCTTGTCATGAGCCTCGTCTACGAATGCTTGAACTTCCTCAAGGGTGAAGGTCGGCGGGTTAACAATTTTGCCGTCTGGCGAAAACGTGAAATCGTAGGCGGCATAAATCTTAATCCAGTCTGTGCCGTTCATCAGCTGTTCACGGACGCCTTTGCGCGCCTCCCAGGGCGAATCGACCGTCTGTAACATTGCGGGCAATGGAATATCCCGAGAGTAACCTTTGGGCCGGAATCCTCCCGTTGTCGCGAAGCCGCGTCCCGAAACCTGCAGGCGCGGGCCCTGAACCAATCCTTTGTTGATGGCGTTCCGCAGATCGACGTCGCCGTAACCACCACCGAGTGTTTTCAAATCGCGAAGAGTAGTGAACCCGATATACAGGTCACGCTGAACATTGACCAATGCCTCGAGCGTGCGGTACTGCAACGGTTCCTTCAACATCTGTTCATCCAAATCTGGTCCGCTCGCGAAGATATGGGTATGCCCATCGATCAGGCCGGGCAACACGGTCGCATTGCCTAGATCCAGCACTTCGGTGCCGGGAGGAATTTTGACATCACTCGCGGATCCGACCTGCACGATCCGGTTTCCTTCAATCAGTATGACCTGTTGCTTTGCGAGGTCGTCCGCCTTGCCGGTGAACATGCGTCCCGCGCGAATCGCCAACCTCTCACTCGTACGAGCTTGAGGCGGGGGCAGCGGTGGGGGCGGAGGAGTCCCGGCTTCCCGTTCTTGTGCCCACAAGGAACACGAGAGCAAGCACAGAGCGAAAAATATCACGGTCTGAACACGAACAAATCCGCGACGTATCCAATATTCCTTAGAAATCATGAAGCCTCCGAATCTCTGACGTGCGCATTCGCGGGAGCTGTTTTTACCAGTGTGAAAGTCCGGCTACGGGAGTTATCACGCCCGGTATTTGAACCCAACCAGGAACTGCCGGTCAGTTATTGAATCTCCCGGTAAGAGGGAGCGAGGTAAGCCCCAAGATTCCCGATCGCGTTGACAAAGCCCATCACCGATCCACGATCTTTGGCGACAGGGGCTCGTCCATTTGCCCGCTGACAATCAGATAAGCCCCCTAATGATTACGGTCCGGCGGAAATGTTCGGTCGCATCGCGTTCGGTCTGCAATTTCGGGCAGAGACAACTACGGCTGGACCTCGTACACCCGCACTTCAGCTTCTTTATTTTCGTGGTGCGGCACGCCCAGGTAATAGCGATTCAGCTCTGGGACTAGAATTCCAGTCTTTGCGCGAAAGGCTCCGGGGATCTTAGCGAGCAAAGCGTAATGGTCTGCATCCTTCTGTTCGAATACATCCAGAGAGCCGTCCCCTGCCAGATACAGACGCTTGTGCTGTGCGTCATAACTCATGTCGTCGACCATGCCTACAGCCGGCAGGTCGCTCACTACTTTGCCGCTATCAGAATTAAGCACAATCAACTTCCCGGGGTTTCTTGTGATGACGAACAGGCGATGATTGGCCTCGTCAAGAGCCATCGCCACGTTTAGCTTGTCACCGGCAGGCAGAGGCCACGTAGCAATGAGGCCGGACTTGTTCCGATCGAGGACTCCCACGCTGTTTTTACCCGTGAGATTACAGAACATCCGCGGTCCGGACTTTTCAAGGACAATGGCCTCCACATGGTTCGTGTCGATCTTGATATCGCGTAATTTCTTCAAGTTGTCTGTGTCAATGACGCTGATCAGCGAATAAGGAGTATGTGCCTCTCTCCCTCCGTTGACCACATAAAGGTAGTGCGTTGCGGCATCGTAGGCGATGGAGTCCGCGTCGATGGAAACTTTAATGTCGGTGATCGGCTGATAATTCTCGCTGTCGTAGACTCGCACCGCGGACGCGTCGCCTTCCACTACGAAAAGTTTTTTCAAATCTTTGCGGAAGAGTATTGCGTGCGGGGATTTGACGTTCTCCATCGTGTGAATGAGCTTGTTCGTGCCCGTGTCTAAAACCAGGAGTTTGTCATTCTCTTCGCCGGTGAGGAATAATCTGTGTCCCTCGACGTCGGGAGTGAAATGATCAAAATCTCCATCTTTGAGTCCCGGCAAAGGGATCGTCCCAACGAGCTTTAGCGGCTCGGAGTTCTGCGCTGTCGAATTAGCTGCCAGCGCCACAAGTAGCGCAAAAATTGCAACTTGCATTTGCTTCATACGTCGCCCCCAAGGCTCGCGCCGCGATTAAAAAGCTCGACGTTCGAACGGGCGGATGCTATCCCACAAGAGTGATCGAGTCAAACAAAGGCTTTGACGCGTGCGTCTGAGGGATGGCCGAAGTCGATCTAAATCGCCTGTTTTCAAGAAAAAAAAGTTCTTGCTTCCCGCACAGCTAAACAGAAATTAATGTTCGGTTAAGCTCACCGTACCGTTAATGAATTATCCTGTGTCGCGCTGGTCCGTAAGAGGTTAGGTTGCTCTGTCATGCGTTCCGCAGGAGTTCACTTCCGGGCCGGCGAAGGTTCGATTTGTCTTGGGAACGAGAAAACAAAACTGTGCCTCAGGAGAAAAAATGAAGAAGTGGTTATTAATGTTCGTGACGGTTTTTATCGCATTCGGAGTTTACGGCCGCAGCCAGGAGAATGCCCCCCTCAAGCTTGTGCAGACCATCAAGCTGCCTCCCGATGTAAAGGGTCACTTCGATCATTTCGAGGTCGATTTGAAAAACCAACGCCTGTTCGCCACGCCAGAGGATTACAAAGCGGTTCTCGTTTTCGATTTGAAGACAGGCAAGCTTGTGCACACTCTACGCGGCATCGAGAAATCGCACGCGATCCTTTATCGGGAAGATCTGAACCGCCTGTATGTTACGGACGGGGAGGCGGGAGACCTTAAGATTTTCGACGCCACTACCTATGCCTTGGTATCC
>JRHI01002393.1_pt1 | contig 12975 bp, 11 predicted proteins | sample 215371 | NCBI WGS metagenome assembly JRHI01 (sample SAMN02929681, study PRJNA255918) | sediment metagenome | biome: cave system; feature: Ice Cave; material: Sediment; isolation source: sediment from deep within a dark volcanic ice cave with no known source of... ...
GTCGAGGTAGGGACCGATGAAGGTCGGTCCCGCGTCGGCGGTGTGGGCGATCCGGCCCGGCCCGCGCACGGTCGCGCTGTGGTAGGTGACGCCCATCGCGATCTGCGCCGGCGGAAAGACCCCCGCCAAAGTGTCCGAGTTGCCCCAACCGTTTTGGAGGCTGACGATCGTGGTCTGGCCGGCGACCAGCGGTCTCGCGAGCTGGGCCGCCGCGGGGGTGTGGTGCGCCTTCGTGAAGAAGATAATGGCGTCACAGATGCCGATGGCCTCGGGGTTGTCGGTCGCCGTGAGCTTCGTCGCGGTCGCCGTCCCGTCTTTCTGCTCGACGATCAGACCGCCGGCATTGATCGCGTCCAGGGCATCCTTCGCGACGTCGAGGATCGCGACGTCCTGGCCGGCGGCGCTGAGCCGGCTCGCCCAGACCCCGCCCATCGCGCCGGCACCGCCAACGATTGCGATCTTCACGACGTTCCTCCCCTCGATTTCTTGTAGCCAGTCGACAGAGGACAGGAGACAGCGGCGGCTGAACCCGGCGCCGGCGGACGCGATGCGATTTACCTGGAACCAATGTGCGTGCTGCGCCCTCCTCAGGATCACACTGGTCGGCAGGGCGCGGCAAGCAGCGCCCCGACCGGCACCGCCACCCCCATCTTCACCGTGGCCGTCTACCAGACGCGGCTGCACGGCGGTCCCACCGCGTTCGATCACGAAGAACCCAGCGCCGGGTGATGGTCGACGGCGTGGATCCACGTCCGATGGGGCCGACGCGTTTCGCCAACACAGAGAGCATCGTTGTCGCGATCATCATAACCCGTGCCGCGACGAACGCGGGGCGAGAGCGAGTTCGGGATCACACCCGCCGGCCGCTCGCCGTCTATCTCGCGCCGGGCTTGACCAGGGGTGCGACAGCGGTCGCGAGGAGGCGCAGCGTTTCCTCGTCGGCGGCGTCCTGAATCTGGACGACGAAGTAGTCGATCCCCGCGTCGGCGAGGGATTGGTAGAAGCGGAATGCGGTCTTGGGTGTTCCGTAGATACGGGACGCCCGCTGGGGCTCGGTCAGCCCGTTCGGATGGTAGCGGTCGAGTTTGGCCTGCGCGCCCGCCTCGGTCTCGGAAAGCATGAGCCAGCTCGTGAAGTGGCTGCGCAGCAGGCTCTCAAAGGGCCGTCCAATCTGCTCGCAGTAGCCGCGCAGGACATCCAACTTGCGCCGGACCTCCGCGGGGGATCGGGCGCGGCCCGTGGTGGGCGCGGCGCCGAAGTTACAGGCGTCGGCGTGCAACGCGACCTGGCGCAGCGTCACCCGTTCACCGCCGCCGGCGATCATCAGCGGTGGTCCGGGGCGCTGGACCGGCGGCGGCGCGACGTGACCCTCCGTCGTCCACCAGTGCTTTCCCGCAAAGGTGAAGGGCACCGCTCCCCAGAGGCCACGCACGATCTGGATCGCCTCCGCCAGCGCCTCCTGCCGGGCGGGCACGGGCGGGAAGTCCAGTCCGAGCTGGGCGAACTCCGCGGCGTTCCAGCCGATGCCGAGCCCGAGGACGAGGCGGCCGGTGCAGAGCCGATCGAGGTCGGCGGCGAGGCGGGCGAGCATGACCGGGTGGCGGTGGAACACGCAGTTCACGACGGAGCCGAGACCGATGCGCTCAGTCGTCATCGCGACGGCGGTCAGGTGCAGCCAGGGCTCGGTCTGATAACCGGGGTGATCGCTGATGAAGAAGGCGTCGAGGCCCAGCTCTTCGGCAAGCTGGCCCGCCCGGACGACGGTCCGGCTCGGTTGCGGATCGCCGGGCAACGTCGCGACCTGCACGCCGAAGCCGACCCGATTCCGGCGCGCCTCTACCCACGGGTGCGTGACGAATGCAACGGACACGATCGAAGCCTCCTGCACTCGGCGTCCGAGCGCCGTTCCCGAACAACCAATCGCCGGATGGGACCCCACCTTCGTCGGGCCATGTCCGCGTGGACCGACCGACGGCCAAACTCGGCCGTGGGAAGGACGCCGTGCATCCCAGACGCTTTCGAGCGACTGAGGGCGCCGCCGGCGACTTGCACCAATGCCGCCGCCATCCCGCGTGACCCCCGTCGCCCAAGAAACCCGACAGTCGCTACAAGCCACCGACGACCGAGCCGCCAGCGCGGCTACATCGCCGCGGCGGCCGCCAAGGAGTCGGGCGGCGGAAACTCGGCCCCGACAAACGGGCGACCGCTGATCGTCAGGCGGTTGGCGACGGGAATAGTCGGTCCCCGGCGCTGCGCGAACGCGAGGACGAGGTCGGCCTGGGCGGCCAGCATCGCTTCCCCCTGAACGACGACTCCCTCCGTCGTCGGGACGGCGTGAACCCAGGCCGTGGTCAGGGCCGCCTCCGAACGGACGAACTGGTTGATCGACCCCGCCAACGCGAGCGCCGCGCGAACGGACTCGGGGATGGCGCTCACCTTACCGACCTGGCCGGTGGTGGCGATGATCGCGTCGCACGCGGTCTCGGCGTCGAGGGCGGCGGTGTTGACGACGAGGTCCCACTGCAGATCGTCGTCCCAATCGGCGTCAAAGATAGCCCGATTGTAGTCGCGCTGCTCGCGATCCCCGCGATCGACGGCGGACCGCGCGGCTTGATCGGCGAGACTGTAGGCTGCGCTCAGACGCTGCGCGCGGATCTCGGCCGGCGCGACGACCTTGACCCGGCGAACGCCGGGCAGCCCGCTCAACAGATATTGACCACCTGCCCCAACGATGACGACGCGGTCGTTCGCCGCGAGGTCGTAGATCAGCCCGGCGACGGTGAGGAGCACATTGCGTCGTTCGTGGGCCAGCGCTTCGAGAAACGAGACGCTCGCCGTCGATTCGCCGCGGTTGCCCGTCGTCCCGCGCAGTGCATCCTCGAACTCCAGCTCGCCGACGCTGAAGTAGAGCCGAGACGCGGAAACTCCGCGCGCGGCGGCCAGCCGCCCCTCGTCCGCGAAGTCGGCGAACGCCTGGGGCAGCCGCATCCCGCGCGCCTCGGCCTCCTGATGCAGCTCCCTCCGGCCGACGACGGTCCATCCGAGCCGAGCGGCAAGCCGTGCCGCGATCGTTTGACCTCCGCTCCCAACCTGTCGGGCGAGCGTTATCACCGCCAATGGGCACCCCCCTTCCCCCGCATCTCTCAAGACGCCCGAGCCAGGGACGACAAGACTAGCCGATCAGCGCGCCCGGCGATTCTTTCGGACCCGAGGCCGGTTTCTTCTTGCCCGACCGGTCGCCCGGTGGCGGTTCGGGCGGGCGGCCGCCGGGCTCCACGCCGCTCGAGACGCCGTCGCCCTCGCCACTCCGCGCTTTTGCGTCTTTGCGATCGCCATCGCCGCGGAGCGGGGCGGGCGCCGTGAACGATCGGCCAACCGCTCGGTAGCGCTCGCAGCGACGCTGCACGAGTCGAGCCCGCTTCCAATTGCCGACCTCGGCCATCGCCGCCAGGATCGCCGCTCTGAGCGAGTCGGCGGCGCTGTCCGGATCCGCGGCGGCACCTCCGAGCGGTTCGGGCACCACCGTATCGACGATCCCGAGATCGACGAGATTCGAGGCTGTGATCTTCAGCTTTGCGGCGATCTCCGGGGCACGATCGGCATCGCGATAGAGGATGGCGGCGGCGCCCTCGGGGGCGATGACGGAGTAGATGGCGCCCGCCTGCATCAAGACGCGGTCGGCCACCGCGAGCGCCAGCGCGCCGCCGCTGCCGCCCTCGCCGACCACAACCGCGACGATCGGCACGGGCAGGTCGCTCATCAAGGCCATCGACTCCGCGATCGCACCGGCCAGCCCGCGCTCTTCCGATTCGATGCCGGGATACGCGCCCGGCGTATCGATCAAGGTCAGGAGCGGGAGGTCACAGCGGGCCGCCAGCCGCATCACCCGCTGCGCTTTGCGAAACCCCTCCGGCATCGGGCGACCCTGGCGGCGGCGGGCGGCCTCCTCGCCGTGACCGCGCTCGAAGCCGACCACCGCGACCGGGTGTCCGTCCAGCTTGCCAAGCCCCGCCACAATCGCGGGATCGTCGCCCGACTCACGATCGCCGTGGAGCTCGACAAACGTGTCGAGGATGCGCTCGACGTAGTCCATCGTCGTTGGACGGTCGGGGGCGCGCGCCGTGGTGACCGTGGCCCAGACGTCCGGCGGCGCCCCCGGCGGCGCCTGAGCGCGCCGGGTAGCGGGAGCGCTCCAGTCGTGCTTCTTCGGCGGATCGAGCAGATCCAGGACAGTGCCGAGGTACTCGCGCAGGCGCTCCCGATCGACGACGTCGTCGATCATCCCGTGCCCGAGCAGGAACTCCGACGAGTGGGATCCCGGCGGGAGCGACTTGCCGAGAAACTGCTCGACGACCCTGGGACCCGCGAAGCCGATCAGAGCGTTGGGCTCGGCCACGATGACGTCGCCGAGACTGGCGAAGGAGGCGAGGACGCCGCCGGTCGTCGGGTTGGTCAGTACCGAGAGGTAGGGCACGCCGGCGACGTGCAGGCGCTGGACCGCCGCGGCCGTTTTCGCCATCTGAAGCAGCGAGAGCATGCCCTCCTGCATGCGCGCCCCGCCGCTCGCGACCATCGTCACGAGGGGCCGACGCCGCTCCAGCGCCGTCTCGGCGGCGCGGACCATCTTCTCCCCGACGACCACACCCATGCTCCCTCCCATGAAGGCGAAGTCGAGGACGGCAAGCGCGATCCCGTGGCCGAGGATCTCGGCGCTGCCTGTCAGGAGCGCGTCGGCTTGCCCGGTGGCCCGGCGCAGGTCCGAGAGGCGCTTGAGATAGGGGAGGTCGTCGGCAAACGCGAGGGGATCGGTGGAAGACAGGTTCGCGTCGGTTTCGCGAAAGGTGCCGGGGTCGACCAGGGTCGCGACGCGCGCGCGGGCAGCGATCGGAAAGTGGGCGCCGCAGGCATCGCAGACGCGGTAGCGGACGAAACGCGGCGCGCCGGCCAGCCGAGCGCCGCACCGGGAACAGGTCGCGGCTTGGTCGCCCGGAGAACCGGGCTCTGGGGGGACGGCAAGCGGCCGCGCGCTGCGGAATCCGAACAGCCTTCTCATCAGCGGCGATTCGCCCTCGGGGGTCACGGCCGCCAATCAGGCCGGCCGCACCTCGTCGCAACGTCGCGAGCCTACCACGCGCCCACCTCGTCCGTCGCGCGGCAGCGTGTACAATCTTCAGCGGCTGGCGGAGCGTGGGCGAACAGGGTTTCGAGCACCGCCGGCGGGGGCGGATCGCGCCTCGGGACGACCGCGCACCCGTCCCTCGGAAGCTGTGCCTGATGGTGAAAACGAACGACGGCATCCGGATGGACGTTCTCCAGCGCCTCGCCGAGCAGGCGATGAGCGACCCCGCTTTTCGCGCCGTCGCCCGCCACGACGTGACCGGGGCGCTGGCGCAGTATGGGTACGATCTGAACGATCGCGAGTTGGCGCTCGTGCTGCGCTTTCGCGCCGCGCTGGAAGAAGCCGGGGTCGATCTGTTCCTGACCGAGCGGCTCGGCGACGAGTACATGGACCTGCTGCGCAGCGCGCTCAACTGATCGCCCGGCCGGCGGGCGCAGCTCACCCGCCCGTGGTGCCGAACAGGCGATCGCCGGCGTCGCCGAGCCCGGGTCGGATGAACTTTTGGTCGTCGAGCTCGCGGTCGAGTGAGGCGACGTGGATCGGGATCTCCGGATGCTCGCGGTGCATCCGCGCGACGCCCTCCGGCGCGGCGATCAGCCCGACGAACTTGATCCAGCGGGCGCCCCACTCCTTGAGGACCTTCGCGGACGCCGTGGCGGACCCCGCCGTCGCGAGCATCGGGTCGAGCACGATCGTCACGTCGTCCCCGCAGCGCGCCGGCAGCTTGTTGTAGTAGCTGATCGGCAGGTGCGTCGTTTCGTCGCGGTAGATCCCGACGTGCCAGACCGACGCCGTCGGCAGCAGGTCGAGCGCCGCCTCGACCATGCCGAGCCCGGCCCGGAGGATCGGCACCAGACCGATCCGCGCGTCAATTTCCCGCCCCTCCGCCTCCTCGAGCGGTGTCCGGTAGGGGACCGATCGGAGCGGCAGGTCGGTCGTCGCCTCGTAGAGGAGCAGATGGGTCAGCTCCCGAACCAGCTCCCGGAACGTCGCGGAGTCGGTCGTCGCGTCCGACAGGTGCCTGATCTTGTGCCGGACCAGCGGATGGTTGCTCAGCTGCAGGTTCGGGAACGCCTGGTGGTTCTGGGTCACGTCGCTGCTCCGTCCTTCCTGATGGTCTTCGCGCGGACCGAGCGGATCTCGGGTAGATACTCTCGAAGGGGAGTGGACAATTGGCGCCGGCTGTGCGGCAATTGAGCCGGCGATCGATACGCGTTCGAGGTCAGACAGAGGAGGGTCGTGGATGCCAGCGGTCCTGCGCCTTCAGCATACCAGCGTTCCGATGCCGCCGGACGGTCACGCGGCCGCCCGTGCTTTCTACGGCGGCACCCTCAGTATGACCGAGGCCCGTCCGCCCTCGTCCCTGGACGTCGACCGTCTGATCTGGTTCCTGGCCGGCGACGACGAAGTCCATCTGTTCGTCGCCGAGGACCTCGACCACAACTCCGCCGCCCAGCATCTCTGCCTGCAGGTGGACGATATCGCGGCGCTCCGCTCTCAACTTGAGCGCGCCGGCGTCGCGATCGAAGAGGCAGTCGCGGTCCACAATCGACCCCGCCTCTTCGTCCGCGATCCGTTCGGCAACCTGCTCGAGCTGACACAGATTACCGGCGACTACCAGTGAGGGTTGAGGGCTGTGGGGGGCATTTGGCAGGTGAGGGGGAACAGGTCTGCGTGAGGCTGCGCTGCGATCTCAGCCGCGGCGGGGCTTCGTCGGTTGAGCTCGGGGTTGCACCTCTGGGCTCCTCGACTGAGACGAGCGGGAGGTGAGTCAGGTGGCGGTGGCGGTCGAGAAGATCACGTACACGGCGACGGCCGAGCAGGTCGAGCGGATGCACCAGGCATTCGACGAGGCGCTGGCGCGGGTGCAGGGCGACCTCGGCAGGACCTACCTGATGATTGTCGACGGCCGGGAGCGGACGGGCGGCGGGACGTTCGAGGTGCGCGCCCCCGCGGACCACGATCTCCTCCTCGGCGTCTTCCAGAAGGGGACGCGCGGGGATATCGACGACGCGGTCGCGGCGGCTAAGGCGGCGTTCCCTGGATGGTCCGGCCGCCCCTACGGCGAGCGCGTGGCGATCATGCGGCGAGCGGCGGAGATCGTGCGCGAGCGCAAGTTCCGGCTCGCCGCGCTCCTCATCCTCGAGGCCGGAAAGAACCGCGCCGAAGCCATCGGCGAGGTCGAGGAAGGGGCCGACCTGATCGACGAGTACGCCCGGCAAGTTGAGGCGAACCGGGGGTTCGTCCGTGAGCTCGGCTCGCTCGACCCCGGCGAGCGCAACCGCTCCGTCCTCCGGCCCTTCGGCGTATGGGCCGTGCTGGCGCCCTTCAATTTCCCGCACGCGCTCTCGGCGGGGATGTCCTCCGGCGCCCTCATGGCCGGCAACACCGTCGTCTACAAACCGGCCAGCGCGACACCGATCGCCGGCTACGAGCTGGCGCGCTGCTACATCGACGCGGGGGTGCCGGCCGGCGTCTTCAACTACCTGACCGGATCCGGCGGTGAGGTCGGCGAGGCGCTGGCGCTCCATCCCGACGTCGACGGGGTGGTCTTCACAGGATCGAAAGCGGTCGGGCTTGACTTGCTCAAAGAGGTCGGCACCGACTATCCGAAGCCGTGCATCACCGAGATGGGGGGCAAGAACCCGACGATCGTGACCCGGAACGCCAATCTCGACAAGGCTGTCGAGGGCGTCGCCCGATCGGCCTTCGGGTTCTCCGGGCAGAAGTGCTCCGCTTGCTCGCGGGTCTACGTCGAGCGTCCCGTCTACGACGACTTCGTCGACCGCCTCACCCGCCGCGCGTCCGACCTGAAGGTGGGCGACCCGACAGAGCGGGATGTCTACGTGGGCCCGGTGATCGACGAGCGCGCGGTCGCGCGCTACGACGCGGCGGTGGCCTCGGCCACCGGCGGGACGATCCGAACCGGCGGTCGGAAACTGACGGACGGGCCGCTCGCAACGGGCACCTACGTCGCGCCGACCGTGGTCGACGGGCTGCCCGTCGACCACGAGCTCTTCAAGAAGGAGCTCTTCCTCCCGTTCGTCGTCGTGGCGCCGGTCGATTCGCTCGACCAGGCGATCGACCTCGCTAACGACACGGAGTACGGGTTGACGGCCGGCATCTTCACCGAAGATCGCGGCGAGATCGATCGCTTCTTTGACCGGATCGAGGCGGGCGTCGTCTACGCCAACCGCAAGGGTGGCGCGACGACCGGCGCCTGGCCCGGCTGTCAATCGTTCTGCGGCTGGAAGGCGAGCGGCAGCACCGGCAAGGGCGGGCTGGGCCCCTACTACGTCCAGCAATTCATGCGGGAGCAGAGCCGGACCATCGTCAGCGACCCAGACAACGAGGATCTGGTCGCGGCGGAAGAAGCCGGAGAGTAATCCCGGCCCGCCAGCCGCCATATCGAGGGCCGAGGGCAGCGTGACCGCCGATCCCTCCTCACGGAGCCTCGCCGGAAGCGCGTCTCAGCGCGCCCGCGTGTCCTTGCGGTGCAGGCGGTCGGATCAAACCGACCGGCTGAAGCTGACGTAACTCGGCGGCTACGACTGATTGACGATCAAGATGTCGCCGTCGGGGGAACCGAGCGATCACAACGCTCGGGCGGCGACGATCCCCGCGAGGACCGCAATCACGCCGGCGATCAAACTGGCGCCAACATAGCCGACCGCCGCGGCGATGTGGCCATCCTGGACGAGCCGCACCGTCTCGTAGCTGAACGTCGAAAACGTCGTGTAAGCGCCGAGGAACCCCGTCGCGACGAACAATCGCGAGGACGAGCGGCTGCGGAAGCGTTCCGTGGCGAGGGTTAGGTAGAAGCCAAGCACAAAACTGCCCGTTAGGTTGATCAGGAACGTCGCCCAGGGGAACGCGGACCCCCACCGATCCGTTGCCCACCGGCCGACCAGGTAGCGCGCGTTGGCCCCAAGGATGCCGCCGGCGCTCAGGGTAGCGGCCGTGGACAGCCGCGTACGCCAGGTTGGGCGTTCGGGCATCGCGATGTCGCCCGGAGCGAGCCCGAGCTCGGCCTCGGCTACCGCGTCCTCCCCTGCCGACAGGGTCGCGTTCGGGTCGTCCATGTCGCGCTATCCCACGACCGTGGCGGCGAGGGCGATCCCGCCGGCGGCGCCCGCAATGCCGAGGACCGCACTGCCCAGGAGGTTCCTCAGCGCGGCGTCGAGGTTGCGTTGCCGGAGGAGAGCGACGCTCTCGAACGCGAACGTGGAAAAGGTCGTGTAAGCGCCGAGAAACCCGGTTGCCACCAGCAGACGGGCGTCGGCGTTGTCGTCGAAGCGTCCCGCCAGGACGCGCAGGAAGAACCCCATCACGAAGCTGCCTGTCACGTTGATGAGGAGGGTGCCGAACGGAAAGGATGTGCCCCAGCGGGCGGCCGACCACGTCGAGACGAGATACCGGGCGTTCGCCCCGAGTAGACCCCCCAGCGCGACCAAGACGTAGGTGCTCACGCCAACCCTCCGGGCAACAAAAAAGCCTCTACCGCTGCGCGCGCAGCAAGTAGAAGCCATCAGCCGAGCGCCGGCGGGCCCCGCACGACGCAGGCGGGATGCGGGCCTCATCGCACTGCCCCATGCCAGGTTCACTGAACGGGGCTGGGCCGGATTATAGGCGCGCTTAGGTTCGACCGCAACGGTGGTTTCCCGGCCTCCCGGCCACTCTCAAGGCCAAGAGTGGCGGGCGCCGCGCGGTGTTGGATGAACGGATCGCGCTCGGGGCACCACCGTCCGCCCGAGGACCAGCTTGACGGCGGCTGGGGCGACGCCTAGCATGCGCTTCAGCCCGCGTGTCGACGGGCCGGCGTGCATTCCGACGACCAACCTGAGAGGAGTCCCGATGGCGGTCCAATTGGAATCGACCCAGCGGAGCGCGACGCGCGTAGGGATCGGCGAGGAGCTCGTCGCGGAGTTTCGCCGGCGGACGCCGCGGTCGGCCGAGCACTTCGCCGCGGCGCGCCAGGTCTTGCCGGGCGGCGACACGCGGACGGTCGCCTTTCATGCGCCGTACCCGCTGAGCGTCGCCCACGGGAAGGGCTTCCGGTTCGTCGACGTCGACGGCAACGAGTACTTCGACTTCCTCAACAACTACACATCGCTGATTCACGGCCATGCCCACCCCGCCGTAACACAGGCCGTGACCGAACAGCTTCCGAAGGGCACGGTCTACGCGACGGCGATTGCTGCACAGACCAAGCTCGCCGAGATCCTCACCGCACGGGTGGCGTCGGTCGATCTGATTCGCTTCACCAACTCCGGCACGGAGGCGACGATGAACGCCGTGCGTGCCGCGCGCGCCTTCACCGGGCGCGACCTGATCGTCAAGATGGAGGGCGGCTACCACGGCAGCTACGACGACTTCGAGGTCAGCGTCCACCCCGACCCGTCGATCGCCGGCCCGGACGGGGCGCCCCGTCCGACGCTCGATGCGCAGGGGGTGCCGGCGAATACCATCGACGCGGTGGCCGTGACGCCGTTCAACGACATCGCGGCCGCCGAACGGTTGCTCGACGAGCGGGGCGACGAGATCGCCGCGGTGATCGTCGAGCCGGTGATGGGCGCCGGTGGCATGATCCCCGCGGAGCGGGGATTCCTGGCAGCGCTCCGGGCGATGACGGTTGAGCACGGAATCCTGCTCATCCTCGACGAGGTGATGACCTTCCGGCTCGAATCGGGGGGCATGCAGGAGCACGACCGGGTGCGACCCGACCTGACGACCTTCGCCAAGATCATCGGCGGTGGCTTTCCGGTCGGCGCCTTCGGCGGCCGAGCGGAGATCATGGAGCAATTCGACCCAGCGCGGCCACGCCCGTTGTGGCAGTCCGGCACCTTCAACGGGAACGCCGTCACGATGGTCGCGGGGATCGCGGCAATGGAAAGCTACCCGCCCGAGGAGGTCGCGCGGATCAATGCGCTCGGCGACCGCCTGCGTGACGGGCTGAACGCGGCGCTCACGACGGCGAGCATCCCAGGAGCGGCGACCGGCTACGGGTCGTTCGTCGGTCTCCACTTCGCCGCAGAGCCGGTTCGCGACTACCGCTCGGCGGCCCGTGGCGACCAGACGTTGAAGCGGATGGTTCACCTCGGACTGCTCCTCGAAGGCGTCTTCTGCGCGCCGCGACTCATGTTCTGCACCTCGACCGCAATGAACGCGATGGTCGTCGACGAGGCCGTCTCCCGCTTCGAACGGGTGCTGGCCAGAGTCCAGGCGGCGGCATAGCCTCATGATCTGGGTGCCCGTCAGCGTTTGATGCCGTCGCCGTCGGTCGTCGTCGGGGAAGGGCCCCAAGCAGCATCCGCCCCGAGTCCGCCCGCTCGGTTGACAGCGACCCGCTCGGGTGTGGTTAATGTCCCAGGATCAGCGACGGTTGGCGCGGCTGCGATTCTCAAGTCGATCGACGAGTGAAGGAGGCGGAAGATGCGTGACGATCACCTGCGGCGAGGAATTTCTCGACGGACCCTCCTGAGGGCAGGCGGGGCCGCGGCCCTGGCGGCCGGTCTCTCGGTCGACGCTCTGCGCGCGATCGAGGCGGCGGCGCAGGCGGCGACCCCGACGACGAAAATCAAGGGCACCGAGCTCAAGATCCTCCAGTGGAGCCACTTTGTGCCGCAGTACGACAAGTGGTTCGATCCCTTCGTCAAGGCCTGGGGCGATGCCAACGGCGTCTCGGTCACGGTCGACCACATCAACACCGCCGACGTGCGCTCCACCTTGGCCGCGGAGATCGGCGCGGGCCAGGGGCACGACCTCGTCGAGCACATCTCGCCGCTGGCCGACTTCGAGCCGAGCCTGCTCGATCTGACCGACGTCGTCACCGAGACGAGCAAGCGGCACGGCCCGCAGGTCGAGTTCTGCAAGAAGAACTCGTTCAACCCGACGACGAACCATTACTACGGGTTCATGCACGGCTGGGCACCCGATCCCGGCGACTACCGGAAGAGTCTGTGGGACAAGATCGGGTTGCCGAACGGGCCGTCGAGCTGGCAGGAGCTGCTCGACGGCGGGACGAAGATCAAAAACGACCAGGGCGTCCAGATGGGCATCGGGATGTCGAACGAGATCGACTCGAACATGGCCGCCCAGGCACTGCTCTGGTGCTTCGGTGGCGCGGTCCAGGACGCCAAGGAACAGATCACGATCAACTCGCCGGAGTCGGTCGCCGCGGTCGACTACATGGCCAAGCTCTTTGACCAGGCGATGACGCCGGAGGTCTTCGGTTGGACGGCCGCGTCGAACAACCAACTCCTGATCGCCGGCCGGGCGTCGTACATCCTCAACTCGATCTCGGCCTATCGGACGGCGCAAACGGCGCAACCGGACGTCGCGAAGGACATCTTCTTGACGCCGGCCTTGAAGGGACCGGGCGGGATCGGACTGGCGAACGGGCACGCCGTGATCAATTACATGATCCCGAAGTCCTCGAAGTTTCCCGACACCGCCAAGGAGTTCCTGCTGTTCCTGATCGACCATTACGACCAGGCGGTCAACCAGAGCCAGCTCTATCACTTCCCTGCCTGGAAGAGCACCGCGCCCAAGCTTTTTGAGGAGGGCGGCTGGCTCGACGCCGATCCCTACGGCTCGGTTCCGAACGACAAGCTGAAGGTGCTCAAGGACGCTGAGTCGTGGACGACCAACCTCGGTCACCCCGGTCCGGCCAATGCGATCATGGGCGAGGTCTTTGGCACCTTCGTGCTCCCCAACATGTTCGCCAGGGCCGCCCGCAAGGAGATGAAGCCGGCGGAGGCCGTCGCCTGGGCCGAAAGCCAGATCAAGCCGATCGCCGACAAGTGGCGCAAGGCCGGCCTCGTGGGCGGCGGCTAGATGAGGCGGGAGGCGGGGGT
>JRHI01002394.1_pt1 | contig 12971 bp, 13 predicted proteins | sample 215371 | NCBI WGS metagenome assembly JRHI01 (sample SAMN02929681, study PRJNA255918) | sediment metagenome | biome: cave system; feature: Ice Cave; material: Sediment; isolation source: sediment from deep within a dark volcanic ice cave with no known source of... ...
GTTAGCTCGTTAAGGGGGGCGTTGTCGGTAATGTACATTACCGAATCGGTGGAAATGTTTTGGGAAGGTGAAATGCGACGTGCGCCCGGACCATCTGATAACATTCACAAGATGCCTTCACGAGGCCCTGCCGGTCAAGGATCGTGACTTGCCGCCGGCCGCCCAAAATCAAACCGGCACGTTCCAACTCCCGGGCAGCATTCGTGATGGTTGGCCTCTGGACACCCAGCATTTCGGCGAGCAGGTTCTGAGTGATCTGCAGTGTGTCATCGTCGCCGCGGTCGCGCATCATCAGCAGCCAACGCGCTAGCCGCTCCTTGAGGCTGTGCGTACCGTTACACGCTACCGACACCAGGACCTGCTCGAGAAAGGCTTGGACGTAAGCAAACATGAGACTTCGGAAGGGCGGCATCGACTCCATGGCCCGTGTGAACGCGGCGCGCTGCATCTTTGCTGCGTCCCCCGGGATCTGGACGAGAAGCCGGACGGGGGAACTCTTGGCACCGAAGACGGCTTGAACAGGCGTGTAGCCTTCCCTGCCAATCGTCGCCATCTCGATGATACTGCCGTCCGCATAAACCGCCACCACCGAGACGACACCGCTGCCGGGGAAGAATACATGGTCGAGCGAACTATCAGCGTCCATTAGGACCTGCTCGCGTTGGCAGGCTATGTGTTCAAGCTCCGGCATAAGCTGCTTGAGATTGGAGGATGGCAGGGCGAGTAAAAGCCGGTTGCGGGGCCAATTTGAAGGAACTCTCATACGCTATTAATGGCAACCGGTTCGCTTTGGTTGCAAGAGATTGTAACTACCATTCTACGGTTCGCCGCTCCATTGCCGGGCGGATCGACGCCGGCAACGTGGCGGTCCTCGCCGTGACCTATACGGCTATACGGCCGATACCGAAGAGACGGCGGCCCAGCCCAGCCCGCGCGGCGAAGGAACACGATCGATTTCGGCCAAAGGCGAGCCGAGGCGCTTGGTCACATAAATTATTGGCCGCGGGAATGCTCCGTGCTACAAGCGCGCAAAGACTGGAGTGGGTCATGTCACAAAATCGGGTGTTCGACGATTTCGCGCGTCTCGTGACCGATGCCTCCGAGATGGCGCAAGGCGTCCGCCGCGAGGCCGAAACGGCGATGAAAAATCAGCTCGAACGCCTCCTCGCGGCGATGGATGTCGTCACCCGCGAGGAATTCGAGGCGGTCAAGCAAATGGCCGCGAAGGCCCGCGACGACAACAAAAAGCTGAGCCAAAGGGTGGCCGCGCTCGAGGCCGTGATCAAGGCTGAACCCAAGGGCTCTGGCGGATAGGGAACAACATTCGCGCGGTAACAAAGCGGCCGCCGCAAAACCCGTTGCCCCCCATGCCCTGGCACATGAGGACACGACGGCGAACGGCCGCCGCGTCCAAAATACGATCTTCGGATACTGTCGTTGGCGCTCTCCGGTCCGTCCCTGGTGACGCCTGGGCGCCGCCTGCCGACTGGTGAACGGTGACGTTGGAGCTATCCGCCCAATTCCATAAGCGCTAGATTGACTACGTCAATCTAGCGGCCTGGCCAAACGAACAGCGCCGTCCTCATTCCGGAGCTTGCATCATGGTCGATTATGAAACAGACGATGACCGCCCCAAAGTGTCACGCTTCAGGCTGCGCTCTTTCTTTATCCGGGACTGGCCGTATATTTTGATGTTGGTCCTTGCCATTTTCGGAGTTGCTTATGGAAGCGTCTCTCCACAGGCAATGACGAACTATTGGACAATCCTTTGTCCTGTCTTCGCGATAATTTGTGTGGCCACCCAGTGGCGAGACGTCGAGGGCCCGGAGGCGCATTGGCACCTCATCTGGACACAGGCCTTTCATTGGATTGCAGTTATCCTTGCGATGTATCTTGTGCTTCTGGTGAACGTAAAGCAAATGATGAACGCGGACGCCAGTGCACTCGTGATTCTGACATTGTTGGCGCTGGGCACGTGTACGGCTGGCATCCGCCACGCTGCCGGTTGGCGCGTTTGCCTGGTGGGGGTCATACTCGGTCTTGGAGTTCCCGCCATCGCTTGGCTCGAACGATCAACGTTGCTCCTCCTATTGATAGCCACTGTATTCGTTGCGATGGCGGTGCTGTACGTTATGCACAATCGGCGGGAGCGCGGATACTAAGGCGATTTCGGCGCGAGAATCAGGTTTTCTCGCGCCAGCGCCGCCAGAAGCTGGTCTTTTTGCCCGAAGGTTCCGGCGCGCCGGCAACGGCCGCCGGCTCGAGCTGACTTACCTGATATTGCCGCATCGCAAACCGAACGACTACGCCAATCGCGGCGGCGAGCGGCACCGCGATGAGGAGGCCGACAAAGCCGAACAAATAGCCGAACGCGGCAATCGCGAACATCACCCAGACTGGATTGAGGTTGACGCGCGAGGCAATGAGATAGGGCGCCAGCGCATAGTCCGCGATGGCCTCGCCGGCGACGAAGATTCCCAGCACGACCGGAATCAACGTCCACCCCGGCCAGAACTGGAGCGCCACAACGCACAGCGACAGCACGAGCCCGATGAGCGACCCAAGATAGGGAATGAAACTGATAAGACCGGCGGCAAGCCCGATCAGAATTCCGTGGTTGAGATTGATCAGGTGCAGGGCCAACGCATAATAAACGGCGAGGATGAGGCAGATCGTCCCTTGACCGCGCACGAATCCGGCGAGCGTGTCGTCGATCTCGCGAGCGAGCGTCCGCACGGTCTCGCGCTGCGCCACAGGTACTGAACGGTCGATCGCCGCAATCAATCCGTCCCAATCATGAAGCAAATAGAAAGTGACGATGGGCGTCACCACGAGAAGGGAGAAGATCGATATCAATGCCTGGCTATCCGACCACAGCGAGCGCAAGACACTGGGAATCCAATTGGCGCCGAAGGTTGCGAGCTCGCCCAGCGATTGCTGGGCTTCGTTCATTCCTTGGCCGATGATCTTGCGCAACCAAGGGCGGCTCGGATCGGTTGCAAAGGCTTGCAGCTGTCCGATGTACCCTGGAAATTTGTCGATAAAGGTCGCGACCTCCTCGCCAATGAGTGGAATGGCCAGCACCATCAGAACGCCAACCCCGATGATGAACAGGCCGATGATGCCCAGTGCCGCAACAGCCCGGTTCAGCCCCAACCGCTCGATCTGGTTGACTACCGGGTTCAGCAGGTAGGCAAGGGCAAACCCGGCCACAAACGGCAGCAGGATTTCGCGCAAAAGCACGACCACCACGACGACGACGACCGCCAGAGTCGCAATCCAGAGCACGGATGCTCGCGCCGCGTTCATGAACTACCATTCCAGTGGCAGCAATTTTCATGCATGGTGGCTTGCCGAGAGTATTGATTATTGGTCCGCGGGCGAGTTTTGCCGATCGGTCCGGGATGTCAATATTGAATTTCGTTGCGCTTGCACCGTGATACCGTAAAAGGCCATGATCGAGCCTCGCGAAAACGGCAAGTTATTGCATACAAGACGGGTTGTCTCATGCCGAGATGTCCGGTGACAATTTCTCCGCGATTTCCCAGACCCCCCATCACACTACCGCGGCGAGGTTTCGCGCGAGCGCATCCCGGACAAGGTTCGTCACGCCGGCATAATCAAGCTTGCCGGAGCCCAGCACGGGCACTTTGTCGACGATGTGGATTTCCGCTGGTATCATCAGCTCCGCCGCGCCCTTGCTCTTGGCGAAAGCCTGGAAATCCGAGCGTTTGGCGCCCGGCCTCTGCGTAATCAGCACCAGTTTCTCGCCTTTGCGCACATCGGGGACGGCCGCGACGGCCGAGAGTGCGCCGGGCCAAAGCTCCGCCGCGAGAGCTTCGACAGCGGCAAGCGAGATCATCTCGCCGCCGATCTTGGCGAACCGCTTCGCTCGTCCCTTGATGGTCACAAAACCTTCGGCATCGATGGTGACGATATCGCCGGTATCGTGCCAGCCTTCCGGCGGCGGCTCGATGACCCCCGGATTGCTGGTCCTGAGATAGCCAAGCATGACGTTCGGCCCCCGCACGTGGAGACGACCGCCCTCGATTATGTCCTGAACCTGTTCGAGCCGCGCTTCCACTCCTGGCAGCAGCCGCCCCACCGTGCCGAAGCGGTTGAACATAGGCGTATTTAGCGCGAGCACCGGCGCGGTCTCCGTTACGCCATAGCCTTCAAACAGCCGGATACCAAACTTCTCCAGAAAGATCTTGCACGTCGTTTCCTTCAACGGCTCGGCACCCGCGAGGACATAGCGCAACGAGCGGAAGTCATAGGGGTTGGCGGCACGCGCATATCCAGCCAAAAAAGTGTCGGTCCCAAACAGAATCGTGGCGTTCACGCCGTAAACCAGTTCCGGCACGGTCTGGTAGTGGAGCGGAGATGGATAGAGATAGATGCGCAGACCCGAAACGAGCGGCAGCACCAGCCCCGCGGTAAGCCCAAAGGAGTGGAATACTGGGAGCACGTTGAAGACCTTATCGGATCGACCGAAGTCGATGCGCGCGGCGGCTTGAGCGGCGTTGGCGAGGATGTTGCGATGGGAGAGCACGACGCCTTTCGGCCTGCCCTCGGAGCCCGACGTGAACAGGATTACTGCCGGATCATCAGGGTTGCGCGGGGCGAGCGCTGTCTTGGCCGCGAGGAGCCCCCGCAGTTTATCGGCGAAACCGGCGCTCTTCCGGACGTCTTCGAGATAGACAATCTTCACGTGCTGAGCGAGGCGCGCGACAAGATCGTCGAGCTTGCCCTTTCCGACGAAGGCGCGCGCGGTGACAATCGTCGAGACCTCGGCCGCGGCGCAGGCCGCCAGAATGTTGGCCTCGCCGGCGGTGAAGTTGATCATCGCGGGGACGCGGCCCGCCGACATCAGCCCGAGGAGGGTCACGGCCGCGCCATTGGCGTTGGGGAGCATCACGCCCACCGCCTTGCCTTCCGGCGCGAGCGGCATGAGCTTGGCGCCGAGGACAGCGGCTCCAATGAGCAGGCGTTTGTAGCTCAGCGCGCCGGAAACGGGATCCTCCACCGCGATGCGGCCGAACCCGTGGATCCTCGCCGCCTCGACCACGGCGCCGACCACGGTGCGGCCGGTCGAGGTAGTGCGGAACACGAGATCGGACATGATGCCGTAAAGCGCGGCGCCGGCGGCATGGCGGCGRTGCTTTCCCTTGAGMGCRGGGTCGACARCGAGCTTGACCGGTTCGAGCACGGTCACGATGACCTTGGGRAGCMAGCGCCGCCGGACCTGGTTCTTCGACAGGCGTGAGAAYRGCGTCGCCTCGAGRCCRTCGATGCGAACCGGCACRACCAKCGCGTCCGACTTGTCGGCGAYGAGGCCYGCACCGTCRTAGACTTTCATCAGGCTGCCGGTGACCGTRAGCCGGCCCTCGGGAAAGATGACCARAGTCTCGCCTGCTTTCACRGCGTTGATCARSGTGCGGGTKGCCATCGGCTTCARCGGATCGAGCGGAATGGCGCGSGTGATCTTCAGGAACGGCTTCRMCCACCAGCGCTGGGCGATGCCAYGATCRATGGCGAAGACMGGATCCTTGTCGAGCAGCGACAGCGACAGCGCYGCATCGAGGAAGCTCACATGGTTGAGCGCGATGATCGCGTTYKGTCCCGCYTTCGCRAAATTYYCSGCGCCCCTSACCTCAAGCCGGTAGAYGGCCCGGAACAGGATGGAGAGAAAGTCGCGGAAGGCGCTGGCCGGCATGGTGCGGCCGATGGCCAGCGCTGCGGCGAGGCAGGCGCCGCCGATGATGAGGAAAAGGCTCGCGGTGCCGAGGCCGGCCTTTTGCAGCAGGGCGACCGCGAGTCCGCCGGCGACCATGAAGGCGGCGTTGAGGACGTTGACGGCCGCCACCACACGGGCGCGCCGGTCGGCGCCCGCCCAGGCCTGCACAGCGGCGAACGACGGAACAATGAATAGGCCGCCCGCGACGGCAAGGCCGGCGAGGTCAACCGCGGTCCGCAAGCCAAGACCCGAGGACAGGACGGTGCCAATGCCTGCCGGTGTCGCGGCGGGCTCCGCGCCGAGCGTCGCCCAGCCGAGATCGAGTGCGAATACCCCGAGAAGAAACGCGCCGGCAACAGTTGGCAGGAGAATGATGCGCCCGCGCGCGAGCCATGAGGCGAGCCCGGAGCCCATGGCGATGGCGATGGAGAAAATGGCGAGGAAGGCGGTGACCACCCCTTCATCGCCGCCGAGCCCGGTCTTCACCAAGGGCGGCAGGAGTGACAGAACCACCGCGCCGGTGAGCCAGAACCAGCTCAGGACAACGCCGCCCCACCGCAGCCGGGCATCGCTCCAGAGCTCCTTGAGCAGCGTGCCGGTCGAGCGGAAGATGTTCCTGTCGATGTGCAACGCCGGCGCCGCTTCGCCGGTGGGCGGGATCATGAGGGCCGCGCCCCAGCACAAAAGTGCGAATATCATGATTAGCGCACTGAACGAAGCCGGGCCGCCGTTACCTTTCGATGCTAGTCCGCCAGCGATCGTGCCAAGCAGAATCGCCATGAACGTCGCGCTCTCCACTAGGGCATTGCCAGCGGGTAATTCTTCGCGCGCGAGATGATCCGGCAGGATGCCGTATTTGATCGGACCGAACAGCGCCGCGATCACGCCGAACAGGAACAGCGCAGCGAATAAGGCGGGCAGCGAATGGAGAGCGAAGCCCGCGCTCGCGAGCGCGGTCACTCCGATCTCGGCCAGTTTGAGGCGCCGCGCCACCACCGCCTTATCGAAGCGATCCGCGAGCTGGCCGCCAAGACCCGAGAGGAAAAAGAACGGCGCGATGAAGACAACGCCCGCCAGTGTGATCAGCGCCTCGGCATCTTGGCCCCCGATCTTGAACAGGATCAGGAAGACAAGCGCGTTCTTCAGGAAGTTATCGTTGAAGGCCGAAAAGAACTGACACCAGAACAGCGGCGCGAAGCGGCGGGAGGTCATTAAGGATGTGGACATGGTGCAGATCCTTTGGCGAAGGTCCGTTTCGGAAGGCCTCGGATGCCGATTTGGGCCCAGAGGTCACCGGACAGGAAGCCATTTGAGCGGATCGTAAACGGCGATTTGTGTTTAGGAAAGATTTGCAGCGGCGCCGGGCCGGCCATGCCGGTCCGGTTCGAACTGGCATGGCCGCCGGCGCTCCGCGTTACTCCTTGACGCGATCAATCTCCATCAGCAGACGCTCGGTCTTGGCATCCTCGATGCGATTCACGAGCTTGGCGCTCTCTTGCAAGTCGCGAATAGTCTTGGTGAGAGTGATGCAGGACTGAACCAGCATCAATGTGCCCATCGCGAAATATCCCTTCATCCCAATGTCAATTGGCGCTAACACGATACCGGTCCCGACCATGCCGAGGGCGGTAGGTAAACGTGATCCAAGCCGGGGAATCCGGAGAACGGCGAATGGCTTGTGGGTTCATGGAAGTCATCGAAGTCATGGAAGTCATGGAAGTCTCTCCTCTTGAGAATTGTGTCAGCAAAACACCGCTGCGTCAGCTTGCGCCCGTGGTGCTCTTGGTTTTATTCCGGAGCCGCTCGATCACTTCGGCGGCCGTGGTCTTTGTGCGCGGGCCGCAGCCCGCAGCTTCGAGGCGGTCGACAAGCGTGGCCGAGGCGGCCTCGGCGTCGAGCGACTGCATGACGTTGTCAACGGCTGCGTCATCGGTTTGCCGCTCGGGCAGCCGCCGCAGGGTGTCCTCGGCTTCGGTGAGCACCGCTGTCCCCATGGCGCCGGGCGGATAGCCGCGCCGCGGCAGAGCGTATAAGGGTCTTGAACATTCCGGTCTTCCTTGTTATGAACAACGTTCACAATCGCACAGTAGTCCGTTCTTGAACGACGTTCAAGCAAAATTTTGAACATTGTTCACGCAAGTTGGTTGAAATGGTTACCGAAGACCGCAAACAGAACCTGAAAATGGCCCTGATCGCCGCTGCCGAACGGGCCGTCGCGGCGCGCGGGCTTGCCGGACTGAAGGCGCGCAACCTCGCCGCCGAGGCCGGTTGCGCGGTCGGCGCGATCTACAATGTCGTTGCCGACCTCGACGATCTGGCGCTCGCGGTCAACTCCCGCACACGCGCCGCGCTCGAGGAAGAGCTGACCGCTGCGGGAGGCGGGGACCCGGCTAAGCCAGCGGCCGGGGCGGAACGGGCCGTGACTCGGCTCATCCGCATGGCCGTCGCCTATCTCGATTTCGCCGCGGCCAACAGGATGCGCTGGCGCGCTTTGTTCGAGCACCGCCTGCCGGAGGGCAAACCTATGCTCGACTGGTATCTCGGGGAACAGACCCGGCTGTTCGGTTATATCGAGCAGCCGCTGCGGGATCTTCTGCCAAGCTTGCCGCCGGAGCAACTCGCTATGCTCGCGAGATCGCTGTTCTCAGCCGTGCATGGCATCGTCACGCTGGGGCTAGAGGAGAAACTCGGCGCCGTCTCGCTAGAAGAGCTGCGTAACCAAACGAATCTGATTGTGTTGGCAATTGTGACGGGTCTGTTGGCGCCGGAAAAAGCGGTCTTATAGCCCGCAAAGCCTGCTCAGCGGGGGACAACCTGACTAAAGMCAGTTGCAAAAGGCAGCCACCTTGTGATTCCCTACCGGCGCTGGCCGGAAAACGCTTTTTGAGTCGCGCGTCAGCAGGTTGGACCAGCCGCCGGATATGCAGATGCATTTTCGGTTCCCTTCCAGATTCATGCCGAGGCCCTGGAATGCCGCTATTGCAACTCGACCTCGACCGCGCCGAAAATCCTCTGGACATCATCGAGAGAATCGCCGCGCACAATCACTGGTCTTTCGACCGGGACGAAGAGGACGAAATTTCGATCTCGGTCGCCGGCGGCTGGTCCGAGTACAATATCGCCTTCACCTGGCTCGCCGAGGTGGAGGCATTGCATGTTGCCTGCGCCTTTGACCTCAAAGTGCCGTCTGCGCGCCTTATGGAGCTTGCCTCTCTCGTCTCGCTCATCAACGAACAACTCTGGATCGGGCATTTCGACATTTGGCCGGACGACGGAGTGATCATGTTCCGGCATGCCATTTTGCTCGCCGGCGGAGCCGAGCTGAACGGCGATCAATGTCAAACCGTTCTCGCCAGCGCGGTGCGCGCATGCGAACGCTACTACCAGGCTTTTCAATTTGTCGTCTGGGCCGGCAAAACCGGTCCCGAGGCGATCGGCACGGTCATGCTTGAAACCCAAGGCCGGGCCTGACATGGACGCGCCGGGAACGAATCGCTTCGACGCGTCCCTCGTGCTCGCCGGAGCGGGCAGGATGGGCGGCGCATTGCTGCGGGCCTGGCTCGACCGGGGGTACGATCCGCGAAAAATCAGCGTCATCGAGCCGCGCCCCTCGCGCGAAGTCTTGGAACTCGCCGAGTCCAAAGGCTTTGCATTGGGACCGCCTTCGCGGGCACCGCAAGTTCTCGTGCTCGCGATGAAACCGCAAAACCTCGATGAGGCGGCCGCCTCGTTGGCGCCATTCGCGAGCCGGGACACACTGGTCGTTTCGATCCTGGCGGGAAAGACGATCGCCAACGTTGCGGCGAGGTTTCCGCAAGCGACGGCAATTGTCCGGGCGATGCCAAATCTTGTGGCCTCTGTCGGGCGCGGCATGGCCGCGCTTGCGGCGAACGCGGCGGCGACACCGGGCCAGCGCGCGGCGGCCGAGGCTTTGTTTGCGGCGGCGGGCCGGGTCGAATGGCTTGCCGGCGAGGATTTGATCGACGCGGCGGCCGCGGTTTCCGGCTCCGGCCCGGCTTATGTCTTTTATCTCGCCGAAGCCTTGGCAAGCGCGGGGGCCGCCCTCGGTCTGCCCGCCGATATCGCCGCGCGGCTGGCCCGCGCCACGGTCGAAGGCGCCGGCGAATTATTGTTCCGGTGCCCGGAAAGCACCGCGGCGGAACTGCGCGAAAATGTGACGTCGCGCGGCGGAACGACCGCGGCCGCCCTTGAAGTGTTGATGGCGCAAGACGGCCTTACGCCCCTGATTGAGCGCGCGGCGAAGGCGGCGGAGCAGCGCGCCGGCGTGCTTGCCGGGTAGCGGTCCGGTTTACATGCTCGCTGGCTCTCGCGGTTGATTGTCCTTTCCCTGATCCTCGTTCTCGCGTTCTGATTATTGACTTGATGTTAATGGTCGCAAAAAAACCTGTGGAACAGTCCCAGGCGATGCCGACAATCTTCACGATAGGCCATTCGACCCGCACAATCGCCGAACTCGTCGCTTTGCTCCGGCAGGCGGCCGTCGATCTGCTCGTCGATGTGCGCTCGATCCCCCGCTCGCGGACGAATCCGCAGTTCAACGCCGACGCCCTCCCGGAAGTGCTCAGTGACGCTGGGATCGCGTACCGTCATCTTCCCGCCCTTGGGGGTCTGCGCCACCGAACAGCGGGAGCAATACCATCGCCCAATACGCTCTGGCGGATCGCGGCTTTTCGAAACTACGCCGATTACGCGGCAACTGACGCGTTCCGAAGGGGATTGGACGAATTGCGAGCGCTCGCCCATGACAATTGCTGCGCCATTATGTGTGCCGAAGCTGTGTGGTGGCGCTGCCACCGCCGCATCATCGCCGACTACCTGTTGGCGGAGGGGATTCCGGTGGCGCACATCATGGGGCACAATAAGATCGTCCCCGCGAAGCTCACGCCTGGCGTGCGATCGCTGCCTGGTGGGGCGCTCGTGTATCCGGCCGCGGAGGAGGAAGTCAAGTATTAGGCTGACCCGCATGGGATCCGCATAGATCGCACAGTCTGGCCCGCGCGGCGGCCCACGAACCGCGCGAAAAGAAGCCCGCAATGGCGCAACGGCGAAGCCACCCCTTGGACGCGGGCTCCGCAAAGACTAAATTAGACGCGGATGTAGGTCGAATCCGGATCGTGGCGCGGGAGGCGCGGATGGCTGAGGAACACCCAACTGGCAACGCCGGAGCTGGACCCCGATCCAGGCCCGGCGACATAGCGGCGGCGCCCAAGGATCCGCGCAACGCGATCATCGACGCGCTCTTGGAGCTCGCCGGGGAGCGCAACTGGGAAGACATCACGATTTCGGATGTCGCGGCCCTCGCCAATGTCTCGCTCTCCACCTTTCGCGATTTTTTTCCTTCGAAGGGCGCGGTGCTCGCGGGTTTTTCGCGCCGGATCGATCACGTCGTTCTCGACGCGGCCAGCGATGGCTTGACCGGGGAACCGGTCAAGGAGCGTTTGTTCGACGTTCTGATGCGCCGCCTTGACGCGTTGGCACCTTACAAGCTCGGCCTCGAAGCCATTTCCGACTGGACGCGGCGGGATCCGCTGGCGGCCGCCGCGATCAATCGTGTGGTTGTCAATTCGATGCGCTTCATGTTGGAGGCGGCAGGAATCGAATCCGAGGGTCCGGTCGGCGCCTTCAAACTGCAAGGCCTCGCGCTTGCCTGGATGCGGGTTCTGCGGGTCTGGTTTCGCGACGACGATCCGGGGCTTGCCTCAACCATGGCGGCGCTCGACCGCGAATTGACCAGGGGCGGCGGATTTGTCGCACGGGCGGAGGATTTGAACCGGCTGGTCTCGCCTTTGTTTTCGCTGGCGCGTTCGTTGTTTGAGCGCAGGACCAGTCGCGGGCCATCCCGTCGCGGCGGCCGCGGCGAGAGCAAGGACGAGTCGACCGCCTCTTGAGGCGCCAGCACTATTCAAGCACTTTTAGGGCAACGGTGCATCGTGCCGCGACCATTCCCGCGGCGCCAGTTCGATAGCCCTTGGCGCCGCGGGGCGGCCATTGCGCAGCCGTCCAAACTTACCAAGCTTGAGCCTCTCGGTAATCCAAAATCTGACCGAAGGCGCGGCAAGCGCCAGTCCCGCTAAATCGGAAACAAAACCGGGCAGGATCAACAACACCGCTCCGAGCCCGGCCAGCGTGCCGTCGAGAACCGCATCCCTCGACAAACCACGCTGCTCGCTTGTTTTCCTCGCTACCGCTTGGCGCAACCGCAGAACAGCCGATAGCCCGAGGCGGCGCAACGTGCTAAGACCGGCGAGGGTCGTCAAAATGCAAGCGAGAATGGCACCGGCAAAGCCGATCAAGTGAACGACTGCCGCGAAGGCCGCAAGTTCAGCCCCGAGCCAAAGCGCGAGATAGGTTACCAACAGAGCCGGCAGGCGCACGATGGGTTGACGCATAACGGTGCCGTTCGATCGAAGGCGAAGCATAAAGGCCCCCGTGAAGACTGGACTTTGGCTTTTCTCTCCCCAAATAGACAACATGATAAAAGCACAATCAAGGCCCAACAAACACCAGCTCTGAGATCAAGCACCCGATGCAGGACTCATTCGATATGACAACGATTGTTTTCGCGCTCCTCGCCGCTTTCGTGGTGTGGAAGCTGCGCTCCGTCCTCGGCACCCGCAATGGCGCCGAAAAACCGCCCAGCAATCCATTCGCGAGCCGCGCGCCCGGCCGTTTTTGGGGGGGGCGGCGCGGCGATACGGGCAGCGGCGACTCTGGTAACCGAGTCATCGCCCTGCCGGGAGCGGCCGAGCCTCCGGTTGCGATTGCGCCGGCTAAGGACGACAGATGGAAACCAAATGCCGAGCCAGGTTCGAAGGCCTGGGCGGGGCTCGACGCCATCGCCGCCGCCGATCCGGCCTTTGCCATCAAGCCCTTTGCCGAAGGCGCCAAGTCCGCGTATGAGATGATTGTCACCGCCTTCGCCGAAGGGAACCGCGAGGTTTTGCGAAATCTTTTGTCCCCCGAGGTTTTCGACAGCTTTGCCGCCGCTCTCGCCGAGCGCGACAAGCGCGGCGAGAAGGTTACGACGGCATTCGTTTCTATCGACAAGGTCATGATCGACGATGCCGGGCTTAATGGCCGGACCGCCGAAATCAAAATCCACTTCACCGCCCAGATGATCACCGCGACCCGCGACCAGGCTGGGACGGTGATCGATGGAAGCCCAGACAAAGTCGTGCAAATCGACGACATTTGGACGTTCGCCCGGGACACC
>JRHI01002395.1_pt1 | contig 12967 bp, 6 predicted proteins | sample 215371 | NCBI WGS metagenome assembly JRHI01 (sample SAMN02929681, study PRJNA255918) | sediment metagenome | biome: cave system; feature: Ice Cave; material: Sediment; isolation source: sediment from deep within a dark volcanic ice cave with no known source of... ...
GTTTTACGGCATGCGGCGTACGGCGGAAATCCGCAAAGGCGACGACTCGATCCTGCAGTTCGAAACGTGGCTCAAGCACCCGGATCGACTCGACATTCTCGCGCAAATCGAAGCGTACAACGAGGAGGATTGCCGCTCGACGTGGTTGTTGCGCGATTGGCTACTTCGCTTGCGCCGCGAATTTGAAATCGGCCGAGCGGTCACGCTCGCATTTTGTCCGCTTCGAAACGCGAAAGAACCCTGCCACGAGCCGCCCGCAAGCGATTGCAAGAAGTGCTACAAGCGCGTGAGTGAGGCGCGCGAGGACGCCAAGATATCGCAAGACCAGCGCGCGCTCTTGGCAAGAGGCGACGCGCAGGCGACGCTGCTCGCGCATCTCGTCTCGTATCACCGGCGCGAGGAAAAACCGGCCTGGTGGGAGCTCTTCGACCGCTGCGAAAACATCGACCAACTGCTCGAGTTCGATAAGGAGGCGATCGGCGGGCTGCAGCTCGTTCACGAAGCCGTTCCCTTTCAGAATGCTCTCAAAGACAAAAACCTGGTCTACACGTACGCGTTTCCCGATCAGCAATACCATCTCAAGGACAATCCCTACGATCCCGCAACGCGCAGAAGCGCGGGCGAGATCATCGGCATCGATGATGAAAGCAACACCCTCTTTCTCAAGCGCGGCGGGGATGCAAAAGGCGCCGCGATGGTGACCGCACTTATACCGGGCGCGCCGCTTGTCGCGACTCCACAAAAGAAGTCGCTGGCCGTTCTCGCAAACGCGTACCTTGCAGGTACGCTTGCGCAGGCGCATCCGAACGTCCTCGATCTGTTGTCGGCGGGATTTCCCCGTCTGAACGACCGCATGCAAGAATCGCGCATTCAACCGGACTGCGTCACGCCGGAAAGCGTCTTCGACGTCGTTCGCGCACTCGATCGCTCGTATCTCTTCATCCAGGGACCGCCCGGAACCGGCAAGACGTACACGGGCGCGCGTGTGGTCGTGAACCTTCTACAAGCGGGCAAACGGGTCGGCGTGATGGCGACCGGCCATCGGGCGATCCACAACATGCTGCACGAGATCGAAGACGTCGTCAAAGCTTGTCCCGATCCAAAGCCGCGCGTCCGCGGACTGCACAAAGACAGCAACCAAAACAAAGACTCGCCGTACGTATCGCGTCTCGCTACGCCGTTCATCGAGAGCAGAGACGACAATGCCGGCGCCGAAACCGGCGACTACAACCTAATCTCGGGAAACGCCTGGCTCTTCGCTCGACTCGGTATGGTGAATCGGCTCGACTACCTCTTCATCGACGAAGCCGGCCAAACCGCGCTTGCCGACGCGATCGCCGTCGCGCCGTCGGCGACGAACGTCGTTTTCTTAGGCGACCCGATGCAGCTCGCACAAGTAAGCCAAGGCGGGCACGGCGCGAGCGCCGGTCGCTCCGTGCTCGAGCATCTGCTCGGCGATGCGGCGACGGTACGCGAAGATCGCGGCATCCTGCTCGACATCACGTACCGCATGCAGCCGCAAATTACCGAGTTCATCTCGGAAACGATGTACGATGGTCGGCTGCGCGCCGTGGACCTTGCAGCGAGAAACGCGGTCTCGTCCCCGGGCCTTAGCGGCGCCGGTCTGCGCTACATTCCGGTCGACCACTCCGGCAACGGACGCGAATCGGTTGAAGAAGCCACGCGCATCGTCGCTGAGATCGAGCTCCTTTTACGCGGTACGTTCCTCCGCAAGGACGAGCCCGAAGCGCGCATCAGCGAGCGCGACATTCTCGTCGTGACGCCGTTCAACAGCCAACGAAAGAGAATCCTCGCGCTCTTAAGGGCGGCCGGTCACGCGGATGTGCGTGTCGGAACCGTCGACAAGTTTCAAGGCCAGGAAGCGCCGGTCGTCTTCTACTCGATGGCGACCTCCAGCGGCGACGACTTGCCGCGCAACATGGAGTTCCTCTTCGAAAAGAATCGCTTCAACGTCGCGATCTCCCGCGCCCAGTGCCTGAGCGTCCTGGTTTGCTCGCCGCGACTTCTCGACATCCGTTGCCATCACGCCGAGCAAATGGCATTGGTCAACGTCGTCTGCGAATACGTCGAACGCACCCAACCCGGCTGTTTGGTCGCGGCCCGCTGAGAAGCAACGGACCGCCCGCGCGTAACTTCGCCGGCGGCCGGTTTGACAATTCGGCTTGCAATCTGTAGCGTAACCCGAAAAGCATGCTCCTTCCGAGCATCGTTGGCTCGGTGTTTTGCCCGAAGGTGAAAGTGTGAGTCAAGACGGCGCTATTCTTGCTGCTGCTTTTGCGCTGCGCGATCGCGAAGGGCCGGTGTCCCCCGTCGCCGAGAAACTACGGGCGTTCCTTCCGGCTACCCTAACGGACGTAGCCGAGGAGAACCGCTCGGCTCTCGAAGACGAAGCGATCGCCGTCATCGCGGAAGATCCGGACGAACTCGCATGGTTTCGCGCCGCCGTCACGGGCTTCAAATCGTTCGGGTCCATTTCGCCGATGCCGCTGCTCGAGGTCTACAAGTGCCCGCAAGGCGACTACCGTTGGACGCGACCGAACGCCTCATATAAAGTGCCGCAGTGCCCGACGCATCGCGTCGCCCTCGAGCTCGCCTAACCGTTCGCGATGCTTTCAAAAACCGTGGAAGGCGTGCAAGGAAAGCTGACCGACAGCCTCTTCGCTCTGCTTTTCACGCCCGCTGCATTCTTCTGGCTCGCGGGAATCGTCGTGTGGGGAGGTGCCGATACCGGCCGTTTCGGCCGTCTCGCCGCCGAACTGGCGAACCTCAGCGATGCGAAGCTGCTGCTGTTCGGCGGCGCGGCCCTCGCCCTCGTCGTATTTTCCGGCGCCGCCTACGAGCCCATCAACGGCTGGTTCTTGCAACGCCTGCTCGGATATTGGTGGCCGCTCGATGTCCTCGGCATCCCATTTCGCGCGTTGTTGCGTAGGAAGGTCGCTCGCGCGCAACAGCAGCAAATCGCCAACGCCAACGCCAACGCCAACGCCAACGCTAACGCTAACGCTAACGCTAACGCTAACGCTAACGCCAACGCCAACGCCAACGCCAACGCTGACGCTAACGCTAACGCTAACGCTGACGCACAACCCGACGCGCAAGACGTTCAGCCCGACGCTCAGCGCGACGACCGCATCGAGCGGACGTTGCACTACCTGCCCGATCCCGATAACGTCATGGCGACCGAATTCGGCTGCGCACTCGTTGCGGCCGATCAGCGTATCTACGCTAAATACGGCCTCTCCGCCGACGTCGTGTGGACGGCGCTTTCTTATGTCGTTCCGGAGCCGGCACGCACGGCGGTAGCCGGCGCCCGTAGCGCGATCGAAGCGTCCGGACGCCTGATTTTCTGGACGCTCGCGTCGCTCGTCTGGATCGTGGCGTTCGCCCGAACGTGGCCATCGGTGCTCGTCATCGCCGCCATCGTGGCGATCGTTGCGGCGTTCGGATACGCCCGGGTCGTGCAGCAAGGGCGCGAATACGCCGATGCCTACGAAGCTGCATTCGATATCGGCCGCGCGCCGCTGTACAAGGCCTTGCGCATTCCGCTGCCCGCGAGCAATGGTGTCGAGCCCGCTTACGGCAAACTCCTCACGTCGTTGCTTTATCGCGGCACCCCGAGCTCGGGGGTAGCGTACACCGAATGAACGCGACCGCAGCAGCGAGCGACTCCGCTATAGTGGACTCAATCGTCGTGTGTCGCCGGGATCAACTCCGCGAGGCCGCCGTCGTGTTGTCGTGTCTTCCGCACGGCGAGGCCGTTCCGCTCATCGTGCTCGAACCGCCGCCGTGCTCGCAGGCCGACTATCGCACGTCATTCGCCGCCTATCGCCAGCTTGCCGACGCGCGGGACCAAACGCACGGAACCGAAGCGGCTCGCGCGGCGTTCGGTGCAACGCAGCCGTCCGCGTCCGCGCTCGATCTCGGCGATGTCGACGCCGCCGCGGAGGAGCTCACACCGTATCGGCAATGGGCGAAGCACCAATCGTTTGTGGCGAGGTTACTGCACCGCCTCGCTCCGGCTCGCGCGATCTTCCTTTTCGCGCCAAGCTCCGAAGACGTACGCTACCTCGACCCGTTAGCGAGACATTGGCTCGGCGAAGAGCAGAATCCGATCGTACCCGAGCAGGCCGCGCACGTTTACCTTCTCGCAAGCGAAGTCGTATCCGCAGCAACTTCCGCGCGCACGTACGCGACGCTCGCGGAACTTTCCGATTTGGCCTGGCAAATTCTCCGCCAGAGTCCGCCAGATCGCGCACGCGCACGCGAGATTCCGGAGTCGCAGACCGCGCAGTTCTTCACCGGCTTATACGATGCGTTGCAACGAGACGTCGCGCTGCGTCCCGTTCGCGATGCCGCGGTTGCCGCCGACGCCTTCTGCGATCCCGTCTCCGGCGCCCCGGGCGAAGCCGTTCTCATCGAATGCACGGACGATGCCGAGCGTCTTCTTGGCGTACAATACGCGCGCCGGTGCGACGCGCGTCTGCTCGTAATCGCCGAGCCCGACGGTGCCCCAATCGAGGCGGCGCGCGCCGCGGTCGAACGCCGCAACGCGCCGGTGCCGTTGCCGGGCGGTCTGAGCAAAGAGCAAATCGTCGCGGCGGTCCGAGCTTCGCTTCTTACGGATGATGCGTCGACCGAACTCGTCGCTTTAGAAAAGGCCGTTTCGGCCGCGCTGCCGGACGCCGTCTTCGCTGCAGTCGGCGACCTGCCGCTGACGGCGCTCACGACGAGCACGCCATATCACTTCGCCGTCAAGAACGAGCTCTCGTGGGCGGAGAAGCCCATCGGCCACGTCGCAGGCGATATCTCGCTGCTCTTGCTTGCCGAGATGTTTGCAGAGTCGCTCGAGCCGCTCGTCGGCTTCAATCTGCTCTTCGACCCCGGCTACATCAGTACGACCGAAACGAGCGACGTCCTGAGCGATCTGCGGGAGGGCAGTTCGCACTCTCTGCTGCTCGCCGGGCCGGCCGGAGCGACGCTGGCGCTCACGCTCTTAGCATCGGCGTTGCCGATCGACTTGCTGTTTCTCAACACGCACGGTTCCGATAACGGCATCAAACTCGTCGACATGCCGGTGCCGCTGCCGGCGTATAAGCTCGTGCAGCGCACGACGCTCGCCAATCGGCCGATCGTGTTCAACAATTCGTGTTTATCGTGGGTCGGCGTTGGACGCGAGTTCGTGCGCGCCGGCGCGCGCGCCTACATCGGCACGCTGTGGAGCGTCCACGACGAACGCGCCGCAGAGTACGCGAAGAGCGTCATCGGCCGCATGGTGCGGTCGGACGAACCGGTAAGTTCGGCGATGCGCGATACCGGCGTATCTGCCGTCGACGCTCGCGCCTACGTGCTGATCGGGACCGCGAGGACTCGATTACACCGAGGCCCGACGCGCGACGCCGGCGATGCATCGGCGCGGCTCTTGCGAGCGGCTTCGTTCTTGCTCAACGCGCTCGACGGTCTCCTCGTTGAAGCCGCCGGCTCGCTTTCGAATACATACCTGAGCGCAATCGTCGATGTCATCCTCAGCGACGCCGAAGCCATCTTGGGCTCGCTCGACGAAGCGATGCCGGTCCCGTCGGAGGAACGCATCGACGATGCGCTCATGCAGATGCGCATCTACGCCGCGCTCTTGGAGCGCGACGAGCGGGAAGCAATTCGCGCCCACTCGTTCTTTAGCCGCTGGGTCGGCGCGATCGCGAAGATGCCCGACGAGCGTGCGCGTTTCGCAGCCGAGGCCCGACTCTTTCTGTACGCGTCGCGCGTACCGGCGCGCGTGGGAACGTTGCAAGAAGCTATCGGTGCGCTCGATCGCAGCGTTTCGCTCGCGCTCAAGGCGGGCGACCCGCCGGTGCAACAATATCTCGAGCTTTGCGATGCGTATATCGCCCGCGGCTCGTACTCGGCGGCACGCGAAGCGCTCGTGTCTGCCGAACGCTGCTATACGGCCGCGTCGATGGCTGCCGATCCCGCGCTGTTCGGCCGTCAGGCGAGAGTTGCTCTCTGCTACGGAGCCTTCCCGGCTTCGCTCGAGCGTGCCGAGCGCGGCTTCGCTGCCGCCGCGGCGGGCGACGATCTTCGCGCGCGCGCGATAGCGAAGATCGATGCGGCAAACGCATATCGCGGGTTCGAGGATAAGGAAAACGCGCTCGCGGCGGCGCAGGCGGCGGTCGCGTATGCGCGTCTCGCCTACGATAATGAGTTGGAGTTGCGGGCGAACGAAGTGCTCGCGATCGCGCTGATGCAGAACGAGCGCCCCTCCGAGGCCGAGGTACTGGCGAAGCGCAGCCTAGCGCTTGCGAAGCAGTGGGGCTGGACGATTGCCATCGCGGCGCAAGCCGAAGTGGCCGGCGACATCGCGATGCGGATGGATGATTCCGTCGGCGCCTTCACGGCATGGTGCGGTGCAGCATGGTTGTACGTCAAGGTTCGTCGCCCGGTATTCGAGGCGCGGCTACTGGAAAAGACGAAGCGCGTCGCCCACGCGCTCGGCGCGCAGGGCGTGGTGATTCAATATCTGCGCTTGAGTTTAGGAGTCGTCGACGATTTCGAGCCGCCGCTTCGCGCTGCCGTGGCGAGCCAATACGTTCGCGAGTTGACCTCGCTCGTCGCGCGGCTCGGAATCGAACGGCTGCGCGACGATCTCGCGTACCTCCGTTCCGAAGCAACAGGAATCGCTGCGGCTCGCGGCCCCGATGCGAGTGCAGAATTGAACGACATGGTCGCGCTGGCGTCGGCCATCACAAATGACGCCGGCATGAAAACGCAGTAGCGCTCGCGCGCGGCCGCGACCGCATTCCGGTCTGGAACGGAGTGTCACCACATTTCCGCCTCTACGTTCGAGCTGATTGCGCGCCGTTCGAAAGCTCGGTACGTTTTGGGACCCGTACGCCACCGCGTCGATCCACGTTTGTAGGCACATCGGCGGAACCTTGTACCGGCTCGGTTTCAGCGGTATAAAACACTGATCGGATATTTTCGGATCTCAATGTCAACGAAACCAGAGTCAAGCCGGCAACCTGCGCCTGTGCGATGAGGATTCTATCGAACGGGTCGGCATGATGCATCGGCAATCCCGACGCGCGAGGGTGTGTCCGACCGAGATCGGGAGCTCTTTAAAGCCAAAATGTGCGATGCGCGATGGGATGTAGATCGCCGGTGACGTCGGCAACGGCATTTTGCCACGCGATCGTGACGATTCCGTTTTCAAAAGCTGGCGCAAAACATCGACCCCGGGTACGTCTAAGCGGGATCGGACACTCGGGCGCAGCCGTTGTTCGGCCGCGCCCGAACGCCTTTCGGCGGGGATTAGGCTAGGTCGAATCGGTCGAGGTTCATCACCTTGTTCCACGCAGACACGAAGTCACGCGTGAACTTTTCTTGCGAGTCGCTGCATGCATAAACTTCTGCAAGTGCCCGAAGCTGGGAGTTCGACCCGAAGAGGAGGTCGACACGCGTGCCGGTCCACTTCAGCTCACCCGTCACGCGATCGCGTCCTTCGAACGTATCCTCAGCTTCCGAGGCGCTCTTCCACGTCGTGCCCATGTCGAGTAGATTGACGAAGAAGTCATTGGTGAGCGTCTCGGGACGCTTCGTGAAGACGCCGTGCTGCGACCCGCCGCTGTTCGCATTGAGCACGCGCATACCGCCGACGAGAACCGTCATCTCAGGGGCGGACAGCGTCAGGAGTTGGGCGCGATCGACGAGCATCGCTTCTGCCGAAACGGTGTAGTCGGTCTTTTGATAATTGCGGAACCCGTCCGCCTCCGGTTCGAGCACCGCGAAGGAGTGGGTGTCGGTTTGAGCCTGCGACGAATCAGTGCGCCCCGGCGTGAAGTGCACCGGCACGTCGTGCCCCGCGTTCTTCGCTGCTTGTTCGACGGCGGCACACCCGCCCAGAACGATCAGGTCGGCGAGCGAAACCATCTTCCCGCCGGACGCCGCGCCGTTGAACTCTTGTTGGATCCCCTCAAGCGCGTCGAGCACCTTCGGCAATTGGGCCGGCTGGTTGACCTCCCAATCTTTCTGCGGCGCGAGACGGAGGCGGCCTCCGTTCGCGCCGCCGCGCTTATCGGAGTCGCGGAAGGTCGCAGCCGACGCCCACGCGGTCGATACCAGTTGGGAGATCGAAAGTCCCGAGGCGAGAATTTTGCCCTTGAGCGCGGCGATGTCTGCTTCGTCGATGCGTGCATGGGCCGCATCGGGTATGGGGTCTTGCCACAGCAGTTCCTCAGCGGGAACCGCCGGCCCGAGATAGCGCGAGCGCGGCCCCATGTCGCGGTGCGTGAGCTTGTACCACGCCCGCGCGAAGGCGTCGGCGAACTCCGCCGGGTTCTCATGGAAGCGCTTCGAAATCGGCGCATAATTCGGGTCCATGCGCAGCGCGAGGTCCGTCGTGAGCATCATCGGGGCGTGTCTCTTCGACGAGTCGTGCGCATCCGGGACGGTGCCCGCGGCAGATGCATCCTTTGGAGTCCACTGATTCGCTCCGGCCGGGCTCTTCGTCAGCTCCCACTCGAATTTGAACAGGTTGTCGAAGAAGTTGTTGTCCCATTTCGCCGGGGCGGTCGTCCACGCGCCTTCGAGACCGCTCGTGATCGTCGCAACACCGTTACCATTTCCCAGACTGTTCTTCCAACCGAGGCCTTGCTCTTCCATGCTTGCGCCCTCGGGCTCCGGGCCGACATATTTGGACGGGTCGGCGGCGCCATGGACCTTGCCGAATGTGTGTCCGCCGGCAATGAGGGCGACCGTCTCCTCATCGTTCATGGCCATGCGAGCAAACGTCTCGCGTATATCCCGCGCCGAAGCGATCGGATCCGGGTTGCCGTCCGGCCCTTCCGGATTCACGTAGATCAAGCCCATCTGAACGGCCGCCAGCGGGTGCTCGAGTTCCCGATCGCCGGAGTAGCGCTTGTTGCCAAGCCACGAATCCTCATTGCCCCAGTGAATGTCTTCCTCGGGCTCCCAGACATCCACGCGCCCACCGCCGAAGCCGAACGTCTCGAATCCCATCGACTCCAGGGCGCAGTTGCCGGCCAGGACCATGAGGTCGGCCCACGAGATCCTGTTGCCGTACTTCTGCTTGATCGGCCAGAGCAGTCTGCGCGCCTTGTCGAGGTTCGCATTGTCGGGCCAACTGTTGATAGGCGCGAAGCGTTGTGTGCCTGAGGATGCGCCGCCGCGGCCGTCCCCGGTGCGGTACGTGCCCGCGCTGTGCCACGCCATGCGAATAAAAAACGGCCCGTAGTGACCGTAGTCAGCCGGCCACCAGGGCTGCGACGCGGTCATTAGCGCAAAGATGTCCTTCTTCAGGACATCTAAATCGAGCTTTTTGAATTCCCGGGCGTAGTTAAACGCCTGGCCCATGGGATTGGACGAAGGAGAATGCTGGTGGAGCACCTTCAGGTTCAACTGGTTCGGCCACCAGTCTCGATTGGTCCTGAGCCCAACCGGCATGTGCGTGCCTTTTGGCGTCCCGTGCACTACCGGGCACTCACCGTTGGTCTCGACTTCCGTTTCGGCCATATTTCTCTCCAATCGTGGCTACGCTGATCTTGAAATTTCAAAGCGATACCAGAGACGTTAGCACGTCCCGATCAGCAAGTGAAATCGATTTATCTGAAGGGTTCTTAAGGTAATACCGATTACTCTATGTTGATGCTCCCGGTGACCGTTTCCTCGCTCTCACTCCGCGACCTCGAATACGCGGTCGCCGTCGCCCGCGAGCGTCATTTCGGGCGTGCCGCCGAATACTGCGGAGTCAGCCAAGCAGCGTTGAGCGAGCAAGTGCGCAAGCTCGAATCGATTTTGGGCGTCCCGCTCTTCGAACGAACCACGCGGAAAGTCGAGCCGACGGTGCGCGGCGAGGCGATCCTGCGACAAGCCGAGGCGTTGCTCGGCGACGCCCGGCACCTGCTCGAAGATGCGCGCCGAAGCTCGGAGCCCCTCTGTGGCGAGCTGCGCCTGGGCGTGATCGCGACGCTCGGGCCCTACTATATGCCGTCCGTCATCGCGCTTGGCCGCCAGCACTTTCCGCGGCTCGCGCTGCGTTTGCTCGAGGCGACGACCGACGAATTGCTCGTCGCCCTGCGTCACGGCAAGCTCGACGCGATCCTCGTCGCCCTGCCGGTTCCGATGGACGGCCTCGTCGCCGAGCCGCTGTTCTTCGAACCGTTCCGGCTCGCATGTCCGAGCGACCACGAACTCGCGCAGCGTCAACACGTGCGCCTGCGCGACCTCGAGCGCGGTCCGCTCCTGTTGATGGAAGACGGCCACTGTCTGCGCGATCAGACGCTCTCGTTTTGCGATCCGCGCCGCCTGCCGAACCAGAGCCGGTACGCGAGTTCGCTCGAGATGCTGCGGCACATGATCGCGGCGGGCGAAGGAATCTCCATCATCCCGCTGCTCGCCGCCGCCGAGCATACGACGATGCAAGGCATGATCGCCTACCGCGAGTTCGACGAAGCCCGTGCGGGACGCACGATCGCGCTCGTCTGGCGCGCGACGGAGACGCGAGCGAACGACCTTCGCGAGATCGCGGCCTTCATGCGGGAGGGGCTACCCGCCGGCGTTCGGCTGCTCGAAACCGTTTGCGACCCGCCTGCCGCCGCGGCGGCGCCGATGGCGGCGGAAGCTTGAAACGGCGCGCACGCGGCGCCGCGCCTTGCTCGCGCGCTCGGCCACCGTCCGCGACTATTTACGTCTGCTTTTCTTTTTCCACAACAGAAAGATCTCGCTTGGAATCGTAGGCGGAGTGTATTTCGAGCGCAATGCTATCTCGGCCTTAAGTAATTTTGAACGTCCCGCCGCCCCATCATCGCGAGAGCGATGTCCGCCGCGCCGCAGGCGCTCGCGAAAGACGCAACCGTAGTCGTGATGGCGCCGAGCGGCAAGATGCGCGTCGTTCGCAAGGGCACGAACGGCATCACGTGTACGTCATGTGGGCCGGTACACCGTACGCGCACCTCATGATTCCGTTGAGTAAGACTTTCGTTCACGCAAGAGCGCGAGCCGGGGTTTGCAGCACTCGTCGAGCGGCCGCGAATCACCCAGCGCCGCGAATCAATTGCGTTATCTATCGCGCGAGAAGCGTTTGCACATGCGAGTCTTCCGCTTCCGCTTCTTGCGCTATGCGCGCGGCCATCTTTCCGAAAATCAACTCGTGGAGCGGCATCACCGCGTACCAATAGAGATAGCCGAAGATGCCGTGCGGTTCGAAGAATGCGGTTTGCCGAAGGTTCGTTTGCCCGTTATCCGCCGGCAATACCTCGAACTGCAACCACGCGCGGCCCGGCAAGCGCATCTCCGCGCGCAGCCGCAGTAATTTATCGGGGTCGTAGGCTTCCACGCGCCAAAAGTCCACCGCGTCACCGATGCGAAGTTCGGTCGCGGAGCGGCGGCCGCGGCGCATTCCGAATCCGCCGACGAGGCGGTCGAGGATGCCGCGGAATTCCCAAAGGGCATCCGCATACAGCCACCCGCGCTTTCCGCCGAGGCTGGTGAAAATCGTGAAGAGCGCGTGCGGAGTCGCGGGCGTCGTATGCTGGCGGCGGTCGATCAACATGCCCTGCGTCGTGCCGACGAACTGATCGGGCAGCGTGCGCACGTCGAACGCGTCGAACCATGTCGTCTCGGGGCCCGTCATGGAAAACCGGTCGAGCGCGCGTCGCACTGCTTCGTCGTAGCCGACCGGCTTGATGGAAGGGAACGTGCGGCGGGCGAGGTCGCTCTCCACGATGACAGGATTGCGCAATCCGTCGATGAGCGGCCGCGCGACGGAGGTCGAAATCGGCGTGACGAGGTGTACCCAGCCCGACGACAGTCCGGGCGTGAAAAACGGCACGACGACCAGGCTGCGGCGTAGACCGCGGATCGCCGCGTAGCGCATCATCATCTCGCGATACGAGAGGACGTCGCTGCCGCCGATTTCGAAAATGGTGCTTTCGGTCGCTTCGCGCTCGAGTTCGCGCGTCAGATACGCGAGGACGTCGCGCACGGCGATCGGCTGGCTCGGCGTCGAGACCCACTTCGGAGCAATCATTACCGGCAAGCGGTCCGTGAGGTAGCGCATCATCTCGAACGATGCGCTGCCCGAGCCGACGATCATGGCCGCGCGAAACTCGGTAACGATGACGCCTTTGGAGCGCAGCACCTCTCCGACTTCTTGCCGGCTGCGCAGGTGGTGCGAAAGCTTCGCGCCCGATCCGAGACCGCCGAGATAAACGATCCGCCGCACGCCCGCGTCGCGTACGGCTTCCGCGAAAATCGCGGCGGCCTCGCGATCGCGCCGCGCAAAATCGCGGCGACTGCGGCTCATCGAATGCACCAGGTAGTAGGCGACGTCGATATCGCGGAGTGCGCTACGCAGCGCCTCGCGATCGAAAAGATCGCCTTCAGCGATCTCGACGCCGTCGAAGCGCCCCTTCAGTCGTGCGGAATCACGCGCGAAACAGCGCACGGTATGGCCGGCAAGGAGCAGACGCGGAACGAGACGGCCTCCGATATAACCGGTCGCGCCGGTGACGAGGACTCGCATTAGCGCGCTCCGCCCAGGCGCGTCATGCGGCGGCGAATTCGGTGTTTGGATCTGCGTTTCTCCGAACGCGTTTTCATGCGTTGCGCCAGGTCATGTAGTCGGTTGCTTTTTCTCGATCATTGCGTTCTTCTCTCATTCTCGTACGAATTGCAGACCGGTCTTTCCAGTAGATACCGCGTTCGCCCCGCCCGCTCGAATTGCAAGGTTCCGGCGTATCGATACCGACGATCTTCGCCGCGCTGGCAAAGGACGAGGAGCGCAACGTGCAGATCATCGACGACGTACTCGCGTCGCTGGAGGCGGGGAGAAACCCGTTGGTCTTGACGGAGCGGCGCGATCATCTCGACTACCTCGCATCGACTTTCAAAGGAGCAGCGCGGAACATCGCGGTGCTCCGAGGCGGTATGAGTG
>JRHI01002396.1_pt1 | contig 12958 bp, 14 predicted proteins | sample 215371 | NCBI WGS metagenome assembly JRHI01 (sample SAMN02929681, study PRJNA255918) | sediment metagenome | biome: cave system; feature: Ice Cave; material: Sediment; isolation source: sediment from deep within a dark volcanic ice cave with no known source of... ...
CATTCTACGGCGACCTCCGCGACGGCACTACTCGGACACACTCCTAGCTCGTGTGACAGACCACGTCCATTTGATGGCAGAGTTGAGGCAGGGGACCCGCGCTCGACTTGTCTGCAATATCCCGTCGCGCAAAGTGAACTGCCCAACCGGCGTCTGAACAAGATTCGTAGGCATTTCCCTCGGGTTACGAGGGGAGCCGTGGGTATGCAGAGCGGTCCGAGCCGAACGGAGGCTGTCAGCCGTCAGGGTAGTCTTGCGTCTCTTCGTGCTGCCTCGCGGCCGCTCGTTCTCGCGATCGCAGTCCTCGGAGCCGCAACTTCAGGCTGTGCGCCCCTCTACCACGACGATGATTTTGCGCGCCCGCGCACGCGTTCGCAATCCAGAGTGCCGCTGCCCAAGGCGGCCCTTCTGACGCCCCAACCGGACCCCGATTGCGGGGAGGCCAAGACCGCCGATCCAAGACCGGCCGCGGGGGATTCCAAGCGCATGGCGAGCGCTGTCGTCCCCGAGCCCGCGTCCGCCGCAACGGTGCCGCCGGGCCCGGATGCGGAACGCAACGCCGAATTGGCTCTGCGCATCAAGCTCGAATACGAGCGGGAGTGCTATCGCCAAGCCGAGACGCGCGTGCGCGAGCGCCTGCATCAGCTGCAGAGCTCGATCGGCGAGACGGTGAAATCCGTCAACCGCACGGAGCAGCCGAGCCGCTAGCCGCGGCACCGCCGCGACCCTCGAGGCCGAACAACGCCTTGATTGTTTGCGCGTCCCGAGTTTGAGTGCTGCATCAGACACCTCAGCTCGAGGAGCCTCATGCGCCGCTCGGATCTGACGCTCTGCCTGATCACCGACGAGGTATCGCCATCACTCGAGGAGGGGCTCGCCTTCGCCCGCGCGGAGGGCATCGGCACGGTCGATCTGCGCGTCATCGGTGGCCGCAACGTGCTGGCGCTGTCACGCGGCGAGCTGGCCGGCGCGGCGCAACGCGTGTGGGCCGCTGGGCTCTCCGTGTCGTGCATTTGCACACCACTCTTGAAGTGGAGCCCGCCCGGCAAGGTGTCGCAAGCCAAGGGCGACCAGTTCGGCTTCGAGCTCGGCGACCGGGCGCCAGCCGTGGTCTACGCGCAAGCCTTCGAGGCCGCGGAGGTCCTCGGCGCGCGCAACCTGCGCATCTTCAGCTATCTGGCCTACGACGGCTACCGCGTGGATGATCTGCGTGCGCCCATCGACGATCTGCTGGCGCTGGCGGAAAAATTCGACATGAAGCTGCACGTCGAGAACGAGGGCGTGTGCAACATCGCCGGCTTCGCCGAGCTCGAGGCGCTGGTGACGGCGTACCGGCACCCGCGCCTCAGGGCACTGCCCGATATCGCCAACGCGTATCGGGCGGGTCTGCCGCCTTCAGCCGCCGATCTGGCGCGACTGCTGCCCTTCACGGACATGCTCCACTTCAAGGACTACGCCAATTCGGCGCGGCGCTTCGTCGCGATCGGCGAGGGCGATATCCCGTTCACGGCCCTGCTGGCGGCGACGTTGCCTGCACACCAGGCACCCTTGACGCTGACCATCGAGACGCATGCCCCCTCGGACCCAGTCCCCACCACGCGACGCTCGGTGCACGGCCTGCGCCGCATGGTCGATAGCCTCGGGCTCGCTTGACGTGCGGCGCGGATGCACACAATGCACAGGCACCTCACTGAGACAGGAGAAATGCCATGCCGTTCTACGAAAAAGGCCCCGTCTGCATTCATTACGTGGAGGCTGGCAGTTGCTCATCCCCGGCGGGGGGTTGAACTCGACAATCTCCTTCTTCACGCGGAGCGCGCCCTTCAACGCGATCGACGAGTTCAAGGGCGAGTATCGCTGCATCGCAGCGGACCTGCGCAACGCCAACGGCGGCCAGTCCTCCGGTCCGCTCGAGATCGAGCGGCCTTGGGACGCCCACGCCGATGATCAGCTCGGCCTGATGGATCACCTGAAGATAGACAAGTTTCTGGTGATGGGCTTCTGCATCGGCGGCCCCTTCATCTGGAACCTGTTGCGACGAGCGCCCGATCGTATCGTTGCTGCGGTGCTGGCGCAGCCCAGCGGCTTCCGTCCGGAAGTGCCCGACCTTTTCTACCAGAACAACATCAAGGGCTGGGGCCCGGCGCTGTGCGCCCGCCGACCCGACATCACGATGACCATGGTCGACGCGTTCCTGAGCAAGATGTATCGCTCCAACGCCGACTTCGTCTTCACCGTGACGCGCGATTTCGTGCGCGCCTGCCACACACCGATACTGGTCCTGCCGGACGACGTCCCGGCCCACCCGTATGCCGTGGCCATGGAGTCTGCGCTGCTGGCGCCGAAGGCCCAAGTGAGCTTCTACCCCTGGAAAGAACCCAAGGCCCACATTCCCCTGGCGGTGCGCCACATACGCACCTTCCTCCGGGCGCATCGACCCGCGGCAGCTGCCCGCTAAGGCGGGAGTACGCCGCCCACCAACGCGCCAACCACATCCAACAGCAGCGCAATATCCTCCGGCCGCGACAGGCGGTGCTCGCCGTCGGGCACCGCCGACACGCGCGTCCAGTCGCCGGTCAGATGCGCCACCAGATCGAGCGTATGCTCCCACGGCACGTCGGGGTCCTGCAAGCCGTGGATGATGTGCACCGGCCGGCCCGGATCGAACGGCTTGTCCCCGATGCGGTGCTTGCGGGCGTCCTCGATGAACGCGCGCGTGATCGGATAGGGGCCGTCACCGTAGCGCGAAGGGCGCAGATAGACGCCCTTGTCCATGATCTCCTTGCGCGCGCTCTCGGGCAGGTTGCGCCACATCAGGTCCGCCATGTCCCAGGCCGGCGCAATGAGCGCCAGCGCCTTGACGCGCTGGGCTTTCGCGGGCGCCTCGGCCATCAGCGCGCGCAGCGCCAGCAGCGCGATCCCCCCACCCATGCTGGAGCCGATCAGCACCTGCGGGCCGCTCGTCAGCTGGCCGAAAGCCGCGCGCGCCTCCTCCAGCCAGCGCCCCAGCGTGCCGTCCTCGAACGGGCCCTCCGACTGCCCATGGCCCGAATAGTCGAAGCGCAGGCAGGCGAGGCCCTGGTCGCGCGCCCAGCCGGCCACGGCGGCGGCCTTGGTGCCCGTCATGTCCGACTTGAGCCCGGACAGCCACACCACGCCGGCCTTGCCCGCTGCAGCAGCGGGCTGGCTCAGATAGGCGATGCGCCGCGCATCGGCACCGCTGCCGACAACCATGAATTGCGGTTGTGTTTCGTGCATCCTATGAAGCCTTGTCACCCATGTATTCGCGCCTAGCTTGCGAGCGCAATCCGTATGAACACCCCGCGGACACGACAGCCGAAGCGCTACACTGTGGGACCCTCTGGAAGGGTTCCAGATGGCGCATACACGTCAGGCATTCACAACCCAGAAATTGCACAGCGGCTCGGTGAGATCATTGCCTACTGGCCTCTTGTTGAAGATCAAATGATTCTGGTCTTTGCCGATCTGCTTGAGATGCCAAATCCGCTCATCGCCCGTCAGACCTTTCGTTCCATCTCCACTCAGCAGGCGCGCATCAAGATTATGCGCAATCTGCTCGAGCGCTCGCCGACCCACCAGAAGAGGGAAGCAGTGTACGACGAGGTGATCGATGAGTTCGCTTCCCTCAACCAATCTCGGAATACCTATGCCCACAGCCTTTGGTGGACATTGGATGGGGTCAGCCGCGTGTTTATCGAGGAACAGATAGATCTTCCCGTTGGCTTCGCGGATGGTCGGGAGGTAACGCTAAATGAGCTCAATGGCACCCTGTCGAGAATGAGCAAGTTCATCCAGAAGCTTCTTAAGCGCTACTACCTCGACAAGAAACGACACCAACCTAGCGTTTCCTAGTGGCACAGTCCCGGCCAACCATACTGCAGATCATCCCGCGTCTCGACACCGGCGGAGCCGAGCTCTCCCTGGTGGAGATGGTCGAGGCGGTGGTCCGCGCCGGCGGCCGCGCGCTGGCGCTGGCCGAGCCCGGCGGCAGGCTCGGGCCCAGGGTGACCGACGCCGGGGGCGAGCTGGTGCCGTTCCCGGCCGCCGCCAAGAACCCGTTGCAGATGCTGGCCAACGCCCGCGCGATTGTGCGCCTCGTGCGCGAGCAGGGCGTCGATCTCATCCATGCCAGGAGCCGGGCACCGGCCTGGAGCGCGCTGATGGCGGCGCGGCGCGCGCGCGTGCCGTTCGTGACCACCTACCATGGCGCCTACGGCGAGACCAACGCGGTGAAGCGCTTCTATAACGGCGTGATGGCACGCGGCGACGTCGTCATCGCCAATTCCGTCTACACGGCGGATTTGATCGCCCGGCGCTACGGCACCTCGCGCCAGCGCATCGCCGTGATCCATCGCGGCGTCGACACCCACGCGTTCGACCCAGCGCGCATTGCGCCTGAGCGCCTCGCCGCCCTGCGGGCGCGCTGGAGCGTGGACGCCTCCGCCCGCATCATCCTGCAGGCGGCGCGGCTCACCGGCTGGAAGGGCCAGAGCGTGCTCATCGATGCCGCAGCGCGGCTGAAGGCCGCCGGCAAGCTCGAAGGCGCTGTCGTTGTTCTGGCTGGCGATGCCCAGGGCCGCGACACCTACGTGCAAGGGTTGCACGCCCAAGTCGCCCAAGCGGGCCTCGCGCCGCACGTCCGCTTCGTCGGCCATGTCGAGGACATCGCCGCCGCCTACCTGGCCGCGCACGTGACGGTCGTTGCCTCGACGCAGCCCGAAGCCTTCGGCCGCGCAGCCATCGAGGCGGCCGCCATGGGCTCGCCCGTCATCGCCACCGCCATCGGCGCCCCGCCGGAGACCGTGCTCGCCGAGCCGGCCGTGGCGGAAAATGCAACCACGGGCTGGCTGGTCCCCCCGGGCGACGCCGGGGCCCTGGCCCTTCGGCTGGCCGGGGCTCTTGCGCTCACCGAGGCCGAGCGGTGGGCCATTGCCCAGCGTGCGCGAGCCCATGTTCTGGCCCAATTCACCGTGGAATCCATGCAGCTCCGCACGCTGGCGGTCTACGACCGGCTCCTGGGCACCCTCCTTGAACGGCGTTTTCGGGAGGCCCCCACCCGGCCGGCTTCCGTGGATGTTCCCCCCCGAAAATCTTGACTTGCGCTATTATCTCTCCGATTCTGTGTTGCGCTGGATCTGGCGACCTGTCCGTTTCGACGGCTTTCGCTTCCCAGCGTCCGTGCAACAACCGATGGAGACTGCAACATACGTCGTCCAATGAGAGCCGCGCCTGAGCGCGAGCCTGCCGGTCCGCGGATGAACGAAGACATCCGCGTCCGCGAAGTCCGCCTGATCGATGCCACCGGCCAGAATGTCGGCGTCGTTTTGACCACCGATGCGCTGGCCAAGGCCGTGGAGGCAGGTCTCGACCTCGTCGAGATATCCCCGGATGCCAATCCGCCGGTGGCCAAGATCCTCGACTACGGCAAATACAAATACCAAGAGCAGAAGAAGGCCGCCGAGGCCCGCAAGAAGCAGAAGATCGTCGAGATCAAAGAGATCAAGATGCGGCCCAGCATCGACGATCACGATTACGACGTGAAGATGCGCTCCATTCGCCGTTTCTTCGAAGAGGGCGACAAGGTGAAGGTGACGTTGCGCTTCCGCGGCCGCGAGCTGGCCCACCAGGAGCTCGGCTGGCAGGTCCTGCAGCGGGTCAAGGCCGACACCGAGCCCATCTCGAAGGTGGAATCCGAGCCGCGCATGGAAGGCCGCCAGATGGTGATGGTGCTGGCGCCGCGGTAGCTTCGCCGCCTGTAATCCCGGAATTGGCACAGCGAAAATCCGGGACTCAGGAGCCACAGCCAAAACGCCGTTCCCGGCCCTGGGTCCCGGCTCTCCGTGCTGCCGCACTTCGGCCGGGATGACAGGTAATTTGCGCTGAAAGGCATTGCACGCCTTCGCTCTCCCCGTTATGAGAAGGCCTCAAGTCGCCCGGCGGGGCATGCCGTGGCGACTTTTTCCTGCTTTGACGAACGAGCCGCGGCCTCGATTCCGCGTGCGAAAAGGAGAGCAAAATGCCCAAGCTGAAGACCAAGAGCGGCGCCAAGAAGCGCTTCAAGATGACCGGCACCGGCAAGGTGAAGGTTGCGGCCCAGGGCAAGCGGCACGGCATGATCAAGCGCACCGCCAAGTTCGTGCGCAGCGCGCGCGGCACCATGGTGCTGTGCGACAGTGACGCCCGCATCGTCAAGAAGTACATGCCCTACGCCCGCTGATTGAGAGTCAGCAGCCTCGAGGCGTCCAATCGCTTTTTGAATGGAGTGATCAATGGCACGCGTCAAGCGCGGCGTCCCGGCCCACGCCAAGCACAAGAAGGTGCTGAAGAAGGCAAAGGGCTACTACGGCCGCCGCAAGAATACGATTCGCATCGCCAAGCAGGCGGTCGAGAAGGCGATGCAATACGCCTACCGCGACCGCAAGCGCCGGAAGCGCACCTTCCGCGCGCTCTGGATCCAGCGCATCAACGCGGCAGTGCGCGAGCACGGTCTCACCTATGGCCGATTTATCAACGGCCTCGCGCTCGCGGGCATCACCGTCGACCGCAAGGTGCTCGCCGACCTCGCCGTCAAGGACGCGGCCGGCTTCAAGGCGCTCGTCGATCAGGCCGCCGCCCAGGTCAAGAAGGCGGCCTAGCTTCATACGCCGACGTCATCCCCGCGCAGGCGGGGACCCAGTTCACTTGGCGCAGAAGTGCGTGTTGCGATTTTCGACATTGCGCTGATGCGAATGTCCTGTCAGCAGCCGAGCCCTTGCAGAGACGTGACACGGGTCCCTGCCTGCGCGGGGATGACGTCGAGAATGCGGTTATGGAATGACCGATAATACCGATCTCACCGCCCTGGAGCGTGCGCTCACCGCCGAGATCGCGGCCGCCGTCGACCTCGCCGCGATCGAGCGTGTGCGCATCGCCGCGCTCGGCAAGAAGGGCCGCGTGCCCGAATTGATGGCAACGCTGGGCTCCCTGCCGGGTGACCAGCGCAGGGCCTTCGGGCAGGCGGTCAACGGCCTCAAGACGCGCATCAGCGAGGCGCTGGAGGGCCGCAAGGCGGACCTGGAGCGTGGCGCGCTCTCGGCCCGCCTCGCCAGCGAGAAGGCCGACGTGACGCTGCCCGTGCGCGTCGGACCCCTGCAGGACGGGCGCATCCACCCCGTCAGCCAGGTGTTCGACGAGGTGGTCGAGATCTTCGCCGACATGGGCTTCGCCGTGGCCGAGGGGCCGGACATCGAGACCGACGACTACAATTTCACCAAGCTCAACATCCCGCCCGAGCACCCCGCGCGCCAGGAGCACGACACGTTCTACATGCGCGGCGCCGCTGATGCCGGCCCCGGCGGCGTCATCAAGGTGCTGCGCACCCACACGAGCCCCGTGCAGATCCGCACGATGATGTCGCAGAAGCCGCCGATCCGCATCATCGTGCCGGGCCGCGTCTACCGCCTCGACAGCGATGCCACCCACACGCCCATGTTCCACCAGATCGAGGGGCTGGTGATCGACGAGACGACGCACCTCGGCCACCTCAAATGGTGCCTGGAGGAGTTCTGCAAGGCCTTCTTCGAGGTCGACGCGGTGCGCATGCGCTTCCGCGCCTCGCACTTCCCCTTCACCGAGCCCTCCATGGAGGTCGACATCGACGCCGCGGCCATCGGCAAGCCCGGGCAGTGGCTGGAGATCCTGGGCAGCGGCATGGTGCACCCCAACGTTATCCGCAATTGCGGCCTCGATCCCGACAAGTACCAGGGCTTCGCCTTCGGCATGGGGCTCGACCGCATCGCCATGCTGAAATATGGCATCCCCGATCTGCGTGACATGTTCTCCGCCGACCTGCGTTGGCTCCGCCACTACGGCTTCACCGCCCTCGACGTCCCGACGCTGGCTGGCGGGTTGTCGCCTTGACGCGCACTCGACCCGGCTCCCCTCCCGTCGTGTCGAAGACACGCCTTCGGCATGATGACGGGGAGGGGTCGGGGTGGGGTGATCGCCTGGGGAAACGATCAAGGGGAGGCACGACACGATAGGCGTGGAAAGATTGAGAGCGATGGTTTCGGATTTTACCCCCACCCCTAACTCCTCCCCGCAAGGGGGAGGGGGATCTGTCGGCGACTTGGGAGGGAGACGATCTCCACGTTGGAGCAGACGACCGGCACGAAACGCGATGGTTCACCCGTGAAGTTCACACTCTCCTGGCTGAAAGATCATCTCGACACCTCCGCTCCCGTCGAGGAGCTGGCGGAGAAGCTCGCGCTAATCGGACTCGATGTCGAAAGCGTCGATGATCCGGCGGCGAAGCTGAAGGCGTTCACCATCGCCCGCGTCGTCGAAGCCAGGCGCCACCCCAACGCCGACAAGCTGCAGGTGTGCAAGGTCGACACCGGCTCCGGCGTGGTCGAGGTGGTGTGCGGCGCCCCCAATGCCAAGACCGGCATGATCGGCGTATTCGCGCCCATGGGCAGCTACATCCCCGGCACCAAGATCACGCTGGAGGCCCGCCCCGTGCGCGGCGTCGTCTCGCAGGGCATGCTGGTGTCGGAGCGGGAGCTGGAGCTCTCCGACAACCACGAGGGCATCATCGAGCTCCCACCCGAGATGGCGAGCAAGCTCGGCCAGCGCTACGCCGACGTCCTGGGCCTCGCCGATCCCGTCATCGAGGTGAAGCTCACCCCCAACCGGCCGGACTGCACGGGAGTGCGCGGCATCGCCCGCGACCTGGCGGCCGCCGGCCTCGGCACGCTCGAGCCCGAGCGCAAGATCGCAAACGTCGAGGGCAGCTTCGATTGCCCCATCGACATCCAGCTGGAATTCCCCGCCGACGCGCGCGACGCCTGCCCCTGCTTCGCCGGCCGCTACCTAAAGGGCGTCAACAACGGCGCCTCGCCCGCCTGGATGCAGCAGCGCCTCAAGGCCGTGGGCCTGCGCCCCATCAACGCGCTGGTCGACGTCACCAACTACATCAACCTCGATCGCGGCCGGCCGCTGCACGTCTACGATGCCGACAAGCTCGTCGGCGCCATCCGCTCACGCCTCGGCGGCAAGGGCGAGAAATTCGCCGGCCTCGACGGCAAGACCCACGCGGTCGACGACACCATGTGCGTGATCGCCGACGACCGCGCCGTGCTGGGCTTCGGCGGCATCCTGGGCGGCGAGGAAACCGGCTGCACGCCCGCCACCAAGAACGTGCTGATCGAATGCGCCTACTTCGCGCCTTTGCGCACGGCCGCGACGGGCCGCAAGGCCGGCGTGCAGAGCGACGCCCGCTACCGCTTCGAGCGCGGCGTCGACCCGGCGTTCATCCTGCCGGGCCTCGACCTCGCCACCGCCATGATGCTGGAGGTGGCTGGCGGCACGCCCTCCAAGCGCAAGGTCGCCGGCACGCCGCCCGAGACCAAGACCGTCATCAGTTTCGCACCCGCGCAAGTCGAGAAGCTCGGCGGCATCAAGCTGGAGGAGAAGCAGATCCGCGCCACGCTGGAGCGGCTAGGCTTCGCTGTCGACGGCAAGGGCGCAACTGTGAAGGTGACGGCGCCGAGCTGGCGGCCTGACATCCACGGGCCCGCCGATCTCGTCGAGGAGGTCGTGCGCATCACCGGCCTCGACAAGGTGCCCTCCGCACCCATGCCGCGCTTTGCGGGTGTCGCCCGCTCCGTGCTCACCGAGGGCCAGCGCCGCGTGCGCCGCGCCAGGCGCGCGCTCGCCGCCCGCGGTCTCGTCGAGGCTGTCACGTGGTCGTTCATCTCGCGCGCCACGGCGCGTATTTTCGGCGGCGGACAGGATGCGTTGGAGCTCGCCAACCCGATCTCGACGGAGATGTCCTCGATGCGCCCGAGCCTGCTGCCGGGCCTGCTCTCAGCCGTGCAGCGCAACCGCAACCGCGGCTTCTCCGACCTCGCCCTGTTCGAGGTGGGACAGGCCTATCGCGGCGACGCGCCCGAGGATCAGTTCATCGCCGCCTGCGGTGTGCGCGCTGGCGCCGCGCCGCTCACGGGCTCCGGGCGCCATTGGTCCGGGACGGCCGAAGAGGCAAGCTTCTTCGATGCCAAGGCGGACGTGGTGGCGCTGGTGGCCGAGCTCGGCTTCGACGCCGCCAAGGCGCAGCTGACGCGCGACGCACCGGCCTGGTTCCATCCCGGCCGCTCGGCGACGCTCCGGCTCGGGCCCAAGATCGTGCTGGCGCATTTCGGCGAGGTCCACCCCGAGACGCTGCGCTCGCTCGACGTCGCGGGCCCCGTCGCCGCCTTCGAGGTGTTCCTCGGCGCCCTCCCGCCGCAGCGAAAGAAGGGGGCCGCGCGCGCTGCCCTCGAAGCCGCCGATCTGCTGCCCGTGCGCCGCGATTTCGCCTTCGTGCTCGACGCCGCCGTGCCGGCCGGCGATGTCGTCAAGGCGGCGCTGGCGGTCGACAAGAATCTGATCGCCGGTGTCAGCGTGTTCGACCTCTTCGAGGGCGAGAGCCTGGGCCAGGGCAAGAAATCGCTCGCTCTGGAAGTCACCCTGCAGCCCAGGGAGAAGACCTTGACGGACCAGGAGATCGAAGCGGTGGCCGCCAAGGTCATCGCCGCGGTCGGCAAGGCCACCGGCGGCGCGATCCGCAAGTGACGCGACTCTTTGGAAGCGGGGTCGCGTCGACTCTCACCAGGCTTCAAGCCGTCGCCGCGCTTCGCTGCGCGTCGTAGTGTTTGGCGGCCTGGATTATTTCGCTAATCAATTCGGTACGGGATGGCTTCGCCTTGCTCGTGCTGGCCGGCAACACCAGCCCGGAGGCCCTGGCAACGGCTTTCAGGTCTGCCGTGGCCTTGATCTGCTCGAGTTTGCCACGCAGGGCAGATTCACCATGCAGCCGCAGAATGTTGATGGCGTGGACTTGCGCAGCATCGAACGTTGCGCTGCCTGTGTGCTTCGGCGATCGTCGAAGTGAGCCGAAATCTTCGCCAATGGCCTGCGCGAGTTTCTCTGCCAGAGCCGGATTTTGCTCCGCTTCCCTGAGGACAGCGTCGAACAGCCGGCGGAGGGTGTCGTGAATGGCTTCACTCATTCGGCGGCCACCGCAACAGGCTTATTGATGAGATTGAGCACGCCATCGGCGAGACCATTGACGTGCTGGACCGCCGACCCGAACTTTGACGCGAGGGTGCCTATTTTTTCCCGGTAGTCGAGCGCGGTGGCCAGCGGCTGGGCAGCCGGAATCTGAATCCCGAGCGGTGGATACCTACCGCTTACCGCGGCCACGATCCCTTGGGCGCGACCGTCCTGGCCCGATACGCGATTGGGAACAGTGAAGACTTTGGGTGTACCGATCTCCCTCAGGCGGTGCGCGAGCCAGCCGACGTTGTCCTCCGCCGTTCTGTCGGGGATGTAGGGGACGAGCACGAGGTCGGCGACGCGCAGGGCTCCCCAGACCAGCTGCGAAAGGCCCGGGGCACAATCGATAATGACCTGATCGTAGGCTCCTTCGGCGGATCGGATAATCCTGCCCATCCGGTCTTGCATGTTGTCGAACGCGTCGCTGATTTTGTGAAAGCGGGCCTGCTGCGCAATCATCAGGAGCGCTTCCTTGTCGTCGAGGTCGTGGGCGCTCGGTATGATGTCGAGTACCGGCGGCTTTCCGTCGGCAAGCGCCACATCGCCTATCCCATGCGAGATGTAGTCTTTGCAGTCGATTGCTTCATCGGTGACTATTCGGCTGAGGAGGCCCGAGGTGGTGCGGTGGGCCTCGCGTGCCGCGCGCCAGCGCTGATGGCCCATCATGATGATCGATGTGCTGGCCTGCGCGTCCAAATCGACGAGGAGGACTTTCTGTCGCCGCGCTACCGACAATCCGTAGGCCAGCATCATCGTCAAGGTGGTCTTACCCACGCCGCCCCGACGATTGGAGACGGCAATGAACTTGGTCACGGAGGGGGCTCCCCAAGGTATCCCGCCGATAGCGCCCTCTTCCCGATCGGGGGTTCTGCTCGTTCGCCGCGGCTATGAAGTTAATGAGAATAATGGCCGAAACTCGACCATTGCCCTGACAGATCCCTTCCACCGGCTCGATCAGGCCGTCGGGGATGCCATGCCGGCGCAATCACTGACCCCAAGGCCGACACAAGACAGCATCGATCTTGCTCAGCGTCCCCGTCGCGCGGTGGCGTCGCTGACGCTGCTGGTGAACGCCTGGATCAGCTCGGCAAGCTTGGCCTTGTGCTTGGCGTCGACGTCCTTCAGCGCGGTATCATTGAGGATGGCGGCCACCGTCTCGAACGGCTCCGCCTGCAGACTGCCGAAGAGCGCGCCGGTCTCCCGCAGCATCGCCAGGGGATCGGCCGCCGCCTTGGACCTGCCGCCATGCTCCTGGCGGATGCCCACCGCCTCCGCCGCCAGGTTCCAGGCCAGCGAGCTCAGGGGGTCCGCCCCCTTGCCGCTCGCCTCCCCGTCATGGCCGCGCGAGATGTCCTCCAGCGACGTCTCGGCAAGACCCGGAACGCCGCTCGAATGATGCCTCAGGTCGGCAAAGCCTAGCAGCTCGTTGGGCGAGACGCGCAGGGTTTCGCACATCTTGTGAATGAGCGTGAGGCTGGGCTCCACCTCGGCCCGCTCGTAGCGCGTGTAGCGGTTCTCCTCGATCCCGAGCGACCGGGCGAAATAGCGTGCGCGGTCGAAGCCACGTTGCGTACGTAGGCTTTTCAGGCGTTGCGCGAACTGCGAACGCACTTCGGGTGCAAGCATCTGGGCCATTGCACTCGCGGTTTCGCAGAAGACGCACAGAAAAGCACGTGCGGTTATAGAAGATCGCCTGCCCTTGTCTAGCAAAATCCTATGTTTTGTTGTGTTCTTGTAAGTAAGTCATCCAACAGACAATGCGTGCAAGTAGTAGGACCTTGGTCCCTTGGAGCGGCAAGAATGATATTGAAAACCACTACTGTCTGGCTAACTCTCGAACAGATTCAACTGGTTGCCATCC
>JRHI01002397.1_pt1 | contig 12953 bp, 13 predicted proteins | sample 215371 | NCBI WGS metagenome assembly JRHI01 (sample SAMN02929681, study PRJNA255918) | sediment metagenome | biome: cave system; feature: Ice Cave; material: Sediment; isolation source: sediment from deep within a dark volcanic ice cave with no known source of... ...
GTCTAATTGTCGTCGCCGGCAAATCTAGTTGACGTTAGACACTGGCCGAGGTGTGCGTCGCGTTCGTGGTCGCACATCAGCGCCAATTGATCGCTCGCAAGGCCGGCCAGTCTGGCGGCGGTCTCAGCCTCAACAGCGGCGCGCAGATCGGCGGCGGGATCGGCGGTGCCGATCCCATGCCGTTCAAGCTGGCTTGCTAGGTGATGGGCGATCGTTTGCCCGGCGATCGCAGAGGCACGTGCGCTCAACCGCTCCAGGACGCGATCTCGAATCATGTCGAGTCGGACCATCGCGAGCAGATCGGCGGCGATCTCGGATTTGTGCTCAACGAGTGCGTCCATGACTTCCTCGGTGGCGCGGCTGTAGCGGGTGGCGTCCTCTGGCGGGCAGATACTCGGGTCGGTCCATTGCATCGTGAAGCGCGGCTCGCCATTCGGAAGCCACTCGCCCTCGAACGTGCAATCCCTTTTCGCCATAGCGCTGCGTCGCCATGGCCGGCCCCCTCGCCAAACCAGCAGGTCGGATGGTTCGGGCTCGTGGGAACCGGACAAGTAGGTAATATGGGGTTTCGGTCTGTGCTCTTCCTCTCGTCGCTTTGGCAACGTGTCGCGCCGCGATCCCTTCCTGCTCACCCGCTCACACTCCCAGCAAGGCGGCAACGCTCTGCCAGCCGGTATCACGATCGCCCTCGAGCCGGGCGAGATAGCGCGAGGTGGTGTAGAGACTGCGATGCCCGAGCAGGGCGCCGACGTCTTCGATGCTCGCCCCCGTCTCGCGCCGGAGCTTTGCCGCGGAATGCCTGAGCACGTGCGGGGTGACGTGCTCGAGTCCGGCTTTCGCGGCGTAGCGTTTCAGGTTGGCATAGAAGCCGGGCGAGCTGATGGGGAAGAGCGGGGCATCGGGGGCGAGCGCTTCGAGCCGCTGCCCCCGGCATTCGATCGCGGCCCGGATCGCCGCCAGCGCCGGCGCGGGCAACTCGCGGTGTCGTTCATGCCCGCCCTTTGCCCGCACGCGGTAGGTGACGATGCCCGCGGCGGCATCGTGCCGCAGATCCCCCGAGCGCAGCCCGAGCACTTCCGTGCGGCGCAAGCCGGTCAGGACAGCCGTGACGATGATCGCCCGGTCGCGCATCCCGCCGGGCGTCTCGGGCGCGGCCGCGAGCAGGCGCCGCAGCTCGGCGCTGCTCAGGCCGCGGGGGGTCGGACCGTCCGCGCGCGGCCGCTTCACGTCGCTTGCGGGGTTGCGGCTCAGCAGGCCCATGCGCCGGGCGAAGTCGAGAAAGCCCCGGATCGCGGCGAGCCGCACCGAGATCGTCGACGCGCTCGGCTCTTTGCCGCCCGCCCCGGTCGCGTAGGCGAATCCGTGAACCTGGGCGGGGGTGATCGCGGATGGGTCATCGACGCCCGCGAGGAAGCGGGCGAGATAGCGCCCGTACTCGGCAGGGGTGCGCGCGCTGCCCGTGCGCCGGCCGACCTCGATCAGATAGGCGATGGCGGCGCGCCTCCAGGTGTCGGAGATATGGGCGAGCGCATCGCTCGTCTGCCCAGGCAATGCAAAGGCGATCGCCCCCGCGTCCGCATCGGCGTGCTCGGGCGGTGCGTAGGCGGTTGCGGTGTCGGGTGCCCGGTGCGGGCGGTGTGGCGTGTCCATGTCTGCATGATAGCACACTAAGTGGGTTAGTGATAACATGCCCTCAAGCAGAGCAGGTGCGGCGCATAGGTGTGCTCGGGGCGATCGCCCAGGCAATGCCCAAGCAACGCCTAAGCATCCTGCGTGATCGTCAACGCGTGTAAGCAGGGGGTGCGGGCACACGGCTATGGCGAGTGAGTGGGTTTCGATCAATCAGGCGGCTAAGCAGCTCGGGGTTTCGCCCGATACCATCCGGCGCCGACTCAAGCGGGGCGAGCTGCAGGGCACGCAAGCGCGCACGCCTCAGGGCTTTGTCTGGCAGATCGAAGTCCCGAGCGAGCCCGAAAACAGTGAACACAAGGCGGGTGAAAACCCAGCCTCGGCGATCGCTGAGGATGCCTTCGAGCTCGAGCGCTTGCGTGAGCGGGTGGTAGGGCTCGAGCGGGAACGGGGCGAGCTCATTGCGCAGCGAGACGCCTGGCAGGATCAGGCGCGCCGGAGTGGCGAGGGTGAGGTTCAGTTACGCGAGCTCGTCGCCCGCGCCCAGATGCTCGCCCAGGCGTTGCCGGCGTCGACGGGCGGCGATCGTGGGCACGCCCCGGAATCGCAACCGGCGCGCGCCCAGGGCAACGGTAGGGGCACAGACGCACGCAAGGGATGGCTGGACAGACTCCGCAAGCGATAGCCGGCGGTGGCTACGTCGGTTGCATCGACGCTTTCGGATTCCGTGCTGTGGAGAGATCGAAGGTCGCTTGACGCTCGCCGGAATCGACGCCGACACGCGGCGCTTTCGTGAAGGTCAGCACACCGTAGGGGATCGCTGGCAGCACGCCGGCGAGCAGGTCGCCGATGGTCGCAATCTGGATGCGCGGATATTCCCGCTGCCACCCCTCGGAGAGATACATCCCCGCGATGGCAGACTCGCGTTTCATGTCCGATGACGGGGTGTCGAGGGTCACGAACAGTCCCAGCTCCGCGCCCTCACGCTCCATCGTGCCCCGCAAGTCCCGCACATCGCCGGATTTCACTTTGCCGCTCTTCACTTGCACGAGGCATCGTTTCAGATTCCCGGTATGGTCATCGGCGAAGACGATCACCCCATCGATCCCTTTGTCAGATCCCTTTTTCTCACGGCCCTCGGCAGGTTTGGCGCGTACCAGGGACAGTGCCCACCACTGGAATTGATGGCGATCCGATTCCGCGAGTAGGCGCGCGCTGCCGATGTCGGCCGGCCCGCCCCGAACACTGAATTCGATACCGGGAAACGAATCGTAAAGCCGCACTTTCATCAGCGTGATTGCGAGGTGCGTGACGTCGATCCCGATCCACCGGCGCCCAAGTTTCTCGGCGGCTACCACGGCCGTGCCGCAGCCGCAGAATGGGTCGGGCACCACGTCGCCGGGGTTCGAGCTGGCAGCGATGATGCGCTTCGCCGGTCCGGGAATCCCCGTGGCGTCTCCCATGGGAGACGTCGCCGGGGTTCGAGCTGGCAGCGATGATGCGCTCGAGCAGGGCAAGCGGTTTCTGTGTGGGGTAGCCGAGTCGTTCTTTCGCCTGCGCGCCGATTGGGTTGACGTCATCCCAATCGTCTTGAAGCGGCACGCCCGGCATTTCGTCCAAGTAGCGCTTCTGTCTAGGTACTGTGCCCGGACCTGTCTGCACGATTCGGCCCGCGTCGAGAAGTTCTTGCATCTTCTCTCGCGAGAAACGCCAATAGCGCGTGATTCCGAGTAATTCGTATTGCGGGTTGCCCTTCGCCGCGCCGCCCGGTCCCGTGATGTCGCCGAGAAAATAGCGACGTCCCGTCTCAAGTTCTACATGCCGATACGAGCGGTCCATATGGTCTTCGCTGTAAACCGTGTACTGCACAGTCCAGGTGTAATGATCCGACTTCGAGTAGAACAGAATCACATCTCGAATGTGCCCGTAATTGCGACGTCCCTGCGCGCCGTCGCTGTGTGCGCTTGTACGACGCCAACTTATCTCACTCAAGAAGCGCTCTTTACCGAAGATCGTGTCGAGCACGATCTTCAGATAGTGGCTCGCGGTGGGGTCGCAGTGCAGGTAGAGGCTCCCGGTCGGCTTGAGCACCCGGTGCAGCTCCACCAGCCGCGCGGCCATCATCACCAGGTACGCCATCATGTCGTTGTGCCCGATGAACCGCGCCAGCGCCCCGAGCATTTCGGCGACGTTGGCCGGCGCGTGGTTCACCAGGTCGCCGTACGTCTTCTCGGCCGATCGGTCCCATTGCCAGGTATCGGTGAACGCTTCGATTTGCGCGGGCGAGGCTTCGCCGCTGCGCTCTTTGAACAGCACGTTGTAGTCGCGCTTGGAATTGAACGGGGGATCGAGGTAGACCAGATCGACGGATTCCGTGGGGAGGTGATGGCGGAGGATGTCGAGGTTGTCGCCATAGAACAGCGTGTTCCGATCGACCATCGCTCACCCCTCACCATCGCGCCGTCTATCCCATCAGTATGTCGCACCCAGGACAACAAGCGCCCTCTGGACCTCTCTGCCCGATCTCCGCGCCAAGACGCGTTGGCATTCCTCAGGCGCGGATGATCGGCTGTCATGAGGGTTCCCGCGTTCCATGAGGGTTTCTCATTTGTCCCACGCGGCGCGTGAGTGCTTGCATGGGGTTATTCGTGGTGCATGGGGATCCAACACCCCCGCGCGTCAAGCGGTCGCGACACGCGGGACATGGTCATTAGAGCAGCCGGGCGAGGTCGCTCAGCGGCGCATCCTCGAGCGCGGCGAACCGCTTTTCGAGCTTCCCGAACCGCGCCTCGAATCCCGCCGCCATGACGGCGCCGAGCCCGTCCAATTCGTCGCAGATGCGCGCATAGGTCGCCCAGTGCATGTGCGGGGGTTTGGGCTCGGGATCGAAGATCGTGCCGTGCGTGTGGCCCCCGAGGCGCTTTTGCAGCGCGAGCGCGCGCCGGGCGGCGCGGTCGTCTGCGGTTTCACGCGTGCTCGAATAGGCGATGCCGTGACACTCGCGGCAACGAAAGCGCCCGTCGACACTGAAGAGCACGCCCCGGCGATCGAAGCAGCGCGGGCAGAGGAACCAGGGGCGCTCGCCCCCGTAGTGGCAGGACGTGGTTTCGATCGCCACCCGCTCGTTGACATCCTTCCAGACGGTTTCGCCCCGTGCCTGGGTGCTGTAGCTGAGGATGATCTCGGGCGGATAGGCGGCCTCGGTGCCCCGCACGATCACCGAGACACCCCCCCTCGGCTTGTCCCGGCATGACCAGCTCAGCGAGCCGGAATAGGTCGCCCCCGGTGTCGTTCGAAAAAAGCCGGCGCGGCGCATGTACCGGATGTCTAGGAAGAGCAGCCCGTCCGTGGCGGGGTGTCCCGAGCCGCGGTTTCCAGAGCCATAACCGCCCATGTCTTCCCCCTTCACGGCGTTTTTCTGTCGCATTTTGTAGCATTTCCCGCCCGATTTCCCGTCATTATGCGGGTACGCGTAGGCACAAAAGTGCGCACTCGCCTAATGATTTCGGATAAAACGCGCGTGCGTGGTTGCGTGTCGCCTACGCGCCCGGTTCCCGCATCCGCCGCGGCGCTCGACACGGACGACTGACCGGTCTCGATTCCTGCGCCGCGGCGGCTACTGAGCCGATGATTCCGGGACGGCTTTCGGGACACCGAAACCCCGGCAAGCCTGGGCGGCGGCGGGTAGGTTCCCGCCCGTCTCAATAACGGCCCAGCGTGTTGCAAAACCGGTTGGGGCGGTATACCGTGGCCTCACCATTAGCGACCCGCTTGTCCCCGCCGGCATGGATGACGCCTACGCCCTCGAACTGCTGCGCCGTCAGGACGCCCTCCAAGCCGAGGCCCACCGAATCGTCGCAGAGCTCGACCTCGTGCCGCTCCTCTCCCGAGCCGGGCGGGTCGAGCAGGTGGGCAGCTCGGTCTCCGGCCTGATGGTCCGGCGGGATCTCGACTTCACCGTCGCGTGCCGGGACCTCACCGCGGAGCGGGCGTTCGCGGCCATCCGCCCGCTGCTCACGCACCCGCGCCTCACCCAGCTCGACTACCGCGACCAGACGAAGCACCGAGCCCCGCCCGTCATCCGGGGCGACGCCCGGTATTACTTCTCCGCCCACTGGGAGACGGCAGCCGGCGAGGACTGGAAGATTGGCGTCTCGTTCTGGCTCACCGACGCCCCGCGCGACTATCTCCCCTACACCGAGCACCTCAAGCGGCAGCTCACCGACGAGACGAGGCTGGCGATCCTCTGGGTCAAGGACCTCTGGCACCGGCTGCCGACCTACCCGGACGAGGGGGGCGCCTTCGACGTGTACGAGGCGGTGCTCCGCGGGGGCGTGCGCACCCCCGAGCAGTTTGACGCCTACCTCCGGGAGCGGGGTTGCCGGGGCGGTCGGGAGCCGGCGGCGCGGGAGGGTGAGGAGCAGCCGGTCCTGCCTGGACGCGGACAGCCCGCCGCCACGAAGCGTCTCGAAACTCCCGTTCGTCGGCGCACGCGGGCCGTCGCAAAAACCTCCGTTGATGAGAGGCGTCCGAGGGCGTCTCAAAACCACCCATCGAGAACACGTTAGCTTCATATCTCGACTCGCGATTTCGAGGGCGTTATTAGCGTCCGGCAGGGTGTGCATGTCGGCTTTTCCGTCTCGATGATGTGGTCTCTTTCAAACTCGGCTCCGCAGCGGAAGCATGGGTGCTCGGACTTCATCGTCTCAAAAACGGCCCCGCCTCTTGGGCCTCCCGGGCAATGACGTTCCGCGCGGACAAAACGCTCTTGCGTCGCATGGTCCCGAGGTGTAGGATACGGCCTCTTCCGACCTGCTCGCCAAGGTGACAGGAGGCGACCATGGACGACCCCGCAGACGTCGCGAGGCAGTACGCGAGCGCCTCGCTCCTTGAGCGCATCGACGCCGCGCTCGCGGACGCGGGGCTGACCGCGGCGCGGCTCGACTGGCGCGACCTGGCGCCGCTCGACCACTTCCACTCGAGGGGGGCCGCCGCGACCGCGGAGTTGGCGGCGGCGCTCGCCCCAGCGCCGGAGACACACGTGCTCGACGTCGGGTGCGGAGTCGGTGGTCCCGCACGCCTGCTCGCCGCCACCTACGGCTGCCGGGTCACCGGGATCGACCTCACCCCGGCCGCCGTCGAGGCGGCGACGCATCTTTCGGCCCGCACCGAGCTGAGCGATCGGACGCGGTTCCAGGCGGCCGACGCGCTCGCTCTGCCGTTCCCCGATATGGAGTTCGATCACGCGGTGACCCAGCACGCGGCCATGAACATCGCGGACCGGGCGCGCCTCTACGCGGAGATTCGCCGCGTCCTCAAGCCGGGTGGGCGGCTGGCCATCCATGACGTGGTTGCCGGGAAGGCCGGCCCGCTCGTCTTCCCGGTGCCTTGGGCCCCCACATCGGAGAGCAGCTTCCTGCTGACGCCCGACGCTCTGCGATTCGCCCTGACGGACGCGGGGTTCGAGGTCGTGGCCTGGGAGGACAAGACCGCCGTCACGCTGAATGCGACGACGCCTTCGCCGGCCGGGGACAGTAAGCTGGCGCGTCCTCTGCTCGGGGCGTTCGTGCTGGCAGGACCCGAGTACCCCCACATGGTCGAGACCTTCCTGCGCAACCTGCGCGAGAGCCGCGCCGGCGTCGTCCAGGCGATCGTCGCCCGGTGCTGAACACTATCCCGTCTGTCGCACAAACGGCCCAGCCTGTTGAAAAAGGGCACCATCCGGTGCGAGGATGCCGATTCTTCTGCGGACCCGCAAAGCGGAAGGAGCGGTTCGCCATGATGGGAAAGAAGGATCGCGCGTTCGCCGCGCTCCCGCGGGTCTCGCTGGAGCAGCTTGTTCCGCCGGACCACTTCTATCGGCGCCTGGAGTGCACGCTCGACCTCAGTTTTGTCCGCGATCTTGTGCGCGGCGCTTACGCCGACACGGGGCGCCCCTCGATCGATCCCGTTGTGTTCTTCAAGCTGCAATTGGCGCTCTTTTTCGAGGGATTGCGCTCGGAGCGCCAGCTGATGCGCGTGGTGGCCGACCGCTTGAGCCTGCGCTGGTACGTCGGCTATGACTTGACCGAGGCGCTTCCCGACCATTCGAGCCTGACCCGCATCCGCGAGCGGTACGGCCTGGAGGTGTTCCGCCGCTTCTTCGAGGCGATCGTCGAGCAATGCATTGCGGCGGGATTGGTCTGGGGACAGGAGCTTTTCATCGACTCGACCGATGTCGCGGCCAATGCGGCGATCGATTCGCTGAAGCCGCGGTTTGCGGTCGAGGCGCATCTCGCCCGGCTCTTCACCGAGGACAGCGACGTCGACGACGGCGGCGGGGAGGCCGCGCCCGCGCCCTTGCCCGTCGCGCTGACGGACGAGGCCCGCGCCGACTTGGCGGAACGCGCCGCAACCCGCCACGACTGGTTCGGCGAGACGGGCCGCCCGGATCGCACGAGGACGAGCGGCGCCTATCGACGCATCGCCGACATTCGCGCCAGCGCCACCGATCCGGATGCGACGCCGCTGCGGCCGGGCGACGTCCGGAGGCGCCTCGGCTATCACGACCACTACGTCGTCGACGGCGGCAAAGCCCGGATCATCCTGACCGTTTTGGTGACGCCGGCCGAGGTGCAGGACAACCAACCGGCGCTCGACCTGCTCTGGCGGACGCGCTTCCGCTGGAAGGTGCGCCCGCGCCAGATCATCGGCGACACGAAATACGGGACCGTCGAGAACGTCGTAGAGATCGAGCGAGCGCAAATCCGCGCCTACGTCCCGCTCTCGGCGGTCGGCCGCCGCCCTGGTTTGTTCCGGGACACGGACTTCGTCTACGACCCGACCGCGGACGCCTACCGTTGTCCGGGAAAGGAGACGTTGCGCTTCATTTCACAGTCCGATCGGACCCACCGGCGCGTCTATGAAGCGCCATCGTCGGCATGTGCAGCCTGCGCGCTCCGTGCCCAATGCACGACCTCGAGGCGCGGACGGCGCGTCGGTCGCAGTCTCGACGAGGATTATCTCGAACGGGTGCGCGGCCACCACGCGACGGAGGCCTTTGCCAGGGCGATGCGGAAGCGGACGGTTTGGATCGAACCGCTCTTCGCCGAGGCGAAAGATTGGCATGGATTGCGTCGGTTTCGATTGCGCGGGCTGCCCAAGGTCAACAGCGAGGCACTCCTGATCGCCACCGGCCAGAATCTGAAGCGGTTGCTGAGTTGGTGGGGCTGGGGCCGACGACCGTGGCCGAGTGGAGCGGCCGGAGTGGTGCTCCCAGTGGCGCCGACGGCAATCGTCGGACTGCGGTGACGAAATGCCCCCGGCATTCGCGCCCCCCCTGATTCACTCCGGCAACTGCGCTCATCCTTTTTCAACAGGCAGGGCCGTTTTCGAGACGGCGGGTCGTCGCTCCGCCTCACTCGTCCGGACGCGCGGCCGGCGTACCGGCCGCTGGCCGCGCGTCCGGCGGCACGGCCATGTCGTGGCGCACCATCGCCGATTCGGCCCGCTGTCAACCTCGTCGCCAACGCCATCGTCCACACACGCCGGCAGGTGGCCGCATCACCATCGGTTGCGCGCCCGGTAGCGGCGGGGTACGGCTCTGGGTGTCGGACACCCCCCCCGGTATCCCGCCGGAACACCAGGCGCGAGTCTTCGACCGCTTCTACCGAGTGGACAGCGACCGCTCCCGCGCCGGTGGCGCAGGCCTCGGCCCGGCGATTTGCCAGTCCATCGTGGAAGCCCACGGCGGCTCCATCTCGGTCGACAGCGGACCCGGCGCGCGGTTCGATGTCTTCCTGCCGGAGGTTTTGACCGATCACCGCGATTTCATCGATGGCTCACGGCGATTTCATGCCGACCCGCCATGATGAAGCAACCCGGTGGAAGTTGGTCCACCGGGGCGGATCTTTGGAGGTATACGATGAACCGTTCCCTGATCGGGGTCGCGGGCCTGGCCCTCGGCCTCTCGCTCCTCACCGGCGCCGCCACGGCGGGCGCCGCGAACGCGCCGGCGCCGCTGTCGCGGGCGGCGTACTCGGTCGGCGCCGGGCTGGATGCCGGCACGCTCTACCGGATGGCGGGTCCTGTTGCCCAAACCTCGCCGCAGGACTGCGCGGCGCAGCCACCCGACGCAGCCGTCGGCGCGTCCGATACGGACAACGTCCAAGACGTGAACGGTCCGGATGCGGCCGAAGCCGCGGCGGACGCCAGTGACGCCGACAATCTCCAGTGCGGCGATCAGACCGGCTCCGATGGCGAGACCGACGATCAGACCGCGCAGGAATCAGCCGGCGTCCAAGTCCGGAGCAACGTTCTCGCCTCCGCCAAGCCCGACACGATGAACGCGCAGGCGGCCGCGCAGGAGACGCCGGGTACGGAATCAGCCGACGGCACGTCCGAAACCGAGAGCGCCGGCAACGACCAGGCGGTCGACGGCATCGATTGTGTCCAGACCGGCGGGCAGCAGGGCGAGAACGCCGGCTGCTAACGGCTTCTCTCGGGGCGCACTCAGCACCCCCGCCCGCGACGGAGGCGGCTTCCCGACGGGGGGTGCCTCTGGCCGTCTGTGCCGCGCCACGAGGGGGCGGGTCGCCGATCGCGTCGGATGCCACAGCGCGGAGGGTCGCCCTCCGATGGCGCGATCGGTTCCCCGCTCATGCGCTGCTTTCCCTCAAGTCGTCGGTCCCTTGGGCTCCCCCGGTGGATGATAACCTTGGTGCTTCGGGGCGGGTTTGCGCCGGAGCCGAGACGGGGTCGGGATCAGCGATGGGCGATGATGCGCCGAGAGCAGGGAACGCGTCGGCCGCGGCTCGCGCGCCTTGGCGAGACACGGCGCTCAGGGGCGACCGCCGCGGGCGCCTGCGTCTCATCGGCGAAGCGGTGGCGCTGTCGCGTCGGTTCGCCTGGGTGGCGTGGCTTGGCGTCGCGTTCTTCGTGCTTGGCGACACGGTGGTCGAGGACGGGCGGCAGCGGATGGACACCGCGATCTCGCGGTTCGCCCATTCCCACATCCATCCGCCCCTGACGAGGCTGATGCTCTGGGGAACCGACCTCGCCTCGGCGCCGGTGGTGGTTCCGCTCATGCTCGCGGCCTGCGGTCTGCTGGCGGTCCGGAGGCGGCGCGCGGAGGCGGCGCTCGTCGCGGCCTCCTGGCTCGGGGGGCTGGCGCTGCACGTCACCCTGAAGCTCTTTTACCAACGCCCGCGCCCGTCGCTGTTTCCGTCGCTCGCACCGGACGGCGGCTACAGCTTTCCGAGCGGCCACACGGTCACCGCCGTGATGACCTTTGGCTTGCTCACCCTCCTCATCGGCCGGTCGCGCTCCCAGCGCATGCGCCGGGGATTGGGCCTCGCCGGCGCGCTGGGCGTGGTCTGGGTGGCGACGAGCCGCGTCTATCTCGGCGCGCACTACGCAACGGACGTGCTCGGCAGCGTCCTGATCGCGGGCGCCTGGCTGCGCGTCTCGGTCGTCGCCATCCCCCGGCTCGTTCCCAACCGCGCTCCTGAGGCCCCCCGTCCCCATGCCTAGACACCCTCGCCGCCGGACCGTTCTTCGGCAAGAACGGTCCGGAACGCTCCGGTCGCGGCGGCGCATGGCATCCGCCCCAGAGCACGACTCGCCGGACTCTCCTGTGCCAGGGCATGCTGCGGTCTGGAACGGGGCCCCTCATCCGCGGTGCGCGACCTTCACCGTGCGCGCGACGACGAGCCGGCGCCGGCGATCGTTCTTTCCGCGAACCTTGATGAGATCGCCCTTCGCCAACGAGGAGAGAAAGACGTCGTTCGCCTGCTTGTCGCCGGCCGCGTCGATCGAATCCGTCCCCCGATGTTCTGGGAGGAGGGGCCGCCCGCCGACGGCGACCGCTGCGCGCACTGCCTGCGGGGATACGGAGTGAGGCCGGAGGCGGCATCCCATGGATGACGCGGACGCCCGGAAGGCGGAGGCGGCCGCGGCCTACGGCGCGCGCCTGACGGCCGCGATGGGGCGGGCCGGGCTGACCCGGACGCAGTTCGCGGAGCGCGCGGGCATGAATGCGCGCACGGTCGACCGCCTGCTCGCCGGGGAGTTCGTGCCCCGGATCCAGACGACGCTCAAGCTCGCGGCCGCGCTCGGCGTCGCCCCCGGACGGCTCGCGTTCGGCGACGCCCCGGCCGGGTTCTTCGTCGTGACCGGCGCGCTGCGCGCGCGGCCCGACCGGGACCGCTCCGTCGCCTGGCGCGGCGGCAGCCTCAGCGGCGACCCGCTGGCGCTCCTGCTGGTCAACGAGGCGGGCAGGCGGCTGGTCCGTCCCGCCGACCCGTCCACGTTCGCCGCGCGGTTCGCCGACCCGGCGTGGGCGCTGGCGCGGATCCTCGAGCAGTTCGAGCCGGGGGCGGCGGTCCTCGGCGACGCGCCCGCGGTCCATCGCTGACGAGGCCTCCTCTTATTGAGACGACGTCCCGCTATCGGACAATTGGATTTGCCCGCCGGCGTCGCGCGGCCGCCGCAGTGTTCTGAGACGTTTTTGAGAAGTCTCACATACCGACATTTTTGCGACAACGCCGTCGCCGACCTGGTGACCGCTAGGCATTCCTTGACAATGCCACCGAACGGCGTAGAGTGCGTGGACACGCTCACACTCCCGCCAGTGCGTGCCTTACCACTGGGAAGGACAGGCCAATGGATGCCTTGCACGTCGGAACGGACGACACCAGTCCCGCCTACTGGATGTTCGGCACGCTGCTCATCGTCAAGGCGTCGGGAACCGATACCGGCGGTCGGTACTGCCTGGTTGAGCAGACCGGCCCACGCGGGGTCGCCACGCCCCTCCACCGCCAACCGGCTGACGACGAGGCGTTCTACGTGCTCGAGGGGGAGCTGCGGTTCTGGGATGGGTCCGGCCACGCCACCCTTGCCGGACCGGGCACGCTGACGCACATCGCCGCTAACAAGCCCCATGCCTTCGCGGTCGCATCGGACACCGCGCGGTGGCTGACGCTGACCACGCCCAACCACGAGGCGTTCTTCTATGCGGTGGGCGAGCCGGCCCCACGTCGGGAGCTGCCGCCCGCGGGACCACCGGACCTGAGTAAGCTCGAGGCCGCTTATGACACCTACGGCGTCGTGATCCTGGGGCCGCCGCCCGCGCTGCCCGCCTAACCGAACGGTGTGGGCGTGATCGAGGCGACAGTAACGTCTCAAAAAGGGGTAAGAGCGACCGGCAATAGGGATTTGCAGATTCCGAGATCGTGGCTTGTGCGAATTGAAAACCCGCAGAAACACGCCTCATTCCTCGGGGGGATTCCTGCTTGTCGGAGCTACGCTTGTATCCCCTCAACAAAGAGGGGAGGGCTGTCTGATCC
>JRHI01002398.1_pt1 | contig 12952 bp, 19 predicted proteins | sample 215371 | NCBI WGS metagenome assembly JRHI01 (sample SAMN02929681, study PRJNA255918) | sediment metagenome | biome: cave system; feature: Ice Cave; material: Sediment; isolation source: sediment from deep within a dark volcanic ice cave with no known source of... ...
GCCATACCCCAGGTAAACCTCCGCGTCGGCGATGGCCGCCAACGACTCGGCGCTGGGCGCCTGCGCGCCATCGCCAAAAGAATCCGTCTCCGCCTCGACGACGGTCGTCGACCATCCCTCGGGCGTGAGCGAGATGAACCGTTCCGCCACCTCTCCAGGAATCCGGAAGGTCGCGGTGCGTGACCGAAGGTCCACGACGAGCCGGCGCGAACTCACTCGAAAATCACATTGAGCACGTTGTCGTGGTCCAGCAGTGTCGCCCGCGCGATCTCGAACTGCCGGGCGGGGCCGGACACGCGCATCTCGAAGACGCGGTCATCCACATGGTCGAAGACATTGGCGCTCGCGATGCTCAGGCCGTCGGAGAAGAGCGCGGTCCTGAGCCACTCGAGCGGCACCCCGGGCCTGGTCCTGATGGTCGCCGAGAGCGATCGGCGCATCCGCAACATCCGGTGCTCCAGCTTTCCCAGACCTGACAGCACCCCCACAACAATGGCGACGGACCCGACCGCCTCCACGTAGAACCCGGCGCCCACCGTCAGGCCGATCGCGGCCACCACCCAAATGGTCGCCGCAGACGTCAACCCGGTAATGGCTCCCCGCGCCTGCATGATGGTACCGGCGCCAATGAAACCGATACCGGTCACGACCTGAGCGGCGAGTCTCGTCGGATCGCCCACGCGCGGCCCACCGAACGACATCCCGATATTCATGGAGAGGTCCATCAGGAGCGCCGATCCCACGCAGATGAGGATGTTCGTGCGCAATCCGGCCGGTTTGCCCGAGATCTGCCGTTCCACGCCGATGGCGCCGCCGGCGAGCACCGCCAGGAGCAGCTTCGTCGCCAGATCCAGGCGAAAGGTCTGGATCATCATGTGAAGCGTGGGCAGCTGGGAATCTGGCGCGATCACCTCAACCTCCGTCGGTCGAAAGAAGCAGCCCCATCCGTTCCTTCACTTCGCGCATGGTCTCGCGCGCCACCACGCGCGCGCGGGCCGCACCCGCGTCCAGCGCGGCAGTCACCCGCTCCGGGTGGGCCTGCAGCTCCACGGCTCGCTCGCGAATGGGCGTCAGCTCGTGCACCAGGTTGTCCAGCAGCGCACGCTTGCAATCGATGCACCCCCACTTCGCGCCGCGACAGTTGCTCTCGACCTCGGCGACGGTGGCCGGCGGTGAGATGGCGCGATGCAGCGGATAAATGGCCGGGCAGTTGTCGGGTTCCCCTGGATCAGATTTCCGCTGGCGCGCCGGATCGGTCACGGCGGGCCGCAGCTTCTCCCAGATCGCGTCGGGCGGCTCGAGCAACCCGATCGTGTTGCCGAGCGACTTCGACATCTTCGCCTGACCGTCGAGTCCCGTAATGCGCCGGGTGGGCGTCAGTCTGGGCTGCGGTTCGGGAAAGAAGGGCCGGTTGGCGGAAAATCGCGCGTTCCAATTGCGCGCGACCACGCGCGAGAGTTCGAGATGCTGCACCTGATCTTCGCCCACCGGCACGACATCGGCCCGATACAGCAGGATGTCCGCGGCCTGCAACACCGGATAGTTGAGCAATCCGGCCATGACCTGTTCCTGACGCGCGGCCTTTTCCTTGAAGGCCGTCTGTCGTTCGAGCTCTCCCAGCGGCGTCAGCGTGTTGAAGATCCAGGCCAGTTCGGTATGTTCCGGAACCTGAGACTGCACGAACAGCGTCGCCGCCCCGGCGTCGACGCCAGCGGCGAAGAGCCCGAGCGCCATCTCCTGCGTACGGCGCGCCAGCTCCCCGGGGATATACGGCACGGTGATGGCGTGGTAGTTCACCACACAGAAGAACGACTCGAATTCGCGCTGCAACGTCACCCAGTTCTTCACCGCGCCCAGATAGTTCCCGATATGCAGTTCGCCGGACGGCTGAATGCCGCTGAAGATGCGTGACATCACCACAAAGTACGGAGTGCGGAGTGACGGAACAACCGCTGAGAGCGCCCGGGCTCGCCCTGTCGAACGAACTGCTGCGCGACGTTGCGCTTGAAGCGGCGCAGGCCGCGGCCCGCGTCATTCGCGACGCCGCCCCTCGCGTGGCAGGAGTGGTGTGGAAGGAGAAGCAGGTCTCCGATTTCGTGAGCGAGGTGGATCTCGCCGCCGAGGCCAGCGCCCTTCAGGTGATCCAGCGCTGCGTGCCGGACGCGGGCGTGCTGGCGGAGGAATCGGCCACGACGATCGAAACGGAACGGCTGGAGCGCGGCATCGTGTTCGTGTTGGATCCACTCGACGGAACGACCAACTTCCTTCATGGCTACCCGGAATACGCGGTGTCCGTGGGCGTGCTGCGCGACGGCGGCCTCGCGGCCGGCGTCGTGATCGACATACCGCTGAACGAGCAGTTCAGCGCCACCGCCGGCGGTGGCGCGTTCCGGAACGGAGAGCGGCTGCAGGTGTCGTCCATCGAGGACCCGACACGCGCGCTGTTCGGCACCGGAATCCCGTTCAAGCGGGGGGACGACGCCACGCTGTACCTCGCCCAGCTGGGACGGGTGATGGCGTCGGCCGCTGGCGTGCGCCGTGCCGGCGCCGCCGCACTCGACCTGGCGAGCGTGGCGTGTGGCCGGTTCGAGGGCTTCTGGGAACTGCGGCTCTCGCCGTGGGACATCGCCGCCGGGCTGCTGCTCGTGCGCGAAGCAGGCGGAGTGGCGACGACACTCGACGGCCGGGAATGCCGCGTGGAACACACGGGACTCGTGGCGGGCAGCCCGCGCATGCATCGGTGGCTGCTCGATACGCTCGCGCACGAGCCGGCCGGATGACGCTGGTCGAGTGTGTGCCGAATTTTTCCGAAGGACGTCGCCCGGCGGTGATCGCCGCCATTCGCGACGCCATCGCGTCGGTCGACGGCGCCGCGGTGCTGGACGTCTCGTCGGATCCGTCCCACCACCGGACGGTGCTGACGTTCGTTGCGCCGATGCACTGCGCCGTCGCGGCGGCGTTCGCCGGCATCGAGAGAGCACGCGACCTGATCGATCTCACCATGCACAGAGGCGCGCATCCACGAATCGGCGCCACCGACGTGTGCCCGTTCATTCCGATCGAAGGCGTGAGTCTGGACGACTGCGTCGTGCTCGCCCGCGCGCTCGGCGAGCGGGTCGGTACGGAGCTGGAGATTCCCGTCTATCTGTACGAACGGGCGGCCACCGAACCCGGGCGCGTGAATCTGGCCGACATTCGCCGGGGGGGATTCGAGGACGCGCGAGACGCCATCGGCCGCGACCCCAGCCGCCGCCCCGACTTCGGTCCGGCCCGTATCCATCCCACCGCCGGCGCCACGGCCATCGGCGCGCGACCTGTGCTCGTGGCGTACAACGTGTATCTCGGCCCGGCGTCGAATCTCGCGGTCGCGAGAGAAGTCGCGAAGGCGGTACGCGCGTCGAACGGAGGCCTCCCGTGCGTGAAGGCGCTCGCACTCGAGGTCGATGGCCAGTCGCAGCTCTCGATGAACCTCACCGACATCGAAACCACGCCTGTATGGCGCGCCTTCGACGCCGTGAAATTCGAAGCGGAGCGCCGCGGCGTCAGCCCCACCTGGAGTGAAATCGTCGGCCTTGTGCCCGAACGGGCGCTCACGGACACCGCCGTCCGCCATCTGAATCTGCGAAAATTCTCGGGAGCGATGGTGCTGGAGCAGGGCATCCGGCGCGCCATGGAAGGGCGGAACACCATCGCTGGCTTTCTCGAGTCGGTCGCCTCGAATGCGCCTGCGCCCGGCGGTGGCAGCGTGACGGCGCTCGCCGGCGCGCTCGCGGCAGCGCTTGCCCGGATGGTGGCGGCCCTCACGATCGGCCGGGACACATACGCTTCGGTCGACGGCGCCATGCGGCAGCTGGCGACGGAGGCCGCTACGCTGGGTCAGCGACTGGCCCAGCTGGTGGACGAAGACGCGCAAGCATTCCGCCTCGTGGGCGCGGCGCACCGGCTGCCTTCCGACACCGACGTTCAGGCGCGCGCGCGCGAAGCCGCCATTCAAGGTGCGCTGCTCAGGGCAACCGAAGTGCCTCTCGAGACCGCCCGCGCCTGCGCCACGGTCGCGGCGCTTGCGGCCGCCTGCGCGAAAATCGGCAACCGGAATGCCGTGAGTGACGCCGGCGTCGCCGCGCTGCTCGCTGAAGCGGCGTGCAAGGGCGCCGCATGCAACGTGCGCTTTAATGTGAGGGGCATGAGCGACCGCGCCCTGGCACAGCCGCTCGCCGATGAAGCGACCAGGCTCGTGCACGCCTGTGCCTCGTCGTCCATCGACGCCCAGTCGGCCGTCGAACAGGCACTCAGTTCCTGATGTGCGGGCGCTACTCGCTCGGACGGACCGACAGCTTCGACTGGGGTGCATTCGGCGTCGCGCCTGTCGCCGGACTCGTTCCCCGGTGGAACATCGCGCCGGGTACCGATGTGCTGGCCGTGCGCGAGGGCAAGGCCGGGCCTGAGACCGTGCTGCTCCGATGGGGACTGGTTCCCGGGTGGTCCGGTGATGCATCGATCGGCCGGCGCCTCGCCAACGCGCGCGCGGAGTCGGCCCACGAAAAACCGTCGTTCCGCGCGGCGTTCGCCTCGCGGCGCTGCCTGCTCCCGGCAGACGGGTTCTACGAGTGGCAGCACGTGCCCGGCGAAAAACGAAAGCAACCCTGGCGCATCGAGCGCGCGGGCGGCGGCGGTCTCGCGCTTGGCGCCCTGTGGGAGCACTGGCAGGGGCCGGACGGTGTCGCGATCGAGAGCTGCGCGATTCTTACGGTCCCGGCAAATGCAGCGCTCTCGCATATCCACGACCGAATGCCGGTGATCATCGCGACGGCGGATATGCCGGAGTGGCTCGCCCGGACGGCGGCCGTTACGACGGCGCGCGCGCTGTGCGTGCCGGCGTCCGACGGGCTGCTCGCAACGTGGCGCATCTCAACGGCCGTCAACGTACCCGGTCGCGACGACGCCTCCGTGGCGGCACCGGTACCGGTCGAGCCGTGAAGCAGCTCCGCGGGTCAGCGCGTCAGCACGCGAGGGCCGTCCGCCGTGAGCGCGACCGTGTGCTCGAAATGCGCCGCGCGCGAGCCGTCCGCTGTCACGACCGTCCACTTGTCGCCGAGCGTCCGGGTATCCGCACTCCCGGCCGTCACCATCGGTTCCACCGCCAGCGTCAGTCCCGCTACGAGCTTCATCCCGCGCTTCGGCTTGCCGTGATTCGGCACCTGCGGCTCTTCGTGCATCAGGTGTCCCACGCCGTGGCCCACGAGATCTCGCACGACGACAAATCCGCCCTTCACCACGGCGCTCTCGATGGCCGCGCCGATATCGCCCACGTGGTTGCCGAGCCGAGCCTCGGCGAGTCCCGCTTCGAGCGCCGCCTCCGTCACCTGCAGCAGCCGCACCATCTCGTCTGCCACCGCGCCGACCGGCCAGGTGCGTGCGGCGTCGGTATGCATGCCTCCGAACTGCACCCCGATGTCCACGGATATGACGTCACCCTCGCGCAGCACGCGACGGACGGACGGAATGCCGTGCACGATCTCCTCGTTCACCGACGCGCAAATGCTCGCAGGAAAGCCGTAAAGCCCCTTGAACGACGGTACCGCGCCCTCGTGTGAGCGGATGAAGTCCTCCGCGATGCGGTCGAGCTCCATAGTCGACACGCCGGGCCTGACATTCCGGCGCACCACCGCGTGCGTGGCCGCGAGAATCTTGCCGCCCGCGGCCATCACGTCGATTTCTCGCGGCGACTTGAGCTGCACCATTACGGCATCCCGGACAGTCCGAGGGCCGCGAGCGTGCGCTGGCCCACCTCGTCGAGTGAACCGACCGCGTCGATCTCCGCGACGCTGGCGCCGTGCGACCGGTACCATGCGATCACGGGAGCCGTCTGTGCTTCGTACACGCGCAGGCGGTTGCGTACGGCGTCGGGTTCGTCGTCCTTCCGACGCACCAGCGTGCCAGGGGGCACCTTCGCGCACCCGACATGCAGCTCACCCGCCGACCGCCCCGTGAAGGGCGTCTGGCAGGCGTTGCACATGGTGCGCGCAGACAGTCGGGCCACCAGCACGTCGTCGGAAATCGAGAAGAGCAGTACGCGGTCGAGCACCCGGTCGAGACCCTGCAGCACCTGTGCGAGCCCTTCAGCCTGCGGCACCGTGCGCACCACGCCGTCGAGCACCACGCCGCGCGCCTGTTCCGGCGCGGCCAGCACCTCGCGAATGATGCCCATGATCACGGCGTCGGGCACGAGGTCGCCCCGGTCGTAGAACGCCTTGGCCTCGCGGCCAAGCGGCGTTCCCGCGCGCATCGCGTCGCGGATCACGTCGCCGGTCGAGATCTTGGGCACGCCGAGCGCGGCGGCGACGCGCTCGCCCTGCGTCCCCTTGCCGGCGCCGGGTGGTCCGAGCAGCACCACGATCATCTGGCGAACTCCCGGCCCGCCCGGATCAGAAGCCGGTGGTCTGGCGTCCGCGGAAGCGCACGCGCCCCTTCTTCATGAAACCGTCGTACTTGCGGAGGAGCAGGTGCTGCTGCATCTGCGCCATGGTGTCGAGCGCCACGCCAACCACGATGAGCAGCGAGGTGCCACCGAACCGGAACGGCACATTCGCGAGGTCCGCGATCCACAGCGGGAGGATCGCGATGATCGTGAGGAAGATCGCGCCCGGCAGCGTGATGCGGCTCACGACCTGGTCGATATACTCGGCCGTCTTCGCTCCCGGCTTGACGCCCGGAATGAACCCGCCCTGCTTCTTCAGGTTCTCCGCGAGGTCAACCGGATTGAAGATGATCGACGTGTAGAAATAGGTGAAGAAGATGATCAGCGTGGCCAACAGCACGAAGTAGAGCCAGGTTCCCGGCTGGAAGTGGTCCGCGAAGTCGCGCAACTTCTCGCTCCCGCTGAATTGCGCGAGTGCGCCCGGCACGACGATCAGCGACTGCGCGAAGATGATCGGCATCACGCCCGCGGAGTTGATGCGCAGCGGAATGAAGTTCTTGGCCGCCTCGCGCATGCGTCCGCGGGCCATCGTGCGCTGGGGAATCTGGATGGCGATGCGCCGCGCGGCGATGGTGATCGTCACCACGCCGGCCACGACACCGAGCATCACGAACCCGAGCAGGATGAGCACCACGACATTGATCGCGCCGGTGCTCACGTAGGTGAACGTCGTGAAGATGCCCGGCCAGAAACGCTCGACGATGGAGAAGAAGATCATGAGCGACGCGCCGTTGCCCAGCCCGCGCTCCGTGATCTGTTCGCCGAGCCACATGACGAAAATCGCGCCGGTGGTCAGGATGAAGGCCATCTCGAGCTTGAACGCGAAGCCCGGCGAGGCGACGGCGCCCTGCACGCTCTCCGTGAACAGCGCGAATCCCCACGCCTGCACCATCGCGAGGACGACCGTGGCATATCGCGTCCACTGCGTGATTTTCTTCCGGCCCTCCTCGTCCTTCTGCATCTTGTCGACCGTGGGGATCACCGCCCCTGCGATCTGCGAGAAGATGCTGGCCGAGATGTACGGCATGATGCCCAGCGCGAAGATCGTCGACCGCGAGAGGTTTCCGCCCACGAACAGGTCGTACAGGCCGAAAAACCCACCCGCCGGCCCCTTCGACTGGTTCTTGAAGAAATCCACCATCGCCTGCACGTCCACGCCCGGCGCCGCGACGTGGGACCCGATGCGGTACACGAGCAGGCAGAGGAAGGTGAAGCTGATCTTCTGCCAGAGCTCCGGCGTGCGATAGATGTTCTGGAGCGCGGCCGCGGGATTCGCCTGAGCCATGGGCTGCTCCTTACTCCTCGACGCGACCGCCGGCCGTCACGATTTTCTCGCGGGCCGTGGCGCTCATCTTGAGGCCGCGCACCGTCACCGCGTGCGTGAGCTCCCCGTTCGCGAGCAGCTTCGCCGGGCCCTTCGCGGTCCGGATGAGCCCCGCCGCCACGAGCGTCTCTCGGTTCACTTCAGCCCCTTTCGGGAGCAGCGTGAGCTCGGCAATGCTCACCACCTGGCTCTCCACGCGAAACGGATTGGTGAACCCACGCTTCGGCACGCGGCGCGTGAGCGGCATCTGGCCGCCCTCGAAGTGCGGCTTGTTGCCACCATGGCCATGGTGGCCCGACCGCGCCTTGATACCCTTGTGGCCCTTGCCCGACGTCTTGCCCGTGCCGGAACCGGGACCGCGCCCGATCCGTTTCCGGTTGCGGTGCGACCCGCGCGCGGGCGCCAGGTTGTGCAGGCCGATTTTCTCGTCGCTCGACACGTTACTTCTCCTTTCGTTCTGTCTTTTCTGACTTCTTCACGCGGGCGGCCTTCGGCGGCGTGTCCGCCTGGTCCGTCGCGGGCTTCACGGTCACAAGGTGCCGAACGCGCAGGATCTGGCCACGCAGCGACGGGGAGTCGGGCTTCACCACCTCGTCCTGATGATGCCGGAGTCCCAGCGCCTCGAGGTTCGCCCGCATCCGTGCCGTCTGGCCAATGCCGCTGCGCACCTGTTTGATGTGCACCTCGCCGGTGGTCAGCGTGTTCGGTTCGGTCTTCTTCGGACCGCGCGTGCGGTGCCAGACAAATGTCCTAGGCATGGGAGGCCTCCCTCGACTTGGCGCGTGAGCGGTAGCCGAGCGAGTTCGTCTCGACGCCACGCTCGCGGGCGATCTGCTCGACCGTCGTCAGGCTCTGCAGCCCTTCCATCGCCGCCAGCACCATATTGTGCGGATTCGTGGAGCCGAGCGACTTGGTGAGAATGTCGGTGATGCCCGCGCACTCCATCACGGCGCGGACCGCACCGCCGGCGATCACGCCGGCTCCCGGCGCAGCCGGCTTCATCAGGACTTTTCCCGCCCCGTGCTTGCCCACGATCTCGTGCGGAATCGTCGAGCCCGTCATCGGAATGTTCACCATGTGGCGGCGCGCGCCGTCTACGGCCTTGCGGACCGCCTCCGACACCTCGTTCGCCTTGCCAGTGGCGATGCCCACATTGCCCTGCCCGTCGCCCACCGCCACGATGGCGTTGAACGAGAAGCGCCGGCCACCCTTCACCACTTTCGCCACGCGATTGATCGCGATGACGTTCTCGACCAGTTCGCTTCCTTCCCCGCGATCGCCGCCGGGGCCGCCACGTCCGTCCCGATTGCCGCCAGGACCGCCGCCCGGCCCGCGACCGCGGCCACCGCCGCCGCCGCCCGGACCACCCCGGCCACGGCCCCCTGCGCCGCCGCCGCGACCACCACGGCCACCCTGCCCGCCACCGCTGCGCGCGCTGGGAGCGCGGCGCGGAGCCGCCGGTGCCTCACCTGCGGCCGGCGCGGCCGCCGGAGCCTCTGGTTCCTTCGTGATTTCGTTCTCAGCCATTTAGAACTCCAGCCCGCCTTCGCGGGCAGCGTCGGCCACCGCTTTCACGCGGCCGTGATATTTGTAGCCGGCGCGGTCGAACACGACCTTGTTGATACCGGCGGCGACCGCTTTTTCGGCGACGAGCTTGCCCACGCCCGCCGACTTCTCGACCTTCTTTCCGGCGAGCCCCTGGTCCGACACGGTCAGCAGCGTGCGCTGCGCCACGTCGTTCACCAGCTGGGCGTACATGTGCTTGTCCGAGCGGAACACCACCAGGCGCGGTCGTTCCGCTGTGCCCTGCACCTTGGCACGCACGCGAATGTGACGGCGCGCGCGGAGTGCCGTGCGCGACTTGGGTACCCTCTGACCAGGCATTACTTACCTCCCGCCTTACCGGCTTTCCTGCGCACCACTTCGCCGGCGTATTTGACGCCCTTGCCCTTGTACGGCTCAGGCTTGCGCAGCGCCCGAATCTCGGCCGCCACCTGTCCCACCATCTGCTTGTCCGGACCCTCCACGACAACCTGCGTGGGCTGTGGCGCCGTCAGCTTGATACCGGTCGGCGCGCGATACTCGATCGGGTGCGAGAAACCCAGCGCGAGCTGCAGCCCGTACGGGCGCACCTCCGCCTTGTAACCGACACCGGTGATCTCCAGCTGCTTCGAGTAGCCCTTGGTGACGCCCTCCACCATGTTCGCCACGAGGGTGCGGGAGAGCCCATGCAGCGACTTGTGGCGCGGGTCGTCCGACGGACGCGACACCGTGCACGAGTCGCCGTCCACCGCCACGCCGATCTCCGGATGCATGCTGCGGTGCAGCTCGCCCTTCGGACCCTTCACCGTGACGGCATGGCCGCTCACGGTAATCGAGACGCCCTTCGGGATCGAGATCGGAAGCTTGCCGATACGCGACATATATCTGTCCCCTCTACCAGACGAGGGCGAGGAGCTCGCCGCCGGTGCGCTGCGCCCTCGCCTCGCGATCGGTCATCAGCCCCTTGGAGGTGCTGAGAATCGCGACGCCAAGGCCGTTGCGCACCCGCGGAATCTCCGCGACGGCCACGTACTTCCGGAGTCCCGGGCTCGAGACGCGCTTGAGTTCGCGAATCACGGGCTGTCCGCCCTGCGCGTATTTCAGCACGACGCGGAGCAGCGGCCTCCCCTCCTCCGAGGCGACCGTCTTGTAGTCCTGAATGAAGTTGTTCTCCTTCAGCAGGCGGGCGAGCTCGAGCTTCAGCTTCGATGCCGGAATGTCCACGCGACGGTGCTTCGATCCGCAGGCATTGCGGATGCGCGTGAGCATATCGGCGATCGGGTCGGTCATGCTCATGAGTGTCTTTCCTGGTTTCCCATGGTTTCCGGAGCACTCCGGACTTCTGGAAAGTGAGAGTTTTCGTCCATCAGATCATCGGTCCTACCAGCTGGCCTTCCGCACTCCCGGAATCAGCCCCATCAACGCCATCTCCCGGAACGCGATGCGGCTCAGGCCGAACATCGCCACGTAGCCCCGCGCACGCCCCGTCATCGAGCACCGGTTGCGGATGCGTTCCGGCGCCGAGTTGCGCGGCAGCTTCTGCATCCCCACCTGCGCGACGCGCTTCTGCGCGTCGGTCGCCTTTGGATCGCGGACGACGGCCTTGAAGGCCTTGCGCTTGGCGGCGTACCGCAGCGACAGCTTCTTGCGACGGTCGTTCTTCTCGATGCTGCTCTTCTTTGCCATGTGATGCCCTGGTGGTGGTGGTCAGTCCGGCTCAACCCTGATTCTGCACGACGATCGGCTTGTCGTCGCCGCGGAACGGCATCCCCAGCTCCCGCAGCAGCGCGAAGGCCTGGTCGTCCTTGTTGGTCGTCGTGACGAACGTGATGTCCATGCCGTGAATCTGTTCCACCTGGTCGTAGTTGACCTCGGGGAAGATCATCTGCTCTTTCACGCCCAGGCTGTAGTTGCCGCGTCCGTCGAAGGCCCGCGTCGAGAGGCCGCGAAAGTCGCGCACACGCGGCAGCGCCGTCGTGATGAAGCGGTCCAGAAACTCCCACATGCGCGCGCCGCGGAGCGTCACGGCCACGCCGATCTCCTGTCCCTGCCGCAGCCCGTAGTTGGCGATCGACTTCTTCGCCTTTTTCTTCGTCGGGCGCTGGCCGGTGATGATGCCGATTTCCTCCACCACCGCGTCGAGCACCTTCGGCTGCTTGATCGCCTCGCCCATTCCCACGTTCAGCACGATCTTCTCGAGTGAGGGAATCTCGTGGACGTTGTTCAGGCTGAACTGCTTCGCGAGGTTCGGACGCACGGTCTTCACGTAATAATTACGGAGGCGCGGCGGCGGCACGGGCAGGCCCACGCCGGCATGCTCGCGCGGCTTCTCCGCCTGCGTCACCTGGCGCTTGCCGCCCTTGCCACCCTTCCCGGCTTCCTTGGGGGGCCGCTTCTCCTTCTGCTCCGCAACGGTCTTTTCTTCAGTGGCCATCGGTCAGTCCTCGCTCACTTCTTGGTGGGACGTGCAAATGCGTCCCCGGATTTCACGCTGATACGCTCCTTGCGGCCCTCGTCGTCGACGCGCGCTCGGGTGCGCGTGGGCGCGCCCGACTTGGGGTCGAGCAGCATCACGTTCGACGCATGCAGCGGGGCCGGCATCTCGATGATGCCCGACTGCTCCTCCGCGCGGCGCGCCTTGCGGTGCTTCTTGACGATGTTCACTCCCTCGATCACCACGCGCCCCGTCTTGGTGTGGACGCGAATGATCTTGCCTTCCTTGCCCCGGTCGTCGCCGCGCACCACGCGCACGGTGTCACCCGTGGCGACGTGCAGCTTCTCGCGCTCGGCGTTGATCTCGTGCCGGGTGCGGTTCCGCTTGCCCCGGGTCTTGCGATACACGTTCACGCGCATGTTACAGGACCTCCGGCGCCAGCGAGACGATCTTCATGTACTTCTTCTCGCGCAGTTCCCGGGCGACCGGCCCGAAGATGCGCGTCGCCCGCGGCTCGCCCGTGTCGCTGATGATCACGACGGCGTTCTCGTCGAAGCGGATGTAGCTCCCGTCCTTCCGCCGCGTCTCCTTTACCGTGCGCACCACCACGGCGCGCGCGACGTCGGACTTTTTCACCGTGCCGTTCGGCAGGGCGTTCTTGATCGCGACGATCACGAGGTCGCCCAGCCCCGCGTAGCGCCGCCGCGTTCCGCCAAGCACGCGAATCACCTGGGCGGTCTTCGCACCCGAGTTGTCCGCCACCTTGACCATCGATTCCTGCTGGATCATGTCTGTATCCCCCTAGCGTGCGCGTTCGACGATCTCGACCAGGCGCCACCGCTTGTCCTTCGAGAGTGGACGGGTCTCCATGATGCGCACCGTGTCTCCCGTCTTGGCGGAGTTCTCCTCGTCGTGCGCCTTCAGTTTTTTCGTCCGCGTGATCATCTTGCCGTACACGGGGTGCGGCACGCGACGCTCGATCGCCACCACCACCGTCTTCTGCATCTTGTCGCTCACCACCACGCCCACGCGCGACTTGCGCGCGTTGCGGTGCGGTGCGCCATCCGGCGAACGCTGCAATTCAGCCATGGTCCTCTATCTCCCCTTGCCAGCGGCGCCGGCMTTGACCGTCGCCTGCTCGCGCTGCACCGTCTTGAGCCGCGCGATGTCGCGG
>JRHI01002399.1_pt1 | contig 12951 bp, 11 predicted proteins | sample 215371 | NCBI WGS metagenome assembly JRHI01 (sample SAMN02929681, study PRJNA255918) | sediment metagenome | biome: cave system; feature: Ice Cave; material: Sediment; isolation source: sediment from deep within a dark volcanic ice cave with no known source of... ...
GAGCCGGTCCGCCAGCGAACGCCGCGTCGGTACTCAGTGCCTTCGGTTTCTGCCTCGGCACGCTCCCTCTCGCAACCCCCTCAGCCATACGACCCCAGGGGCGCCTTATCGACGCTCGCCTTCTCACGTTCCGTGCAAGAGCCGCAGACCAGGCTCACGCCGCTTCTACGCCGGGCACCACTTGGCCAGGAACACGGGCACCCGCCAAGCTCATCCCGAGGGCCAAACTAACCCCCGGTTTCGACGCCATCTAGACCCTTTCGACGCTTCAACAGCGACACCCGACCAAAGGCCGAGTGCTTCTGGGACGTCTTCCTGATCCCCACCTGACGCGATCAAAGCCGCACCGTTTCCCTGTCGCTCACCACGACGGTCTTCAGCCAACGCAGCACAGGGCGGTTTAGCGCCCGCCCCCGCAGGACCGACGCTGGAGGGCCAACAAGCCTCCATCTCTCGCACAGCATCGCCTTCACAGAGAGTTCCTACATATCTTCTCCTTCAGCGTTCGTGACGCACGTTTGAAGGGTGTCCATCCCTACGTGGACCGTTTGTTTTCTCGATACCCGCCTGCGGATGCCCGCCATCGCCACGACACCACCGAAGTCCCGGGCGCATCGAGCGGCTCCGAACGACGCCGAGCTAGTAGCGCGGATGCGCCGCGGCGATGACAGCGCCTACGAGGCGATCTTCCGTCGCCATCACCAGCCGCTGCTGTCGTACTGCCGGCACATGCTCGGGAGCCTCGACGAGGCCGAGGACGCGCTCCAGCAGGCATTCATCCGTGCGCATCGGGCGCTGCTGTCGGAGAACCCGCCGCGTGAGCTCCGTCCGTGGCTCTATGCGATCACGCGCAACTGCGCCCGCACGGCGCTGGCACGCCGTCGCCCGGAGGACCCGCTTGACGGTGACGAGCCCCAACTCGATGGCCTATCGGAGGAGGTCGGGCGCCGCGAGGATCTTCGCGACTTGGTTGCCGACCTCGCTCGGCTGCCCGAGGAGCAGCGGAGCGCGCTGCTGATGGCAGAGTTGGAGGACCTCACCCACGTCGAGATCGCCGATGCACTCGGCTGCCCGCCGGGCAAGGTGAGGGCGTTGGTGTACCAGGCCCGGTCGGCGCTGTTGGCCGAGCGTGCGGCCCGCGACGCGTCGTGTCTGGAGATCCGCGAGGAGCTGGCAGTCGCGCGCGGCGGCGAGCTCCGCCGAGGCCCGTTGCGCCGGCATCTGCGGATCTGCTTGGGCTGCAGGGAGTTTCAGGCGGCTGTGTGCGATCAGCGGCGTTCGTTGGCGATCGTCCTGCCGGTAGCGGCGAGCGTTGCGCTGGCCGGCCGCATCATTACCCACGCTGTCGCGGCCCACGGGGGGTCTATCGTCGCCGGCGCGTTCGGCGCGCCCGGCGTCGCGAGCGGCCTGGGTGGGTTTGCGGGCGGCACGGGTCTGGCCGCAGCAGGGACCGGGGCCTCCGGCGGCGCTGCCGGTACGCTCGCCGGCCTCGGGTCGGTCGGCGGCGCCGGATCGACGGCGGCTGCCGGGTCCGCCGCGGCGGCCGGCGCGGCGTCGGTCGCTAGCGCGGCCTCCGTGCCGAGCGCGGCGTTGGTCGCGGGTGCCGGGTCCGCTGGGGCAGTCGGGTCTGCTGCGGGCCTCACGATGGTCGCGAGCGCCGGGTCATCGACGGGCGTGGGAGGGCTGGGGACGGTTCTCGGGGCCGGGGCCCTGACGAAGGTCGCCGTCGGCGGAGTTGTGGCCAGCCTCGCGGCGGTAGGTGCGGTCGCCGTACCGCACCATCGCCATGGACTCCGAACGGCCGGGCCCGGCAAGCCCGTCGCGGAGCACGTCTCTAGCGCCAGCCGCTGGCACCGCCCCGTTGGGTCCTCCGCGGGAGTGCCGGTCGGTGCTCTGCGCGGCTCAGGTGGCCGGGTCCGCCTCGCGGTCGAGTTGCTGGCGCCGCGCGCACCCGCCGCTCGCCGCGGGGCCGCGTCCGCCGGACGCCACGGCGGCCACGTCCAGGCAGTCGGATCGCCAATACGCCCGATCCCGGCGGTGCTCCAGCCCGGACAGCGCGTGCTTCCCCTTTCCGCAGTAAACCGGTCGCGCCGCAACCCGCAACCGCTACTGGCCGGCGGCCCGGTACATCGTGCCCCGGCCGCGTCGCCAGGCTCCCCTCGGGTGCGCACGACGCGGCCCTTGGCGGGGGGACTTCACCGGCTCGCGCCTCGCGTGCCGCCGCGGATCAGGCGCGTGTTTGCCCTCCCGCGGCCGGCCAGGCCGGTAGGCCAGCAAGCGACACATCGGCGCCGCCAGTCGGCCCGGCGTCGCTTAGGCCTCCGCAGTAGTTGATGCGCGTGCCCCAACCTCTCCTGGCGCGATCCAACGACCCGTAGTTCGTTGTCGGGGCCTCGACATGACGAGCCCGGCTTTGCACCGGGCTCGTCGACATCGATTAGCAGGGAGGGGATCGTCCCGGCACGTCGATGCGGGGTTGTCGGAGTACCCGCTGCGCGGGCGCTTGGAGCTACTTGCCGGTCAGCGCCTTGATGCAACGGTTGAGGCCGGGGTTTCCTCCGTACTTCGCGCGGAATGCAGGCGCGCCGATCTGCTGGCGCTCGGCCCGGCACTGCTTGGCTGCCTGGAGGTCGCTCGGGCGGCGCGCTGTAACGCACTTGTGGAACGCTCCGGTCGGGCCGTACTTGAGGCGAAACGCATTGACTCCGAGCGTGCTGCGCTCGGTCATGCACTGCTGGCGCGCCACGGTCCGCGCGTGGTGATGACCCCGGATCGGCGGGGCGGCCAGTGCGACGGCCGGGGCGGCGAGGGTGCCGCTGGCCAAGAGCAGGGCGATCGTCTTTCTCATGCTGGATGTCCTCCTGTTGCGCTCGGGCGGGATGCGCTTCTGTGACTGAGACCTCCCCTGTCCGGCCGAGGTTGGCCGGTTGGCGACAGATCCGATCCGACGGCGCGTGGCACCCGCGGCTTTGCCGGGCCCCGGGGCGCCCATCGCCGACGGATCGCGAATGCGTGAGGGGCCGCCGTGGAAGGCGGCCCCTCACCGATGACGCGGGCAGCGCCGGTCAGCCGATCGTCGACCCGACTGTGACGCCGCCGTCAGCGCTTACCGGCAGGCTCGCTGCGGAGACTGGCGTCACGGCGACCGCAATCGCCGGGCTTGCGGCTCCCTGGTTCTCGGGTCCACCCGGGACCAGGATGCGGAATACCTTCGTGCCGGGCTCGAATACCCGATGGGTGATCGTGTAGCTCGATCCCGCGACTACCCGGGCGACCGCGACAGTGTGGAAGTCGCCGCCCGTCGCGTTCTGGCGCTGCAGGTAGATCACGTGCCCGGTCTTGTCGGGCATGACCGCGCCGTCGAATGTCACCGTCTGGCCCGCCGGTACCGTCGTCGCCGAGACGGTCGCAGTGAGCGTGTCCTTGACGCCCTCGAACAGCTCGGCCGATCCGATCCCGGCGCTCGTCACCTTGTAGACGGTGTTGTTGACCGGGGTCTGAGCCGAGAACGTGTAGCTCCCGCTGGCGTCAGTGGTTGTCTGCGCGACCGGGGCGAAGCTCTGGCCGTCCGTGTGGGCGAGCAGAGTCACCGCCTTGCTGATCCCGCCGGCGAGAACGCCCGAGACGACGACGGACTGGCCGAAGGTCAGCGGATCGGCGGACGCGTTGATCGTGAGCGCCGGGTTCTGGGCCTGGTTGATCTGGTACTCGAGGACATTCGACGGACTCGCCAGGTTGCGGTTCGTCCGCCGCACGAGCACGCGCAGGTTGGCGTCGCCGGCTACCACGAAGGTGTGCGTGACCGAGAAGGTCCCGCCGGCCGTGACGCGGCTCCGTTCGATCGTCCGCCAGTCATCGCCGCCGGCGGCAGAGTTCTGTCGCTGAAGTGCGACGATGTCGCCGACCGGGTATGGCTGGCTCACGGTGCCCGTGAAGGTCGCGGCGTGCCCCGGGCCCGTCTGCAGGCTCGACCCGCTCGGGCCGGTCAGCGTGACCAGCGCGAACACGTGCTCGTGTACCGTGCGGCTGCGTGCGCCGATCGATTGGACGTACCAGTTCCGATTCGAGGTCACCACGCCGTCGGCCCGCTCGAACCGGTAGGTCCCATCGGGGCCGGTTTGCGTCTGGCTGACGATCGTGAAGCCGGGTGCCGGATTCACGCGGTGGAACAGGTTGACCCGGCGGCCGGCAACCCGGTTGACGCGGTCACTCAGGGGCCCGGCCAGGCGGCCGTAGATGACGAGCGGGTCGCCGGCGACGACTGGGTTCGCCGAGACGTTGATCGAGATGGCGTGGCGGCCGTTCGGACTCGGATGCTTCTGAGCGAGCGCGGCGGCGGGCGCCAGCACACTGAGAGACACCGCGACCGCGACGGCCGGGCCAAGCTTGCGAGGGGGCATTTTGGGCTTCCTTATCTGGCGGACGTAGGGGATGCTTCTGCGCCTGAGACCGCCCCCGGCCGGCCGAGGTTGGCAGGTTGCGCGCGTCCTCACCGGGCCGGCGGCCGGGGCGCACCGAATGAGCGGTGCACGCCGGCCAGCCGGTCCTGTGGCCGAGCCTCCCAGCTCGCGCTAGTCGCGTCCTGCGCGCGCGGGCGAGCCGGGCGGGCAGGCTCGCGAGCGAGCCACCGGTGAGATGCAGTGCTGCGGTCGAGCCGGCGGCGCCCCGCGACGCGTCGACGCCGGCTGGCGGCGCAGTAGCGTGCGATGAGGATGCATCCTGCCCCCGGGCTCCCCCCTCCCAGGGGGCGTCCGGTGCGACGGGAAGCGGGACGGATGCGGCGTGCGAACCTCCGCGCGCCCGGGCGACTCGAGCTCGTCCTCGAGCAGCAGGAAGGCCCGGGCGAGGCGCAGGACGCGTCGTACGGCGCGGACGGCGATGCCTGTCGTTTGCTTGGTGCGCCAGAACATACGTTCGTAAGCTAGGGCGCCCGCCGGACGGAATCCCGCGTCCGCTCGCCGTCCCCGAAAATCTGGCTCTGCAAAGCCAGGAACGCTGCATGCCAAGTTGCAGCCGGCAGGCCAGGTCAGGGCGTTCTGCGGAACTCTCGGTCGGCTTAAGGGATACCGGAACCGCATCCTCGCCGGACACGTCCGCCTCGACGGATGGCCCCGCTCAGACGGAAGGGTCCGCGCGTCCGGCGGCGAAGTTCACGCCAGGATGACTGTTACCCTTGCCGGGCGCTCGGCTGCCGCCCGCCTGCGGATCTGGCGCGTGCGCAAACCGCTTATGGAGAAGCTCGTCATCCACGGAGGCGTACCCCTTTCGGGCACCGTCGTTCCGACCGGCAACAAGAACAGCGCGCTCGCGATTCTCGCGGCCTCAGTCCTCACAGCTGAGGAGATCCTCGTCGCCAACGTCCCGCGGATCCGGGACATCGACGTGATGCTGGAGATCCTCGACGCGATCGGTGTCCGCGTCCAGTGGACGGGCGAGCACGAGGTCACGCTCTGCGCCGCCGATGTCCATTCGACGACGATCGGGCGATCGCTGTCCGAGCAGATCCGCGCGTCGTTCCTGCTGGCCGGGCCGCTGCTAGCGCGCTTCGGCCGAGCCGAGATGCCGCCGCCCGGCGGCGACGTGATCGGCCGGCGGCGCCTCGATCCCCACCTCGACGGCTTCAAGGCGCTCGGCGCGCATGCCGCACACGACCGGGACATCCTGCTCACGGCGCCCGACGGCCTGAGCGCCGGCGACGTCTTCATGGACGAGGCGTCGGTGATGGCCACCGAGAACGTCCTGATGGCCGCCGCGCTGACGCCGGGAGCGACGGTGATCGGCAACGCCGCCTGCGAGCCGCACGTCCAGGACCTGGCACGGCTGCTCGTCAAGATGGGCGCCGACATCCAGGGCATCGGCTCGAACCTGATGACCGTCAACGGCGCCGAACGGCTGGGCGGCGCCAGCCACGTGATCGCCCCGGATCACATCGAGATCGGGAGTTTCATGGCGCTCGCCGGCGCGACCGGTGGCGAGCTTTGCATCAAGGACACGATCCCCGGAGATCTGCGGATGATCCGCCTCGTCTTCGACCACCTCGGGCTCTACTCCGAGATCCACGGCAAGGACATCCTCGTGCCCGGCGGTCAGCGCCTGGTCGTCAAGTCGGACTACGGCGACTACAAGCGCAAGGTCCAGGACGGTCCCTGGCCGGCCTTCCCTGCGGACCTGACAAGCGTCGCCGTGGCCCTCGCCACCCAGGCCGAGGGCTCGGTGCTGATCCACGAATGGATGTTCGAGAACCGGATGATCTTCACCGACAAGCTGACCGGGATGGGCGCCGACATCGTGCTCTGCGACCCGCACCGCGCGATCGTCACCGGGCCGCGCCGGCTCCGCGGCGAGCGCCTCGAGTCGCCCGACATCCGCGCCGGCATGGCGATGCTCGTCGCCGCGCTCTGCGCCGACGGGCGCAGCGAGATCGGCAACGTCCGCCAGATCGATCGTGGCTACGAGCGGATCGACGAGCGGCTGCGCGAGCTCGGCGCCCGCATCGAACGCGTCGCGACCGAGCCGGCAGTCGCGGTCTGACGGGGGTGTCTACGTAGCTGGAAGTCTTGGTGCGTCGGCTCAGCCGCGGCGGGCGGGGTGCCGGGGCCGCAGCATGCGAGCCGAACGGACGCGCGGCGAGGGCCGCTGCGCCAAGCCCGCCGCCGATCGACCGGGCTGCCGCGCTGCGCAGACCCGCGCTCGCCGACAGCCGACACGCTCGGCGAAGGTCAGTTTGATCGTGAAAGTGGTCAGGCGCAAGGTGGATCCCCTCTCGGCGTCCCCCCGGAAGGATGGCCGGTCGACTCCCGTGTCGTTTCTCAAGAGACTCCTTCGGCAGCGAAAGCTCACGCGACAATCGGACAAATGTCCAGCCGCCCCCCTCCGGCCGTCGCCCGGCAACCCGGCGCGCCCACCGCGCCGTCCGGCCGGGAGCCGACCGGACGAGCGGCCGCGAGCGCCCGGCGGTGCCCGGCCGGCCGCGGACTCAAGTACCGTCCCAGCCGTGATTCACCCGATTCCCAGCGGCACCAGGGACGTCCTGCCCGACGAGATGCGCGAGCTGCGGGAGATCACCGAGGTGCTCCGAGTCGTGTTCGACGGCGCGGGCTACGGCGAGGTCTACACCCCGGCGCTCGAGTACGAGGCCGTGCTGGCGCGCGGGGACATGGCCGACGCTCGGCCCGCCTACCGGGTCTTCGACGAGAACGGCGAGGTGCTCGTGTTGCGCTCGGACATGACCGTGCCGATCGCACGGGTCGTCGCGAGCCGCTTCCCGACCGCCGAGCCACCCCTTCGCTTTTGCTACTTCGCTCATTCCTACCGCGGTGTCAGGCCCCAGCGCGGCCAGCCGCGCGAGTTCCTCCAAGCCGGAATCGAGCTGATCGGCTCGCCGGCCCCCGGCGGCACGGCCGAGGTGCTGACCGTGATCTGCACGGCGCTCGACGCGCTGGGCCTCAAGCGCTACCGGGTCGGCCTCGGGGACGCGGCGCTCTACCCGTCCTTGCTCGACGGCCTCGGGGTTCCATCCGACGCCCGGACGCGCCTGCTCGCAGAGCTCGCCCGCGGCGACTTCGTCTCCCTCGAGGAGGAGCTCCGCGCGCTCGAGCTCCCCGACGACGCGGTCGAACTGCTCCAGCGGGTGCCGTTGATGCGCGGCGGCCCGGACCTGCTTGCCGGACCGACCGGCCCGGTTGCCGACGCGATGACCGGCCTGCGCAACGTTCATGCGCTGCTCGAGCCTTCGGTCGCAGAACGGGTGATCTTCGATCTCGGCCTCTCGCTGCGCTCGATCGGCTATTACACCGGCGCGATCTTCGAGGTCTACGACCCGGCGGTCGGCATGCCGATCGGTGGCGGCGGGCGCTACGACGACCTGCTCGGACGGTTCGGCGCCGCCCAGCCGGCCGTCGGCTTTGCCCTCGCTGTCGACCGCCTGCACATGGCGCTCGCCGGGGAGGAGCGCGGAGCGGCGCAGGAGGAACGCCGGTGACTCGCCCGACCAACGGGCTGACGATCGCCGTGCCGCGGGGAGCATTGTTCGCCGAGACGCTCGACCGCCTCGAGCGCCTCGGCGTCGACACGGACGAGGTCCGCACGAACGATCGTAAGCTCCTCTTCGAGGACGTCGGCGTGATCACGATGCGCCCGTCCGACGTGCCGACGTACGTCGCCGCCGGCGCGGCCGACCTCGGCATCACGGGTAAGGACGTGTTGGTCGAGCAGGCCGATTCGGCCACGCCCGGCGCCGGACGGGAGGTCTACGAGCTACTCGACCTCGGCTACGGCCGTTGCACGATGGTCCTCGCCACGACGGCCGGACCCGACCCGGCGGCCGAGGCCCTCCGCCGGCTTGGGGTGATGCGGGTTGCGACCAAGTACCCGCGGATCGCGCTGCGCCACTTCGAGCGCACAGGTCGCCAAGCTGAGATCGTCGAGGTCAAGGGGTCGGTCGAGCTCGCGCCGCTGACCGGCCTCGCCGAGGCGATCGTCGACCTGACCGCGACCGGGACGACGCTCAGCGAGAACAATCTCGTGATCCGTGAGGAGATCCTCGTCTGCACCGCGCGGCTGATCGCCAACCCGGTGGCCCACAAGCTGAAGGCGGCGGCGATCGACGAGGTGCTGGAGCGCCTGCGTGCGCATTGAGCGACGCAGCCTGAGCGATCCGCAGGAGCTAGCGCGGGAGGTCCGCGCACTGATTCCGGCGGGCGCCGATGTCGCCGACGTGGTGGCGGGGATCGTTGCCGACGTGCGCGCGCGAGGCGATGAGGCGGTGATCGAGTACACCGCCCGTTTCGACGCCCCCGATCATCCGCTGGTCGTCAGCCCGGCGGAGCTCACCGTCGCGCACGCCGCGCTGGGCGTCGACGTCCGTGCCGGCCTCGACGTCGCGATCGCCAACGTTGCGCAGCTCGCCGCGGCCGCGAGCGACGAGGACCGCGACGTGACGCTCAGCCAAGGCCACCGGATCCGGGTGCGAGAGGTGCCCGTCGGCAGCGCGGCGATCTACGTCCCCGGCGGGCGGGCGCCCTACCCGAGCACGGTCGTGATGGGCGTCGTCACCGCCCGGGCGGCCGGCGTCCAGGATGTCGTCGTGGCCACGCCGCCGCCGGTCGCCGACGTGCTGCTCGGGGCCTGCGAGCTCTGCGGCGTGAGCACCGTCTACAGGATGGGCGGAGCCCAGGCGATTGCCGCACTCGCTCATGGGACGGCGACTGTCGGGAAGGTCGACGTGATCGTCGGGCCGGGCAACCTCTACGTCCAGGAGGCGAAGCGGCTCGTCTGCGACCGGGTCGGCATCGACGGCTTTGCCGGGCCGAGCGACCTGCTCGTGATCTTCGACGCCGAAGACCTCGGCTCGCTGCGGCTGATCGCCCTCGATCTGATCGCCCAGGCCGAGCACGGGCCGCAGAGCCTTGTCATGGCCGTCGCGGCGAGCGCCGACCTGCTCGATCGTCTCGCCACCGAGATCGAGCAGCTCGCGGCCCATCGACCGGTCGGCGAGCCCGCAGCCTGCGTGCTGATCGAGGCGAACAGCCTGACCGAGGCGCTCGCCTTCGCGGACGCCTACGCGCCGGAGCACCTCGAGTTGATCGGCCCGCGCGCCGAGGCGCTCGCCCCGATGGTCCGCTGCGCCGGCTGCGTCTTCGTCGGCTGGCCGTCGGGGACGGCGTTCGGCGACTACGTCAGCGGCTCGAACCACGTTTTGCCGACGGGCGGCTCGGCCCGCTTCGCCTCCGGGCTCTCACAGCGCCATTTCCGCCGCCGGATGTCCGAGGTCCACATCTCGCCCGGGTCGCTCGCGAGCCTTGCCGCAGCCGGGGCCCAGATCGCGCTGGCCGAAGGCTTCCGGGTCCACGCCGAGTCGATGACCGCGCGGGCGCCGGCACCACCGCCGCCAAATCCCGCGCCACCGCCACCGCCACCGCCAGCGCCAGCGCTGAGCGTCGGCGACAATCCTTCGTCATGAGCAGAAGCGCCGAGATCAGCCGCCGGACCCGGGAGACGGACGTCAAGCTCGGGCTCGCGCTCGACGGCAGCGGAGCGGGCACGCGGGCGACGGGCGTCGGCTTCCTCGACCACATGCTTGACCTGCTCGCCCGCCACGGCCGCCTCGACCTCGACGTGACCGTGGTCGGCGACCTCGAGACGGGCGGCCACCACACCGTCGAGGACACCGGCATCGTCCTCGGCCAAGCGCTCGACCGGGCGCTCGGCGACCGTGCCGGGATCACGCGCTACGGCGACGCGACCGTGCCGATGGACGAGGCCAGGGCCGGCTGCGCGATCGACGTCAGCGGTCGGCCCTACCTGCGCTTCGTTGCGCCGCTCGGTCCCGGCTCGACTGGGGATCTCGACCACGAGCTGGTCGAGGAGTTCTTCCGGGCGGTGGCGAACAACGCGAAGCTGACCGTCCACCTGGAGGTCGAGGCCGGGACGAACGCTCACCACATGATCGAGGCTGCGTTCAAGGCCTTCGCCCGGGCCCTGCGCGCGGCGACCGCCCTGGATGCGACCGAGACCGGGGTGCCGAGCACGAAGGGGACCCTCACCTCGTGAGCATCGTCGCCGTGCGCGGAGACGAGGTACCCCGGATCGGGATCGTCGACTACGGCATGGGCAACCGCCGCTCGGTCGAGAAGGCGCTCGCCCACGTCGGCGCTCGCCCGATCCGCAGCTCCGACCACGCCGAGCTGAGCGCGGTCGACGGGCTGATCGTCCCGGGGGTCGGAGCGTTCGCCGAGGCGATGCGCCGGCTCCTCGACGCAGGTCTGGATGAGCTGATCCGCGAGCGGGTCGCCGCCGGCGTACCAACGCTCGGCCTCTGCCTCGGCATGCAGCTGGCGTTCGAGCATTCGACGGAGCTCGGCGGGTCGGCCGGGCTGGGCTTGGTCCCCGGCCGGGTGCGCGAGCTGCGGGCCGGCGAGCTGAAGGTCCCGCACATCGGCTGGAGCCCGGTCCGCTGGCGGGCCGCGTCGCCGCCGGCCTGCCCGTCCCGTGCGCGGACGGCGCGCCACGGCGCGCTGCTCGAGGGGCTCCCCGACGAGACGACCTTCTACCACGTGCACAGCTACGTCGCCGAGCCGAGCGACTCGGCCGACTGGCTCGGCACCGCGCTGTACGGCGAGCGTTTCGTCACGGCCGTCGCGCGCGGCTCCTTCTGGGGGGTTCAGTTTCACCCTGAGAAGTCCTCGACCTGCGGACTGCGACTGCTCGCGAACTTTGCCGCCCTGACCAAAGCCACCGCCGACGTGGCGGCGTGATCCTCTACCCGGCGATCGACATCCTCGACGGGAGCGCCGTGCGGCTGATCCGCGGCGATTTCGAGCAGAGCACACGCTACGCGACCGACCCGCTCGACGCCGCCCGAACCTGGCAGCAGGCGGGAGCACAGCGGCTGCACGTCGTCGACCTCGACGGCGCCCGGGCCGGGCACCCCGTCAACCTTGAGCACGTCCGCCGAATCGCCGCCGAGACTGGCCTCCCGGTGCAGCTCGGCGGTGGCCTGCGCTCGCTGGCGGCGCTCGAGCAGGCGGCGGCGGCCGGCGCCGAGCGCCTCGTCCTCGGGACAGCGGCCTTCACCGACCTGCTCGAACCGGCGCTCGCAGCCCACGGCGAGCGGATCGTCGTCTCGGTCGACGTCCGCGGCGGGCGCGTCGCGACCTCCGGCTGGACGGAGACGAGCGACCTGCGGGCGGGCGTCGCGGTCGCCGAGCTCCAGCGCCGCGGGGTGAAGAACTTCGTCTACACCGACGTCGATCGCGACGGCATGCTCGGCGGCCTCGACGTGCCGGACATCGGCCGGGTCGCCGACGGCGTCGACGGCGAACTCCTCTACTCCGGCGGGATCGGCGAGCTCGCCGACCTCGAGGCGCTCGCGGCCCTGTGCCACCCCCACCTGACCGGCGTGATCGTCGGCAAGGCGCTATATGAGGGGCGGTTCTCGGTCGCCCAGGCCCAACGGGTGCTGCGGTGCAGCTGACGCCGCCGTCTGAGCGCCCCGGACCGTCCGCTGCGGAGTCGGGAGCCCTGAAGCGCGTCATCCCGTGCCTCGACGTCGACGCCGGGCGGGTCGTCAAGGGGACCAACTTCATCGACATCCGCGACGCCGGCGACCCCGTCGAGCTCGCTGCGCGCTACGACCGCGAGGGGGCTGACGAGCTCGTCTTTCTCGACATCACCGCGACCCACGAGAAGCGCGACACGATCGTCGAGCTCGCCCGGCGCACGGCCGACGAGGTCTTCATCCCGTTCACGATCGGCGGCGGCATCCGCAGCGTCGCCGACGCGCAGGCCGTGCTCGACGCCGGCGCGGACAAGGTGGCGATCAACTCGGCGGCTGTCGCGCGGCCGGAGCTGATCGGCGAGCTGGCGGAGGTCTTCGGCGCCCAGTGCGTCGTCCTGGCGATCGATGCGAAGGGGCGGGTGGGTGCAAATCATTTCCCCGGCGGCGCCGGCTTCGAGGTCTTCGTCGCGGGTGGGCGCACGCCGACCGGCCGCGACGTCCTCGGATGGGCGCGCGAGGCGGTCGAGCGGGGGGCGGGCGAGATCCTCCTGACGAGCATGGATCGCGACGGGACGRACGATGGCTACGACCTCGTGCTGACGCGGGCAGTCAGCGAGGCGGTCAGCGTGCCGGTGATCGCCTCGGGCGGCGCCGGTGAGCTCGAGCATCTCGTCGCGGCCCTCGCGTGCGGTGCCTCGGCGGCGCTCTGCGCCTCGATCTTCCACTACGGCGCCCACACCATCGCCGAGGCGAAGGCTCACCTCGCGGCGGCCGGCATTCCGGTGCGGATCACGTAGTGGTTAACGCGATCGGCCACTGAGTGGATGGCTGGCAGGTGCTCGAGGCGCTCGAGCGGGTCCCTGGCGGCCCGGCGCTGTGCAGGGCCGCCAGCCGACTCGAGGGCGTCCATCTCGTCGGCGGCGCCGTGCGCGATCTGCTGCGCGGGTCAACCC
>JRHI01002400.1_pt1 | contig 12928 bp, 11 predicted proteins | sample 215371 | NCBI WGS metagenome assembly JRHI01 (sample SAMN02929681, study PRJNA255918) | sediment metagenome | biome: cave system; feature: Ice Cave; material: Sediment; isolation source: sediment from deep within a dark volcanic ice cave with no known source of... ...
ACACAGCCCCGGCCGCGAAGGGCAGCGCCAGCCAGAGGCCGCTTACAACGTCCGACCCACGCTTCCACACGAAGTAGACGGTGAGCAGCGGGAAGACGAACAGGCTGGCGTTCCGGGCGTAGAAAGGCGGCAGTTCGCCATCAGGGCTGAGCCGAAGACCGAACAGCGCTGGCACCTTAATGGCCAACGCCGCGGCGACCGCAAGGCCCAGGACGACGAGCGTCTCGGTGTAAGAGGTTTTCGCCGACTCATCAGCGTCGGGCGCAATGACCAACTGCTTCCACAGTCGCTCGGAATGCGCGCGTGCGAACTCGCGTGACAGCGCATCGAGGCTGCCCATGCGCTTGACCGCGACCAAGAACGCTTCATCCCCTGCCAGGCCGGCCTCGGTGAGCGCCACCAGTTGGTCGCGCAGATGTCCCTCGAGCTCCTCCACGTCGGGACCGCGAACCCCCTGCCGGCGGCGTAAGTACGCCCGCCACTGCGCGATTTGCTCCTCAAGCGGTCGATCGGCGAAGGTCGTCATGCCGTGCACGCCTTCATCCAGATACCCCGCAGGGTACCGTCCACGACCTGCCACTGCTGCCGTTGGGCTGCGAGCTGCGCCCGGCCTTCTCTAGTGATCCGGTAGTACTTGCGCCTGCGGCCGTTCTCGGACGCGGACCACTTCGCCGCGACATGACCTTGGCGCTCAAGCCGGTGCAGCACGGGATAGAGCATGCCGTCGGTCCACTGTAAGTGCCCGCCGGACAACTCGGCCACGCGCTTGAGGATGGCGTAGCCGTAACTGTCGCCTTCAGCAAGGATGGCGAGCACGAGCGGCGTGGCGGACGCCGCAACCAAGTCCTTGCCCATGTCCATACGTAGAGTCCTTATACATTGAACTGCAATGTATGTCAACACGGCGTTCCGTCGCATCGATTGTTGGGTCTCTCGCGCCAGGCACTCACTGAGAGGCGAGCATCCAGCCGGATTCGGCCGATCCGGTGGTGGTCGCACCTGGTGGGCGCGCGTCGCGTTCACCTGCCACATCCTCGGCGCCGCCGTGTTGCCCAAGACGTACTGGCAGGGGGGCGGGGCAGTCGATACACTTGACCGTCTGGAGGACAGGCATGCTGCAAGCAACCGCCGATCCCTCGTCGATTCATCAGCTCGAAGACATCGAGAAAGAGCTGGCGTCGACATGGAAGAGCCGCGATTGCCAGGGATGGGGTGCTCTCCTCGCTGACGATTGGTCCGTGACTCACATTGACGCGAAAGTGATCACGAAGGCGGAAGCGTTAGCCATGTGTCGCGCGGGCCCGCCGGTGACGTCCACGGTCGATCAACTGGCGGTTCGAATATACGGCGACACGGCTATCGTCACGGGCCGCACGAAGGCCACTGCAACCGGCGCAACGCAGACCGTGACTTTGCGATTCACGGACGTCTTCGTGCAGCGCGATGGACGTTGGCTGGTGGTTGCTTCGCATGCGACACGATTAGCGGAGTGATTCAGCGTTCGGATGCGGAACCACCATCCAGCACTAGGCCTCCTCTGGTTTCCGCCCGGGGCCGACGACACCGTCCGAGCCGTACAGGACGTGACTGACGCCGATTTGCCGGATTCGCGCGGCGATCTTCTCCATCTTGCCGCGCCACTCCCCGACGCCGGCAGCCAGAAGAAGCTGGAGGGTCGCATGATGTTTTATATAACATAGGTGAACGAGCCAGTCAGGTACGAGTTCACCGTCCTTGACGTAACCCAACGTTCGGTTAGATAATGAGCGCGTGACGTGGGCCGAGTTGATTCGGAAGCTCAAGGACCACGGCTTCGAAGAACTCAGAACGGGCAAAGGGAGCCACCGTCAGTTCTGGAATCCCTCGACGAAGAGAATCATCACGGTCACGGTCCATACGAAGAAGGAAGTTGGCACTGGCTTGGCGAATCGGATTCTCAAAGACGCCGGTATCAAGACACCTCTGGGCCCATCATGACGAGCCACTACCCCATCGTGTTCGAGCAGGAGACCAACGGCACGGTCAGCGCCTATGTCGTCGGCGTTCCCGGCGTGTTTGCGGCGGCCGACTCGGAAGGCGCCGCGGCGCGCGCCATTCGTGACGCCCTGCAGGCGCATTTCGTCGCACTCCAAACTCGATCTGGCGTTCCCAAACCCCATCGAACAAGTTTGCGGGTCGCGCGCATTACGTATGGACAAGACGAGGCGCCCGAAGTTGGCCTCGTTGGACTTGGCGCGTTGCTCGGCCGCCGTCGAAGCGCAAAAAAGACGGCCGCGGCGCGCGCAAACGGTCGCAAGGGCGGCCGTCCTCGCCGGACCGCTGGTCGCTGACTCTCACGACTATCAGATGCAAGCGCCACCTGGACGAATGCGGATCCACGATCGCGGTGGTATCCGGGATTGACGTGCACTGAGCGCCAGCGGACCCGAACACTCCGCGCCACAGGTGCCCGTCAATAGCTTTCGAGCACCGTCTCGCGCCCGTACCGCAGACTGCCGTCGCCAGCAGGAACCGCAACCCGCCGAGCCCGCGAGTGAACGCCAGGCACCATTTCACGGCCATCGGGGGGTGCGGTCTGCTGTTCAGTCGGCCGGCGGTTCCGCAGCGCGACACCCTCTCGTCCCAACCCGACGGCCGGTCCCCGAGGTCTCTCTTCCTGCTGTAGGCGTTCAGCGAAGAATCCTACGATCGGCATTTTCACTCACGATGATGTCGCGGACACCGGGACGTATCTGCCGGTTCGGAGGGTCTCAGCAGTCGATCGAGCAAACGGGTCGTCACTGCGCAGCAGGAGGCGAATCTCCTGTTCGACGTCGTACTCGACGCGCCTGATCTCGATGTGATCGTCATCGAGGAGGGCGTAGGCCGCTCGCGTGTCGCCATCCAAGGACTGGCTCACCGCACCCGTGTTCACGAGCGTGAACGTCGCCAGACGGCGTACGAACGGCAGGTGAATATGCCCGTAGAGTACGCGCGTCGATCCGAGGACACCGTAGATGCGTTCCATGTCCTCATCCGACGCGTTCGCGGGCACGGTCCGCCACGCGTCGTCTGGTACCGCGTGGACCACCGTCAAATCGTGGCCGGACCACCGCAGCGGCAGCGCCCGCAGCCACGCGAGGCGCTCGTCGCCGATGGCCTCGAGGGTCGCCGGTCTCGTATGCGTGAGCAGCAGCTCTCTCATCTGCCGCAGGTGAGGCGCCTGCAGCGTCTCGGACACGCGGTGCGGCGCCCACAACATCTCGTCGGTGTTGCCATAGACGCCGGGCCAGTTCATCTCGCGGATCCGATCGATGACGTCCGCTGGACGCGATCCGCCGCTCAGCAGGTCGCCGCCGTGAACGACAAGGTCGGGCCTGGTCGTGCGCAGATCGGTGATCACGGCGTCCAGTGCCGTCAGGTTGGCGTGAATGTCTGAGACGACGGCGACTCGCATTGGCGGAGCTTACATTCGTTCGTGTCATTCAAGAAAGAACCTCGAGGTCACGCGTCTGATCGATGAGTCGCAGCGCGGGCTTGCAAACGGATGGACGTGGCTGATTGACAATCGACCGCTCAATGGCATATTCCTTTGGTGTGGCCAAAGGAAACGTCGGCGTTCAGGCCAGGACGGACGTACTACAGGGCACGCTCGATCTGATGGTGCTTCAGACTCTCGACAGCATGGGCCCCCTGCACGGCTACGGAATCGCACGCCGCATCGAACAGATCAGCGACCATGTCCTGAAGTTGAACGAGGGAACCGTGTACGCCTCGCTCATGCGCCTCCTGCATCGCCGCTGGATTTCGGCCGCCTGGGGCAGCTCCGAGAACAACCGAAGGGCCAGGTTCTACACCATCACCAAGGCCGGCCGCCGGCAGCTGACGACGGCGGCGAGAAACTGGGGCCGTATCGTCGGCGTCATGACGCGTCTCCTTCGGAGCGCGACGTCGTCCTGACCATGTGGACCAGACTCGTCGCCGTGGCGTCGCGGCTTCGCTTCGCGTTGTCCCGCCAACGCGCCGATGAGGAGACGCGCCTCGAGCTCGAAGCGCACCTCGAGCTGCTCGTCGACAAGTACATCCGTTCGGGGATGACGGCGGAAGAAGCGCAGGCGACGGCACGTCGGCAGCTCGGGAACACGCTGCTGATTCGCGAAGAGGTGCACCAAATGAACAGCATCGGATGGATCGAGCGCGTGACGCACGATCTTCGGTTCGCGTTCCGCATGATCCACAGGAACCCGGGCTTCGCCGCCACTGCCATCGCGACGCTGGCGCTCGGGATCGGCGCCACCACAGCGGTCTTCACCGTCGTCAATGGCGTGCTGATCCGGCCGCTGCCGTACCCTGAGCCTGACGCGTTGGTCGCCGTGTGGCACTCCGCGCAGTTCCAAGCGGTGCGCTCCAACAACATCCCGCTGTCGTCGACGATGTACCTCGCGTACCGGGAACACAGCACCACATTTCAGGATTTCGGCGTGTGGCACACCGCTGCGGCGAGTGTCACCGGGATCGGTCAGCCTGAGGAAATCCGGACATTGGTCGTGACGGACGGCATCCTGCCCGCGATAGGCGTGCGGCCCGCTCTCGGACGCTGGTTCTCGGAGGCAGACGATACGGCGGGGACGCAGGAAACCGTGATGCTGAGCCACGGGTATTGGCAGCGCCGGTTCGGCGGCACTCCCGCTGTGCTCGGACAGCTGATCACCATCGACTCGCGTCCTCGGCAAGTGATCGGCGTGATGCCGAGGCCGTTTCAGTTCATGAACTCCAACTCGGACGTGATCCTGCCGCAGCGTTTCGAAGGAGATCAGCTGCAACCGAACGACGTCCACGCCTATAACGGCATCGCCAGGCTGAAGCCGGGCGTCTCGCTCGCGGAGGCCAGCGCCGATGTGGCCCGCATGCTGCCGATCTGGATCGCGGAGTACGGAACGAGCGGCCCGGTCCTGACCGCCGCCCACTTCGCACCAGCCCTGCGTCCGTTGAAGCAGGATGTCGTCGGCGACGTGGGGCAGGTGCTTTGGGTGCTGATGGCCACGATCGGCATCGTGCTGCTGATCGCGTGCGCCAACGTCGCCAATCTGCAGCTCGTGCGCACGGACGGGCGACAGCAGGAGCTCACCGTCCGTGCGGCTCTGGGCGCAGGCTGGGTCGACGTCGCGCGCCAACTCCTGGTCGAGAGCGTCACGCTGGGCGTCCTGGGCGGCGCATTGGGACTGGGGCTGGCCTACGCCGGGCTCCGGCTTCTGGCTGTCACGGGTCCCGCGAAACTGCCGCGACTGGCCGAAGTCTCGATCGACCCAGTGGTCGTCGCGTTCACAGTGGCGGTGTCGTTGCTATCGGGTCTGCTCTTCGGACTCATCCCTGTCGTGAAATACGCACGGCCGAAAATGTCCGCGGCGCTTCGCGACGCGCTGCATGGGGGCGGTCGTACCCTCAGCCAGGGCCGGCAACGCCGTCGCTCCCAGAACGCCCTGGTCGTGGCGCAAGTCGCGCTGGCGGTGGTTCTGCTGGTCGCCTCTGGTCTCATGATTCGCACCTTCCAGACGCTGAGACACGTCCAGCCTGGATTCGCCCGACCGGAGCAGATCCAGACGGTGCGCATTGCGATTCCCCAGACGCAGGTGGCGGAGCCCGAACGCGTGCGGCAGATGCAGCGCGACATCACGGAGCAGATCCGCGCGACTCCGAGCGTCACGTCCGTGGCCTTCGCCACATCATTGCCGATGGAGATGGAGTTCAAGAACGATCAGCCCGTGACCGCCGAAGGTACCACTTACGCAGAGGGCATTCCGCCGCTGCGGCGCGCCAAGGCTGTTTCGCCGGGACTTTTCACGACACTCGGGATGCCGCTGCTTGCGGGTCGTGACTTCACGTGGACAGATATCTTTGCCAATCGGCAGTTGGCCGTCGTGTCGGAGAACATGGCCCGGGAGATGTGGGGTGAGCCGTCGGCCGCGATCGGCAAGCGCATTCGCGCGGGACGCGCCGGCGTGTGGAACGAGGTCATCGGCGTGGTCGGAGACGTGCACGATAACGGCGCCGACCAGCGGCCGCCGATGATGGTGTATTGGCGGGGCGGAGTCCAGCGTGTTCCTGGAACCTCGAAGGAATACATCCCTCGCGCCGTTACGTTCGCGATCCGCAGCAACCGCGCAGGGACAGACGATTTTGTCAAGCGAGTCAGCCAGGCCGTTTGGACGGTCAACCCCAGTCTTCCTCTCGGTCGGGTACAGACCTTGGGCGACGTTTACGAGCAGTCGATGTCTCGGGCGTCGTTCGCGCTGGTGATGCTGGCCGTGGCCGGATCGATGGCACTGGTGCTTGGGATCATCGGCATCTACGGCGTGATCTCGTACACAGTGTCGCAGCGGAGGCGCGAAATCGGCATCCGGCTCGCGCTCGGCGCGCAGCAGGGCGAGGTGCGGCGCAGCTTTGTGAGATACGGACTGGCTTTGACTGGAATCGGCGTCGCGATCGGCCTCGGCGGAGCGGCAGCGATCATGCGATTGCGCTCATCGCTGCTGTTCGGAATCAGTCTGCTGGATCCGGTTACTTATCTCGCTGTTCCGCTCATCCTGGCCGTGGCTGCTGCATTTGCCAGCTACCTGCCGGTTCAGCGGGCCATGCGAGTTGATCCTATGCAGGCCCTCAAAACGGAGTAACGGTTCGCCGCTCACATCCGCGCTGAGTGGCCTATACTCGAACCGTGCGCGTGTGCGTCGCGTCGCTTCTCGCATTTTTCATGCTGACGATCGCCTGCGTCGATCCTCTGTACTGCTCGGACGGATGTGATCGAGGCGGCGTGGCCGCCACGCGTACGACCCCGGCGGGCGGGGACTGTCCTTCATGCCTGTCTGCGATCGTGCGTCACCTCGACACGGCGATTGTCCGCAGAGATCACGCGACTCAGATAGGTGATGCCGTGACGTGCGCAGTTCTCTCCGCCTTCGTGACCGACGTCGATCACCCTCCTCGCCTCACGTAATCGCTCCCTTCCGTTTCGATCGGTTACGAATGTTCCGGGGAGGTGTGTGTGTTCGTTCTGGCATTGATGTTTTCATTGTCACTCCAGACCGTTCGGTCAGCAATTGTCTGCACGGTCACGGCGGCCGGAGCTCCGGTGCCGGGCGCGGAAATTGTCGTCGCCGGGAAGACGTACACGACCGACGCCAGCGGCCGGGCGCGAATCGACGTCGCGGCGGGAGCGGTTGAATTCACGGTCGTCAAGGCAGGGTTCGCACCCGTGACAACGACCGTCATGGTTGGCCCAGGTCAGCAGCAACCGGTCGGCATCGAGCTCGAAAAGCCACCAACGGTTGAGGAGACGGTCACCGTGTCGGCGACACGCACCAACAAGCGGGTGGAGGACCAGCCAATGCGCGTCGAGGTGCTCGATCGCGAAGACATCGAAGAGAAGCAGCTCATGACGCCCGGCGACATCGTCATGATGCTGAACGAGATGGGTGGGTTGCGGGTCCAGGCGACCTCGCCGTCGCTCGGCGCTGCGAGCGTCCGCGTACAGGGCATGCGCGGTCGCTACACGCGATTTCTCTCGGACGGCCTGCCGCTCTTCGGAGAAGCAGTTGGCGGTCTGGGCCTACTGCAAATTCCACCGACCGATCTCGGCCAGGTTGAAGTGATCAAGGGCGTCGCGTCGGCTCTGTACGGCGCGGGCGCCCTCGCCGGCGTCGTCAATCTGATTTCCCGGCGTCCGGCCAAAGAGCCGATTCGCGAGGCGCTCGTCAATAGGACCACGCGCCGGGGCACGGATACGGTGTTCTTCGCGGCGCAGCCGTTGACGAATACCTGGAGTGGCTCGCTCCTCGTCGGAGGCCATTGGCAGGAAAAGAACGACGTGGATGACGATGGCTGGGCCGACTTGGCCGGATACTCTAGAGCGGTCGTCCGGCCGCGCCTCTTCTGGGACAACCTTGCCGGACGCTCCTTGTTCGCGACGGCCGGCGTCACGTGGGAGCGGCGGCAGGGCGGCACCACGCCCGGTCGTGTGCTGGCTGCGACGGGTGAGCCGTTCATCGAGTCGCTCAACACCGCGCGCGTTGACGGCGGGTTCGTGGCTCAAACACTCGTGGGCGCCCAATACGTCCTGACCGCCCGCGCCTCGGCCACGCGTCAGCGGCAACAGCATGCGCTGGGCGACACGACCGAGAAGGACCTCCACGACACGCTGTTCGGTGAGGTCGCGCTTCGAGGGCACGCCGGTGTGCATACCTGGGTCGGGGGCGCCGCGTTCGAGCGCGACGCGTTTGACCCGCGCGCCGTGCCGGCGTACGCGTACACCTACAGCGTGCCGGGCGTGTTCGTGCAGGACGACATCGACGTCTCGCGATGGTTGACGATGTCGGCGTCCGCCCGCGTTGACGTCCATAACCGATACGGCAGGTTCGTCAGCCCGCGCGGGTCGATGCTCGTCCGTGGCGCGAAGTGGAACAGCCGCGTGTCGATCGGCAGCGGCTTCTTTGCACCGACGCCACTCACCGAGGACGTGGAGGCGGCAGGTCTCACGCGTCTCGAGATCAAGGGCCCGCTCGAGGCGGAGCGCGGTCGTAGCGCGTCGTGGGATGTCACTCGCACGGTAGGACCACTCAGCCTGACGGCCACGGTGTTTCGGTACGATCTTGCCCATCCAGTCGTCGTGGAGCGATCGACGTACACGCTGTCGAATCTCGCGGACGACACGGTGATCACCGGTGGAGAAACCATCGCGACGCTGCGGCGGTCGCCGTTCAGTGTGACCGGCACCTACACCTATGTGCGCTCCCTCGAAGGTGTAGGCATGGACCGCGCGGAGGTGGCGCTGACGCCTCGTCACAGCGCAGGACTCACCGCCATGTGGGAACGTGAGAATCGTGGCCGGATCGGCGTCGAGTGCTACCTCACGGGACGCCAGCGCCTGGAAGACAACCCGTACCGAAGCCAGAGTGCCGCGTACGTGCTGTTTGGGGGGCTGGTTGAACGGCGGTTCGGGAAGCTGCGACTGTTCGTGAATGCGGAGAACCTCGCCAACGTCCGGCAAACCGACTGGAGCCCGCTGCTCCGGAGCGCCAAGGCCGTCGACGGCCGCTGGACGGTGGATTCCTGGGCGCCTCTGGATGGCCGCGTGATGAACGCGGGCATCCGTGTGAATTTCTGAGCCGGGCGTTGACGTTTCGTTGATTGCCGGAGAGGTGTGCTCTCGTGCCGAAGCCTCGTGCCTCCTTGATGGCGGGCGCGCCCGGAATCAAGACGGTATCTTTGCGCGGAACTTCTTGGTTCTCACCTGCAACAGGCTATGCCACCGCATCTCCAGGTCGGTGCCCGTTTTGAACAAGTCGGTCCACGCCGGCGGCATCCCCGACCAGTCGATCGTGAGCCGGCCCCAATCCGGACGACGGCCGTCGTAGTCAGTGAATTTGTACTGGCGCGCGAGCTCCCACGAACTGTAGAGCATTCCCGTGCGGCCGAGCACGTCCGGATCGGCGGCGAGCGCCGCGACAGCGCGCCCCACGTAGAGAGGCGACTCGGACTCGAGGAAGTTCTTGTCCTTCGTGCCCGCGTCACGCCAGTTCGCCTCGGTCACGCCGAAGTGCTGGAGCATCGACTCGGATCGGAGAAATCCCGGTGTCACCGACATGACCGCGACGCCATGCGACTCGAGCTCTGCGGCCCAGCAGAGCGGCAGCGCCTTCTGCGCAACCTTCACGACGTGCGACATCGGGTTGCCCCCGAGTCCGAGCAGGTCGTTCTCGGTCACTTCGACGATCAAGCCGCGCCTGGCGCGCATCATCGCGAGCGCCGCGTGCTTGGCCGTGATGATGCGGGAGGTCAGCGCCTGGCGAAAGATCTCGTCGGCATGCGTCAGGTCGGCCTGCCACATGAAGCCGTACTGTTTCATCAACGGGTGCTCGCCAGCCACGCTGTCCACCAGGATGTCGATCCGCTTGTGCGCGCGGGCAATCCGGCCAAAGAGCGCTTTGACTTCGGATTCGACGCTGTGATCGACGCGGACGGCAATCGCCCGGCCACCGGCGTCGTTGATCATCGCGGCGGTCTCGTCGATCGTTTCGGGCCGCTTGTAAGGCGAGGGCCGACCTTTCACGCTGCGGCCGGTGCAGTACACGGTCGCGCCCGCCTCGCCGAGCGCGCGCGCGACGCCGCGGCCGGCGCCGCGCGTGGCCCCTGCGACGAGGGCGACGCGTCCGGCCAGTGGACGTGACGAGTGGGACTTCTTCGACATGGTCTGTTGCTAGCTCATCGGCCTGAGGAGCCGTCTGTCATCGATGGACAGTCGCTGGCGCGTCACCGAACGCGTCATGTTGGCGATAAACCAAACGAGTGTTTCACTGCTGTCCAAATTGTACGGGACTGACCGCTGACTGGTGGCGATTTCCTCGGGAATCCTCGCCGGGTGCTGTCCAAGTTCGACGGTTCACAGCCGCACCCCCTGGATCGGCTCAGGCGGCCGCGGCGGGGCGGTGAAGGGTTCGTTCAGCCAAGTCCACAGGTCGCGATACGCAAAGAGGTTCATCCGCAGCAGCGCGACAAGATTGGACAGCGACCAGCCGAAGGTCGCCTTCCGCTGCAAGTACTTGAGGAGTAACAGCGCGATCAGCGCCGTCCAGATCTGAATGTGCAGCGCGTTCGCGGAGGTCCCGACGAAGGTCTTCACGCGCAAGTTTTGTTTCAGGGCCTTGAAGAAGAGTTCGATCTGCCAGCGGTCCTTGTAGATCCGCGCCACTGTCGTCGGCCCCAACCCGAGATGATTCGTCAGGAAGATCAACCGCTCGCCGTCTGGGAGTGCCCCCTCGACGCGGCGCAGCGGCGGTTCGGGAGCGTACGTCGCCGCACTCTGCGCGCCGCGCAGCACAATCTGCTCATCCGCGATCACGCTGCCCTGCGTCCGCGCCGTCGGCTCCAGTTGATGTTGGGCCGTCATTTGAGACTGTGCTGACTCACAACCTCTCGACCCCTGCAAGCTTGCTGAGATCGCGATCGAAAGTGCCGAGCGGTACGTGACCGGCTTTCCGAGCCACCTCAAGAACCAGGCAGTCTGAGAACCCCAGAGCCGGCCGTTTGCGGAAGCTTTCCACTGCGGCTGCTACGGCATCCGAATCCTGAAGGGTCAGATGCTGGTGGTTGAGGAGCATCTCCACGGCAGTGGCGATTTCCTCGGAACCACGGTCGTAGACCGAGGTTAGAACCCACGTCGCTTCGGCCAAGACGAGATGCGGGACCCAGGCTCCTCGTGCCACGAAGACCTCGGCCGCGGCAACCTGCTTGGCGTCATCCCGCGTGACCAAGCGGACCAGTACGTTCGTGTCAACGGCTCGCACGACGCCTCTTGACATGCCGCCGCACGCCCTCGGTCAATTCCTCCAGCGTTCTCGGCCTGGGAGGCGTCGGGAAGAGCGATCGATGGACATCCTCCGAGGTGTACCGGCCTACCCGGCGAACCACGACCTTCTCACCATCATCCGCCCATTCCAGAACCGAGCCCGGGCCTACGCCAAGCTTCCGGCGAACCGTCGCTGGTACCGAGATCTGACCTTGTGCCGTGAGCTTCGAATGCGCGATTGCCATGTCGCCATATTACCACGGTAATGCATCGACATGCCCGGCGCTTTCGCCACTTCGCCTGCGTTGCCTGCCTCGTCGGATTCTACGGAACAACGAGTCGTCGGTTTGTCGGCCCAACGGCTGCAACTGAGCCGCGGCGCGTTCCAGTGTTCGTCGCTCGCGCCGTCGGCTCCAGTTCCTGTTAGCCAGCCTGACGTGTCGCTCAGATCGTCCGAAACCAATCCTCAACTACCTCGACGTGCTCGATGACGGTCGTTCGGACACCAAGCTTCAACTCCTTCAGTTTTTCCGCGAGCAAGCGCCCATCAATAAGGTCGATCGGTGGAGCCCCATCGCGTGTAGCTTCGCGCCGGGCCTCCAGGGTGAACCCGCCAGTGCTGATGATGAGGCCTTTGTCGGCCCGACCCACCATTGCTCCTCGAAAATCGCGAACGGTGTCCGGACCAATATTCCCCTTGTATCGTTTGCTCTGGAAGAGGACGTTGAAGCTGATTAAGCCCCCGAGCCGGATTGTCCCGTAGCCGTCAATTCCGCCATCTCCGGATCGTTTCGTGACCTCGACCTCAATGAACCCAGATTCTCGAAGAACCCTCTGGCACAAGCGCTCAAAGGCGATCGGGTCCATCGCCTGAAGAACGGCCAGGAACTTGTCTTGCCAGGCGATGGCGGCTTCGGCCTCGTCTGGCGCAGTGGCTTCACCTTTCGCATCGGCACCGGGCCGCTCGGCCTGAAACTGTTTTGCGATGTCGCGGGCGATCTTTCGACCGTCCACCGATTCGGACTGCGACCCTGTAGGCGTGAGCGCCCAGATTCCTCGTTCTGAGTTCTCGATGAAGCCGGCTTTACGAAGATAGGTCCGAGCCCAAGCGGAACGGTATTCCAGTTCCGTCCGACCGGTCGAGCCATGCGGCATGTCAGCCACTTCCTGTGGGAGTTCGAGGAGGCGCACGATTTCCGGAACCAGTTCGTCGATCGAGGCACTACCTCCAAGTCGCTTCAGCGCCTGAAGCGTTGGGAGCATCAACTCATCGAAGGTCGGAACGTTCTTCTTCATTCGGTAGTGATGCCTTGATTATTAAGCTGGCTAACTATTAGTCGGCCGTGAAGCCGCGCGGCAACCACGGCCTCGTTGCATCCCCGTTCACAACCGTAAGCTGCGAAGGAAAAGAACTCTCGCAGGAATCCAAGCCCGCGGCGATGTGGTTCAACGCGCGGAGGGGATCGCGAAAACCCGCGCCAAACGGCGATTCTTGGTGGATAGGCGCCAGCGCTGGGCGCGTCATCACCGGGAACCAGTGAAGCCGAACACCCGCCAAGCCCTAATGCCTTTCGGAAATTCGCTTGCAACGCGAATAGCGCCGGAAAA